>ERZ772956.192-NODE-192-length-52209-cov-34.657457_pt1 | contig 52209 bp, 53 predicted proteins | sample MGYA00580683_ERZ772956 | MGnify/ENA primary metagenome ERZ772956 (study PRJEB29015, sample SAMEA2738077) | human oral metagenome | biome: human oral; feature: human-associated habitat; material: saliva | place: China | collected 2212 ... | reverse complement strand
TCCCTAACAAGCTAAAAATTGATAAAAAAAGAAGCAGTTCCCAAAGGGCTGCTTCGTCAATTTTTCCGTAAGTGTCCGTACACTTACTGTGCTTGCTACAAAAGAATGATTAGGATAACAAGCGTTAAGCATAATTCATTTCTTTTATTATATCTAAATAAATGGTTATTGTAAATATCTTGAAAAAATTTTCTTAATACAGAAAAAACAACTCATAAATTGTACAATAAATAGCTTGTATTAAGTTGTAAAATATGATATACTGAAAACGAATATATGAAGAAGGAAGGCTAGAAGATATAGATGTGCAATAATATTGCGAAAATAAGAAAAAGCAGAGGTTTGACCCAAAAAGAGTTAGCGTTAAAGTTAGGTAGTTCTCAGCAGTTTATTAGTGATATAGAAAATATGAAGGCTATACCGTCATTAACAATGGCGTTCAAAATAAAAAATATTTTAGGTGTAGGTTTGGAAGAAATTTTTTACTTATGTTAAAAGAGTTATATATGATTTGAATTTGATTTATATAATGCTTTTATAAAAAAAATCAACGGCAAGGAGTGTATGGGTATGGAACTTCATGAAGTTAAAAATTACTTTGATAGTTTATTTGGTAAACAAAACAGAAAAAGATTTGGGAAATTATTTAAAACAGAACATAAGTATTATTTTTTAGATACAGGAACTGGGAAGTTAGCAGAGTTGTCTCAACAAGAATATAAAATGCTTAGTTTAATTCTTAATAATGAAGGATTTAATTTTTCAAATATGAATAATGAAGATTTAGAAATATTACACTCGTTGATTAGGTATGTTGAAGAAGAACATATTTTACAAGCCATACCTGTTACTGAGTTGCATTCTATTTACGAAAATGATATTGAGCATTATTTAAATGAAGAAGTGACAGACTTGGTTTTGGAGGTAACTGAAAAGTGCAACCTTAGATGTAAATATTGTATATATAATGAAAATCATCCTGAGTTTAGAAATTTTAGTCATAAAGATATGGATATAGAGATAGCAAAAAAAGCAATAACATTTTTAAAGGAGCACTCTGGAGATGAGGTCGTTTTTTTAGGATTTTATGGTGGAGAGCCATTGATGAATTATAGACTTGTTAAAGAATTGGTTTCGTTTGCCAAAAATATAATGGGAGAGAAAAAGATAACTTTTTCAATGACAACAAACGCAACCTTAATAAATGAAGAAATTGCAGATTTTTTAGCTTCGAATGAATTTCAAATAACTATAAGTTTAGATGGAAGTAAGGAAATTCATAATGATAATCGTATATATAAAAATGGATCTGGTACATTTGAAGATACAATGAGGGGGGTTGTTTTATTATCAAATGCCTATGATAATTTTGGTAAAGATATTAGAATTTTGTTTAACTCTGTAATTACCGAGGGAGACTATTATGATAAATTTGATAGAATGAATGATTTTTTCAAATATGATAGTAGAATCCCTAAAAATAGTGTATATACCTCAAGTCTTGCAGATCCACCACCACGTACATTGGAATATATTCTTCCTGAAAGTATAGAAGAAATCGAGTTTCAAAGTGAAATTGTTGAACCGTTAGTAGATTGGACAGTGGATAATTTCGATAAAGATGCTTTTTCAATTAGTTCTTTAAATAGCTATTTGTCTAGGATACATAATAGGTTTTTATCTGAATATCCGGTTAAAAAATATGGAATAAACGGATGTTGTTTACCGGGGCATAGAAAAGTGTATGTAACTGTCGATGGAAATTTTAAACCATGTGAGAGAATTGGTACATGTCCAAATATTGGGGATGTTAACAACGGAATAGATATAAAAAAAATTAAAAAAATTTACTTAGATGGATACTCTAAAAATTATGCTTCGATTTGTAATAATTGTTGGGCAGTAAATTTGTGTGGTTTGTGTTATACAGATTGTTTCGACAATGACTGCTCTATTACTCAAAAGTATAGGAATTTAGATTGTATATCTCAGCGCTTTACTCTATCAAAAGCTCTTGCTAATTATTGTCGCTTGCTGGAGAGTGGAAACGATTATATTAAGGAGTTAAAGCATGATTGATTTTTGACTTTCGAAAATTATGTATTTACTAGCAAATTTGAAACCACTTGTTAGTAACATATTTTTGAAATTTATAAATTACACATAGGAGGTAGTAATGTTATGAAGTTTTTGTATCCGTTAGGAAGAAAACCTGGAGATGGAGGAGCTACACCTCAAGCTTGTCAATGCAGTGGTTCAAGAGAATTATATTCTGCTACAAGAACTGCAAATGATGGCTGCATCCATTGTGGTTGCAGTTGTGGAAGGAACGGCGAGTACAGAACAGGAAATCGTGTTAATGCAATAAGAACTTTCCGTTCAAGCACTCTATAAGTTGATTTAAGAAAAATCAACCAATTCAGTCATTTAAGATGTAGTGGTTTCATATATCTAAATGGTTATGTATAGGGGCAGGGCAAAATTGCCTTGCCCTTATATTATAGTATATAGGTTTTAGAACTATGCTGAGCATATGATAACTTTTTGAACAGAAAAAGGAAAAAGTACGAAATAATAAAACGTTTAATCTGTAGATTAGTGATAACTGAAATATATTATGATTAATATAATATTGTTGAATGCTTTAATAATGATAAAAAATATAGCTAATAAAAACGTGGAATGTAAATAGATTAATAAATTGGATGGGAAATGATTAGTTAAATGGGTTAGGATGATTGAGTTTAGGAAAAGGATTAAATTATGGATGAAAATGATATGAGAAGGAATTTTAAAATAATATTTAAATTTATATGGGAGTATGATAAATTATACATTTTATTCTCAATTATATCGATTATCGTAGATGGTCTTACTCCAGCATTGCTTTTGCTTATCATGCAAAAAATAATAAATGCAATTCAAACTCAAGATGGATTTAATACGATTCTGCAATTTGTAATTATATATATATTATTGGATTTGTTAAAAGATATATATAGCAATTTTATAAATTATTATAATAGCAAATTTGAAAAAAAATTTGAGTTACATATGTCCACAAAGCTATTTAATAAAGCGGAAAAATTAAAGCTATCAGATTATGAAAATAGTAATACCTATAATGTGATTAATAGAGCTCAGAATGAAGGTGGCAATAGAGTAATAACATTCTATACAAGTATTGTAAAAATTATATCATCTATTATTATGTTAATGACATATGCTGCAATACTTTTGTCTTTTAGATATTGGATTATTGGAGTAATAATTTTAATACCAATATGTAAATTTGTAATAGAAACGAGATATAACAAAAAAGCATATAATATAATTTATGCCCGTACAAATGAGGAAAGAAAAACTTGGTATATAAATTACCTTTTGACATATGGTAGCTTTTATAAAGAAATAAAGATATTAGGGTTATTTGGTTTTTTTATAAATAAATATAGAATATTAGTAAAACATTTTAACAGTCAAGATTTAAATTTATTAAAGGAAAAATCATTTAAATCTGTATTGATAAGCATTATGGAAGGAATTGTTGATGGCTTTTTGTTTATTTATATCATATTGTTAGGAATACATGGCGAAATTTTAATAGGTAGCTTACTTACATATCTTAATGTTATTATTAGCTGTAAAAATAGTATTACTAGCATTTTAATGAACGTATCACAAAGCATACGAGAAAGTTTATTTATAAAACAACTTTTTGAATTTTTTAATATGCAAGAGGAAAAAAATGAAGGGAAAATTACAATAGAAAAAATTGAAGAAATAGAGTTTATAGATGTTTCTTATAAGTATCAAAATACCGATAGATATGTTCTTAAAAATATTAAATTTAAGATTAGTGGTAATGAAAAAATTGCTTTAATAGGGATTAATGGAAGTGGAAAATCAACACTCATAAAACTTATGATGGGTTTTTACGATAATTATGAGGGAACCATACTTGTGAATAAAATTGATTTAGAGCGTATAGATAAACTATCTTTACAAAGGAGAATATCAACATTATTTCAAGATTATATAAGGTTTGAAAGTACGTTTAGAGAAAATATTAGTTATGGTGATATATCTTTAGTAGATGATAGCAATAAAATATTGTCTATAATTAATAAATTTAAATTTGGAGATATGCTTAAAGCTTTTCCGAATGGACTTGATACACAACTGGGAAATTGGTTTGATGAAGGAATTAATATTTCTAATGGTCAATGGCAAAAAGTTGCACTTGCAAGAGCTTTTGCTAAAAATGCAGATATATATTTTTTGGACGAACCAAATGCTGCGATGGATATCATAACTGAAAACGAAGTGTTATGTACTTGCAAAGAACAGCTGGCAAATAAAATGGCAGTAATTATTACTCATAAGTTTAGTGATATTATAACAACTGTAGATGACATAATTGTATTAGATAAAGGAGAAATAAAAGAAAGAGGTGAACATTTAGAATTATTAAATTCAAACGGATTATATTATGAATTATTTAATAAATATAAACACAGTAATTTAGAGAAAATATGAGGTATATAATTATGAAAATAGCAATGATAGAAGATGATAGTACTATATCTTTTGCTGTTTCTACTTTCATGAAAAGGTATGATATGGAAGTAGCTATTTTCGATAGTTTAGCAGCTGCTGAAAAAATAGACTTAAAGGATTTCAATTTAATAATACTTGATGTAAATCTTCCTGATGGATCAGGTTTTGAATACCTAAAATGGCTAAGAGAGTTTTCAAAGATACCAGTGATTATGCTTACTGTAAAAAATACAGATGAGTATGTTTTGAAAGGTTTTGAAAATGGTGCTGATGAATATATTACCAAACCTTTTTCTTTACCGGTTTTAAAGGCAAGGATAGATAATCTTTTTAGAAGAAAAGATATGAACAATAATGAAATAGTATTTAATGAATTATGTTTGAATTTAAACTCGATGACAGCGAAGTTAAACAATGAGAATTTAGATCTTAATAGACAAGAGTTTGCAGTTCTTGAATTGCTCCTAGAAAACAAGAATATAAATCTTATTAGAGAAAAAATAATTGATTCGATATGGGGATATGATCTTTATGAAGTAAATGATAATACTCTAACTGTAACTATTAAAAGGCTTAGGAATAAGTTGAAAGATTACGGGAAGTATATAAAAACCGTTAGGGGCATAGGCTATATGTGGGAGGATAGTAGTGATGAAAGACAATAAAGGAGTTATTTGCATAATCCTTATAAATCTTTTTTTGTCAATATTAACTGTTTTTCTTAGCCCAAGATTCGATATAATCACTTTTATTTGCTTTGTTATAGTAAATGCAATCACATTTGGATTACTTGTTTTAGATGGTAAAAATAGAAAAAAAAAGACAAAGAAGAAGATAGATGATATTAATATTTTGCTACACTCATTAGATACAAATACGGAAAACTTTGAAGTCGTAGATGATGAATTTGGAGGACTTAGAGACGAAATTATAAAAGTGATTGGTGAGAAAAAAAATTTAACAGATAAAGCTGTGAAAAGTGAACAAATATTAAGGGAATATACTGAGGATATTGCTCATCAATTAAAAACTCCTTTGACCGGAATTTTACTAATGCTTGATTTAATGGAAGAAGATGAAGGAAATAGAAAAGAGTATATCAATCGTATAAGAACAAGTAGTAATAGATTATATCAGTTAGTTGATATTCTGTTAAAATTAGCTGCCTTGGATTCCGGAACAATTAAGATGAAAAAAGAAAGCATCAGTGCAAAAAAAATAGTTGATGAAGTTATTGCAGAGATGGAGATTATTTTTGCAAACAGAAAGTTTTTGATTCCTGTTGTAGGTGAAGACTATAAATTGATTTGTGATAGAAAATGGACATATGAAGCCATTTATAACATTGTAAAGAATGGAATGGAAGCTTCAGAAGATAAGGGAATAAAAATATATTTAAAGGAAACGAATATTTATCAAAGCATTGTTATAGAAGATTTTAGCAAAGGAATATCGGACAATAATCTAAAAAATATATATCGAAGATTCTATAAAGAAAAAAAAGAATCTAAAGGATATGGGATTGGTTTACCTATGGCAAAAACTATTATTGAAAAACAAAATGGTGAACTTATTTATACAAGAGGAAGAACATCTAATTGCTTTGAACTTAGGTTCTATAGATAGTGGACAAAGACGAGTTGCTTTTTTGTAGCTTGTCTTTTTTGTAGCTTTTATTCAGTCACTTTCCGGTCACTTTATGTTGATATTTTATTTGTAAATACAGGAGGACTTAATGATATGAGTATTGTAAAAACGGTTAATTTGACTAAAACATATGATTCGGGAGTAAAAGTAAATGCTCTTTCAGATGTGAATTTTGAACTCCAAAAAGGAGATTTAGTAGCGGTTATTGGCGATAGTGGATCTGGCAAATCAACATTGCTACATTTGCTAGCAGGTGTAGATAAACCTACAAGTGGAGAAATTTATATTCAAGATAAGAATATAACAAAATTGGGAAAAGAAGAACTTACAGTTTTTCGCAGAAGAAATATAGGGGTTATTTATCAGTTTTTCAATTTAATACCTAATATTAGTGTCAGGAAAAATATATTATTACCTCTACTTCTTGATAATAAAAGAGAGGATCAGAAATATTTTAATGAGATTATAAAAACATTAGGAATAAAAGAAAAGCTTGACCGTTTTCCAAAACAGTTATCTGGTGGAGAGCAACAGAGAGTCGCTATTGCAAGGAGTCTAATTACGAGACCTGCGATTATTTTAGCTGATGAACCAACAGGTAATTTGGATAGAAGAAATTCGGAAGAAATAACGTCATTATTTAGACTTGTTAATAAGCGTTTTGAGTCAACAATTATGATTATTACCCATGATGAAAAAGTGGCTAATTCATGTGATAAGGTCTATAAAATGGTAGATGGTAGATTAAATCAAATTGAGGTAATGGACAATGAAAATCATTAATGAGCTTTCTTATTCTCAGATAAATAGTAATAAAAAGGATACACTCGCAACAAGATTATCAATTTTTTTGGCGGTGATTTTACTTGGCACAATTATATTTATTATCGGAACAGTTAAGTCAGATCAGCATAATGAAATAGTTTCTACCGTAGGTGACTATCAGGTTTCCTTTTCAGACATAAATAGTGACATGCTCAATTCACTATTTAATAATGATGAAATTGAAAAGGTTTCATTTGATAAATTTATCTCAACTGATTTAGATGTATCTATAATAGAGAAAGGAAGCTATTTCAAGAATTTAAAAGGATTTGAAATTGTTTCCGGAAATGATGTAAGTTCAGGCAGCGAGCTTATTGCTCCAAGTCAATTCTTTGAAAAACATAAAGAATATAAAATAGGATCTAAAATTAAAGTAAAAGAAAAAGAATATACCATTGTTGGGGAATATCGTGATCATGCAACCAGCTTTGAAGAAAGTGCTTTAATTGGGCTTTTAGAAAATGAAAATAAAGAAGACTTACTAAAAAATTTAGATGGTCTTCAAGCGTTTATTTGGTATAGGCAACCAAGAGATACCTATACATTAACGGAAAAACTTTTTGATGAGCATAAAATTGATTATAAAAAGTCCATAGATAGCGGAAGGTTGTATTTTAATAAAGCAATTTTAGAATATAAAATGATTTATCCGTCAGGACTGATTCCACCAAAGTCAGTAATTACAGATTGGATCGAGTCTTATGGTGCTTGCATTTTGTTGGTTTTATTATTTGCTGTTATGATCTATGGTGCTTTTAATGTTTGGAATAATAGAGATATAAGAGAACTTGCTTTACTGAAAAGTGTAGGAATGACGGGAAAACAGGTTAAAAAAATGGTAAGGTTAAAGGCTGTAAAAATTGGTGTAGCTCCAGTTTTAGCTGGAACAGCTATATCATATTTAACTGCAAATTTACTATTTTACTTAATGTGGCTTAATAACTCTATAACTTATAAGAATATGTCAAAATTATTTGGGGAAAATATGAGAGCAACAGAATTTCATATAGTTCCTTTATCTGTACCGCTTGTAATTATTATTTTGGCTTTCGCTTTCTTAACTGTATATTTATCTGCAATTATGCCAGCTAAAAAAAGTGCAAAGTTAAATGTTGTTGAAGGTCTAACAGGGACTACCGGAAGAAAACTAAAGTTTGGAAAATCAAAAATAGAAGGAGAAATAGAAAAGACTTTAGCAAAAGATTATTTTAAAGCTTACAACTTGACGTATAGAACCATCATTTTGGCAATATTATTATCAGCTATGGTTATGACCTTAACCTTGGTATCTCAATCATATAGAACAGTAAATTCTATTTACGATAAATATGATAGCCCGTATAATTTTACTTCAAAGATATACACTGACAAAATGATAAATAAACAGTTGATTGATGATTTAAATAGAGTAGATGACATTGAGGAACTGCATATATATGGAGAAAAAAGTTTCAAATTTTATTTGAAAGATAATGAGGGATTCGAGTCTGAGGAATTAAAAAAAGCCTTTAAAACAGGTGGGAAAGATTCTGACAATTTATTTGTAAAGATAATAGGACTATCAGAAAAAGATTATAAGAATGTGATTTCTATTAATCAATTAAATACGGATACAAACTATATTTTATTAAATAAAACAACCGATAGTGACAGTAGTCCGTATGCTTTTAGAAAATATATAAGTTTGACGGAAAACGATGATAAAGACCTTGTGCTTAGATATAACGCAGAAGGAAAACAGATGCCAATTCATATTGATGGGTACATCAATGAGCTTCCTTTTGGCTTGGAAGGGCAGAACAAAAATGGTGTATATGTGTTTACAAGAATGGAGAAATTGGAAAATTTCATTGATAAATATGGGCAAGATCAAGGTGATCCTGTTAATTACTACACTGTTAAAATGAAAATTTCTAAAGAAAACTTAGATAAAGTATCTGATAAATGCGAGCAAATTATATCCTTTTATGTTCCAAAAAGCGATCATTCGACAACCAATGATTTGCTTAAAGATGCTGCCGATAATGAACAATTAAGAAATGAACATTTTTTAAATTTTGGGATACAAATTATCCTTATAATACTAGCTCTTTCAAATGCTTACAATAGCTTTCATGGTAATTTAAGAGCAAGAAAAAGAGAGTTTCAGCTACTTTCTACGGTAGGAATGACAGAAAAACAAATTAAAAAGATGATCTTTGGAGAAAGTAAAATATTATTTGTATATTCAGCCATATCATATATTGGAATATTTATCTTGGCTATTCTTGTACGTTCTTATAGAAGTGAGTATAATCTTGCTTTTATCTCAAAGGAGATATTACTTAACTTAAACTATGTTCCAATTTTAGTAATATTTGTAGTGATAGTATTAGGAGTTCTATTGGCAATTAGAAGTAGTATTAAAATGATATTGAACGAAGATTTAAACAGTGCTATAAAAGAAATTTAAAGTTCAAAATATTAGAAAGGCTTAAATTATGGAAAATATATAGCCACTAAAAATGGAGGTAAAAAATGAAAAAGTCTATTAACTTGCTTAAAATAATAAATCATAGCAAAAATAGACTTTTTTCTAATAAGGGGTATATTTGTATGCCTTACAACATATTATTCTAAACATATAAATAAATTCCAAGGAAGATCAGGTTTCTTTCATTTTAGAGGGCTTCTTATGCTGAGATGCAGAAGTCCTCCTTTTTTATCTAAAAACGTAGACAAAAAAGAAATGGAGGAAAATTTATGCCAAAAGAATATTACCTTTATGTCAATGGACGAAAGGTTAAAGTCAGCGAGCAGATATACAAAGTCTACTGGCGGGAAAGAGAACACGAGAAGTATTTAGAGCAGGTGGACAAGAAAAACCACTTGCTCTTTTTTTCATTATTGGATCATGACGGACACTTTGTAGATAATATTGTTGATGAAAGTGTTGATGTAGAAAAGATTGTTGAAACACAGATGATGATTGAAGCAGTCAGAAATGCTATATCAAGGCTCAATGCAGAAGAAAGAGATATTATCGAACGCGTGTATTTTAATGATGAAACGCTTCGTTCAGTAGCAAAGCTCAAAAGTATTACACATCCAGCTTTAATCAAAAGAAGAAACAAAATTCTTGAAAAGCTGAAAAATTTTATTGAAGAACTTTAAAACTTCGGTAACCAAAGGGGTCAAATTTTCCTTATGTAAAGTGAAGGGGAGTTTGACCTCCTTTACTTTCTTGAGTAAGAGATATGCCTGCTTATGGCAAATAGGAAAATGTAAAGAAAACAATCCCTTTCAAATATTGCTCTTTGACAATTGAATAGACCAAGGTAGGACTTTATCTACTTGTGGAGAATTATGACTTACGCCATGACCTTTCTGCTGAAAGTAATTTCGGTTTTATGAATACTGGGTTAACCAAGGATACAAGAAAGCGAGCGGTAAATAAGAATACATAAAAAACAGAGGTGGCAATCTGTTCGATGATACAAGTAGTGATAATGATACTTCAATAGTTTAAGCTGCCTCGTCTGGAACAAGGGGCAGAGGTGAGATTCCTATGTAGCAGCTAATGCACCTACCAATGTCATAAAACTTAGTAAGAAAAATAATATGTGATTATAAAGAATTTAAATCGGAGGAGGTGTATTAGTGGATAATGACTGGAATGGATTGGCTGATTTGATAGCAAATCTGATTACAAAGTATGCTGGAGTTTTAGATTTAGATAATCTTCCAAATCCAACTCCAGTAAAAAGTACAGAAGGTAAAAATAAATTTGACATGGCAAAAACGCAGATTGAGAAAAAGTAATAAAAGTGATATAATATACTTGATATATGAGTCCAAACCATGATTGGAAAAAATATAAATATATAGAAAAAGGATATTGAGGTTAATGCTATGTCAAAAGAAAAAATAAAAGTATACCTCTATACAAGAGTATCTACATCAATACAGATAGACGGTTATTCTTTAGAGGCACAAAAATCAAGAATGAAAGCTTTTGCTCTCTATAATAATTATGAGATTGTTGGTGAATACGAAGATGCGGGCAAGTCTGGAAAATCTATAGAAGGTAGAGTTCAGTTTACTCGTATGATGGAAGATATAAAATCCGGAAAGGATGGAGTGTCTTTCATTCTTGTATTTAAATTATCGAGATTTGCAAGAAATGCTGCTGATGTTTTATCAACTCTACAAACAATGCAAGATTTTGGAGTCAATTTGATTTGTGTTGAGGATGGGATTGATTCATCCAAAGATGCAGGTAAATTGATGATTTCAGTTTTATCAGCTGTGGCTGAAATTGAAAGAGAAAATATTCGTGTTCAAACAATGGAAGGGCGTATTCAAAAGGCAAGAGAGGGCAAATGGAACGGTGGATTTGCTCCATACGGTTATCAACTGATTGATGGAAAGTTGTTAATAAATGAGGAAGAAGCAATTGCAATAAGAACTATTTTTGATCAGTATGTAAATACAAGTATTGGAGCTAATGGTCTTTCAAAATATTTAGAAAATCATGGTATAAGGAAAATACCAAGGCAAAATGGGAAAAATCCATTGTTTGACGCAGGTCTTATAAGAAAAATATTAAAGAATCCTGTGTATAACGGGAAAATAGCATTTGGAAGAAGAACTTTAGAAAAAGTTCATGGTACAAGGAATGAATACAGACAAGTAGAGCAGGACGATTATTTAGTAGCAAAAGGCATTCATGAAGCGATAATCCCAGATGAATTGTGGCAGGCTGCACAAGTTAAACTGAAAGCACAAGCTAAAAAGTATGAACATGTAAATAAGGGCAAGAACACGAGGACACACTTATTATCAGGAATAGTAAAGTGTCCAATATGTGGAGCTGGAATGTTTGGGAACAAATCTATAAAATATAAAAAAGATGGGACGAAGTATAAAGACTTCTATTACTATGGTTGTAAGCATAGACTTATGAATAGAGGACATAAATGCACCTATACCAAACAAATTAGAGAAGAATTGTTAGACGATGCCGTTGCTGAGGTAATAATCAAGTTAGTGAGCAATCCTAAATTTGCGTCTATGATACAAGAAAAAATTAACATGAAGGTTGATATATCTGCTATTGAAAATGAGATAGATAATTACCAAAAAGAGCTGAGAAAAAGTCATTCTACAAAATTTAAGCTCATTGAAGAAATAGATAATTTAGATGTTGAGGATAAACACTATAAGAGAAGGAAGAATGATTTAGATGATAGACTTTATCGTATGTACGATAAAATTGAGGATTTAGAGAGTCAGTTAATAGAAGCTAAAGCAAAAAAAGAAACAATAGAAGCTGAGAAACTTACTGGCGATAATATATATAAGGTTTTGATTTATTTTGACAAACTTTATAAAGTCATGAACGATGTTGAACGCAGACAGTTAATAGAAGCACTCATTTCAGAAGTTCAAATTTATGAAGAGAAACAGGCGAATGGGCAATGGCTAAAATCCATTACTTTTAAGCTACCTATTATTGATGAAGATCTAAATATAAGTTTGGATAATGATGAGCAAGTTGAGGCAGTTACCCTTTTAGTTAAGTCAGGTACTGACGCAAACTAAAAGCTGGTACTGCCCACGCGACAGCTGTCCAAGAGCAAGGAGCGTGGCGACTTTGCGATTGGAGACAGCGAACCGCTGAAGCCGTAGCACTACTCACAAGAACTGATAGTTATTGTGAGTAGTGCTACGGCTCACGCAAGGCACGCCAAAGAAAACAAGCAAGCCGAAGTTCGATTAGCCGTGTGCTACCGCGGAAGCAAAAATACTAAAAACTAGTATCAGAACTACAAACTAAAAGCTGGTACTGCCCATGTGGCAGCTGTCCGAGAGTCAGGAGCGAGGCGACGCAGCGATTGGAGACAGCGAACCGCGGAAGCCAGAACATAGGAACGAGCTACAAAGTATAGAAATGCCTTGAAATCAAGGGATTCCGTAGAACTGCCCCGGTTTGGGCAAAAGATCGGAATTCCTTTTTTTAGACCGTTTGACAACAGTTCTGACTACTGGAAAATAGAGTGTTGTAACTACGGAACTGCTTTTTGCCGTATTGAGACTACAGAACTGTTGTCATAGGTGGTTTTGTAGATATTGAGACTATGGAACTGTCATCAATTTGTGCCGAAAAGAAGATGATGCGGCACCAATCCCTATCAGCTTCAAAATGCCCAAAATACAGATGAAATATGAAGATCCTATAAAGCAGGCAGAATATGCCTACAGCCAGATTGAAAGTACAGAGATTTTCTCTCAAGTGAAAAGCTTTGTCGCATTGATGTTTGCTGATGGAGGTGGTGCTTTTTACATTTGGATCTTTCTTTTTCCCGTAATGGAGTCTCTGGCATTTCGCACAAACTGCCTGTAATCCATTTTCATCAGGTGTACTACAATATACCGTTGTACACCAAACAAAGGAACCAACAGGAGCAATGCGGCCGCAACCCAATAATACCATGATACCGGTGCAACACTGAACAGATAATAGAATGTATATACATCCAGAGGAATCATAAAGATGACAGCTGTGATTATTCCCGGGGAGTATATTTTTGTTGCAGGGTTAGCTTTGCCAACGACAAAATGTGCGATTGGCTCAATTGTCCCAAGAACCAGCGGGCCTATCACAAGCCAATGGATGGATGAAAGACAAAATGGGATCAGCATCATATACACTGTAATCATAAACAGACAGAAGTGAGGAATTATCATATCTTTGACAGGCATTCCGGTTAGTTTGACAACCATATCCACGAATCCGCCCGGAAGCTTCATCTCTTCGATTTCATGAAGTGCGATCAAGAAATAGTAGATTCCTGTGATTCGCTGTGCCATTGGCATTGTATTCCAGTTGATAATCGTATATAACATTACGATCCCTGCCAATGTCAATGTGACATACAGGCTGTTCCTTACGAAAAAATTCTTACTCATGTTCATTTCCTTTCGGACTTTGGTGAATAGCACTTTAATAATCCAACATCTTGTTGTATTATTATGGTAACAATCAAAAATCGATGAAACAACCAACAATCCGGTACGATATGTTGGTTTATTGGTGGGTACATATTTATGAACAAAAAGCAGCCGGAACGAACAAGCCAAACCAGAAGGAATATTATGAAGGCTTTCTGGCAGTTGTATTGTGAGAAGGACATTCACAGAATCACTGTAGCAGAGCTTTGTGAGAGGGCAGGATATAACCGAAGCACTTTTTATCAGTATTATGCAGATGTCTTCGCAGTTTTGGAGATGCTGGAAGAAGACCTTATCAGCGAGTGGGTGAAAATGATTGAAGAGCAAAATCAGGATGATCAGCTTCAGATACTGCAATTGGTTGAGTTCTACAAAAATCATGGAGAGTATATTGCTCGCCTGACCGGACCGCAGGGGGATCCGGCATTCCGTTTCCGTCTGCAGGATGCGTTGCGCCCCTATGCTTATGTTTTGCTGGGGTTTCAAAGCAGAAACATTCAGCAGGATATCCGATACGATTATTTATTCACGGGTATACTCACACTACTAACGGATTGGTATAAACACAGAGAGGATATTTCTGCGGAAGAGGTTCTCAATATAGCACGGAGCATAGCCTTGAGATAGGGCCTGCGTCGGTGCTGGCATTGCTTGCAAATGAGTTTATTAAGCAACAAATTCTTGTTTGAATGAGGTGAAACCGTCGACATTTTTAGTCGGAGTCAAAACATCGACTTTTTTAGTCGGAGCTCTGACATTCATAGTGACGTCTCGGGGCATGCTGAAGCCGTAACACTACTCACAAGAACTGAAAGTTATTGTGAGTAGATGTACGTCTCACGCAAGGCACGCCAAAGAAAACGAGCGAAGTGAAGTTTGATTTGTAGCGGGCTACTGCGGAGGCATAATAAAAAAACTAGTATCAGAAATGCAAACTAAAAGCTGGTACTGCCCATGTGGCAGCTGTCCAAGAGCTAGGAGCAAAGCGACATGGCGATTGGAGACAGCGAACTGCTGAAGCCGTAACACTACTCACAAGAACTGATAGTTATTGTGGGTAGGTGTACGTCTCACGCAAGGCACGCCAAAGAAAACGAGCGAAGTGAAGTTTGATTTGTAGCGGGCTACTGCGGAGGCCAGAACATAGGAACGAGCTACAAAGTATAGAAATGCCTTGAAATCAAAGGGTTTAGAAAAAAATGCATAGGTTTGGAAAGAGGGGTGCATCGAGATTTTAAAGCATTTGGCAATAGTTCTGACACTGGAAATAGGTGCTTGTGGCTGTAGAACTGTTTTCTTACTATCGAGGCTATATGACAATTGTCAAAGAGGCTTTTTAGTGTTTGGAGACAATAGAACTGCTGAGTTATAGAATTAAGTTGCAAAAGGAATTGCGGCTTAATTCTTTTTTATTGGAATTTCAATATGTTTAGCAACTAACTCGTATGATAGTTAAAGAATGAAGTTTCAAAATGCAAAGTATAACGGACATTGTCCGACCATATACTATTACTATAACTATTACTATAAAGAAAGAAATATATATAAAGTAACTATATATATTAATAGAGCCGCAAACATCACAAGAGAAAATAAAAGTAGAGAGGTGCGGCAAGATGAATAAGACAAAACGAGGAAGAAAAATTGTATGGACTATGGATTCTAAAATTTATCTTCTTTTTTTATTGAAAGAGAAGGGTTTAACAATTCAGGAAATTGCTAATGAACTTGGAGTGTCAAAGCCAACTATTAGTGCTGAAATTGATAATGGTGTAGACAAGACGAACTTCTCTAGAATTACGAGAGGTGCGGCAAATACATATAGTCCACTTAGATCCACTGTCAATTCAGCAATTAAAGCGATAGGTGAAGATGGAATTAAAGCATTGCTTGAAAGTCCTGATGAAGTTATTGGACTTATAGAGACACTTAAAGAGGGTGAAGGTAATGAGTAGATCCAATATAGTTAATTGGTATGTAAAGCTTATATGCAATTTCTTTGATGATGTGAAAATAAAAGGAATTAGAGATAGTTCATCTGGAGAACATGGATATGTTAGGGTTGTTATTCTTCTAGAACTTATTGCTAAAGCTGGGATAACTGGTGGAGTGATTAGACTGGATGATTGTGAACCATATAGTGTTCCAACTAGACTAGGTAGAATACTTGGAGAAGATGATAAAAATATGTCTGACGCTCTAAATTATTTTAAGGATAGTGAGTTCCTTGAAATTGTTTACGGAGATTCTTGGGTAGAGATTCATGTTCCTTATGCAAAGGAAAATACTAGATCTATTAAAGAAGATTCAATAAAGAAACATGAAAGAAGGTTAAAGGCTAGAGCTGAAGCTGCTGGACTTTTAGAAAGCAAACCATCTGAAACAAAGCAATATGGTTATTACAAGAACATTTCATTATCTACAGAAGAATATGAATATATTAAACAGTATGAAAAATGGGATGTAGCAATCGACCGTGCTGGTTTAAAGAAACATTTAGATATTAATGCTTTTAAAGACAAATTCAATTCGGATTTTGAAGCTTGTAAGCATTATCTAGCTGTAAACAGAGAAGATAGTGGTGCGTATTTAATATAAAAGTGAGGTGATTTCAGTGGATAGTAAAAGAGAAAAGGCATATTACAGAAAGTGCTATAAACAGCCGAAAGGCTATTATACACTTAGTCCAACTATCTATAAAGAGGTTGTTTCAATCATAGAAAGATACCCTGAAGAAGTACGGACTATAACTTTAATAGAAAATAAGAATGAGTTGGATATTACTGAAAAAGATATTGCTGATAAAGTTGTTTGTGAACGCAATATAAAGACATTAAAAGATACTTTAATACAATGGGTTGCTGAAGAACACAGAGCAATGATCTGGGAAAACATTGAAACAAATTGCACATGGAATTACTTAGCCTATAAGCATCATGTAGATCCGTCAACAGCTAAACTGATTTGGAAGAAATATCTGTATGGTCTGCATATAAATTTAGGGCTAGATTATTTACACTAATGATTTTATTAAGAGAAAAGGAGATAGTGCTATGAAAGTAATATCGCTAGTGAATCACAAAGGCGGAGTTGGTAAAACTACAATCACATTTAATCTTGCTGTTAATCTAACTAAGCTAGGATATAAAGTTCTGGTTATCGATTTTGATAGCCAAGGTAACTTAAGTAAGACTGTAGGCATTGAGCAGAAATATGATATTGAAAATAAATCATATAAGATTGGTACTGCTCTTGAAGAAATAATGAGAGACTTAGAAACAAAGCTTGAACTAGATAAATATATTCACGCTTCTAGCAAATATAGTGATCTGGATATTATCCCTTGCGATCTGTCTTTTGCTGAAACTAAGCTAAGACTTAATGCAGCTACTGAAAGATGCTTTGTGCTTAATATCCTGATTAACCAGATTAAGGAAGAAAGAGATTATGACTTCATACTTATAGACAATGCTCCATCTATAGATGTAGATTTTCAGAACTCTTTAGTAGCGAGTGATTACGCACTAATTGTTACTGAAGCTGATGACTACTCAGTAGATGGAATTATCAGGCTCATTACGCAGCTTGGAAAGATAAAGAAGTTTTATAATCCTAATTTACAGATTGCTGGAATAGTAATTAATAAAGCAAATATGAGAACTAAGCTTGCTAAAGCTATGACTAATCAGATTTCAAAGATATTCGGTGATGTTCATATCAATGTTTATAACTCTGTTATTCCTCAGAGTGTAAAGATTGGTGAAAGCAAGATGATGGAAAAGAGCATTGGCGAATATGATAGCAAGAATCCTGTAACGAAAGCTTTAGAAAGCTTCACAGAGGAATTTGTAAAGAGTGTTATGTAAAGAGGTGCAAAATGGCATTTAAGATTAAAGACAGAGAGACATTAGAAAAGGATATACTAGCAGCTGAAGGCTCAGAGCCTAAAACTGTAAAAGATGATTTTACTGCTAAGCTTATAAATGAAGATGCTGCTAAAGAAGCTGCCCTCAATTTTTCTCTTTATGGAGAAGCAGAGAAAGAATATGAGGAAAAACGAAAGGCTCTTGATGACGGTAAAATGTACGTTGAGATAAAACTAGATAGTCTCACAGCATCCCCTATGAACCATTTTAGAAAACTAGATGGTGAAAACTGGGAAGAATTTTTAGCTAGTATTAAGGCTCATGGAATCCTTAACCCTATTACAGTTAGACCTATTGCTAGAGATAAATATGAAATTTTAGCTGGTCATAACCGTGTTAGAGCTGCTAAAGAAGCTGGACTTGAAACCATCCCAGCTAACATCAAGGATGTTGATGATGTTGAAGCAAGTATCATCATTGCAGATACTAATCTTCAAAGAGAAACAGTGACCGACCTTGAAAAAGGTTGGGCTTACAGAAATATATTTGAAGCAATCTCAAGACAAGGAGAAAGGACAGATTTAACTTCGTCCCACGAAAGGACAAAGTATGATAACGAAACTTCGGGTCAGCATGACCCAAAGTTGAGAAGTAGTGAAATAATTGCTGAAAAATATGGTGTTGGTGAAAAAACTGTAAGGAGAAAAATAAGACTCACCTACCTTCTACCACCTATCTATGGCTTATATGAGCAAAAGAAATTAACTCAGGAAATGGCTGAACAGATTTCATATTTAAGAAGTTCTGAGCAAGCTCTACTTGACGGATTAATTACTATGGCGAAGATGGAATTTACTGTAGATCAGTTAAAGGCAATCCGAAAAGCAAGCGAATCTTCTGAAAAGGCTCTTGATGATATTGCTATTATGGATGCTTCTGGAAACGGAAAGCCAGAATATGAAATGCAGAAGAAAGAAGCTAGACCTAAGAAATATAAGATAGATGAAGATCTATTCCCACAGGATTTAAAGAAGGGAATGAGAGAGGATTATCTTATTAAAGCTCTAACATATATAAAAGAACATGGAATAGAGGTAGTATAGCAAAAGTTTTTTTGATACAATGAAAGTGCTTAAAGTTAAGCGATATTACTTTCAAGCAAAGATGCGAACTGTTTTCTGCTATCCACTGAGGCAGTCTCGCATCTTTTTTTATAAAACAGAAAATTAAGACTTTGCGGAATTTTACATGTGATATTATGATAGCATCGAAGAAGGTATAATTAATTGTATACAATTAATTGATGTGAGTAAGCGAGGAAAAGAACATGAAAGTAAGAAATTTGAGAATAGGAGTTCTAATCACATTATTGCTAGTTCTAGCAGTTGCTTTTACTGGATGCAGTAAATCAGTTAAAGACGAAGCTCTAGAGAAAGTAAAGGCTGTAGATTTAAAGGCATATATGCAAGAGGATAGGGATGCTGTTAAAGAGTTTAAAGCAGCATATGAAAAGGATTTAAAGAAAGCAAAAGATGATAAGGCTGCGGAAAAGATTATGAAGCAGTTTAAGAAAGACCTAAAAACCTTTGCAACAAAGAAAGAAAAAATAGAAACATATACAAAGCTTGTAAAAGAGCAGATTAAAGCTCTTCCTGAAGATAAACAGAAAGAAGCTAATAAAGTATTAGAGAGCTACAAAGATAAGCTTAATAAGCTTGATAGCAATAAAGACTTTGATGCTTTTACAACAGAAATTAATGGAAAGATAACTGAAATATCTGGAACAACTGTTGAGGTTACTGCTTCACAAGTAGAAACTTCAACACCAGCAGCAAAGCAAGTTATTAAACAACAAACAGTGGCTTCATCAAGTAGTAATAGTAAGACTGCAAAGTCAAGTTCTAGCAGTTCAGCATCAACAAGCAAAGCTAAACAGCGTGTTTGGGTAGTGGATAAAGCTGCTTGGACTGAAACTAAGTACAGGACTGAAACATATCAATATACTGTGTATAGAACATCAGATGGCAAGGAATTTGCTACATATGCACAGGCTTATGCGTATTATGAAGATAATCCTTGTAACTTTGGAGCAGTAACAAAAACAGGAACAAGACAAGTGCCATATACTGTAAGTCATCCAGAGCAAGGACACTGGAGCAATTAAAGGAGCGTTATGCTCCTTTTTTAATTACTGATATAAGTAGCAAGAATGCTATTTATAAATAGATGTATGAAATAAAAGGGGAAAGGGGGAGAAAGAAGTATGATATTGATTGAATAACAAAGAATTTATAGGTTGAGATATTTAAGAGTGCATATACGCACTCTTTTTTATTGCACTAAACAGGTTATAACAAATGGTTTTAAAGAAAGGACGAGAAGTTGAGAAAGTTTAAAAAACTGTCAGCTGTTTTAGGAATCTTGATGACAATAACAATGACGATTCCTAGTACATTTGCGGAAACTGGAGCTACAGATAATGGAGATAGTAGTGGCACAGCAAATGTACAAAAACAAGATAATAATTCAGGTGAAGGTGCTTCAAATGAACCATCTACACCAAAGACTACAAATGTTTCAAGTAAAAAGGATGATAGCAGCTCTGTCAATGTAAGATTTTCAGACAGTGGAAATGGATCTTTCAATTATAGATTAAGTACCGCTGCTGAAGAAACAAGCAAAGAGGTGTACGCTGGAAAAACATCTATACTTGCAGCCCATATTGGTAATGAAATTGAAATTTCTACATATGCTTTAGATGGCAATAAGACCAATATAGATGTAAAGGATGCAGAAATCACAAAAGAAATTTCATATGGAAATAACTGCAAGCTTGTGTACGTTAAGATTACAGGTAATAATCCTAGCGTAGATATTAACTTTGCTGGTGGTGAATCATTAGGAAGTTCCAAGCCAGCAAAGATGGCTATGGCTCGTGGAGTGGGCTTTTTCAGAGCACCAGCATCCAGTATGAGCGTATATGTAAATTTATCCAAATATCAATTTGGATATAAATCAGGTGGGAGTAGGTACTATCCTAATAAATATGGACTATTTACATCTGGTACATCTGGAGTATATGGCGGTGCAGTGTTCTGTTCAGAACATGATAGAACCCCTACAATGGGAAGTATGACTGGATATGTAATGAATGATAGTACGATTCGTAAGATACTTTATTACGGTTATAAAGGTCCAGCTCAGTGGAGTGGTTTTTCTAGTTCGTCATACAATGGTTCATATAAAGTATGGGGCAGTAATACGAACAGAACTGAAATTGCTGGTACTGTTATAACCTCACAGGCACTATCTAATAGATTTAATTCTTTAGGTGGGCGAGGAACCGCTACTAATCCAGCTGGATTAAGTGCATTTATGTCTTATGTAAATTCACAACCTGATCCAGCATCCACATATACTGCATATAAGGCTACTGCTTCTGGACAGGATATGATGTGGGGTGTATATAATCCAAAAGGCAAATTGCAGCTTGTGAAGGAAGTTAAGAGTAATAAGACACTAACTGAACAGTGCAAGAATATGTACAGTCTTGCTGGAGCTGAATATTATGTTTCAAAGAACCGTGACGGATCTGGTTATGTTGGAATGTTTACTACTAAAGAAGATGGTTCTACAGATCCAATAGAGCTAGATGCTGGAAGATACTATGTAAAAGAGGTTAAAGCCCCTAAGGGATATGCACTTGATACGGAGATTTATAGCGTAAATGTATCATCTGGAAATACATCTTGGGTAACATCTAAAGATGAACCTTTATTTGACCCTATTAGTATTTTGCTTGAAAAAACATCTGATGGCACTGGTTATTTAAATCCTAATGCTGATATGTCAGGTGCTGAGTTTACAATTAAATACTATGATTCTTTAGATGAAGATTTATCAGGGCTTACACCTAAACGTATCTGGAAACTAAAAACCATTAAACATCCAAGAGACGGAAGATTTTGGGCACAGATGAGAGAAGTCAATAAAGTTGATGGTAGCGATGAATTTTATAAAGATGAAAATGGAATCATTGTAATTCCTCGTGGTTCTATCGTGGTTCAGGAGACAAAAGCACCTAGAGGTTATAGGGTTGATTCTAAAACATACACTTACAGAATAGATAAAGACACTAACGATTTAACTATGAAGCTTAACTTTGGGAACACACCAGAGCAGCCAAATAAACCGCTTGTGCCTAAGATTGGTACAACTGCGTTAGATGCTGCCACAACAGATAATGTTGGTTCGCATGGTAAAAAGGTTAAGCTTGTAGATAAGGTTTCTTATAAGCAGCTTTCTGAAGGCGAAACATACACAGTAAAAGGTAAGCTGATGGATAAGGCTACAGGACAACCGCTTCTTGTCAATGGTAGAGAAGTTACTGCTGAAAAAACATTTACTGTGACAAATGCAAATTCAACAATTACTGGTGATGGTGCAAGCGGAAGTGTAGATCTTGAATATGAAGTAGATAGCACAGTTCTCGTTGGTAAGACAACTGTTGTCTTTGAGCATCTATATTATGATGGCAAGGAAATTGCTACACATGCAGATATAGATGATGAAAGGCAATCTGTACATTTCCCAAAAGTTGGAACAACTGCTAAATCTAGGGAAACAAATAGCAATCTAGGTATGCCACGAGCAAATGAAACTATTGTAGATACCGTTAAATATGAGAATCTTGTTATTGGCAAGGTATATACAGTTAAGGGTAAGCTAATGGATAAGGCTACAAAGCAGCCAATAAAAGATGAACACGGAAACGAAATCACAGCATCTAAAACATTTACTGCTACATCAAAGACTGGAAGCGTGGATCTTGAATACACATATAACTCACTTAATAGACAGGGTAAAACAACTGTTGTCTTTGAAGATATGTATCACAATGACAAATTAGTTGCTACTCATAGCGATATTAACGACGAAGGACAGAGTATTGAATATCCAAATATTCATACGAAAGCCGACGTAAAGCAGATTGGAAAGCTTAAAGACGGTAATATCACTATAGTTGATAAAGTGTTCTACAAAAACCTAACTATTGGCAAGGTGTACACAGTTAAGGGTAAGCTGATGGATAAGGCTACAGGACAGCCACTTCTTGTCAATGGTAGAGAAGTTACTGCTGAAAAAACATTTACTGCTACACGTAATACTGGCAGTATTGAAGTGGAGTTTACACTTCCAGCAAAGGTTCTTCAGGGTAAAACGACTGTTGTCTTTGAAGATATGTATAATGACGGTGTTAAGATTGCTACACACAGCGATATAACAGACATCAATCAGACTATTGCAATTGGTAGATTAGATGTTAATTTTCCTTATGGTGGGCATGGTCTAGGTTCAGTTAAAACCGGCGATCCACTTGCACTAGGTTTAACACTAATGATACTAGGAATTTCGTCTATGCTTCTTGTAGTTGTGATTAGAGCTAAAAAGAGAGCAAACGAAGCTGAATAGGTTTTTAAGGGGTGCTTATTAGCATCCCTTTTATCTTATAGAAAGGATAGATAAAGATATGAAATCAAAAGCGAATAAGATTATTTCTCTTTCTTTTGCAGCTATCATGATTTTCTCTAGTGCAGCTATAAGCTATGGAGCTAGTAAAGATATTACTAGAACAAACATTTTTTACAGCAAAACCAAGAAATATGAATATGCTGCACAGAAGGAAATACAGCAAGATGGTAAAACATACAAGCTTAAAGACATTAAGTATAAGCTTGTAGCAGATAAGGGAGCAGAAACAAAAAACGTTAAACTAGAGAATTTAACTGAAGAAAAAGCTCCAGCTACTAAGAGCTTTGAGGTTGATGGTAAAAAGGTTACTTTTACTCTAGATGCAGATGCTACAAAGTTTGAAAAGAATAAAAAGGAAGGTACATATGTATATACTGCTAGAGATCCAAAGAGCTTTAAAGCAGATCAGACTAGAACTGTTAAGGATCAAAATGGCAATACATTTACAGGAAAGCTAGAATCAGTAACAAAGGGTGCTATCTATAGAAAGCCTATAACCATAGATGGAGAATTTAGGGGTTCTGTTGGAACACAGTATTTCTATTTTGCAAATACTGGTACGCTTTGGCCTTATAATGCGAACGCACCAGTATGGAATGGTTATCAATCAGATATACTTACTTATCTCAATCTTGATGCAAGTGCATATAGAATTACTGGCGGTAGCTGGACTAGCTCTAGAGTTAGCGGTAACACGCTAATAAGAACAGCGAGATTTACAGGGACATCTAATGTTTGTGACTATACTGCAAAATATGTAGATGGTTCAGATGCGGATGGATATACAGCAAATGCAGCTTATCTAAGCCCTTACAAGATAAAAGCAATTGCAACATATGAGCAAGCTGGATTAACAACAATGCAGAAAGTTCTTATTGGAGCTGGCATTTTGATACTTGCAATAGTTATTGCTTTAATCCTATATTTCCTCAAAAGAAAGAAAAGAGAGGACGAGGAAGGAGCGTAGAAATGACACTTTCAGATGACACAAGACAATTTATAAAAGAGTATGAAGCTGAAGAAGGCATCACAGTTTTTGTTGATGATGAAAACTTATCTCCAGAAGATCTAGAAGGTGAAGATAATGGCAAGTAATCAGACTAAGGAATTTAGAAAGTCAGTAGCGGATATGTTTGTTAAAGGACTTTCTGAAGAAGGCTTAAATTGGAAGCAAGGGTGGGCTACTACTGGAGAATTAAGAAATGCGGTAAGTAATCGCCATTACAGAGGATTAAATGAATTTTATCTGAAGCTGGTTTCAATGGTACATGGATATAAAGATCCTAGGTGGATGACTTTTAATCAGATTAGGGATGAAGGTTATCACCTTGAAAAAGGTTCAAAAGGTGCAAAAGTTGAATACTGGTTTCCTTTCGACACAATAAAGAAAAAAGGTGTTTCTTTTGAAGAAAAAGAAAGATTGATTAAAGAAGGAGAAAGGAAGAAAGAGGATTTTTCATTAGTTGCTAAATATTACACCGTCTTTAATGGTGATAATATTTCTGGACTTCCAGAAATTGAACTACCTAAAAATGAAATAGAGCCAAGCGTTGTTTTAGAACAGATCTCCAGAGGAATGAATGTAGAAATCTATAATGATGGTGAAGATAGGGCTTTTTACAGACCTAGTACAGACGATATTCATCTTCCGCTTCCTGAAGTTTTTAGTAGTGATAATGAATACAATGCTGTGGCATTTCATGAATTAGGTCATGCAACAGGTCATGAATCTAGACTTAACAGAGATCAGAGCGGAGTTTTTGGAACGTCAGCCTATGCAAAAGAAGAATTAGTAGCCGAAATTACTTCGGCTTTTATGGCTGAAACTACAGGAATTAATCTAGAAGATATGAATATGGAGAATCACAAAGCATATGTTAATGGGTGGATTACAAGCATTGAGGATGATCCAGAATATCTTATGAAAGCAATATCGCAAGCTCATGATGCTGCGGATTATATGCAGCAGTTCGTTTCAGAAAAGGAGATAGAAAAGATGATTTCAGAAGAAAAACATCCAGATATTTACACCTTTGGCACACTACCTAGACAGTTTTCTCCGCTATCAGATACATTTCCTGAAACTTCATTGAGTATTAATGAAGCTCTTGTTATGGCAGATAATCAAACAGTTATAGCTAATGGCTTATGGAAGTTAAATCTTCCTTCAGAAACTAATCCTTGGCTTAAAGACACTTATGAGTGTAAAGGCTTCATTGAAGCAGATGGTTATCAAGAAAAGAAAGATGGCAAAGTAGAAGATATTTACTCACCTTGCGTTTATAAGATGAAATGGGATGAAACAGAAGATACATATAAGATCTCTGAAGAAGTTGGAGCATTTACAAGAATCCCTACTTACAACGAGTTTAAAACAATGTATAACCTATCTGATGATGACTATATTGCACTTGCAAAAGAAGTCTCTGGTATTGAAATATCTAGTAGTCCAGAAGAATTAAATAAGATAGGGTTTAATTCAGAACCAGATAACAAGGATTACCTTAATAGCATCGGTGATATATATCTAAAGTGTATAGAGGAAAAGGGCTTTGTTTCTGTTCCAGAAAGAATTTACGAGAGCTTTAATACTATTAATGCTAGTAATGTTCATATAGGATATGGGGATAATGAATTTGATATAGAAGTAGGCAAAAATACACCTATTTATGTTGCGGATGATACTTCTTTAGAAAGCACTAAAGGATTAGAGTTTATTGGTTCAACGTGCTATGAAGATTCTGCTTCTTGTACATTAGATAAATATGAATTATTCAATTCTGATTTATCAGATAATCCTATTGGTGCAAATTTCTTCAGAACAGAAAATAGTGAGTTTGTCATTGAGCTAATCTCAGATGATTGTTTTATGAAGGGATTTTATCCTAATAATCCGTTTTACAAGGATAATAATATTGAGAAAGGAGAGCTACACAACTTATATAACAAACAAGGTGGAACGCTTAAATTAGCAGAAATGGGAGAAAATAAATCTCACACAAAAGCTACTAATCTAAACAAAGACCTTGGATCAGAAATTTAAATTCAAGTATGTAAAGGAGTATTACATGATAACAAAGACAGATTTTATCACTAAGATTGCTGAAGAACATTCACTATCTAAAGCAGCTGCTGGACGAATTTTTGAGAATATATTTAGTACCATTGAAGATGAGGTTGCAAAGGAAGGTAAGTGCAGCGTTTCAGGATTTGGAACTTTTGAAGCTAGAAAGAGAACTAGCAGAACAGGGAGAAATCCTAGGACTGGAGAAACTATCGAAATTCCAGCGAGCGTAGGTATTGGTTTTAAAGCTGGAAAAGCTTTTAAGGAAAGACTGAATAAATAGTCTTTCTTTTTTATTGATTAATTTAAGAAAGAAAAGAGGTAAAATATGGGAGCATTAGCAGCAAAGATAACAGCTTTTGTAGTAGGAGCTAGACCAGTAATTATAGCCCTTGTGGCAGCCGCACTTCTTATTAATGGTGGAGCATTAATTTATCCATCTGAAAGAGGAAAGGAAAGAGCAAAGGATGCACTTCCTTGGGTAGTGGCTGGTTCGGCTATAGCTCTTGGTGCAGTAGCAATTGCAGGATCTATTACAAGCGGATTTTAATTAACTTGATACATATGATGTGGCAACTGCCACATCATATGTATTACTATTTAGAATTTTTTGGGGAGTTATATAATGGGAAAATTTAAAGAATATATTTTAAGAAAGTGTAGCACTAAAGATTTAGAAAAGTTAGTGATTGATAGAAAGATTAAAGAAACCAAAAATATATACGAGAAAACATATTTAAGGGGGATAGCTTATGATTTTAGTAAATATTATAGAGAATATGGAGATAAATCAGAAATTAAAGAGCATTTTAAAAATGTGATTAGCAATATAGAAAAACATATGATAGGTATATCAGAAAAGAGACAGCTATGTTTATTACAATCATTTAGAAAAATTGTAACGTTACATCTGGCTAGTGGGAATATCGCAAATTTTATATATGATAGTAATGCGGAAAAAAGATGGTTGGGGTTTGCTATCCCTGATACATATGTTAATAAAAATGGTAATATAGTTTCTATAAGTTCAGATGTAGAAGATGTAAGCTTAATAGATGAAAATATAGATGTTGTTGAATATCTTTGGAATATAGAAAGATGGGAAAATCATCTATCTAACCATAAAATAGAAGGGGAACCACTTAAAGCTGATTTATTTGTGGCGGAGAACCTACCGCACTATTATCCTGAATTAAATTTGATTTTAGCTGGTGGGGGATGTACACATAGAACTGCGGAAGCATACATCCATAAAAGAGAAGGTTTAGCTAAAGTTGAAAGATATGATATTTCCGAACTAATAGAATGTGTGAAAACAGATGGTGTTAATTGGATTAATGAGATCAATAATGAGCCTATAGGTAGCGAAATTGATGACTATAGGATAGCTGTTATTTTTACATTAAGGAAAATGGAAAAGAAGTTGGAAAAGGAGATATGCGATGGAAAAAACGCTCAGTAAAATTAAAGTGTTTTCAAGTAAAGATATTGATTTTGAAACACTTGGTAATGAGCTAGAAAATCTTGGAGAAGATGAATTAATTTCGATAGAATTTATTGAAAATTCAGATCATGAGGAAATAAATAATGGGGAAGAAAATTAAGCTTGTCGAAACAAGATTAAATAAGAACTTAAATATACCAATAGAACAAATCGACTTTTCAGGGGATTTATTAAACGCAACAGCAGCACATGTTTTATCCAGAAAAACAGATAGTGCTGCTGTTGTTTATTTAGATACAAAAGGCAAAATTGCTAATATGCAAGTGGCATCTATTAAAACTTTAGAAAAACATAAAGCGGAAGTAATTGCATTAGCAATCTCTCATAATGCAGCTGCTGTACTGGTTACAACTAATATAAAATATGATTCTGTTAACCTAAAAGCTAGAGAATTCATGGATAATTGGCAGCAAGCTTTTTTCAATAATGGGTTTAATATTTTAGAGCATCTTCAAACGTGGAAAGATGAAAATGGTAATATTCAGTCATATTCGTTTGCTGATGAAAATATGATAAAAAATTTAAGAAATTTTGATATTTCGCCACTTGTGACAAATGATGTTATATTTTCTAAATCGAGATTTTTTAGTAGTAGATTAGAGCTTAAGGATATTGGAGAGTATGATATTGGGGAAGATGGGGATTTAAAGGGTGCGATTTTAGCTATAGCAGAAGATATGTCTACAAGAGATAAGGAACACGTATATGTGCTATCTGTAGATGAAAAAAACAATCCAATAAATGTAAGCATAGCATCTATTGGTGGGCGTAATGAAACATATGCGAATAATGAAATCCTATTTAGAGTACCGATACTCTCAGATGCTAAAGGGCTATATTTTATTCATAATCATCCATCAGGAGATACGACACCCAGTCCGTATGACCGTATGACTTTGCAAAAGCTTGTTGCTGGTGGAAAGGAATTGGGAATAGAGGTTTATGATGGTTTAATAATTGGTGCGTACAACGCAGATGTTTACTCAATAATTAATGATGAGCTTGTTGATGATAGTTACTATAACAACGTAATAGCAACATCTTTAAAGGAAGAAGTTTTCCAATATCAAGTAAAGGAGAACACTATGAAAAATCAGTTAGAACAGTATGCAAATGAAAATTACGAAGGATTCATAAAAGATCTAATAAGCCTTGAAAAAGGAATTAAAGATGAAGATACACTTAATCAGATATATCAAGAGTATATGAAGCAAGACAATATACCACTTCTGAGCAAAGAGCTTGATGAATTAGTAGATAAGACAGCCGAGATAGAAAAATCTCAAAATGTTTATCTTAATGTTCATAACTCTTTCGCAAAACTGAATGTGGAAAGCAAATATGAACAAGGTAAAACATACAATGTGGTTAGACTTCCTGAAGGCAGCGTTATAGGAGATAAGGACTATAGCGGTGCTTCTTTTTATCCGCTGGATAAGTATATTTATCCTAATAAATTTAACGAGAATTTAACTACTGTTCAGTTTAAGTCTGACCAAGATATTAAACTTTACTTTAAGGATAGAAAGCCTGAAACAGTTAAGGCTGAAGATGTTTGCAAGGCTGTAGATAATGCTAATAAAAAATATCTTGAGCAGAAAACTGAAAAAGAGAGTGGCGATAAAGAAAAGAAACCTAATGAAGCTTTAAAGCAAAAAAGGAGACAAAAGGATTTAGGCGAGGAACTTTAAATGGATAGATTAAAAAGATATATTAGCCTTAATTATAGAGGAACTTTAAAGTCAGACAATATAAACGATACCATGAAGCTGAATAGGTTTTTAGCTAATCCGTTAAATGTGCTGCTATTCATTATAGTGATGGATATACTTGCTATATTTGTCTTTAGCTTCGTAATCAATGCACTATCTCATTTTGGAGATATGATAAAAGATCCAGTTAATATGAAAAGCTATATCAATTGGACTTTAATATTCCCATCAATCACAGGAAGATCGTATTTAACAAAGATGTGTTATGCTTTCTTTCTTTTTTTATTGATTGTCATTGATATAAAACAAGCGTATACCCTTAGAGTTTCATATAGCGGTGAAGATATTAATAAGGGTACAGCTGGTACATCAAGATGGACTACCATTAATGAAGCTATAGATGAATATAAAGAGATTGAAATGAATCCTTCTACATATACTCTTGAAGATGCTAAAGAGGGTATAGATTATGAAGTAAATAGAAACGGTGATTTTATACCAATCAATAAAGAGCTTCCTGAAGAAGGTGGTTCTTATATAGATAAGATCGTTCTAGATCAGGAGACTGTAAAGAAAAAAGTGAAAACACCGAACTGGTATCTTGGGGCTGGTGGAGTACCAGTAATAAGATGGCGAGATAAGTTATATATAGATTCTCAGCTAACAAACAATTTATTTCTTGGTACAACAAGATCTGGTAAGGGTGAAATGTTCGTTTTCCCTTTGATAGATATATTATCAAGAGCATATGCTATGGCAAATAGACCTTCTATGATAATTTTTGACCCTAAGCTAGAGCTATATAAGGGTTCAAAGCACACTCTTGAAGCAAGAGGATATATAACAAGACTACTTAATCTTGATAATCCTAAAAAATCTGCCGGATATAATCCGCTATCCATAATTGCGGAGTTTTATGCAGATGGAAAGAGGGATGACGCTCAGCAGCTTGCTAAGTCTTTTGCTTTTTCTATTTTCAATTCAGACAGAAATCAAGAAGCAATCTGGAGAAACACATCTACTGATTTATTTACAGCACTTATTATAGCTGTAGTTAGTGACTGTATTAGAGATGATGACAAGCTTAATTCAGAACGTAGAAAAGTATTAAAGGTACGAAAAGAAATCTTTGAGGATATAGACGATAAAGAGGAAGCTAGAAAGGTATTTTATAATGCCTTGAAAAATTTACCTGAAGGTGAGGATATATTGAGTGGTGACGAAATGAATTTTGCTATACCACCAGAATATGAATTTGAACCTATATATCCAAACAGAAAGAATATCAATTGCTTTTCAGTAATAAATTTCTTTAGAGAATTATGTGATGTAAATTCTGAAAGTATAGCTCAGGATCCTGAAGCTGGAGCAAAGAAAGCGGAAACTGCTTTAGATGACTATTTTAACAATAGACCGCCACTAGATTTTGCAGCTGGACTTTATGCTTCTATAAAGTCTGCTGGAGATAGAACCAAAGGCTCTATCTATGTAAATATGCAGTCAGCACTAACTATTTTCAGTATGGATTCGATTGCTAGGATGACTGCCGAAAGCAATATAGACTTTAAAGAGATTGGTTTTGGTAAAAAACCAGTAGCTATCTTCTTAGGACTACCTACTGAGGACAAGTCTAATCACTTCTTAGCCCTTAATTTTGTAACACAAGTATTCCAGTATCTATTCAAGATTGCAAAGGCTGGAAATGGAAAATTAGAGCGTAATGTAAGGGTCATAGGGGATGAGTTTGGAAATATGCCAGTTTTAGATAACTTTGGCGGTATGGTTACAAATTGCCTTGGTATTGGATTCAGCTTCGATATATTCATACAGTCATATAATCAGCTTCATACCAACTATGAAATGGAAATGGACACCATAAAGGATAACTTTGCTAACCAGTTCTACATCATGGCACTTGGTAACGAAACAGCAAATGAATTTTCAGAGCAGCTTGGAAACAAGACTGTAATAGAGCTTCAGCGTACAGGCACGAGATTCGGCAGAAACAAAACCTTTATGGAAAGCTCTAAAGAAAGACCTCTATTATTCCCAAAAGAACTTAAAGAGTTTAGGCAAGGGGAGTATGCAATGATTAGAGGTGCAAAGAGAACGGATTTAGCTGGTGCTGGAATAAAGCACTATCCAATACTTGGTGAGTACATGGATAATATTAGCTTTATAAAGAAGCTGCAAATACGCAGCATGGTAAAGAAAAGAAGGAAAGCTGGTGGAGCTATGAGGAATAGAGACACAGGCGAACCATTATCTTACAGGCAAGAGCTTAACTATGAGCTTTCTGAAGCTGCTAGAAGGTCAGGAACTGCATTTATATTTAGGTATCAATATGCTACAGATGATTTTCCTAATCCAAACGAAATATATCTGGATCAGATTTGCACCGAAAGTAGAGAGCGTGTAAATTACACAGAATATGTCTATGATCCTAATATTGCTTTAGGGAAAAAGGAAAACGCTCATTCAGGGGCTAAGAAAAAGGTTCTTAGTGAGCTCTCAGATTATTACAGTTTGGAAACTGTACTTTATGCTTGCTTCGGAGATAACTATGAAGATGAGCTTGGGCTTAACGCAAACACAAATGTAGAACAAGCTATGACAATCATATCCGCAGCTTGTGATAGAGAGGGTATTAAAGAGAAAATGGCGGCACAGATGAAAAGCATCTTAATGAGAGGATAAACAGTATGCCTTGCGTTAAAAAAGTCGCTTAAATCGCAAATATGAAGCTCAAATATTTATAGGATGGTGAATAGATGATAGTTGTTTACTTTATGTTTTATTTACTTGTATTTTCCTTCCTTTTGGAATTGAAATCAAAGAATAACGCAAAGCTGCAAGCGTATTTGGACGATAAAATCTATATGTATAACATGATTGAAAAACCAGAGAGTAAATATATATCTTTTGGCATAAGAATAGCATTTTACGCTTGGATGTATTTATTTATGGTGTTTATAGGGCTAAATATTATCGGATACATACTTCTATCATTAATCACTATTAGATTTGTGTATTCTATTTTGTATCTTGTGAATTTTTATCATTACAATTAGTGGTAAAAGTAGGAAGGAGAACGCATTGGAAAATAAACTACAAATTAATACAAGAAAGAAGTGGGTAAGGCGATTTAGGCGTTTATCCATTTTTCTTTTTATAGGGCTAATACTTGCTAGTCCTATTTTTGCGGATGAAGGGGATAAATACCTATCATTCTATAAAAACAACGCAGATATACTAAAAACAAACACATTATTTTTAGATGCACTTAGAGCTATCTTATGGTATGGAGTAATTGCATTAGTTAAGCTAGGGCAAGAAGTACAGAAGCTTTATGATACAGCATTTGGATTCATAGACTTAACTACAAATAGTGAGGTAACCGCATTTGTTAATCAATTCAAGCCTGTATTTATAGCTCTAACAGCGATTGCTCTTGTATATCTAGGAATTATCCTGATATTACACCATGATAAAAAGCCTAATGTTGTTACAAATATTGTTATTGCTGCTCTTTGTGTATCATGCAGTACCTTTATTTTTAGCTCTTTTAATTCACTTTTAGTGTCATTTAAAGATGGTGTAAACAATACATCAATCAAAAGTGAACAAGAGGTCTATACGATTGTTAATAATAACAGCTTCGATGTCCTGAAGCTTTATAACAAATATGGTACTGGTCTTAATAAAGGCAAATATGCTAATGGCAAAGCTGGAATAAATAAAGAAAACTTTGGATATTTTAATATCAACGAAGTTATTAATTACAAAAGCAAACTTCTAGCTTCAGAGGAAAATCCATTTAAGTATAGGATAGGCTACATAATGGATGGCAAAGCTGGTACGGTAGAAAATTCCAATGGATGGGGAATCAATGAAAATGATGATGCGGATTTTGGTAACGAGTTTTACTATCGTTACTCGTTTCAATTCCTTGTTGCATATATCCAGCTAATAGCACTCATAGTTGTATATCTTGCAATGTCATATAAGGTTGTTAGAGTAGCCTTTGAACTTGTAGTAGCAAGGCTACTGGCTTACCTATATTCAGCAGAGTTATCTGGTGGAGAGAAAATAAAGAAGATATTAGCCTTTATAAGAGATAGCTATATATTACTCGCTGTATCGATCGTGTGTATAAAAGTGTATGTAATCTTTACAACCTTTATAACAAAGACTGCTGGAACTGGTTTTACAGCTGCTATTTTTTCTCTTTTTCTAGCTTTTACAGTCATAGATGGACCGAATCTAGTTGAAAGGGTACTAGGTATGGATGCTGGATTAAAGTCATCTACAGCGAGAATGATGGCTGTTGGCGGTATGGCTGTTGCTGGTACTAGAGCAGCAACCAATCTAGGTAAAGGAGTAGGAAGAAAGATTGGTGGCACGCTGAAGAACGCAAGCGATAAAAAGGCTGCGGAAATGGCAAAAGCTGGTGCTACTGGTGCGGCTCTTGGGGCAGCAGACGATAAAGAGAAAAATACTAGCTTTGGAAAAGGCAACGCTGGCGGTACTTCGGAAACATCAGGAATTAGCAAAGGAAGTAATACAGAAACTGGTTCTTCAGGAAGCTCTTTTGATAAAGATGTATCTTCTAGTCTATCTACCGAAGGAGCTGCATCAAGCAGCCTTGCAGATAGAATGGATAGTGCATTAAGTGATAAGCACGAAAATAGAAATTTAGGATCTGAACTACAGAAGTCAAACCACCATTCAAAAGCTGGTTCTGAAAGCTTTAATAGTAGAGTAAATAACTTAGATAGACAGCAGACTAGAAAGAATACGGTTGTGACAAGTGCTAAGCCTAGAACAATAACTAGATCAAAGAGTAAGTTCATGGATAAGGGAGATAAGAAGTAATGGCAAGAACAGTAACTACGGATTCGATAGAGAGTAGAACTAGCGTAGCATTTGGATATGATGTATGGGATCTCTTTTTTCTCATGTTTTACATTGCTCTTATATACTCGCTAAGAATATTTGTGCATCCTAAACTAAGGATTGCATACATAATATTTTCAGTATTAGTGGCTATATTTTTAACCACAAGAAGCACGCTCAATAAAAGAAGAAAAAATTATGAGAGTCTATACTTCTTAATTTCAAAAGACATATCCACTTATAGACCGTTCTATAGCAGAAAGGATAAATAGATGTTTTCTAAAAAGAAAGAAAAAGAACCTAAAGAGAAGAAAAAGGAAATAATAAAAGAAACACTAAGCGTCTTGCCTATCAGAAACTATGATGAAGGTATAGATGCTTTTTCTTTAGAAGATGGCACATATTTGGATCTACTTGAAATCGTTACAAGAGACAGAGAAAACCTACAGGATGATGTTGTAAGGTTTGATATGTTTACTTTAACTAAATTTGAAAGGCTTTACTCTGGAGATCATAAGATTGTTGGACTTAATTTTCCAATAAATACTTTATCTCAAAGAAAATACCTAGATAGGAAGCTAAAAAAGACTGCTGATCCAATCAGAAAAGAATGGCTAATGCGAGAATGGGATGAACTTGACAGGCTAGAGAGCATGATAGACCGTAAAGAGTTCTATTTATTTTTCTTTGGAAAAACAAAGGACGAACTAGAAAAGAATCGTGGAAATATCCTTGGATGGATAGGGTATGGAAGCTCTAGGCTAGTTAAACCTATGGGTAAAGAGAAGAAGATACAGATTATAAGGAAGCTCTGCAATATGAACGCATTAATACTTGCAGATGATTTAGTAGAGGATGAAGAATATGAGTAAGTTCGGTAAAAAGAAAAAGGGCAAGTTTAAAACTGAAGTTCCGTTAGATGAAGAACTTTTTGAGTATATCCAACCAGCTGGTGGAATTACATTTAAAGATCCGAATTATATAACCACAGGGGATGGATATATCAGATGCCTTCATCTATACCAACTTCCTAAATTGCTAGATGATTTTTGGCTAGATAACTTCTTCAAATTAGAGGACTGTATATCTGTAATGGATATACATGCTAAAGATAATGCAGAAGTTAAAAAGAATATTAATCGCTCATTAAAGGAAGAATTTGCACGTGCAAGGACTGCTAAAGACTACATGGAACTTTATGATGCTAAACTTAGACAAGAGCAGCTTCAGGGGATGTATGACGAACTAACATCCCTTGGAGAAGTTGTAAAGGATGTAGATATAAGAACCTTTGTAAGCGGAAGAAATCTGGTAGAGCTAGATGATAGATGCAAAGAAATCATTTCTAGCCTTGAAGCAGATAGTTATATGACTGCAACAATGCTAAATGAGGGTAAGAGGGAATGGCAAGCTATTTTTGAGCCTTATCAGACACAGCACAGCAAGATTTTTTCAATGAAAGCACATCCGCTAATGAGTGAACAGGTTGCTATGGGAAATCCATTCTCATATAGTGAGCTTATAGATGATCATGGAGATCTACTTGGATTTACACCAGTTAGTGGTGCAGTTATATTTAACGAGTTCCACAAAACAGCAACAAGAAAGCACTACAACTCACTTGTATGCGGAGATATGGGAAGTGGGAAATCAACATTCCTGAAGAAAAGGTTTAAGGCTAATGCTGCTAAAGGAAATTTTATAAGAACCTTTGACATTACAGGGGAGTTTGAAAAGCTAACTAGAGAATTTGGCGGCAAGATTATTAAGTGTAATGGTGAAGATGGTATGCTTAATCCTTTAGAAATACTAAAGGCTGGCGAAGATGATTTTACTTCATATAGTAAACATATCTCAAAAGTAGCAACATTCTTCAGATGTATTTTGCCGCAGACAGATGACCAAATAGTAACCAACCTAGAAATCTTGCTAAGAGATTTTTATGAGTTATATAAGCTAGTGCCAGCTGAAGGTAGAAGCATTACAGGGCAGCCAGCTAAGAACTATCCAACATTTTCAAATTTTCTTTCTTTTCTAGATGATCAAATTGAAAATGAAAAAACTAAGGAATTTACTAGCAGCGTAGATGCTGGACTTTCTCAACACAAAGCTTTAATTGTTAGTCAGATTAGGGATGCTGTATCAACAATTGTTGGTAACTATGGATCTATGTTTGACGGACATACCAGCGTAGATAATCTTGTAGATGAAAAGATTGTTACATTTGATATTTCAGATATTAAAGATTTAGGCAATGTGTTTGTTGCTCAAATGTTTAACATGGTTTCGCTCTGCTGGGATAACGCTGTTAATAACGGTAGCATCATGAAATCCATGTGGGAAAATAAAGAGATAGAGCTTGAAGATGTAACTTGCTTCTTAATCCTTATCGATGAAAGCCACAGATGGGTAAATACAAAGATGGTTCAGATACTGGAGCTTCTCATCCAGTATTTAAGAGAAGCTAGAAAATTCTTTGCTGGAATTACTTTTGCTTCTCAGTCAGTAAGAGACTTCGCTCCGCAAGGTGCATCCGATCCACATATTGATAAAATACGTGTCTTATTTGAGCTAACACAGTACAAGTTTATGTTCAAACAAGACAGCTCTACACTTCCACTTATTAATGATGTTTTTGGAAGTGCATTGTCATTCTCGCAAGTCGAGAGAATACCATTTCTTGGTATGGGTGACACCATTCTTTCAATATCAGGAGATAGAAGTCTTGAATTTAAAGTTTACCTAAATAAGCAGTACGAAGAAAGCATCTTCTCAGGTGGAAGATAATGAACCTAAAAAGGCATTTAAAGAAGATTCTCATTGGTTCTGTTATATCTGTTTTATCATTCATGATAATTCTATCAGCAATTGTTGTAGCAATTACCAGCACTATGCAAAGTGCTGGCGGTGCTTGGTATAAGCTTAAACAAACAAATGAGAATACAGAAACTGAAGAAACAGAAAGCGGAGACATTCAGGCTGGTGTAATCAAAGGTAAACGAACCTCATATCCTTCAGGAGATAACCTCTTTTACTTTGGTGCAAATCTTAATCCATGGGTCAGCATGGGTGCTAGACCAGGGTATCATAATTGTACATGGTATGCGTTTGGAAGGTTCGGAGAAATTCTAGGAAAACGACCGGCACTTCCTACAGGAAATGCTAATATGTGGTATAGTCATTGTACAGCATACAAAAAAGGTAAGACCCCTAAAGTTGGAGCTGTTATATGTTGGGATTATACTAATCATGACTGCGGTCATGTTGCCATTGTGGAAGAAGTAAAATCTAATGGTGATATAGTTGTATCTCAATCTGGATGGCGAGGTGGCAAGTTCTGGATGACGAATGTTACAAAGGCGAGTGGCTACAGACCACAAGGACGGTATGTGTTTCAAGGCTTTATTTACCAGCCGTAGGAGATAATTATGAAAAGGCTAAAAGAACTTAATTCAAGACAAGTATTAATACTCGTAGGAATTATAATCATGCTTGGTGTAACAGCTTTTGCTGGAGTGCAGTCCTTTATTGGAAAGAAGCAACAGAAAAGTTTAAGTGAAGTTAGAAAAGAACTGTCTAATACCGTTTGGCTAGAAGAAACATCAAATGGAACTAATGTTGTTTACTTCAGTCCATTTGGAGATATTCTACTTGGAACGAAAAACAAGAAGGGAAAGCTGAACTTAAACACTGTATATCTAACTTATGAGGTTACAAAGCCAAATAACTTATACATCTCAAATCAAGCTGGAAACGATAAAGGTAAAAGCTGGTTTGGAGATCATAAGATAGAGGTAAATGCTGATACACTGAAGCTTGATAATAAGTATTATAAGAAGGGGAAGGATGCCACAGGGTGGTATGACTACTCACAAGATCCAGCGAATTGGGAAAGCTTCACCGAAGAAGATATATATGAAATGGATCATCCAAACAAGACAGATGAAAATGAATAGAGTTTAAAGTACCAGAACAAAGCTGGTACTTTTTCTTTTTTACTGAAAGTGATGGTGAATCGTTATGAACATGAGGAAAGTATATTTGCTTAGCAAGGCTAAAGAAAAGGAAAAGTATAAGAAAAAGATTCGAGATAGATATAGAGTTGTTTTTTTAGATGATGATGTTGATGCGGATCTAGTTATTCTACCAATTGAGGAAGAAGGAATAACTATAGAGCAGCAAATGTATATAGACGAATTAAAAGAAGGAGCATCCTTAACAATGCTAAGTTCTAAAGATATTCTGGATGATAATTTTGAACGAGTATTAGATAAAGAGCTGGAAAAGGAAAAATCTCTAGAGAAGTCAAGAAAACAGACTAATGATGACTTAGATTATGGATTGGAGATATAGATGGAAAATGCAAGAGAGCTAGAATTAATTGAAAAAAGAGAAAAATTAGAGAGGACAGGAAACAGAATCCTAAAAGGCTTTTTAATAATTTTCTTTCTTGGTTATGCTGTATTTTTTACATCAAGATTATGGCTTCCAACACCATATGAAGGAGTTGCAATAACACCAATTGGAAAGTCAGTAACCGTTGAAGATAGAACTTTGACTATTGATAGTTGGAAATACTCGAAAGAGCAGCGAGAAATGGAGATTATAGTCGAAGTTAATAAAACTTCCCTCGATAGTGTAAACACCTATAATTGGAGCGTTGCTACCGCTACAGGAAAGCTTGATACAAAGGCGGTTCATGAAAGTAAAGATATAGTGGTTCTTAAAGTAACTAATGTTCCTAGAAGATGGACGGAACTTGCTTTAAATATGAGCTTAAAGCAAGAAGATATGAATAAAGGATTAGAATTTTCTTCCCTAAAGGTATATACAAATGACAAGCACGTTGATTTTGTAAAGAAAATCAAGCACAAGTCAACAAAAGGATATTTAAGAGAAGCTTATCTATCTAAAATAGAAGGTTATAAAGCACAGCTTAAAACTTTAAGGAAAGAAAGAGCTGCTATTAAAACTAAAATTACAAATGCTGATAAGATGATAAAAGATCTAACTGATAAAATGCAGTATCAGACATCTAGTGATCAGCAAAAAACTGGTGACGAAATATCTAATATTTCATCTGAACGTGATAGCCTTAATGATAAATTGAAAGAAAAGAATGATGAAATTAAGGAAATGCAGCAGAGGATTGATATACAAAAGGAGCTTTTAAAAAAGCTCTAAAATGTACATTACTTTGTAATGATGTGATTGTATTCCTTCATGTTCTCTGTGCTGTTATTTTATGCGTTATATAGCTTCTGCAAGTGGCAAGCGGTTGTAAAAAGCTGTGCTTTTTCTCCACCGTCTAGTAAGACCACTTGCTTTACGCTTTATATAACGCTTTTTTTACAGCTAACAGAGAACAACAAAGAATTGTTCATCTGAATATAGTAAATCGTAACTTGAAAGGATAATGGCAATGGCAGACCTTGAAAAACTTAAAGATATAAGCATAGTAGATTATGCTAGACAAATAGGATTTACACCAATTAAAGTTGGCAGATACTATAGCTTAAAAGAACATGATTCAGTGCGAATTGACACTAGTCGAAACGTGTTCTTTAGAAATTCAACAGGAGAAAAAGGCAGCATTATAGACTTTGTAATGGCTATGCGAGGGATTAGCCTTGGTGCTGCGATTAAGGAATTAAATGGGAATTTTGGCAGCTTAGAGCCTACAGAGAAAAGAGAAAAGAATTATCCTGATAAGGATAAGCCTACTTCATTACAACTTCCTAATAAGGCTTCGTCTATGAAGAATGTATTTGCATACTTAGTTAAAACAAGATGTATCAGTCAGAAGCTTGTACAGGAACTTGTAGATAGAGATATGTTATATCAGGACGATAGAAATAATTGTGTATTCGTATCAAGAAACGAAGAAAACATTGCCGTTTTTGCTACAGTTCGAGGAACAAATACATATAAGCGATGGGTAGGGGATGTATATGGGTGTGACTATTCTCATTCTTTCTTTATAGATAATGGAGCTGATAAGCTTGTTGTAGCTGAAAGTGTCATTGATGCGTTATCTTTCATGGATGTAATGAACCAAAGAGGGAATAATCATCTTAATTATAACTACCTTGCCTTATCAGGTACAGGGAAGGCGAAAGAAGCTGTAGAGTACCATCTTGAAAAGGAAAAATATGGGGAAGTTTTACTAGCATTAGATAGTGACACCGCTGGTAAAAGAATTACAGCTGAAATGGTTTCACATATCAATGAGCTTAAACCAGAAATTAATGTATCAGATTATAACCCTGAAATATATAAAGATTGGAACGAAGCTCTTGTAGATATGAAACAGACTAAAAAAGAAAGAATAAAAGAGAGGGATGCAGAAATATGAGAATACTATATATTGGAGATAGAGCAAGAGGGGTATTTATAGAAGAAGTTTGTAAATCAAATGCTAATGATGGATGGGTATTTGAATTTATAGAAGCTTCAGGACATTTAAAGACATATGAGCCTGAGCTACTTAGTAAGCTGGCTGGATATAACTATGTTGTGTATGATACAGAGCCATACATTGATGATGCTGAAGATTTAGCTGCAATAATTGAGAGTATATATAAGGCAAATGCTGTAACTCCTATAGTCATGGTAAATACTATAAATCCAAATAACACTATGGTTAAGGCTTGCCTTAATAGAGGTATAAAGAGATTTATCAACCTTGGAGTTGGTTCCGTTTCCGATTTAAAGGAACAGCTAGTAAAAAATATAAGCAATTATTACGAAGCTAACGGTAGAGAAGAAGTAAATCAAGTTAAAGAAACGATTGAGGAAGAAAGGGCTAATATCTCTAGATTCACTTCGATAGCTGTTGTGGGTACTGAACATAGGATAGGTACAACAACACAAGCTATTCAGATTGTAAAGTTCTTAACCTCGCAAGGGTTTAGAGCTTGCTATGTTGAAATTAATGACAACAAATATACTAATCGCTACTTGTCACAAGAAAGTAAAGATCAGCTTTCATATGTTGAAAAGCTGAAGCTTATGGTTGGTGGAGAAGTGGAAGATGCGGATAGAGGATATTTAAGAACAGACGGAGTAGATATGTTCTATAAGCAAGATAAACTTGCGGATCTGTTTAAAGAAGATTATGACTATTTAGTTTATGATTATGGAATGTATCGATCTGCTGGATTTAATAAAACAGCTTTCCTCAAAGATGACATAAAGCTTATATGCACTTGTGCAAATGTTATAGAATTTGATGGAGCAATTGAAATTGCGACAAATCCATCATATAATTCTGCTAAGCTAATATGTTCATTTTCGGCACAGAAGGATAGAGAAGATGTAAAAGAGATATTTGCGGAATATAATGCGGATAACAGGCTGTACTTTACAGACTATACACCTGATCCATATATACTAACGAATATTACACTGTACAAGGAGCTTCTAAAAACAGAAGCTGAAGAACCTACTCCTGAAGAACCAGAAAAGAAAAAATGGAAGTTTTTTAAGAGGTGATTGCAATGAATGATGATTTTACAAAGAGACTAGCTATGATAAAAACCTTACTATTTTTTAGACCGATAGTTAGGTTTATATGCAAACCACTTCTAATATTATTCGGAATAGGTGTAGCAGCATGGATATTTAATATTGTGAAATTCAGAGCTGGTGCAACAATTCCAATACTGATTATGTTTGTTGTATTAGCATCTACGTTATTAGGGTATGACACCTTAATATTCAAATTAGCTAAAGATGATATAGATGTACGTTTATAATAAGCGATTAAGAGAGCCTACAAGCTCTCTTTTTTATTTGGAGAATCAATGAATGAATAAATACGCAAAGATGAAAGAAGTGGCTAACAGAGAAACAGAGTTCAGAAATGAACAAGCAGCCCTTCATGAAAAGCACAAAGATATAGATCAAAATAAGGTTATAGTAGAAAAGAGTATGGCAGTTAAGCATACATATTCCTTTATAAAAAGTATATGCAGAACAATAGTAGGAGTTCTGTTTATACTACTTGCCGCAATAGGGGTAATTACACTTATTTATCCTGAACTTAGGACGGAGCTTATATCCATACTATCAACAATTTATAATGAAATATCCAATATGATTTAGAAGGTAGAAATTAATGATTAATGTAGGGAAACCTGAACTGAAGAAATTTGTACACGAATATATTAAAGAGAATGGCAGCCGATTAGAAAAAGATGAAATAAAGGACGCTATTAATAATGATATATATTCATTACAGATGGAAGCTGAACTTGATAAGCTAAAGGAAGAATTTAGCTTATATGTAGCTGATAACGATTATGAAATTATCAGCCTTAATGCAGATAATTTAGATCGCATTAAGAGAGTTGCAAAACGATATGTAGATGTTGATCTTGAAGATGATCTTATTAATGAGTATCTTCAAGGCATTTTAGAAAGGATAAACTGTAATGAGTAGAAACTTAGTAATTCTTGCAGAAAAGGCAAACGCTGCGGAAGCATATGCTGAAGCTATAGGCGTTAAGAATTTACATAAGAATAGAGATGGCTTTTTAGAAGGGGAAGTAAGTTTTTCAATTGGTTCTAGAGAAGAACCAGTACATGTTGAAATTGTACATTCACAAGGTCATTGCCTAAGACTTTTAGATCCAGAAGAAATTGATGAAAATTATAAGAAATGGGATGTTGCAATGCTGCCTATTCCATTTGATGATAATAAGCTGAAAGCTATAGATGATTACAAAGAGAGAAAGCTTAATGCTATTAAGAAAGCTCTTGGAGCTGCGGATTATATCATTAATGCTGGTGATTCTGGAAGGGAAGGCGAATTAATACAGCGTTGGATATTAAAAGAAGCTGGAAAAGAAAGAAATATATATCGTCTATGGACTAGCAGCTTAACTATATCAGCTATAAAAAAGGCATATGATAATCTGTTAAATGATCCGACTTCTAAAGAAATGCTTGATAACCTATATGCTTCTGGTAAAGCAAGAGCAATAATGGATAAGTATATTGGATTTAATTATTCGAGGCTTATATCTTTAACAAAGACTGCCGGTGTAACTGTTAATTATGGTAGATGCAAATCTCCATTAACTCACGCTATTATTGAGCGAGATTTAGAAATTGAGAATTTTGTTAAAAGACCATTCTCTTACATAAAGCTTAAATTGGGTAATGATATTACATTTAATGGGGTGCTAATTTCTGATAACGGAGAAAAGCTAGAGTTCGATAATCATGTTGCAGCTGAGGAAGTTTTACTAGCACTAGAGAATGAAGCGAAGGTTATATCTGTAAAAAAGGAAAATGGTGTAGATAATCCACCTAAGCCTTTTGATATACTTACTATCCAAAAGGAAATGAGTAAGAAATATGACTATGAAGCAGATGTTACACTTTCAATTTGCCAAGATCTTTATGATAAGCACAAGATACTATCTTATCCAAGGACTGATTCTAGATATTTAACAGCTGATCTAAAAGAGGAACTTAAAGATACAGTAAGGGCTCTCGACTTTGGAGAATTTAAACAGTATGTATCAAGCTGCTGTATGAGAGAGATTCCGAATAGGTATTTTAATGATAAGAAGGTCATAGATCATCACGGACTAATCCCTGTAGTTCCACAAGGTGGAATTGAAACAAAATATGAAAAACTCAATGAAGCTGAAAAGAATGTATATGATGCTATTATTAAGAATTTCATTTCTCTTTTTATGGAAAGCTCTAGATATGAACAGACGGAGATAATAACCGAAGCTTCTGGATATAAGATAAAATCAAAGCTTAAAAACGTAACTGAGATTGGATATAAGGCACTATTTAATGATGATGCTGTAGAAACAGATGATGTTGATATACTATCGATAGGCAGCATCAATGAAGGGGAGCTTATTCCAATTAATGAAAAAGAAGTAGTTGATACTGAGACGAAACCTAAACAGCATTTTACAACAGCTTCACTTCTTGATTTTATGAAAATCCATAATATTGGAACTGGTGCAACTAGAGACGGAATTATAAAAGAACTTACAGAGAAAAAGGGGCATAATGTTTCTAGTACCGTAAAGAAAGATGGGAAATACTTTATATCTACAGAATTTGGACGATCAATGGATGCTGTTATACCAGATAGGTTAAAGTCTATTGAATTTTTATCTGAAGTAGATGGAAAGCTGGCAGATGTAGAAAATGGCAAATTATCTTTTGATGACTTTATGGCTGATGTACAAGCAAAATTCAAAGCAGATTTAATTGAAATGGCAAGCAATACAGAAGTCTTGATGGAAAATAAAAGAGAAGAAAAAGCAATATTTGATTGTCCTTGCTGCGGAAATAAGCTTGTAGATAAAGGTTGGGGATATGCTTGTAAAGGATGGAAAAAAGATGGATCAGGCTGCAACTTCAATTTGCCTAAAAAGATTAGCGGTAAAACACTATCTGAGAAAGTTCTTTTAGAACTTTTGACATATAAGACTACAAAGAAAGAAATCAAAGGTTTTAAAAGTCAAAAGTCAGGTAAAAAATATAATGCTAGACTGAAGCTTGATATCATAGATGGTAAGTCTAAAATATCTTATATTTTTAACAATTAAATAAAATTTAATATTTTATCATGTTGATACAAATAATACAAGCTATTATTTTAGATTGTTTCAAGGCATAATAATAGTACATAATTTGCTTCTTCAATAGAAGCGACTTAAAATCACGGTGTTTCGCAGCCGTAAATGCGAACTATAAAATCACGGTGTTTCGCAGCCGTAAATGCGAACTATAAAATCACGGTATATCGCCACCGTAAGTGCGAACCATAAAATCATGAGGGGGGATTAAAAATCTCTCCTCTTTTTTATTAAAAAGGGAGCGTATATGAAGCTATATTCGATAAGCGAAAATTATATTAAATATTTGCAAAAGACGGATTCTCGAGTTCTATCTAATCACGCAGTTAAGCATACTCGTAAATATTTAGGGTTGAAATTAGAACTTAATGGGTTTAAGTATTTTCTTCCATTAAGTTCTCCGGATAGAGCTGATTATGATAGATATAATAATCCAAGAAAGACAATTCTACCTATTTACAGAATGTTTGATCACAAGGGAAGACTACTAGGGAAAATACTTATCAACAATATGATTCCTGTTCCAGAAAGTGAACTTGAATACTACGATATTCATAAAGAAATAGACAGACGATATAAAACTCTAGTTTTAAAAGAGTTGCGAATTATCTCTGCTAACAAAGACACTATAATTGGTAATGCTGAAAAATTATATGAACAAAAAGAAAAGAATATCAATAAAGGGTATTTAAACGCCACTGTAGAGTTTAAAGCGCTTGAACAAGCGTGCGATAAATTTATAAAACAACAATTAATTAATAAAAAATATCATGATTTGGGTGAGGAGCTATAAGCTTCTCTTTTTTTAGCTATACAGGAAAGGCATTTTGCTTTTTCTTTTTTATTGAAGCGAAAGGAGAGAAATATATGAATATTTCGGAAACACAGAAAGTTAAAGTTTTTAAAGTTAATGAACACGAGAAAAGAAAAAACACCATGCAAGTGCATATTTCTTCCTATGAAGGAAAAGATAAGAATGGAGAAGCTCTATATAGCTCTTGGTTTGCTAACTTTGTCGGTACTGCATACACAAAAGCAAAAGAGGAGCTTAAAGAGGGTGACTACATACAATTAACTAATGGTAAGATTGAAAACATTTACAACAAGGAGAAAGGGAAAGCTTTTCTTGAAGTAATTGTTTTCGATTTTGATATTTTGCCAGAGAAGGATGGAAACAACTAATGTTCTTAACCGAACAAGAGTTAAAAGATACCTTCTGGAAAAATTACAATTATTCTGGACGAGCTATAAGATATCAATTCGAGAGCAGTATAAGAGAAGGTAATGCTGATCTGGTGACAGTAGAAATGACACTTTCAGATGACACAAGACAATTTATAAAAGAGTATGAAGCTGAAGAAGGTGGTAAATGGACGATGATACACCGTCCATTTTATAGAAATAAGGTAGAACTTAATCAGGAAATTTTGAAGCTCATGCTTCTAAAATTTTAGAAAAGGTGGGATGTTAGGGCTTAGCCCTCATCCCTTTTTTATTTTTCGCTCTGCGAATAAATAAAGAGCATAAGGGAAAACTGATAGCACGGAGCGTGCTACGTTGGCAGTGCCAACGGTTTTATATGCTTGCATAAATTCTTATAAATACGGTTTAGAACCGTATGAAATTATAACGAATTTACAACAATACGGTTTAGAACCGTATCATTTTATGCGGTAGAAATCTATATAAAGGAGATAGAAATGGCAAGAAAAGAATATAATTTACCAGAGCAAACAATAGATGTTATCCATGAGGTAATGAAAGAAACTGGTTTTAAATATGAGGTGGATGCAGTCATCTTCATGATAAACGAATATAAAAATAGGGAAGCTGTAGCAGATACAGTTGTTCAAAAACTAGACAAGCATTTTACCAGACTTAGACTAGGAGTAAGAACAGCCGAACAGAACTCCATAATTATGAAGGATATAACCAACACTCTTTTGTTTAAGCTTTTACCATCTAAAGATGAAATGCTGATGCCAGCTGAAGGACGATTTAAACATACCGTATTAGTGGAAGCTGAAGATAATCTATCTGAAAAGATAGCAAAAGCGAAACAAGAAAAAGACAATATGAGGGCTCAGAGAGGTATTGAGTAATGAGAAGTGAAGTATTATATGTAAGAGGGGTTCCTGAATATACAAAAACAAGCCTTGAAAAGATAGCTAGGACTAAGGGAATAAGCACAAATGAGCTTGTAAATAAAATACTTGCTGATTATGTGAAAGCCCCTGAGCTTAGAAATTTAGATAATAAGTATATAGAGCTAACAGACAAGATGATAGCCATATATAAGGTACAAGCAGATAGATTAACCGAAACCTTAGCCGAACAGAGCGAACTAATTAGGGAGCTACTGGATAGACAAGATAGTTAACCCACTTAAAAAGAAAGAAGGGAAAATCGTATGGTTGGAATTGTTGCAGTGACAAGATTTTGTACTTCAGGAAGTAAAGCTTTTTCTGAGTATATTAATTACATAGATAGAGATAATGCGACCAGAAAAGACAAGATGGATCAATATAACCTATTTGAAGAATATCTAGGTTATATGGAAAACGAAGAAAAAACGGTGGTAGATGATTATAAAAATAATACTACTGAAGAAGTAAGTGCTTTGTTTACCAGAGACAAAGACCATCTTTCGCTGGATGAAAAAACAAAAATTAAAGACTTATTTAAAACTGCACAGAACAATGAATCCAATATGTGGCAAACCGTTATATCTTTCGATAATCGGTATTTAGAGCAGATTGGAGTATATAAAGACAATATCTTAGACGAAAAGAAGCTAATAACATCTAGTAGAGCTGCCATTGATGCCATGCTGCATAAAGAAGGACTAGATAATGCTGTTTGGACTGCTTCTTTTCATTACAATACAGACAATATACATATCCATATTGCAACTATTGAACCAACTCCAATGAGAGAAAAGAAAATATATCGTGAGTGGGTTAGAAATCCTGATGGAAGAATTAAAATGCAGCGTAATCAAGATACAGGCAAGCTGGAAAAAGTTCCGTTGCTCGATGAAAATGGTAATCAGGTAGTGAAAGAGCAGTATAAAGGCACTTTTAAACAGTCAAGTATAGAAACACTAAAAAGTACAATGATTAGTGAACTTGAAACAGACAAGGAGCAGATGATTGAAATATCCAATATGCTCAGAGATATTATAAAAGACAAGAGAGATATTTCCTTACTGAATAATGACAAGTTTAAAGAGCGATTAATTAATCTGTACAAAGAAATAAAGGCTACAGGAACGGAAAGAAGATATTGGAACTATAATCAGAAAACGCTACACCATTTAAAGGGCGAAATTGACGATTTAAGCGACTTTTTTATATCTTCCTACCACCAAGATGAATTTAAGCAAATAGTGTCTGAAATCGAAGATTTACAGGCAAAATTCGCTAATACATATGGCGGTAGCAACTCATATTTAGAAAATAAGCTATATAATCCTAAAGACGGACTATATCCAAGACTAGGGAACGCAATACTTAAAGAACTGCAAACATATGATAGGGCGAGATCTAACCAGCTAAAAACGGTCAGCGAAGCGATAGAAATGCTTGATAAGACAAGTTCAAAATATGATCCTAAGGCTGCATTATTTAAGCTGGAAAAAGCATCTGAAATGGGAAATTCTTTTGCTCAAAATAGATTAGGACTTATGTATCTAAAGGGTGAGTTTGTTAAAAAGGATAAGGTGCGTGCCATGAATTACTTTAGTCGCTCTGCCGCTAACGGAAACAGATTTGGCACTATGATGTTAAGCAAAAAAGAGGGGTATAGCACAAAAGACTATGGAAAGAATTATCACGTCAGCAGATACATTGAAAGATCTACCAACAGACTAAGAAGAAACCTAGAGCAAAATTATGAATCGTGGAAAAATAAAGCTGCTTATGAGGAATTACAGCGTGATATAAACAAGAGAACAGATGACTATGAAATATCTTAAAGGATAGATATGGGAGAAAAATTTAAGCACCTAACTTATAGTGACCGACTAACAATAGAACGGATGCTCTTAAAGAAGTTTTCAAAGAAAGATATAGCAGCTGCTATAGGCTGTAGTCTTAGGACAATCTACTATGAAATCAAAAGAGCCACATATAGTCATAGTACGAATCTAACTACTGAAGTTAGATATGCTCCAGAAACAGCTCATGAAAAATATAGAGCTGCCTTAAAAAAGAAGGGAAGAACTCCAAAGCTTAAAAAGGATATGGAGTTTAAGAAGTATGTTGAAACCATGATTATACAGTATAAATACAGCCCAGTTGCCGTGTTACTTGGTATCAAGGAAGATGGGCTGTATTTTGATGATATGGTTTATTCTCATACAACTCTATATACAGGCATAAAAAAAGGGTACTTCGATAATCTCAGCATGGTTGATCTGCCTAGGCACGGAAAGAATACCGGAAAAAAGAAAAAGATTAATAGGCAAAAGATGGTTAGTGGTGGAACTTCAATTGAAAAAAGAAATTGTGATGTACTAAAGCGTGAAACATTTGGGCATTGGGAAATGGATTCTGTAATTGGAAAATCAACTAACAAGAAAACTGCTCTTGTTTTGACAGAACGAAAGACGAGATATGAAATAATTGAGCTTATGAAAGCTCATACAGCAGATGAGGTTGCAAAGGCTCTTAACAGAATAGAGAAACGATTAGGATCTAACTTTTATTCTGTATTCCAGACAATCACGGTAGATAATGGTTCAGAGTTTAAAGATTTTGAAGCCTTAGAAAAGGCAGTAAACCGTGTAGGAAAAAGAACCAAGATATATTACTGCCATACAAGATCTCCACAAGAACGTGGATCTAATGAAAATGCTAACATACTTGTTAGACGTTGGCTACCAAAGGGAACTGATTTTGACAAGTCAGTTACTAGAGACAAAATAAAGGATATTGAGGAATGGATAAACTTTTACCCTAGACGATTATTTAAGGGCAAGTGTTCGTTCGTGTTATTTCAAGAAGAATTAGCATTATTATGATAGCTTCAAAGTTATCCACAATTATAGCTTTCCACTTATTTGTAAGGAGATATTGCAAATAATATCCCCTTAATTTCTATTTATTTATTTTATTTTTACTCATATAACATTAGATATTCTAGTTTCTACTATATATATTAATGTTTCGAATATTTATTATTTACCCTAAATTCATATATAATTGTTTTAATTTTAATATTTTTAATTTATTTGGAAATTAACTATTGACATTTAAGGGAGACAATAGAACTATTGTCATAAAATATGTTTTTATAAACTGGTAGGTGAGGATATGGCTAAATATGCATATAGAGATAAAGACAGAAAAAATATAATTTATTCTGATGAAGCTATAGAAGAAGATAGGGACACTGCGTTTTTTTGCCCTAATCATATTTGTAACGCAAAATTATATATTTGTGCAGTTAATGGAAGTAAAAGTGCCTATTTTAGAGCGACAAAACCGAATTTTAAGCATATTAATAATTGTCCGTTTGGTAATAGTAGTGCAGAGTTTGATTTGAACGACTATGATGAATCCCAATTTATTTATGAAGATGCGATAAATAATCTTTTATGCAAAACCAAACAATCATCACAAAAAAGCATTTCTTCTGCACCTGGGACTGGTGAACCTGGTGCTCACCCGCCAAGAACATTAAGACAAATATATTCCCTGTGTAAAAGTCTATCCGTTAGAGATACATATGCCGGTAAAGAAATAGGTTCAATGATATTAGATGATAGAAGCAAATATAGATATCCCAAAGGATGTTTTGGAAATAGGGTAATTGAAGCAACTGTAGATGGGAGATTGTATAATGATGAGAAGAAAGAAGTTTATTTAGCATCACCTATTAATAGTAAAAAATACACATTCATATTATCGTTTTCAGATGAAGATATTTATAAAAAGATTCGCTCTGAAATATATAATAATAGAGATAAGATTATAGTTATTGCTGGGAAATGGGCATCATCAGGTGAATATAATAAATTTATTTCAAAAGTGAATGAAGCAAAACAAGTGGCTATTATTAAATAATAATATTAATTGTAGAAGTGTTGATAAATAGTCTGGTTAAAAATAATTTTATTAAATAAATATAAGTGTCATACCATTATAAACTAATGGGTTGGTTATATAATATCTATAGCGTTGATGGTGAAAAATATCTTAAAAGGCTGAGAAGGTTAATTTTACTGTCATCGCTATTATTTTTTAGTGTTCATATATTTTCTATAGGCAACTTGACGAATATTGAATTTTGATTTATTATTAAATATAAATTCAGTATTGGAATAGAAAGAGGCGTGCTATGGCACAAGTATTAAAAGAAGAAGTTAGGAATAGAATACTCGAAGCAGCAGAAAAAGTATTTTATAAAAAGGATTATAGAGGTTCCAAATTAACAGAAATTGCAAAAGAAGCAGATATTCCTGTAGCACTAATTTATACCTATTTCAAAAATAAGGAGGTTTTGTTTGATGCAGTGGTAAGTTCTGTTTATATAAATTTTGAATCGGCTTTTAATGAGGAAGAATCTTTGAAAAAAGGTTCTGCTTCTGAAAGGTTTGATGAAGTTGGAGAAAACTATATTCATGAACTATTAAAAGAGCGTAAGAAGTTAATTATTTTAATGGATAAAAGCTCAGGTACAAAGCATACAGAAGCAAAACAAAAACTCATATCGCAAATGCAGGTTCATATTGAAGTAAGTTTAAAAAGACAATCGAAACAGGAATATGATCCAATGCTTGCCCATATTTTAGCCAGTAACTTTACAGAGGGGCTTCTTGAAATAGCAAGGCACTATCAAAGTGAAAAGTGGGCAAAAGATATGCTAAAACTTATTGCAAGGTGTTATTACAAGGGAGTGGAATCCCTATAATCAGCACTAAAAAATAGACTTTGCGTAATCAGCAAAGTCTTACTTTAAACCTTAATATTGAATTAAAATTCAATATTAT
>ERZ772956.189-NODE-189-length-52444-cov-8.656111_pt1 | contig 52444 bp, 47 predicted proteins | sample MGYA00580683_ERZ772956 | MGnify/ENA primary metagenome ERZ772956 (study PRJEB29015, sample SAMEA2738077) | human oral metagenome | biome: human oral; feature: human-associated habitat; material: saliva | place: China | collected 2212 ... | reverse complement strand
AACCTTATGGTCATATGCCTTGGTGATTCCATGCAGGGCTTCCGAGGTCATTGCTCCTGCAATATCTGCAATTTTGGCAAGGTTCATAGCATCCCATAGCACATTGACACCAACTGCCGTCATCATCTGGGTTCCATTATTAAGTGCAAGTCCTTCTTTGGCTACGAGTTTAACCGGACTAATCCCCGCCTTTTCCATAGCATCCGCTGCCGGCATAATTTCTCCTTTGTATTCAACCTCCCCAAGACCGATCAGTCCAAGAGCAATGAAAGACAAAGGTGCAAGGTCTCCCGAAGCCCCGAGGCTGCCCTTACATGGAACCTGCGGATGGACTCCGGCATTCAGCATGTCAACCATAGTTTGAATTGTGGAAAGTCTGATTCCCGAGTTTCCTCTGGAAAGAGCATTACATCTTAAAAGCATTGCCGCTCTGACATATTTCTGCTCGTAGGGTTCTCCCATTCCACAGGTGTGACTTATAATCAGGTTGTGCTGCAGCTCCGCAGTCTGATCCATATCGATAAAAACATTTGCAAACTTGCCGAATCCCGTTGTAAGCCCGTAGATAATCGCACCTTCCTCCAGCTTACTGTCAATATATCCTCTTGCCTTATTCACAGCTGCTTGTGCTTCTTCTGAGATCTCAACTTTTTCCATTCCTCGACAAACTCGTATAACCTCTTCGATAGTAAGGTCTTTTCCATTGATTACTACTGCCATAATGATAACTCCTTATTCAAATTAAACTAAAAAATTATATCCAAATCCCACTTATCCGGACTGTCATAGCAATCCGTCAATCCAAGCTATATTATACTATTTTTTTATGGGTTTTACCACTAGTTTTTATCGTCTTTGTCTTTGATATATCCATAGGGAGGGCTGCTTCCTGTGTGTTTTCCGCTTTCTCCTTTCGCTTTGAATGTGGACTTAATTTTCCTTGAGGTATCTCTCGCATACCACTCGTTCATAATGTTTCGAAATGGAGTAAAATCTTCGTCTTTGTAAAAACTGTCTACATTGTAGTTCATCACAGATTGGCGGCATGCCCGTCATACTACACAAAAAACAGAAGCTCTCGCTTCCGTTTTATCCCGATGTTTTTATATTTCCCACTGTCTATTTGATGGATTTGATTTTCACTTCACCTATCCTGTCTGCCGTCCTTCCGATTTTATTTGCAAGACTGTTTAAATCCCTCGAAAATTCCCTCCGTATTATTATATCACCAAAATGCTCATCACTTTTTCTCAGTTCTATAATATTTTGCCAGTAAATTCTTTTGACCTGGTTTTCATTTTTCTTTGCCTTAACTAAGTTTTCCCAAAAAATCTCAACATCATCATTCTCCCATTCGCTCATAGAATGATAGAGATATGTTATAGATTCAGCCAATAAATTTATTATCTGTATATCATTATGTGAAGGTTCATAGCTAAAAAATATAATAAAGTCTTTAAGGTCTTTTATTCTATCTGTTATATCATCAATCACCCTTGAGATACCAAAGATATCATGTCTATCCAGTGGTGTTATAAACGATTTCTCCACATATTCAATCAGCCTTTGTCTTACTCTGTCTGCCCTTTTCTCGTTAAGCTCTATTTCTCCGGTCAGTTTAAAGTCCTTCTTTACAACAAATTCTAAAAAAAGTTCTATGCTCTCAAGGGTAATTCTACATTGCTCCTTCAACATCGAGTAGAAATCCGGCTGATCTTTTTTTCCAAAAAAATATTTTTTCATTCCAAGCTCCTCTCCATGTATCCTAAACCTACATAAATGTATTTTCCAGAAACATAACCATTTGCACGGTAACATACCCCAAAAACATTGTTGCCGGAATAGTAATTATCCACGCAAACACTATTTTCTTCGTAACTTCCCAATTCACGCTTCTCGGAGTGTTTCCGGAACCTACACCCATAACAGAAGAAGTTACCACCTGAGTTGCACTTATCGGAAGTCCCGTCAGATTGGCAAAAGTTATTACAAAATTACTTGCAAGCTGTGATGCAAATGAGTTTTTCATATTTATCCTGCATATATCAAGGCCCACAGTTTTCACCATATTATACCCTCCGGTCACAGTTCCCAAAGCAAGCATAGCTGCAGAGGCAACAATAAGCCAAACCGGAATTATAACTTTATGCCCCATCACAGGAGCAAGTCCTATTGCCGCAAGTCCCATAACTTTCTGTGCATCATTACTCCCATAGGTAAATGCGAGAAAAAAGCTGTTCAGCTTATGTAAAACTATAACCGTCCTGCTTACTGCAACGGTGGCCTTTTCAAGCAAGTTTTTTTCCAGCCTATAAAAAACATACCCTGCCGAAAACCCCACCATTGGGGAAATCAACATGGCAAGAATGACTTTGACCATAATATGATTCCATTGAATACACTCCCATCCGTATGCAGAAATTCCACATCCCATCATGGCTCCGATGAGAGCATGGGAAGCACTTGAAGGGAGTTTAACCGCCCAAGTCAAAAGATTCCACAATATACCACACAGAAAACTCATACTCACGAACAGATATGCAAGCGAATCCGAGCCATTGAGAATAGGGTTTGCATCCACTATATTTTCAGATATGGTATATGCAACTGCAGTTCCCATAACCACACCACCTGCAAAATTTGCGGTGCCTGCAAACTGAATGGCCCTGTGGGGTTTAATTATTCTGGATGTAATTGTGGTGGCGATGACTGTTCCTCCATCATGCATACCATTCATATATGCAAAAGCAAGTCCCAGTAATATTGTAACGTATAACATAAACCTCACCCTTCGTTAAAAGCCTTGTTCTTAATTATATATCAAATATTATTATTATTCAAATTACAACACTTATTCTTCTGCCATATCACACTGCTCGATTGTGTTTTTCTTCAGATTCTAAAGGAATATTCCAGGCTTTAAAGTTTGAATTTTTATATTCTTTAAATGCTTCCTTTGCACATATTCCAATAAAAGAAATTCCCCTCCTTTTTTACTAGATTTTTATCCATCAATATCGTATAATGGCAATTAGAATATTGTCGATAAAAGAAAGGAAGTAAATATGGAGACAAGAAAAAAGAGTTTTATTCTAGTCATTGCAAGCATGCTTGTGTTGATTTTAGCCCTGGGCATAGCCACCGAGGACTCCAGTGCAAAAGCATCTAAATACTGGATTAAAATCAATAAAAAGAAAAATATCACAACTGTATATAAGCGTTATGGCAGCAAATGGAAGCCGATAAGAGCGATGATCTGCACCACAGGAAAGAACAACGGAACACCATCGGGAACCTTCTATCTGGGGAAAAAGTTCAGATGGGTTACCATGACCAGCCCCACAGGCTCAAGGAGTAATGAGCAGTATACATGCCGAATAGTCGGTGAATACTATCTTCACTCTGTCTGGTACTATGACTATAGGTTCAATCACGCAACCCAATCCACAAACTCCTTCAACAGACTGGGTAAACACGGTTCTCAGGGTTGTGTAAGATTTTCTACAATGGATGCAAAATGGATTTATGATAATTGTGCCTATGGCACCAAAATCACCATTTACTCCAGCAAAAAAGACGGTCCTTTGGGGAGACCTCGTAAAATATATGTCAGCACAAAAAGAAGGATGAATTGGGATCCGACCGATCCTCTTCGCAGCAATCCTATCTTCAAAATGCATAAACCGGTGTTTAAGTTCAAGAAAAGCAAGAAGGTTCTCTACGGGAAAAAATACAAGCTGAAAAGCGGTGTAAAGGTCATAAATCCTAATGCCAATCAGATTATTACATACAGGCTGAAGGTTGCAAAACTGACGAGAAACGGAAAGAAAATTTCAGCCAAAAAGTTCAGCACCAGGAAACTTGGAAAATACAAAATCACCTATTATGTCCGTGATCCTTATATGGTTCAAAACGGTCACAGAGGCAGTGAGAAAACTTTCAAATTCATCGTATTCGATAAAGTATCCTTCAGCGCAAAAGACTATACGGTGAATCAGAATGAATCCAATGCGGTCAAAGGAATGTCGGCAAAGGCTCGCTCAAAGAATCTGACTAAATCTGCAAAGGTTACCGTTATCGCCCCTGATAACACCAAGACAACTATGAGCTATGCAAATGCTGTCAACTTCAAGTTCACCCAAACCGGAACTTATAAGGTGACATATCGTGTAACCAATCCTTATCCTAAGAAAACTGTGACCAAAACCATAAATATTACGGTTACCCCTGTTGAAGAGGTTAAGCCGGATGAGGAAAATAACAATGGTAACGGTAATGAGCAGGATTCCGAAGGCAAAGAAGAAAAGCCAAATCCTTTGCCTCAGAACCCCGGCGATGTGGATAAACCAAAGGGATCATTATGATTGAATACTCGGATGACATTAAAGAGGATGTTATATACGATGTAGCGAAAAAAATGGTGGCAGCCGCTGTCACTGCACCGAAAGCAAGTGGCAAGGATAAAGTTGTCGCTGCCATAGTCTGTGGAAAAGAGAAAGATAATATCGTAAAAAAAATGAAATCTCTTTGCAAAGAATATGACGAGCCTTTCATAGGTCGTGATGCCATTTGCCTTGAAACCCATGAATATGCCGTTTTAATCGGCATTCGCTCAACTCCCTTCGGTTTAAACAATTGCTCAATGTGCGGATTCAAAAACTGCACTGAAATGACAAGGGCCGATGGAAACTGTGCACTCAATATAACTGATTTAGGGATAGCCATAGGTTCAGCTGTTTCCATCGCTGCAGATAACAGAATTGACAATCGTGTCATGTATTCAATAGGAAAAGCCGTTAGCCAAATGGATGTTTTCCCCGGTGATGTCCGTGTCTGTTATGGGATTCCCCTTTCAGTTTCATCGAAAAGCCCCTTTTTCGATAGAGGTGCCGGATCCGTTTTACTTTAGAGAGTTGACATAATACTTTCCGGAACATACCTTTGGTCGGATTTCATGGGTTCCACAAAATTGAAAACATTAAAATACCCCTTGGAATTCACCAAGGGGTTAATTTTGCGACTTTATAAGATCAATTTAAAACTAATCTGCTACATACGGCAGCAGTGCCATGATTCTAGCACGCTTAATTGCCACTGTCAGCTCTCTCTGGTGCTTTGCACATGTCCCTGTAACTCTCTTAGGAAGAATCTTACCTCTTTCGGTAATGTACTTCTTAAGTTTATCTACATCTTTATAATCCATAGCTTCTGCGTTATCTGAGCAGAACTGGCATACTTTTTTTCTTCTCATGCCACCATGTCTTCTGTTTTCCATTATCGGCATCTCCTCTCTTTAGAATGGAACGTCTTCTTCAATGGCCTGGAAAGAATCCGGCATCTCATCAAACACAGGTTCTTTCTGCTTTTCAGACTCTGCTGTCTGCTGTCTGAAGCCCTGCGACTCACCTTGCGAACGATCTCCCCAATCCAAGAATTCAACGCGGTTTGCAACTACATCAGTTGTATAGATGGTATCTCCGTTTTTGTTCTGGTAACTTCCTGTCTGAATCCTTCCTTCGACAGCAACCCGTCTCCCCTTTGCCAGATACTTCTCGCAGTTCTCCGCCTGCTTACCAAATACCGTAACTCTTGGAAAGTCTGTCTGTCTTTCGCTGCCTGCCCTGGTTGGACGATCAATTGCAACAGAAAAAGTTGCAACTGCCATCTGGCTTGCAGTATAACGAACTTCAGGATCTCTTGTCAGTCTTCCGATTAATTGAACGCTATTCATACTTGTACCTCAAATCTACTATTTTGCATCTTTGTTAATGATCTGGTGTCTGATTATAGCGTCAGAAATCTTAAGTCTTCTGTCCAGTTCCTTAGGAACATCTGTACCGGCTTTAAATTCCATTACTACATAATATCCTTCTTCTTTCTTTTCGATAGGATATGCGAGTTTTCTCATTCCCCAAACATCAACTTCAGATACTTCACCACTGTTAGTTGTAACGATTTCTTTAACTGTTTCAACTGTAGCATCTTTCTTATCCTGTTCTAATGTAGGGTCGATAATGTACATCAATTCATAATTAGTCATCTTTTCACCTCCCTGTGGACTAATGGCACCGTATCCGTGCACGGTGCAGAGATTTGTGTTTATAAACACGCTTCATAATTATATACTTCTTAACTGTAAAAAGCAAGTCTATTTCCAAAGTTTTTCCGGGTAAATTCCTTTGTCCTTCATAGCTTGAAGTGCTGCTACTACCCCCGGTTTATCATCTTTGTATGTAACTCCGTACCAACGATCACCGGAAGTCAAAACCTTTACCACTGCCTTATCATCATCTATAAGAGATTTTACTGCCGTCGGCAGATAGTATTCACTTTTTAAAGGATTTTCAACCAAAGCTTTGTCTAAAAATTCCGGAAACCTCCTCTCCATTTCATTCATCATGGATTTCGTGAAACCCCAAAAATTCATAGAAACCGTTGTATCTTTGGCAAGTTCCTTCCAGCCTTCCCCCTCGTCCTCGGTAAATACTACTTTATCTCCCTGCCATTTTATCTTCGTCCGTTCCACAATGCCGGAAAGATTCCCGAAGCTGTCAACATCACACACTCCTCTGGAAACATATCCGTTCTCCGTTAAAGTATTTGATAACCGATATCCAACCATGGCATACCTGTATTTTGCATCATCCTTTGTGTCAACCAAAAAATCATAAATCTGCTGAAATGCTCCGGGGCCATAATAATCATCTGCATTAATAACTGCAAAAGAATCTTTGATAATATTCCTGGCACTGAGCACCGCATGACAAGTTCCCCAGGGTTTTTCTCTTCCCTTTGGGACATTATATCCGGCCGGCAAATCAGAAAGTTCTTGAAAGGCATACTGAATATTCATGTGTTTTCCGGCACCTTTTTCCATAAGTTTTCTAAAGGCTTCCTCGTGTTCTTTTTTTATTACGAAAATAATATCGTTAAATCCCGCCTTCATTGCATCATACATTGAAAAATCAAGTATAATCTCTCCTTTGTCACTAACAGGATCTATTTGCTTAAGTCCCCCATAGCGGCTGCCCATACCCGCTGCCATTATCACTAACACCGGATTACTCATTATTTGCACCTCCTTAAATTTAAGAATATTTTATCATGAAAACAGGAAAAAGACTATTTTTTCTGCTCCTTTTCTCTTTAAAACTCCCTTTGAAACATATGAATTTAACTTGCAATAATGCTAAATGTATAAATATCACTTTATTTTACGGCGATAATCAGATATAATAGTTCCGATAGTTAATTCAAGGATTCGAAAGGAGAAAGAAATGAATTTGAAAAAAATATGTTCAATCACACTATCTCTGATGATGGCTGTTACATTTTCTTTCATGGGAGTGGAAGCCGCATCAGCAACAACAAAAAATATCGACGATAACACTTCAAGCAGCGTAAGCAGAATTACTGCACCTCTACAGGCTGCAATTCCTTCTGCAAGGCTTGCAGCTAAATTAAAAGCCCAGACCAGAGCATCGAAGATAGTAAATGCCGGCAGCACATCCACTGTGTACAATAAGTCTATTGTAACTGTAAACCATGGCAACAACCCAAATAAGGTTAAAACTTATTTTAAAATCAAGCCTAAAACCTCGGGGGCACTTACAATCTACACATATGCAGGATCTGATGTATCCATTAAAGGAGCTAAGGCAGGTTATGTTAATTTTAACAGCTCCAACCCTCAGTTCAGATATATTAATTTCGGAGTAAAAAAAGGAAAGACATATACTGTAACCGTGAATTCTGCCGGTACTTATACCGACTTGGGATACCGCAATGTAGTAGAGTTTGAAACAAAAAGCTTCGATGGAAAGTTTGGAAAATCCGCGAAAAAGGCTGCTAAACTTTCAAGAAAGAAAGTGCGCAAAGGCTACATCGAACCGAACGGAAAGCCAAAGTACTATAAGCTGAGCAAAAAAGGCAGAAAGATTAAAATCACTTTTGCAGCATACTCCAACGATCGCCTGCAAATTACCATCAAAGGTAAGGCTAGAGGAATCAAAAAATATACTCGCTTTGACCAAGCTGCAAGAGGCGGCTATAATGTCAAAGTCATCACCCTGAAACTGCGTGGCTATGCGAAAGACTTTTCCGGAACAATTCAAGTAAAGAGAGTGGGAAAATCATCCGGCGTCTACAGCATTAAATATCAGTAAACTCACACATAAAAATATATGAAAAGCTGTGTCCATACGATGCGGCTTCAAACTGCAGGTAAAGGCTCGACCGAGAAAATCTCGGTCGAGTCTTTTTTTAATATCTGATATAAAACAATCCAAGAGCCAACCTCAGATTATACTCAAAAATAATGATTGTTGTATGCCCGGCAATAAGGTATCATATGAATATGATATTGATTATGCAAGCACCACAAATATATTAGGGAGAACTTTTAAATGAAAAAAACGATTTCAGAAATCGCAGGAAAATACCGCGGAACGGGTATAGGTGCCGGTCTTGTGTATGGAATGGCAGAATTTTATGGAGGCGGTGCCTTTGTAATTATAAACACTTTTTTTATGGTATTTTTAACTAAGGCTTTGGGAATTCCTGCGGCGTGGGCAGGAGCAATTCCCCTTGCAGGTAAAGTCTGGGATGCTGTAACCGATCCAATTATGGGAAATATTACAGACCGAACGACTTCAAGATTTGGACCGAAAAGACTTTATCTTCTCATAGGGGGCGTTGTATCTGCAGCGACTTTCGTGATGCTTTGGACGACGATTCCAACAAACAATAAAACATTTTTATTCATATACTATATAATTATTTACTGCCTGTTTTCCACAGGATTTACTATAATCATGGTGCCTTATAACGGACTTTTGCCGGACATGATTGACGATTATGCTGTCAGGTCTAAATTTTCTACAATGCGTATGATATGGTCAACTTTAGGGGCTATTGCAGCGGGAATCCTTCCAACCCTCATAATCAAGGATACGCTTAACACCGGACTCTATTTCAAAACTGCCGCTTTGTTCGGAGTGCTGTTTTGCATAACTTCACTCCTTACATTTGCAGGCACATGGGAAAAAATTAAAAAACCTGTAAAAACTAATCTCAGTGAAAGTTTTACACAGGCAGCTTCTGTATTCAAAAGCAGGGCATTTAGAATTTTCATAGGAATATATTTAACCGGTCAGTGCGGTATGGACTTCGTATCAGGTATGGCAATCTACTATGTTGATGATGTTCTCCACGGATATTCCAAGGGTTACCTGACAATGCTGATAGGCGTTCTTCTTGTATCTCAACTTGTAGGAATGCTAATTTTCGGACCTATAATGACAAGAACCTCAAAACGAACAACAATTTTAATCGGTGCACCCATAAGGATTGCCTGCACTCTAGGTCTTCTTGCCTTTTCCTATGAAGGTGCCTCCATCTGCCCAATACTTGCCCTTGCAGCAGGTGTCGGCATCGGAAATGCCGCAACTCTGACCAGTATTTTTGCAATCCTTGCCGATATGGCGGAGGTTGACGAGCTTATCACTTCTGTCAGCAGACCCGGAATTGTATCCGGCATGGCTACCTTTGCAAGAAAAATCTCCGCAGGGCTATCCGCATGGTTCATCGGTATTCTCATTGCTATGGTCGGTTATGATACCGATATTGCACAGGCGGGAATGAGACAAACTCTCCATACACAGCACGGTATTGCAATGATATTCATATTCCTTCCTGCCATTTTAGTCGGACTTCTTCTTTTTTTCGGCTATATTTTTCCTATTAGCAAAAAGGAATTTGCCATCGTCCAAAAAGATATTGCCAGAAGAAAAGGACAGGAGAAATCAGCTGCTACCGGCGAGGAAAAGAAAATACTGAAACACATTACCGGCTTTGACTACGATAAGTTGTGGAATAAAGAAAATTAAGTAAAAAGCTAATAAAATATCCCTAAAAAGAATCCGATAAAAACTGACGAGGAGAACTGAAATGGAAAACAAGAAACCGTTTGTATGGTCACACCGTGGTGCCAGTGGTTACTGCCCCGAAAACACACTTGCTGCATTTGAGAAAGCTGTTGAGCTTAAATCCGACGGGGTTGAACTGGACGTTCAGCTAACTTCTGATGGAGAAATGGTAATCTGCCACGATGAAAAAGTAGATAGAACTTCAAACGGCAAAGGCTGGATCAAAGATATGACCTTTGATGAAATTAGAGCTTTGGATTTTTCTTGTGGAAATAAGAAGTTCAAAGGAGCAAAAATACCCACATTGCAGGAAGTATTTGAACTACTGAAACATACTGAACTCATCATAAACATTGAACTTAAAACCGGAATCGTTTTCTATAACGGTATTGAGAAAAAGGTCATCGATCTTGTAGAAGAATATGGATTTATGAAGCGGGTTATTTTTTCTTCCTTCAATCACTACACCGTAAAAAGGGTAAAGGAACTGAGACCGGAAGCAAAGTGTGGTTTTCTATACATGGACGGTCCCATCGATATGCCCGGGTACGGAAAATTCCATGGAGTTGAAGCTTTGCATCCTGCCCTGTACAACCTTCAATTTCCGGATTTTATGAAAGATTGCAGAGAGAAGGGACTTGAGGTGAATGTGTGGACAGCAAATTCAGAAGAACACATTATTTTTTGCTGTAAAGCCGGAGTCAATGCCATTATCACAGATTATCCCGATAAAACCCGTGCTGTAATAGACACTCCGGCAAAACCGTACCGTAATGAAGAAACCGGTGAACCCTGTGCCGAAACGCTGAAATAGATAAAGTTATGGGATAAACATATCTATGTCACTTCAGCAAGTTTTTGAGAAAGCTCTTTAAATAAGGGAGGATTTGAGAATTGAGCATTAGTTTAAAAACTGAAAACAAAAGAAAACCTTTAAAAAATACATATCGCAGCTTAGAAAAAATCGGGGTGAAGTTGATAGACGATAACAACTATACAGAGTATATCAATTCACAGAATGCCGATTGGCGCAGACATCATGTTATGCAAGGAGATTTGACCAGCTTTGACGGTCTATCCCTGCGATATTATTACGCTATGCAGCCGGAACCTGCAATTACAAATGATTTATTATGTGAAAAGTCCTCAGATAACCTATTGTCTTCAAGGGCTTCATCGAAAGTGCACAATGCAAAGGGCTGTATCGTGATACTCCACGGATACTGCGGATTTTGGGGGAAGTTTCACGAAATGGCAGAATACTACTGGCAAGCCGGATATGATGTTTTCTTTCTGGAACAGCGTGGTCACGGTTATTCGGGAAGACAGACAGATGACAAGGATATGGTTCATGTCAATGATTACACAGATTATATTAAAGATTTAAAAATGTTTATGGATAAAATAGTTCTTCCCAAAACATTAAGCACTCCTCACATTCTATTTGCTCATTCCATGGGCGGTGCTGTAGCCACTTTATTTCTGGAAGATTATCCTGATTATTTCAGTGCAGCGATACTAAGTTCTCCAATGCTCAGCATAAATACAGGAAGCATTTCGAAAGCCACAGTTTATCTCCTGCGTGCCAAAGTTAAAATTCTTCACCGGGAACTTCAGCCATTTCCGGGGGGCAAGCGTTTCGATGGAATACCGGCATTTGCCACAAGCAGCACAAGATCTGCCGTAAGATATAAATATATATTTGAGCAAAGGCTTGCCGATACCCATTACCACACCTACATGCTGTCAAACGGATGGGGCTGCGCAAGCTTCAAGGCTACGAGTAAAGCTCTAAAAAATGCTCACAAAATAAGTATTCCTATCCTTCTTTTAACCGCAGGAAATGACTCCTTAGTCACAATGGACGGCTGCACAAAGTTTAAGAAAAAAGCTGCAAGTGTTGAACACATTCATTTTGAAAATGCAAAGCATGAACTTTTCAATGATACCGATGATGTTCGCAGAAACTATTACAGCAGAATATTCTATTTTACCGAAGAGAATTTTGAGAAAGCAAAATATTGAAAATATAACAAAACCCTTGTAATCATTAAGATTACAAGGGTTTTGAATTGGTACACCATCAGGGGTTCGAACCCTGGACACCCTGATTAAGAGTCAGGTGCTCTGCCAGCTGAGCTAATGGTGCATATTCATGAAGCTGCGTCAAAACTACTTACCAGTGTTTTGACACAGTTGTTATGATACCACTCTATAATTAAAAAGTCAATACATAAACTCTTACATTTCTATGATTGTCAAACATATGTGACAAAAGCCATCCGGTTAAAATCTAAGCCATATTAATGAAATATTCCTCTACTATTTCATTTGATGTTTTAAATCCTAACACTCTTCTCAATATATTATTTGTTTGTCCACTATATCTGTTCTACATTTTTATGTGTTATCTTCTCTGTTTTTAGTCCCTGTGAATATGTTGCTGCCTTGCCACAAAAGCATATCCTTTACCAAGTTCCATCAAGGACTTATGCAAATTGAAAAGGACCCAATAATTCCACATATATATTTTTTTTAAGATGTCTTCGGTTTTAACAAAATTATCCATAAATTATTTTGCCCGATATTTTCTAATTTATTCTCCATTGCCATCGCTCCTTGCGATTCTGCTTTTAATTATTTCTTGAACTTATATTTTCCTTTTCCGTGACCGAATACCGGTTCAATGATATCTGCCTGTACCAGATTGGAAAGAAGTTTTGAAGAACCTGAACCCTTCAGTTCAAGGAGTTCCATAACTGCACTTCTTCCAAATATTCCATCAAAGCCAAACTTCTCAAAAAGTCTATGAATATGAACAGTCGTTTTTACTGAGAAGCCTCTGCATTTTTCAGTAAATACACTTTCAATGTCCATTTTTGTATCTTGAATGTCCACTTTCTCACTCTGAATATCCCCTTTTATATCTTCAATGTCCATTTTTTCTTCATTCAAAAGCCCACTTATGTGAAGCTTTCGATTGTAGAGTTGATTTTTCTCGTTCAAAAGCAGGTTCCTAAGAAACTTTTCCAGATATTTTGTAGTTTCGTGAATACCTTTTTGCAGGTTTGTATAATTTGCACGGACAAGTGCGTTTCTAAAATACCACGCATTTTCAGCAAAAATATCATTGATTGCAGAGAAACCAAGTGTTCTCAAATGTTTAATAAAGAACACTGCTGTTGTTCTCGTATTGCCTTCTCCGAAAATATGGATTTGCCATAACCTTGAAATGAATACTGCAAGATGATGAATAATCTCGTCCATCGAAAGGCCTTTGTAACTAAATTCTTTCTCCTGAGAAAAATCATATTCAATGGTTGCTCTCAATTCAGAAGCACTCCCGTACATAACTGTTGCCCCATCAAGTACCCATTCTTTCTTTGTGATGTTATAATCTCTAATCTTTCCGGCGTGTTTGTCAATGCCCTGAAATAATTTGCGATGAATAGAGATATACTCATTCGGAGAAAATGAAAACGCTGTTTCTGAAAGAATTCCCGCAATACGGGAAGAAACTTTATCTGCTTCTTCAGTGCGTTCGTCATCAGACAAATGCACCGAGCTTTCTTTATAATAGCTGTCAATAAGACCCTGTGCTTCTTTCATCGTGATTTTGCCTTCAATATTCTGAATAGCAGTATCAATCAAATATTTAGATGGTTTAAGTCCGTCCACCGCCTGAAGTCCGATTGCTGTACTCCACGCATAACTCTTATGAGCTTTATCCGGTTCAGATTCCCTCAAATATTCCTTAAACGGGTCTTGTTCCATATCCACTACCTCACTTCATAATTTTAACTCATTCTTGGTTACAATTACACGGATATTATTTTATCACATCATATTCATTTTTTCAAAATGCATGCACTAGAATGCCTTTTTCATTCTATGATTGTCAAACATTGACAATCATAGACAATTTATCAAGCAGGTCAAGATCTGAGGTTGTAATATATAGTATAAAAGTGGTACAAGATCAAAAATATTAAGCGACATAAACTAGAATATGTGGAAATAGATTATGGATACAGCACAGCGTTTGATTGTATTATTCCCAATTTGCCTTATAGTATTTTTATTTTTTCTTGTAGAATGAGCAAACAATTCAAAACAAAAAAACAGATTAAAAAAAAGCAGAATCAAATAAATAAGTTATGTAGATTGACAGGTAATGCTGAACTTGCATCCACATATTTATCTAGAGAAGAAAGAGAGTTGATTTTACATTTGAAAAGCACCGGAAAAACTATGGAAGCAATTAAAAAGATTAGAGAATTAAGGGATCTAAGCCTGAAAAAATCATGTTCCTTTTAAGGAAAGCAATGTAAAACACCATAAAAATAAAATAAATGCTAAAATTCCACAGGATATAAAGAAAGCACAGAAAAAGCATCTGGCTGAAAGATTTTACAATCTTAAAGTCATATGCTTTGTTTATTAGCTATATCCAAAACCAAGAGTTATGATTTTGCTAATTCAGCTGTCTTTCTATACTGTACATAGAAGAAAATCGTCAACACTATGTTTATCACCATAACAACAACACTAGCTTCAATCTTATAATTACCCCCAGATAAGATCTCATTTCCTGATGATGCCATCGAATATAAGCTTGGGTAATCATCAGCTAAACTGACACCACCAAGTATTATCGCTCCAACAATATTCCAGATTGTATGAGCCAATATTGGTGCGAGAATCGTTTGTTCAGATTCATATAACGCAGTTGTAAACAAACACATAGTGATTACATTAATTACAGGTATTACGCCTGCTTCAAATGCTCCACCATGTAGAAATGTGAAAATTATTGTTGTAACGACTATGGCTAATTTCAGATTGTATTTTTTCTTTAGCAATTGATATAAATATCCTCTAACAAGCAATTCCTGCATAATTACATTGATAAAAGCGGACAAGATCCAGAGCCATAGTAATGTTACATTATTTTTCTCTATAATCTCCAGTTGGCGAGATGAAAAAAGAATTATCACTGAGAGACCTATCCAGATGATTCCCACAAAAATTCCAACTATTATTCCCTTAAGACAATTCTCCATTATCGGTATTTTCACTTCGCCTTTTTCAATTATCAGGAATATAACAGAGAATGCAACCATAACAGCCAACGGGATTAATTCTGCAAAAAACCTCCAAATTGCAGGATTGTCACATGGTATATTTATTATTCCCGATAAAATGGCCCATCCCATAAAAAAAATTAATATTTTCAAAAATGTTATTACCGCTCTTTTCAATCCATAACTCTCCTAAGCAAACACCAATTCACCGGTCCTTCAGAGAAGTTCCAGCATCTCCTCCAGTATTGCTTCCTTCTCCTGAGGACTGCTGACCATTTGGGCTTCTTTGCGATATTCCACCATCATGGCACTGAAAATATCTGCAATATCAGGCGGGGTATAGCTTATGGTATTGGCCCCGGCGGCAATGGTTTCCCGTATGGAATCCTCGCTTGGACCTCCTGTAGCGATAATCGGAACCTTCGTATAGTCTTTTCTTATATGCTTAACCAGTTCCGGTGTCTTTGCCGCATTAGAAACATTCAAAATCGATGCTCCGGCGGTAAGTCTTGCATCAATATCGGTGCTGGAGTTTACCACCGTTGCAATGATAGGAATATCTATTACACTTTTTATCATCTTTATATTTTCATCTTTCATAGGAGAATTAACCACAACTCCATAAGCTCCATCTCCCTCTGCATCCTTGGAAATTAAAGCTGTCCTAAGACCTTGAGTTGTGCCTCCGCCGACACCGCAAAAGACAGGAATGGAAGCAGCATTTATGATTGCGGTATTTATAATCTGCTGTGGGGTAAACGGATATACTGCCAAGACGGCATCCGCATTGCAGTTTCTTATTATGGCAAGATCTGTAGTAAAAATACAGGACTTTATTCTCCTTCCTAAAACCACCATACCCTTTGCTTCCCAGATAGACTCCGGCACCTGAATCGACTTGGCTCTAAGCGTTCCGCTGATTCTCGGAATATCCTTTATCGACATTTCCTTCCTCCTCAGTACCCACTACGGGAAAAATAACCTCTGTAGTGTATATTTTATCTCTGTCAGTCACAAGAAAATCCCCTCCCATATCCTGACAAATCTTCCTGCAGGTTTTCACACCGATCTTTGTGCTCTCGACCTTCTTTGCTTCTTCTGTGATATGATTTGATAAAATTATCCTTATCTCATTATTCGCAGCTTCGCCCATGACCTTCACAGGGAAATCTTTACTTGCGTACTTTAATATATTAGAAAATAAATTGTCAAACAATCTTCTTATAGCGGAAACCTCAACAGCTGCAGTCACCCCCTCCGGAATATCAAAATCCAAATCGACCTCTAGCTCTTTAGATACTATTTCCGTCACATGTTCCATCAGAATCTGGGAAAAAAGAATACCTGCATCCATATTTTCCAAATTCTTGTCTTGACTGGCATTTCCGAAAAACAGAAAATAGTTAAAGAGTTTATCAGATAAATCCTTTAGCTGAATGGCTTTTTCTCTGCTTGACTTAATATAGTGAATCAGCTCTTCCTCGGACTTATATTTGCCACCTTCAATAATATCCAGATATCCGACAAGGGAAGTCAGCGGTGTTCGTATATCATGAGACATTGCGGTAATAAGAGCGGTGTTGGAATTCCAAGCGGCTTTTTCGCTTCTCATGGTTTCCACAATAGAATTTCTCATACTGTCAACGCTTGCTGCCAAAGTCCCTATTTCGTCCATTTTGCCCTTGTAAATTTCTCCGTCAAGATTACCCTCGCTTATTCGCGAAACCTCGCCGGAAAGCTTTTTTACACGGTTTAAAACCATACCGTTGTATACCATGATGATGAGCATGAATACTAAAAAAGAAATACTTAATGTGGCAATTCCCATAACCTTATACCAATATTTTTCCTTGTTGACATTGATATATACATAATACTTTCCATCGTCGAAGGTCACATATCTATTATAAATATCTTCTATAAAATCCTTTGACCCCACCCGTTTTGTATTATTTTTTTTGTTTATGATAATCTCCTGTTTATTTTCCTGTACGGTAGTATCTATATTCTGATCGTCCTTCTCATCTCCGTAGTTTACAATCCAGCCTCCTGAAAAAACATCTCGTCTGTTGTCCCAAACCAAGAGCTGAGTGTAACGCCTTTTATCCAGCCACTTCTGAAGCTTTTGATTATCTGTTCCCTTCACAGAATTTTCCTTTATATATGCCTGCAGTTCCTTGTATCTGGTATCCACAACCTTTTTCTTGGCTATATCAGACAAAAAAAACTTGTTAGCTACATAATCTTCAAATATTACCATGCCCCAAAATGTGATTACAGCTATAATGGCAGCTATGAACACTACAAACATGAGTTTAACATTAAGTGCCGAGAAATATCTTTCGATTGTTGAATTTATAAAGCTTCTTCCTCTACTCAATTCTGTAACCCTTTCCCCAAACAGTTTGAATTATCTTAGGTTTGTTAATATCCTCCTCCAGTTTTTTTCTCAGGTTCAAAACATGTACCATAATGGTGTTGCTTGCCGAAGGAAGATATTTTTCACCCCACACATCTTCATAAAGATCTCTGTTCCTGACGATATCTCCCTTATGATCCATAAAGTACTGTAAAATATCGAATTCTTTATCGGTTAAATTGATTCTCTCATCGCCTTTATGAACCAGCCTTTTCTTAGTATCAACAACCACATTATCCGAAAGTTTCTTTATATTGTCCTCTTCTTTGCTCCGTGGTTCATTGTACTGTTTGCGTCTGCGAATTAAAGATTTCACTTTCAAAACCAGTTCCGTACGAGAAAAAGGTTTCACCAGGAAGTCATCTCCGCCGTTGCTATATGCCTCAATCATATCATTATCTTGAGATTTCGCTGTAAGAAATAAGATAGGGATCTGTGACTTTTCTCTTACTCTGCTGCAGACTTCTATACCATTCATACCGGGCATCATTATATCCAAAATAATAAGGTCGAAACTATTCTTGCTATCAAAGAGTTTTTCTATTGCCGCCCTGCCATTTTCGGCTTCTTCGATTTCATAATTTTCACTGCTCAAAAGAACGGAAAGAACTTCTCGTATATCCGGATTATCATCGACTATTAAAATTCTATCTAAAGCCATTTTCATACCTCAATTCTATCTTTTCTTTATTCTATACTGAAAATAGTCACTTTCACAACAATATCATGCAGAATTAAGAATAATTAAGAATTTCAATCTCTAAATTTGCTTGATCCATGTCAAACAAATACACGGACACAAAACCGGTGATAATCTCACAAATCATCCAATAAAATCCGTGTATCGCTGTATATTCCATATTTAATAATTTTTATCCTTTTCTCCGTTTTATCCCGATTCTTTTGCCCTAAATAAAATCAAAATTCTCCAAAGTGTAAAGGTAATAGTCAACGATTTCTTTAATTTCACTTTCGTCCTTCGCACTTACTTCATCATAGACTCCCACCGTTCCAAATCCAAACTTTTGAGCTGTTTTAACAGCGTAAAGTCCATCCTCAAATACCCATGTATTCCTAATTTTTGTTCCCATCTTCTCCGTAGCAATAAAAAACATATCCGGCTCTTCCTTGCTCTTTCCTACCTCTGATGCCGTGTAGATTCCCAAAAAATAATCTAAAATTCCCAATCTCTTAAATGCACTCTCAATAAAAGGTCTATGTGTAGATGTAGCTACGGTCATGGGAATACCCTTTGCCTTCGCAATATCCAAAAGGGTCTTCGCTCCGGGTTTAAATCCGGCTTCTTCCTGATATGCATGGGCAACCTGTTCATCTATCCCGTCTGCCACTTCTTTTACCGTCATATCAAGTCCATACTCCTTTATAAGATATTCTGCCCCCGCCTCCACGGTTTCTGAAAAAAGCTTATCTCCCAAGCCTTCTTCAGCTTCAATGCCCAGCGTTCCCAAAAATCTCGCTCCTGCATCATGCCAAACAGGCATAGTATCTAACAGTGTTCCATCAACATCAAAAATAATTCCTTCTACTTTTCTGCCAAAGTGTTCCATTCTACCTGCTTTCTATCCTTTATTACTCTATAATCCTTGTGATTTCATGTCTTTAAATAAGTTTTATATGCCCTTCCGCTTTCCAAATCAATCCACCGGAAATCCCCTTTTTCTGTAATCATATAACTGTGGCAGCTCTCTTCTTTTGGAATTGAAACAGATCCCGGATTCATATAGATGTACTTCTCATGCTCTATGCACTCCGGAATGTGAGTGTGCCCGTTGAGTAAGATGGTTCCTTCAGCCATTGGCGGCAAATTACCTTGATGATAAACATGTCCATGCGTAGCAAAGAGCGTATTTCCGTTAATTTCCAGCAAAGCATACTCTGCGAGAACCGGAAAATCCAAAACCATCTGGTCCACCTCCGCCTCGCAATTTCCCCGTACAGCCAAAATTCTGTCTGCAAGGGAATTAAGCATGTAAATAACAGCTTTGGGGTCGTATTCCTCAGGCAAATCATTTCTGGGACCATGGTAAAGCAAATCTCCTAAAAGTAACAGTTTATCAGCACCGGACTTCTCAAAAGCCTTAACCATAATCCGGCAATAATACTCACTTCCATGTATATCAGATGCTATCATCAATTTCATACAATACCTCAACTTTTCTGTCTGTCGTTTTTCTGCTAAGCTTCAGCATCTCTTCTCTACTAATAATCTTTCCACTCTTACTCTTACTCTTACTCTTACAGATTATAACACAATGTATAACACAATGAAACTGCCGCTTTAATAGGAAAGACAAGGTGAAAATAAGGCGTATTCTAAGGTAACATATCAAAAAACCATAAAAAAGCACCCATGAGATAAACTCCTGAGTGCTTCAATATGTCGGTATAACTTACGCTTAACGTTTTGAGAACTGGGATGCTTTACGAGCTTTCTTAAGACCGTATTTCTTTCTTTCCTTCATTCTCGGATCCCTTGTCAGGAAACCTGCAAGTCTGAGAGCTTTCTTATAGCCCTCTGTTTCTGTTGCAACAAGTGCTCTTGAAATTCCGTGTCTCAGTGCACCCGCCTGTCCTGTAAGTCCGCCACCGTGAACCAAAGCAATTACGTCATACTGACCTTCAGCTCCGACCACTGTAAGAGGTCTCATAACCTCCCGTCTCAGTAGATCTGCCGGGAAATAATCGTTAAGTTCCTTTTTATTGATAATTACTTTTCCGGTACCAGGGAGCAGCCTGACTCTAGCAACGGAAGATTTTCTTCTACCTGTACCACGATACTGTGTAGCCATGTTCTATTCCTCCCTTTCCTTAAAATTCCAATGCTTCAGGTTTCTGTGCAGCGTGCTTGTGCTCAGGACCTGTATAAATGTGCAACTTCTTGAACATCTGTCTGCCAAGCTTTCCGTCAGGAAGCATTCCCTTCACTGCGTGACGAACGATTTCCTCCGGCTTTTTTGCCAGCAATTCTTCAAAGGTTACTTCTTTCCTTCCACCCGGAAATCCCGAATAAGAAACATAAGTCTTTTCTTTTCTCTTCTTTCCCGTTACGCTGACCTTTTCGGCATTGACAACGATTACATTATCTCCGCAGTCAACATGTGGTGTGTAAGTCGGTTTGTTTTTTCCTCTTAGGACTGTGGCAATTTCTGAAGCCATCCTTCCCAGAGTTTTGCCTTCTGCATCTACAACATACCATTTACGCTGTACTTCTGCAGGTTTTGCAACATAAGATTTCATTTTCTTTCCTTTCTACCTACTGGGAATCCTCTGCTTGCAAACAGTTTTTTGACTTGTAAACTCACAGTGAATTCTTTTTCGGTTCTGCCTACTGAGATTGACTCATCTGAAGTTTCAATCCTGGTCGGCATCACTAAAATAATTTTTAGCTCGTTAGGCTACCGGTCGAACCTGCCCACGAAAAAACCTTGCACCGCTTAACAGTGCAAGGTTCATTATACTCTCTTATGCCTACAAATGCAAGCTATTTATTCCTCTGAACAGCTTCGTAAATTTTAATGGAAGGATTCTTTTCTTTCCCCAACTTCAAAATATTCTTCATATCTTCTTCGGTAAAAAGAAATTTCCTGGTTCTATCATCCTTCGTAAAGTAGATTCTCCAAAGATCAGGTGTATTTTCATCCTTCTGCCAAGTTAGAGAAAACATATCTTCCCAGTTCCAAAGTTCTTGGTGCTTGGCAATTCTCATATCGTAGTGAACGAGAAGCCCGTCAGAAGATACTGTCACCGTTTTCTTCAGTAATGCACTCAGCACCAGAAGTGTTCCAAATATAACGGCTACAATGTTGAACTTGATATACCCCGTCAGACCCGTTCCCAAAAATACCAGGAGCAGACCCACGATAACAGTTCCTATCTTTACCTCTTTCTTGTGAGTATCTAAATTAAGTGCTTTATATTCCATCAAAATTCCTTATGCACTAATCTGAGGTGCTTTCCCTTCAGCTCTTAGGCGTTCAAGATTTGCAACTGCAATTTTGTGAGCTTCTTCCGGACAACCTGCAGGCTTCCCTGCCTTTGTTCTTCCTAAAAGATTAGTGTATGAACCGTCTGCCCAGAAAATATTTCTTCCCATGAATGCTGTAATTGCAGCGTAAATAGGGTTAACCAGATTTACAAATGCAAATGGGAAGTATGTAAATGGGTGAATTCCAAGTGTTGCATACTGATAAGCACCACAACCTGTCCATGGGAACATAACTGCCCAAAGAGTACCTGCATCCTCCAACGTACGAGACATCATATTGCGTCCAAGCCCCATCTCATCATACTTGTCAACATATAGCGGTGCCGGAACTCCAATTCCCAAAAACTGATCTCCCATTGCCGCATCGCAGAAAAGAGATGTAAGCAATGTCGCAAGAACCAAACTTCCTACATTGTGCAGCTTGTTTTTCAGTTTTCCAAATAATGCTTCGACACATCCACAGCGTTCCAACGCACCGCCATAGGCAACTGCAAGAAGAATCAGGTTAATTGTCCACATCTGGTGATCCATACCACCCTTTTTCAGGATACCGTCCAGGTACTGATTTCCTGTTTCAAAGCTTGGTCCGTAGTGTAACATATTGAATATGTCGGTAAGACCCAAACCTTTTTGAAAAATTACAGCAAATACAACCCCTGTAAATACGGAAACTGCAATTCCTACAAGTCCCGGCAGTTTCATAACGCAGGCAACTATAACCACCAGAATAGGCAGCATAACCAACGGATTTGTATTGAAAGTCTTTGCAATTGTATTTCTCATTTCTGCTGCAATACTTGCATCATACGAACTCGGGTCAACATTGATACCGATTATAGTATATATAACCATTGCAATCAGAAAGGTTGGACCGGTTGTTGATGTCATTGCGATTACATGGTCAAATAAACCGGTTTCTGAAACTGCTGCTGCCAGGTTTGTTGTATCTGACAAAGGTGAGAACTTATCTCCTACATATGCACCTGAAATAATCATACCTGCAGTAATTGCCGGTGAAATTCCAAGACCTTGTCCGATAGCCAAAAATGCTATACCTACCGTTGCCGTTGTAGTCCAAGAAGAACCACAGGCAAGACCTACGATTGCACAAAGTACACAACCAACAGGCAGAAACAGTTTAGGTGTTAGAATGTCCAAACCGTAGTAAATCAATGTTGGAATAGTACCGGATATCATAAATGATGATACCAGAAGACCCACCGTACATAAAATCAAAATAGCTTCCATTGTAGCATTCAGCCTCTCAAGCATTCCTGCCAGCATATCGCTGAAGCTATGTCCGTGGAGATACCCGACTATACACGCTACAACAATAGCAATTATAAGCGGCATGTGTGCATCATGATAGTCCTTTTTCCCAACTAAACCGTATAGCATAAGCCCCATCATCACAATGACAGGAATCAGAGCTACGAAAAAATTAGGTATTTTTACTTGTCTTTTCTCCATCGCTTCCTCCTAACTCATGATAAAAGTAAATAATTTCGATAGACTATACTCTAACACATCATCACACTAAAGTCAAACTCTTTCACCTATTTATCACCTGAATTCTCATAAAATCATCTCATAATTATTTTCTTAATAAAAAACCTAGAACACTTAGTTGCTCTAGGCGGATTTTCAAGCTGACCTGGTTTTTGCCCCCACACCTGCCTTTACCGAGATTTCCCCGAGGACTTACTTCTAGAGTGCGCCATGATAGTCGTAGCGATACGCTTACGGTTTACGTGGATCCTTTTGCCCGCACCTGGCTTGGATTTTCAACCACAGACCTTGAAAACTTGTCTGTATTATATCAATAAGGGATTCTTTTATCAATAGTAATTATAATTGTGTGATCATAATTTAATGAGAATCTTCAAAAAGATTATTTCTTTTAGAACAAGGGTACACCGGCTATCTGCTAAAACTATTTTCTCTAAAATTGCTTCCACACAGAAATATGTAGCAGCCAAAGCAAGCAGTCAATCATTCCCAAGCTCACCCAATATTTTCTCAGCCTCCTTTTCCACTTCTACAGCCTTTTCAAAGGCATCGAAAAGATCTGTACCCACTGCTACCATTCCGTGGTGAGCCATGATTGCTCCCTCTGAATCATCCAAAGCATCTGCAACATTATTCGCAAGCTGCCTGCTCCCCGCCGGTGCATAGTCCGAGACATTTATTTTTCCGTCCGGAAATCCCTTTTCAGCCGCAGCAAATACACAGGCATACTTTGAGTGAGTATGAATTATCGCATTGACATCCTTCCTCCGTCGATAGATTTCTGTATGCAACACGCTCTCAGATGTTGCTTTTACACCCTCCGAAGATTCCCTTGTCATAAGGCTTTTATCCGTCAGAATATTTACAAGTACCATATCTTCTGCACGAAGTTTATCATAGCTTATTCCCGACGGAGTACATAGCATAAGGTCTCCGCACACCCTGACAGACAGATTCCCCCATGTCCCTTGAACCAAACTTTTTTTCTGTAATTTCAACCCCAACTCAACTAAGTTATTCCGTTCCTGAATAAAATTCTCCTCAATAAAGCATCCATAGCTCTGCCTTTTCGAAGTTCTCTCATTTATCTGCTTCAAAGTTTTCTCATTCATATGCTCTGAAGATTTATGACTTATCTGCCTTGAAACTCCATCTTTCATTTTCTCCGAAGTTTCATGATTTTCCCATTGGTTCAAAGCTGCCCTCTTATCAGATGATAAAAATTTATCTTCAGTTCTCTGTTCTCTCTCATACAAAGATTCCATCTTAGAGTATGAATTTAAATATTTTTCACGCATAAGTTTACAATTTGAAGAAGAAATCGCCTTTGTTCCTCCGATGACATCAGCCCTTAATTCCACCTCAACCGCCTTTTTTAAAACTTCTGCACAGATTTCTGCCTCACCGAAATTTCTGCCTCGAACTAAAGCAAATTTTCTGCTTTTATCTTTATTTCTTTCAACGCAAAAAACTGCACCAACTACCTCCGGTGCAGATTGTATTTTCAGTACTTGCAATTTCATTTCCGAAGTTGTCATGAAAAGGATCTCTACCGGGCTTCCTACAATTTGAGCCACATCATCTAAAGATGCCTCCAGCTTCTGACCTCTTTCAATAAATGTGTCAATGTATTCGTTCTCTACCACAAGTACACAATTATTTTCTTTTGCATTATCTAAAAAACCTGTACCCATAGTAAACTCTGCTTTACTTCAATAAAAACTATAATGTTAATTCACAGTTTTACATCTCAAAGAGCGGAGTAACATACTCTCTAAACTCTCTCTTCATTTTTCTCGCATTCATAGGTTCTTCGGCAATCAGGTAGTGATTGATCAGACCATAATATAGCCCCATTATAACCACAGTTTTGCGTTCTTTCTTCTCCGGCAAATCATCCTCAAGATTGTTATAAACAAACTCTTCGATTTTGCGTAGTACCAGTCTTTGATCACTGTTTATTATATTGATTGAAATCATCTTAGTTGCCAGTATAGGACTTTCGGCACTATCTTCTATTATTTTTCCGAAAACATCTACAATCAATTCATTCCCCTCACTTCTGGAGGTTTCAGCAAAATCCAAAATACTATTTATTTCCTCATTCATCAATGCCAAAAGCAGTTCGCTGATGCTACTGAAATAATTAAAAATCGTGGTTCTGCACATATCTGCTCTCTCAGCAACATCATTGAAAGTTACATGTTTCAGTCCCTTTTCTTCGAACAGCTCCCCTGCAGCTTTGAGAATCAACATTCTACTCCTTGCGCGTTTTCCTCTTCCTTCAGGCATAAAGTTTCCTTCCTTTCATCCCTTCTCAAAGTATTTTTTAATACACCAAATTTTGTCACACTTTCTAGTCTTTTTATAAATCCGCCAAGTCCTACATGCTTTCATAGGCTCCGGCGTACAAAATCATTTTATTACAACTTTGATAAACTTTTTCTTACCTTTTTGTACAAGGATCTCACCTGCCTCAAATAAATCTTCGGTAATCTTCGCTCTAGGGTCAGTTACCTTCTCTCCATTGACCGACAATCCTCCCTGTTCAACAGTCCTTCTTGCATCCCCGTTAGACGATGCAAGTCCAAGTTCCTTGAGTAAATTTAAAACGCCTTTCCCTTCTCCTGCAAAATCACTCACTGCAAATTCCTTTGTAGGAATGTTTTCTCTGGAAGAACCACCGGCAAAGGCAGCTCTTGCACCCTCTTGTGCCTTTACAGCCTCTTCTTCTCCGTGAACCAGCTTTGTAACTTCAAATGCCAGAATTTCCTTTGCTTTGTTAATCTCAGCACCTTCGAGAGAAGATAAAGAATACACCTCCTCCATAGGCAAGAAAGTAAGCATTCTCAGGCATTTTTCAACATCCTTATCTCCGACATTTCGCCAGTACTGATAAAATTCAAAAGGAGAGGTTCTCTCAGGTGAAAGCCAAAGTGCTCCTTTTGCAGTTTTACCCATCTTGTTTCCTTCACTATTTGTAAGAAGAGCAAAAGTCATACCGTAGACTTCTTTTCCATACATCTTTCTTGTTAATTCAACTCCTCCGATGATATTTGACCACTGATCATTTCCACCGAACTGCATTTTAACATCAAAGTCTCTCGCCATTACGCTGAAGTCATACGACTGCATAAGCATATAATTGAATTCAAAGAATGAAAGACCCGTATCCCTTGCCATACGCTGTTTGAATGCTTCAGCTCTGAGCATCTGATTGACATTGAAATGAGTTCCTACGGTACGAACAAATTCAATGTAGTTAAGAGGACGAAGCCATTCTGCATTGTTAACGCTGATTGCTTTGCCCGGTTCAGGAATTTTATTTGCTATGCCCGGCTCGAAAACGCCTTTATTTCCTTCATACTTCCACTCTTCATCAAATTCCAGGAATCTGTCAAAAAGTTTCTTAAACTTGCGGCAGTTTTCATCTATGACATCAACATTCATCAGCTTTCGCATATCGGTTCTTCCTGATGGATCTCCAACCATGCCTGTTCCGCCGCCAAGCAAAACCACAGGCGTGTGACCGTACTTCTGCATATACATCATTATGATTACCTGCATAAAATGCCCAACATGCAGACAATCCGCCGTAGGGTCAAAGCCTATATAAAACTTTATTTTTTCCTCAGAAAGTAACTTTCGCACCTTTTCTTCATCGGTGGTCTGTTCAATAAAACCACGCTCTTTTAGAACATCAAAAACATTATCATGTTTACTGACATTATCAGGGATGAAATTTTTCATCAATATAACTCCTCTTCAAATTCCAACTTGACTATCTCTTGAATCTTTTTGTAAAAGCACTTTGTAGAATCAGGTTTTCCAATTGTTTTTTCGTAAAATTTATCGACCTTGCAATCTTTGCATTTTCATTCCGAAAATCTGCGAGTCTTTTTTCATTCTATCATTATTTATGAAAACTATTTTGTTCCGTACAGTCTATCGCCTGCATCGCCAAGACCCGGAACGATATAGGCATTTTCATTCAGGCAGTCATCCTTTGCTGCAATGAAAATATCAATATCGGGATGAGCTTTCTGAAGTGCTTCAATGCCCTCGGGAGAAGCAATCAAACACATGAAAGTGATGTTTTTCACCCCGTATTCTTTCAACATCTGAATGGCTGCAATAGCACTTCCACCTGTGGCAAGCATAGGATCAACCACAAAGCTCTGCCTTTTTTCTATATCTGTAGGAAGTTTACAATAATATTCAACGGGTTTATGTGTCTCCGGATCACGATAAAGACCAATATGCCCCACCTTTGCATTTGGGACAAGTTTAAGCATTCCGTCAACAAAACCAAGTCCTGCTCTCAAAATAGGAATAATCGCCAGATCTTCACCCTTGAGCATATTAACCTTCGCCTTACAGATTGGAGTTTCAATCTCAACCTCCTCCAAAGGAAGATTCCTTGTTGCTTCAAATCCCATTAAAAGGGCAACCTCTGTTGCCAATTCACGAAATTCTTTTACGCTTGTCTCCTTTTTTCTCATGAGAGAAACCTTATGCTGAATTAACGGATGATCAAATACAAATATTTTTCCCATTTTTCTGCTCCCATTTCATATCTTAGTTATCAAATTTTTATTTACTCCATACATTCTTACATACTGCGAATTATTTACTTATGTGCTGAAAATCAAATGGAATCCAGCATATCCACTCTTCTGCTGTGCCTGCCGCCTTCAAACTCGGTATCAAGCCACGCATCGGTAATTCTTATTGCATCTTCCACACTCGTAATTCTGCCACCCATAGCAAGCATATTGGCATTATTGTGTTTACGAGAAAGCTCTGCCATCTCAACTGAAGTACACAGTCCACACCTAATACCCCGTATCCTGTTTGCGGCGATGGAAATTCCTATTCCTGTACCGCAAATCACAATACCTCTATCTGCCTTTCCGCTTGCCACAGCCTGAGCACAAGCCTTTCCAAACTCAGGATAATCCACAGATTCTTCTGAATCTGTCCCAAGATCTGCAATCTTAATCCCTCGCTCAATTAAATGCTCTCTTATCCTCTGTTTTAGGGCAAAGCCCCCATGATCACCGGCTATTGCTACAATCATCGTCACTCACCTCTACTTTTCTGACATTAAAACCCGCCGATTTAAGCATCCTGTTCATCACAGAAAATCCAATGCCTTTTTCCGGCAATGCTGCTGCTAATATAATATCATATCCGTCTTTGTCTGCCTGTCTCAGCTGAGCGAAAAAATCATGTGCCGCCATTTCTTCATTTCCCTCATAGGAAATTATACAAACCTGTTGACCCAAACTTTCTCTCTCTCTTTTCTCAAGATCCATTGCATCCAAAACTTCATTCTGCTCTCCCTGAAAAATAATCATTTCTGCTGAAGGAGCGTAGTGTTTATACTTCATTCCGGGAGCTTTCGGATGGAAATCCCACTCTTCTCTTGGATCTTTGTTTAAGGTTTTATCCATTACAACTTGTTTTTTCAGTGCCCATTGAATGTTCTCCCTTGTAAAAAATCCCGGTCGTAAAATCATAGGATTTTCTTCAGTTAAATCTATAACCGTTGATTCAATTCCTATTTCACACTGTCTACTGCATATTACGGCATCTATACGGCCTTCCAAATCATCTATCACATGCTGATAGGTGGTGGGACTCGGCTTTCCTGAAATATTTGCACTTGGCGCTGCTATTATACAGCCACTTAGCTCAATCAGCTTTCTTGCCACTTCATTTGCCGGCATTCTTATACCTACCGTTTCAAGGTTTCCTGTGGTCACATAAGGAACTTCTTCCTTTTTGGGAACTACCATTGTCATAGGTCCCGGCCAAAATTTTTCCATAAGGACTTTCATATCCTTCGTTATATTATCGGTTACTCTATTCATATCTGAATTTGCAGCTATATGTACGATTGTAGGGTTGTCTGCCGGACGCCCCTTCGCCTTGTAAATTTTTCTCACTGCATCAGGATTCATGGCATCTGCCCCCAGACCATAAACCGTCTCCGTGGGAAAAGCCACAAGTCCACCTTCTGCAATTATCTTCGCTGCAATTTTAATATCTTCAATTTTATCTGTAAGTATCTTCGTTTCCATTAAAAATCATTCATCTTCTTTGCTTGATCATCGGTTGTAAGTGCATCTATGATTTCTTCGATTTCCCCATCTAAAATTGCTTCAAGTTTATATAGCGTCAGTCCGATTCTGTGATCGGTACATCTCCCCTGGGGGAAGTTGTATGTGCGAATTCTTTCACTTCTGTCCCCTGTGCCAATCTGGTCTTTTCTCTCTGCTGCAATCTTGTCCGCCTGCTCTCTCTGCATCTTGTCATAAATCCTTGCTTTGAGGACCTTCATTGCCTTTTCTCTGTTTTTAATCTGAGATTTTTCGTCCTGACATGTTACAACAAGCCCTGTAGGAAGATGTGTCAGTCGTACAGCAGAGTCCGTAGTATTTACACACTGCCCACCATTTCCGGACGCACGGTAAACATCTACTTTTACATCATTAGGGTCTATATGCACCTCGACATCATCAACCTCCGGCAAAACCGCAACTGTTGCGGCAGAAGTATGAATTCTTCCTGAAGTCTCTGTTTCCGGAACCCTCTGAACTCTGTGAACACCACTTTCATACTTGAGTCTGGAATAAGCACCTTTTCCCTTTATGAGAACCTCTGCCTCCTTAATTCCTCCGATACCCGTATCGTTTACATCCATAAGCTCCACCTTCCAATGACGGCGTTCTGCATATCTCATATACATACGCAAAAGATCCGCGCCAAAAAGTGCTGCTTCATCTCCCCCTGTTCCCGCACGAATTTCTAAAATTACATTTCGCTCATCATTAGGATCCTTAGGAACAAGGAGAACTCTTAACTCAGAAGAAATGGTCTCAATATTTTCTTCCTGCTCTGAAACCTCCAGTTTTGCCATGTCGCGAAGTTCTTCGTCGCTTTCATTTTCCACAAGCTCTTTAGCAAATTCAAGAGCTTCCCTTGCTTCTTTATATTCAATATATTTCTTTACAATTGGCTCCATCTCCCCCATTTCCTTCATGTGCTTCTGCCAAACACTCTGATTGGAAATTACATCGGGATCTGCAACAATTTCTGTCAGCTCATTGTATTTATCAACTACCGCATCTAATTTTTCAAACATCGATTTCTTTCTCTCCTTGCTATTCTCAACTATTGATTCTAGCACATTTTATTGATTATGTCACTATATATACTATACAAAAAAGGAGCCTTGCGGCTCCTGAAAGATATGACATTTTTCTGCTATTTATTTTATGGAATCTAATTGCTCAACCAAATCTCCCGGCACATATACAGTCTTTCCTGATTTGTAGAGTCCATAACCTGCCAAGTCATCTACATATTCACCGTTCTTGAAGATTTGTCTTGATTTCAGCTGTAACTTAAAAATTCTATTTCCTTTTCTCAGTTCAAAGAAAGGTCTACTCTGAGGTACCGCAACTTTCTTAGTATACTTAACTTTCTTGGTATACTTAACTTTCACATACTTCTTCCCCTTTTTAACCTTCTTATACTTAGTTACTTTCTTGGTGAAAGTTTTCTTCTTATAAACTTTAAACTCTTTTAATTTAAAGTGCCCTTCCTCTGCCGCTTCCTTCAGTGTAATAGGCTTGACAAAGTCTGCCTGCTTGCTGAGAATCTTATCGTTATCGTTGCTTGTTGCGATATATTTTAATGCTGCATTAAGTGCAATTGCATTATCAAGCTGCTCCTGTGCAGTTCTAATGCCCAGTTTCGTAACATATTTTCTGCCTGTTTTGGTGCCCTTCTTGTAAGCCTTTCTAACTTTAGCAAATTCTTTTTCCATTGCTCTCTGCTCAGCAGCTTCTTTTCCACTCCAGAAAGCCTTTGTGCCCGCACTTAGTTTTGCACGCTTTGCCTGTGCCAAGGTGGCATTATCCTTAAATATCCAATATGCACTTTTTGCATCATAAGCTGTTCCGTCTACATGGTACGCCTTGTGAGTATCTGTGATTCCGCTGAATGTCGGTACGAATACGGAATGTTCAGCATTACCCATACAAAGCCACTGTAAATTTGAAGAATCCTGAGGAAGGTCTACATAATTCTGTATGATATGAACATCGGAAGATCTCACTGTTCCTATAGGTCTTCTTCTTGCATTTTCCGGTAAGTTCATATCATATTTTGTACCTTCGTACCTGTTCCTGAAGAGCTGCATAATTTCTAATACAGAAACCTTCTTATCAGGGGAATACAAGAATGGGTAAAAAGTTTCATCACTATAGTCTTTGTCACCCTTTACAGTTTCATTACTTGGTGCGAGTGTTTTTACTCCAATCCAGTTTCTCATGTTCGAGTATTCATCTCTCTTCGTACCTGACACTGATTTTGCTATATGATATTTACCGTTATCGTCTTTTACAGGATGTCCTGCTTCCTCGATTTTCTTGAATAAATCCCAGTCGCCCTTTGAGTAAATATAATCTCCGGATTTATCTGCAGGATCTACCCATTCAATCATGCACTGATTTCCGAAAACAGCAACCTTATCAGGAGGAAGTTTCATGGCACAATATGTGTGACCTCCGTAGTTCTCAAACACCCATGCTTCTTTTTTATCCATGAAAAATAATGTGTTCCATTCTTCAGAGCCATATTTATCATGCAGTTTGCAACAAAGCTTCGCTGCTTCCCTTGCAGTTTTAACCTGACCTGCAATAATACCTGCAAGTGTAGCTTCTCTAAGGGTTCCTTTTATTGCCGGATCCACTTTCTCATAGGCTTCGGTTACTTCCGTCGATACTGTTCCTACTACTGCAACTCCGTACTCATTAGTACAAGTTGCAGGATATTCTCCGTCACCGGCATCAGATGAATCCGGCACATATGAATATTTATAAGTTACAGTTGGAAGCGGATATTTGAATCCATTTGCAGAATCTCTGTAAAAACGACCTGCTTTCTTAATTCTAGGTCTTACTTTAAACATCTTGTTGTAAGCACCTCGACCCTGATCCTCACTTCTGGCAATAATACTTGTTCCCTCTTTGCTCACATCTCTTCCCACATACATACCTGTGCAAGCAAAGGCTCCTGCGGTGGTTGCAGCCATTACAAGTGCAAGTACGGCTACAACAAGCTTCATTCTTCTCATTTTTAACTCCTCTCAAATCAGCATCATATCTTTTTAAATCGTTAAAATTATAACATATATAATTTTAAGAGGCTAGTTAAAAATTTAACTTTATTGTACTTTTTGAAATACAACCCTTTCTTTATTTATTACATCCAATGAATTGATGATAAATTTATTTCTGCATATATTCTCTCAATCCTTTTAAGACCGATGTACTCTCCGGAAAAGTTTTAAAGAGCATATTCAGTCTGGTATGTTTGCCGGGATAATCATTATAATATTTGTAATAAGCATCAATATACTTGACGCCCCTGTTCCACTTAATTTCCTCAGTCTTTGGCAACACGGATTTTTTCAGTTTGTATTTATCTTTTATATATTTACTTAAAAATTTTGTAAATTTTCTTGCACCGTTGGCATTCAAATGTTCTCTATCCACAAAATCTTTATTTGAAGAAATACCTATCTCATTTCTAAGTGTTGTAAAATCTTTATATTCGCAACCGGAATCTTCTACTATCTCCTTAACTCTCAAATACCGCTGATACCGCTGTACTCCTTTCTTATCCGTAATTTTATGGGGAAATCTGACAAACAGAATATTTTTCACACCCATTTGTTTAGAAATTTTAATAAATTCTCTTAGGTATTTTTCTGCCAACGGATCCACGGATTCAGATTTTATGTTTATAGGAATTGAAATTTCTTTCTTTTGCGTGCGCCGACTTATCCTTGAAAAAATACCTTTCATGGATGAATACCCTCTTTTTTCCATTTTTGATAAGTCCGAACTCATATTGTCATAAAACTGTCCATGGAATTTTAAAAACGGCAAATGACGATCCAACTCATTTTCCTTACGAAACCGAGATAAATCCTTTAACATTTGTCTCTTATTATCAGATTCAGGCATGCTATCCCGTAAAATGCTCATTGCTAATTCAGAATATAATTTATACTTTCCTCCACTTTTATTCTTTTTCTTTCCTATTTTTCCGATGTTTTTTGAATTAGGTTTAGGCGGATTTCCATATCCTGCACCGTTTACTTCAACCACAAGAACCTTTGGCTTTTGCTTTCTAAGTATTTCTTTGAGTTCATACTTCCAAAAAGTAACCGGATTATGCGCAAATGCATAAGGGTAACTCGTAACCCCGGTATTACGATAAGCTTCATTTGCAAAATATCCGTAATATACCTCGCTTGAACCCATAACAACAACATCTAAAGTATTGGGTTTCTCCAAATAAAAACCTTTAAGCCTTAAATGATTGTGGGTTATCCTATTTGCAAAATATTCTTGAAGCGGGAAAAACAGTGCCACCAGTACTGCCACCAGTAAAATTATCCCAATTATCCTTTTTCTATATGTTCTATTCATACTTAATTACACCTAACTCTATAAACAATTCTAGAACTGCATATATACAAAGTCCGCCGGATCAGCACCTGTCCCATAAACTCCGAATATTGCAACCAACAGAATCTCTATAAAAATAACTATCCATTGTAGCACAGCACTGTGTGAATGAGTCAATTCCCCGGGAGATTCCGCATCTTTTCTCTCCTGCAAAATACTACAAACAAACAATATTATACTTGCAACAAACAGTATTATATGGTCTTGGATCTGTGGCAGCATTTTAGGAAGCTGCTGCATAGTCAGTGAAAGATTCCAATCAAAAACAGACCTTGACATCATATCCACGGCAGATTTAAAATCCTTTGCTATGTCAAAATAGTATCCAACCAAAACAAGTATGAATGTTCGTATAATACGGAGTAGTTTCCAAAAAACCGAAGTGTCCTTTACATGGAAAATTTCATTCATTCTTAAAAATACCGGTTTGAAAAGCATGGATAACATCAGGATAGCACCGTTCCAGACACCGAAGGCAACATACTTTGAATTTGCACCGTGCCAAAGTCCTACAAACATAAACACCACAAAAATCGCAAGTGCTGAAGGAAGTGTCTTCGCCAGATGCATCCTAACAGCAGAAGGCTTTTTCTCTCCCTTTTTAATCCTATTGCTCAGTTTCATAAAAGTATTGGACATAGCCAAACTATAAAAGACATACTTCTTCATCCATGCCCCTAAGCTTATGTGCCATCTCCTCCAATATTCTCCCAGCGACTGGGAAAAATACGGTCTTTTGAAGTTGTCAATCATATCTATTCCGAGAATTTTGGCAATACCTCTGGAGATATCTATTCCTCCTGAAAAATCAGTATACAGCTGCAATGCGTATGTAAGTCCTACCAAAAATATTACAAGTCCGTTATATTGTGTATAATGATTAGTACATTTTTGGATAAAATAAATTGCTCTGTCTGCAATCACCAATTTTTTAAAAAGTCCCCAGAGAATCAACTGGCAACCCAGTTTAAACCTTATCCACTCCGGCTTATGTTCCTGTGTCAGCTGATTGCCAAGCTGCTCAAATTCACTGATTGGTCCTTGAATAGTCTGTGGAAAAAACGAAACAAACAGGGCAAATTTGAAGAAATTTCTTTCTGCCTTCACCAGCCCTCTGTATACATCGATTAAATAACCTGTAGCTTGAAAAGTATAAAAGGATATTCCCAAAGGTAAAAAAAGCTTTATAAACGGTGTTTCACTCTTTGAAAAACCTAACAGTTCAAAAAGCCCACCCACCATAAAATTATAGTATTTAAGAATAAAAAGAATACCGAAGTTCAGAATCAAAGCAATGGCAAGAATAAGCTGCTCTCTCTTTTTCCTCTCCTTTTTAAATGCTTTAATTTCACTACGGCTCAGCTCGGTCTTTTTCTGCTTTGCCAATTCCTTCGTACTGCGGGCATAATCTTCTATATACTTTGCTGCAAAATATATCGAGGCAGTGGTACAAACTATGTAAAACGCAAATCTGTAGCTGTTGTACATGTAAAAAATAAAGCTGGCTACGAGAAGCACTACCCACTGATATTTCTTTGACGGCATCAAATAATATACCAAAATTGTCAGTAAGGCAAACACCGCAAACATGAACGATGTATATGTCATATTTTTCTTCCTCTCTCACTTTGTGGTAACTTAAATATTGTCAGGAACATGATACTTATAGGTATCCACCCTACTTCTAACTTTTCTCAACTCATTTGTTTTATCTAAGATATATACAGACGGCATATCTCTGCTGAGAAGCAATGAAATCCCTTCATCCATCGAATATGCACCCGTTCTATGAAAAACAAGAAAATCTCCACACTGCAAGTCTGTAAATTCCGCACTTCTTGCAATCACATCCGCCGTTGTACAAAGACTTCCGCACAGTGTCCATTTGTTACTGCCCTTTCCCGTTTCATCTTTGAAAAGATTCCTTTTCACATGGGTTATTTCAGGAATTTGCATCCCCTGAGTCTGTCCGTCATACTTTACCTGATGTATGCCTCCATCTAGGATAGCATAATGAACACCATTATTTACTTTTGTATCCATTACTTCTGTAAAATAGTATCCACAAGGTGCGGCAAAAAATCTTCCCATCTCAACGGTGAGCTCTGCTTTTTCGGCAAGCTCCTGAATTTTAGGGGCAATTTCCTCAATTCTCGACTTTTCCTCCTGCAAGGCATCTTCTCTGAAATAGTCAACCGCAAGTCCTGTCCCATACTCTATTTTCTCTATTTTGTAATCTGTTTCCGACTCTACTTTGTCAATGTACGCCATAAATTTGTCGATTTCTTTGACTATTGCAGAGGGTCTTCTCTTTTGAGTTCCGGTAAAATAATGTATGCCGACTATTTTAAAACCTTCGTATTTATCTCTGTTTTTAATATATTCCAAAAGCTCCTGACCATCTATACCGAACTGGCTTTCTTCGGAAAGTCTTAGGAGCAAATCACATTTTATATTCATTTCAAGTGCACATGAATTAATGTATTCAACATGCCTTCTGCTCTCTGCGGTTATATTTCTCACGCCGTATTGCAGTGCAAGTCTAACCTCTTCCTCGGATTTATTCACGCCGGAAAAAATAATCATCTCCGGAGACACTCCAAGGCTTTTGCAGACATCCAGCTCACCGGGACTGCAAACTTCCACTTTAGAAAATGACTTCGGCATGACATTGAGAAGAAACGGATTTGCCTTAATGGAAAAGCAAAGGTCAACATTTTCTCCAAAAGTATTCTTGACCAAAGTCGCCCTGGCATCAAAATCATCCTCCGAGAAGATATACGCAGGGGAACAGATATCAGTACACAATTTATTTATATCTACAGCCATCAATCCTCCATAAGTTTTTCTACAAGTTTTGAAATTGCTTCAACAGAATTAAAATTCTCCGGAATCAAGTCAGCCGGTTTAATTGTGATGTCAAATTCCTCATCTAACTCCTGTACTAAAGAGATAATGTCGATAGAATCTAAAATCCCATCGCTAACCAAAGCTTTTTCTTCTTTAAAATCAACATCCGGGCGCAAGTCCTCTAAAATTTCTAATACTTCATTCATAATATTACTCTCCTGATTTCATACATACTTCAATCTTTTGCAATTTGTATTCAAATTGTATTTATTCTATGTTATTTGAAATAACTTTTTAACTTCTGCATATCGACTTTACTGTTAGGAAGTCTCGGCATTTCCTCCAATTTCACAACTTTGCGTGGAACCATGAAAGGAGGCATCACTTTTCTGAAGTGCAAAATTACATCTCTGGATTCGGTTTCACCGATAATAAACATATAAAGCTGTTTCTTTTCGGAATTATATAGGACGCAGCATTCTTCAACACCTTCCAGTTTAAGTGCCGTCAATTCCAGTTCCGCAAGCTCAACTCTATGTCCCATGTGTTTTATCTGTCTGTCTTTTCTTCCTATAAAAGTTAAGTTTCCATCAGCTTCTATTCTGCCTAAATCTCCTGTCCTGTAAATAAGTTCTCTGTAATTTTTATTGAGAGGATTCTGAATGAAAGACTCGTCAGTTCTTTCTGAATCTCCATAATATCCTAGAGCAAGGCAAGGTCCTGTAACACAGATTTCACCTTCTTTGCCAACGGCTGCGGCATTATTGTCTTCATCAAGCAACAAAACTCCGTAATGTTTATATGGCTTTCCTATAGACAATACAGTTTCTTCTGTTGCTTTTTCTTTTACCTCATAATAGGTGCAAGATGCTGTAGCTTCAGTGGGGCCATATTGGTTTATAAATCTGGCATTCGGCAAATTCTCCTGCCATATCTTGAGATATTTTCCGGGAAACACCGAGCCGGAAAATACTATCTTATCCAAGTATTGAGGTACGACCTCTTCAAAGGCACCCAGTTTTGCCGGAACTTCCATTCCCGCAGCACTCCAGCATATAGTCGTCACCTTGTACTTATTCAAAGTATCAAAAAGCTGACCTCCCATAGCAAATTCATTTTTAGGAACGATTACGGTTTCCGCACCGGTAATAAGGGGTAAATAGATATCCCTTACTGCCGCAATATAATCAAGGGGTGATTGATTTGCCAATATATCATCCTCTTTTAGCTTCAATACCTCATTAAGTCCATCAAGATAGCACATGAGGGAATTATGTGATGTAATCACTCCCTTTGGAACACCGCTGGAGCCTGATGTAAATATGACATACAGAGGAGAATATTCCGTCAGATTATTCCTTGCAGACTCTAATAAGTCCTCATCTATTTCTGTGTCTAAAATTTCTTCTATAGCAACGATCTTTCCTTTATAGTCTAGGGAGTTGGCAAGTTCAAGATTTTCTTCAGATACCAGCATTACCTGAGAATTTATAACTCCAAGAATCTGATTCAGTCTGGCAACAGGCATTGTCGAATCCATCGGAGCATAAAAGCAGCCTGCCTGAACGGCTCCCATATAGCAAACAGGCGTTATAATATCTCTTCCCGTCAAAACTGATACCGGATTCCCCGGTGACAGTTCCCTCGCTATCCATGAGCCCACAGCCTGTGTACTCTTTTGCAGCTCTCCAAAAGTAATACTCTCATCGCCGTTTCGATATACTACTTTATCAGAATAGTTTTTACTTGCTCTCTCAAGCATCATTAAAATAGATGTGTCCATAAACTCCTCTTAATTCCTAATTTCCGTTTATTGTAAAACTATATCTTTCAGTTTACTTATTTTCAAAGAGTATGTCAATTCGTTTTGATAGATTTATACTATAAGTTCACAAACTTTACATACTTTCCTGCGCCTGCAAAGCACTTTCTTCCATATTTTTAAGGTATTTCAGTTGACTTTCCCCAAGACCTTATCGGCATTATTCCCCCATAATTTCCCTTGTCAATTATCTCCTGCAAAACACAAAAATATCGCCCACCTTATGGCAGGCGACATGGTCTCTCTTCTGAATATACAGCAAAGTTCCCTCGAAAAGCTCCAAAGACTTAGTCCATGTTGTATCTCTGCTTGAACTTTTCAACTCGTCCGCCACGGTTGACGAACTTCTGCTGACCTGTAAAGAACGGATGACATGCTGAGCAAATATCAAGCCTCAGTTCAGGCTTGGTAGATCTCGTAACAAAAGAATTTCCGCATGCGCAAGTTACTTTACATTCCGTGTATTCAGGATGGATTCCTTCCTTCATGCTTGTACCTCTTTCTTTCCTGCTCAGGTATTCACCCTTGCATATAGTCTACACAAATTTCTATGTAGCCTGTTCATAATATCATATAAATAATAATTTAGTCAATTCTTTTTACAAATATTACTGTTGAAATACGATAATTTCATATTCTTTTTGCAAATATAATTCTGTCTTTCCCTGCAAAATCTTGAATACCGTAATTTTCCCCATAGTTTCCGTTATTTTTTATAAGAGACATCAGAGCTTCTTTCTGATTGTACCCAATTTCCATAATTAAAATCCCATTCGGGTTTAAGAATTTTGGGGCTTCTGCAATAATTTTTCTATATAAATCCAGTCCGTCCTTGCCTCCATCCAGTGCCAAGATAGGTTCATGACATAAAACTTCTTCCTGAAGATGGGGAATAACATTGCTCTCTATATACGGAGGGTTTGAAAGTATCATATCAAAGGTTTTTCTCTTCTCTGCAACAGCTTCAAAGAGATCCCCCTGAGAAAATTCAACCTCAACGCCAATACTGTCTGAATTTAACTTCGCAACCTCCAGTGCCTTTTCACTTATATCGGTGCATGTCACTTCAATTTTTTCACAGTCTGCAAGTTTGGCTACAGAAATTCCGATGGCACCGCTTCCGGTACATAAATCCAAAACGAAAAATCTTTCTTTTTTTACAGATTTTTTCCCTTGGTGTAATGAGTTGATTTCTGAAATTGCCATTTCTACAAGAAGCTCCGTTTCAGGACGGGGAATGAGAACATCGGAACTCACCTTAAAGTCTAATCCCATAAAATTTTGTCTGCCTGTAATATGCTGTAATGGAATATGCTTTGTCCTTTTCCCTATGAGTTCAAAGAATCTTGATTGTACATTTTCTGAAACTTCATCCTTTCCTCGAAGAAAAATCTCGCTGCGGTTTATATTCGCAATATAGCAGTAAAGAAGTTCACTGTCTACCTTGGGATTCATTATTTCAGCCCGGGCTAAAAGTCTTTCACCTTCTTTCAACAAATCAATCACTTTAATCATTCTTTTTTTCCTGTTTTGCTTCGCTTATTCTGATCTCTTCCGTTAAATTCACATCTTCGTCAATAATACCCTCTATACATGGTGTCTCCGGATCCACCATAACCGCCTTAAGAGATGCGATTGCAACCTCAAGCTGTTTCTCATCAGGTTCATTGGTGGTGATTTTCTGTAAATACAGCCCCGGCAGGCTTAAGATTCTAACCACTATGTTGTCGCTTCTGCCTGCCCACTTTAAAAGCTCATAAGAGGTCCCTGCAACCACCGGAATAAGTATAATTCTCGATGCCAATCTCCACAGAAGATTTGGCCATCCCAGAAGAGAAAACAGTATCAGACTTATTATCATCACAAACATCAAAAAACTCGTTCCGCATCTGGGATGCAGCGTATAGAAGGTCTGAGCGTTTTCCGGCGTCAGTTCCAGATTGTTTTCAAAACAATGTATCGTCTTGTGTTCCGCACCATGGTACTGAAAAACTCTTTTGATGTCCTCCATTTTGGATATAGCTGACAGATAAAGTAAAAACATTACAATTCTTAAAATACCCTCTGTTAAATTCAATAAAATCGGGCTTGAAACATATGCCTTAATCCAGCCTACCGCCGCAGTCGGAAGCAGGACAAATATTCCGACGGAAAAAACTAATGCAAATATTACAGAAGCTGCCAGCATCAAACTCCATAGTTTTTGGGAACCCAGTTTTTCAGACAGCAGGCTTTCGATTTTTCCCATTTTTTCACTTTCTCCATCTGCCTTATCATCCTTTAGTTTCCTGTCATAATATTCAAGAACATCTGCAGAGTAGGTCAAGGTTTTCGTCCCTTCGACAAGGGATGTGATGAAAGAAAAGACACCTCTTACAATCGGAACTTTCATCCATTTGCTTACATTTCCATTTTTCTGGGTTTTGATATGAATTCGACCATCAGGAATCCTCACGGCAATAGCTGTCCTCTCCATCCCTCTCATCATAACACCTTCCAGAATTGCCTGCCCGCCCACCGGCGTAGGGCAAGCATCTTTAAGAAAAATTTTGCTCATATCCATATAAATTACCTACTTGTTATTTTTGAAAAATCCTTTTTATGATTTCGATGAAGTCCTTATTGGTCTTTGTATGGGATAGATTATCAATAATCTCCTCCCCCGCATCCTGAATATTTTGACCCGAAAGCGCTCTGCGCATCATAAGAACAGCCTCCATCTCATCTTGAGTCATTAGAAGTTCTTCTCTTCTAGTCCCGGATTTCGGCAAATCAAGGGCAGGGAAAATTCTCTTTTCCTGAAGCTTCCTGTCAAGGTGCAGTTCCATATTTCCCGTTCCCTTGAATTCCTCAAAAATTACATCATCCATTCTGCTTCCCGTATCAACAAGGGCTGTTGCCAAAACAGTCACACTGCCGCCTTCTTCAAGATTTCTGGCTGCACCGAAAAATTGCTTGGGTTTATACAGTGCTCCCGGATCCAGTCCCCCCGACAAGCTCCTTCCCGATGCCGGAATCACAAGGTTATATGCTCTGGCAAGTCTTGTCAAGCTATCCAGTAAAATTACAACATCCTTGCCGTGTTCTGCAAGCCTTCTAGCCCTTTCCAAAACCATCTCTGCAACCTTTGCATGATGTTGGGGCTGCTCATCGAAGGTAGAAAAAATAACTTTCCCTCTGGAAAGAGATCTTTTCATATCTGTCACTTCCTCAGGTCTTTCATCTACAAGCAACACTATAAGCTCTACCTCGGGATGCTTCTTTTCTATACTATGTGCAATATTTTTAAGAAGAGTGGTCTTTCCTGCCTTTGGCGGTGCTACAATTATCCCACGCTGCCCTTTCCCTATAGGCGCAATTAAATCAATAAGCCTCGTGGACAATTCAACGGAACTGTCCTCAAGAGTCAGCCTTTCTCTGGGATAAATCGGTGTCAAATCACTGAAATTAGGTCTTCTTATGGATGCCCCCGGCTCCTCTCCGTTCACCGTTTCTACAAAAAGCAGAGCACCGAAACGCTCCCCCTCGTTAGGCAGCCTTGAAATCCCCTGTATTTCATCACCTGTTTTAAGATTAAATCTTCTGATCTGTACCGGCGATACATAAATATCCTTATCACTGGTAAGAAAGTTGTCAAATCTCAGAAACCCAAAGCCTCCATCGGCAATCTCCAAAATTCCCGTAACCCTGGGTCTGTTCTGACCTTGCCCCTTTTTTTCAGCCCTTTCTTCTATTTCGGCATCTTCTTTCCCTTGACTCTCTGTATCTTCACTATCTTCCACTTTATCTCTCTGAGTGATAACTTCTACTTTTTCAATAGTTTCTTCAGCTATATCATCGTTTTCAGCTGCAAATTCTACGACTTTATGAGGTCTGTCCTCAATTTTAACATCGCTAACTTCCTTTTTTTTTGCCATAAACTCCTCTTTTTCATAATAAAAAATACGCTTTAACAGCTTATCTGCCATATCCATTTGTCATAAAATCATCTTGGAAAATGGGAACTTACAAATATTGTCCGGTATCCCAAAAGAATATTACACCCATATTTTACTACTGTCAGTGATAAAGTCAATAGCTCAGACCTTTTTGTCGAAACTGTTTGCAGCTTCTTGAACAAAAAAGGTCTTCATTAGCATCGTTTAACTAAAAAAGGGTGCAGCAGTCAAACTGCTACACCCAAAAATTTAATTTTTTAAATTTAAGACAAAAGATTTACACATTCATCTACTCATGTTTTTTTCTGCGTCTGATTCCGACTGCCAGCATCAATGCCATAAGCAGTGTTGCCGCTATGCTGATTCCGCCATACAGTCCCGGATTCAAATCATCACCTGTCTTAACTTTTCTAATTTTCTTCTTGTTTTTAACTTTCGCTTTCACATAAGTATTTGTGATTGTGTTTCCGGACTGAGTCACCTTGTAAGTATTACCATTAATCTTAACCTTATTATCCTTTACATTCGGTTCCTCTACACTGTATACATACTCATAGCCCTCTGTGTCATGTTTTGCAAGATTTTTCCACTTGTATGTAAACTTCGGATCAGTTCCTTTTTTCTCTACAGATGCATGAACAACCTCCTCTTTGCTGCCCGGTTTTTTTGATTTTCTCTTCAATGTCAAATCTATCGCTCTATGGTCTTTTTTAGGACCACCCTTCCAGATCTTAGTTGCTTCAACATCTACTACTGTTCCTGCTCCGCCGTTGGTATTGGTTACTTCTACAGTCTTTTCCTTATCGGTTGACTTAAGAGTTACTTTTCCATCCGCCACAGAGTAACTTGCTGTATAACCCTTGGAATCTGTCTCTTCCACCTTGTACTCGCCGAAGTACAGTCCCTTCAACACTTTACTTTCGGTTGGCGAAAGCTCAAATTCCTCTTTATAGCCATTAGGCCCCATTACCTTGAATTTGAACTTAACAGGGGTTCCTCTGAGACCCATCGGACCTCTTGCTGCACTTCTTACTCCTGCTCCGTTTAAGAGAGGTTTCTTCGTTACCGTAAGCTTTCCAAGATTATCATCACCTGTTACTGCCTTATTGGTAATAGTTGCTTTTCCGTCTAATACATCTGTGCTTTCAACAAGTGTCCAGTTTCCGTTGTTTACATCGTCTGCATTCTTGAAGCTTTCCTTTACGATGAATTTGTACGGTTTTCCGTTGATGTCTGTTTTTTCCAATCCTGACCACTTAGCAGCAGTTGTTGTTCCGTCTACTACCTTTACGTCTGCTCCCGGAACCTTCTCTTCCGCTCCGCCTTCTACTTTTCTGTACAGCGTCAGATTTACTTTTGGCTTAGCAATAGTCTTTCCTTCAGGATCTTTCCATACCTTGGTTACATTTACTTCGCCGTCTGTCGGAGCTTCATAGGTATTGGTAATATCATTACCCTGCTGTGTTACCACATATGTATGTCCATTAACGACAAGTTTATTGTCAGCTGTTACGCCTTTTTCCTTTACGGTGTATGCGATTTCCTTTCCGGAACTATTATATTTCTGTAACTCTGTCCACTTATATGTAAATTTATTTGCTGTTCCGTTTTCCGGTGTTACTGTAGGATCAGCATCTGTTTTCAGAACGCCATCAGCATACAATTCAAAAGTTGGAGCCTTGTGATCGGCTTCAGGACCGTTTACCCATGTCTTGCTTGCGGTCACTTCAGTATCAAAATCATCATCTTTAGGTCTGTTTATAACCTCTACCGAAGCTTCCTTTTTATTTATCAGCAAGTCAACCTTACCGTCATCACTTACTCCGTCACTGTCAACAAAAGTCGGTTCCGGCTCATGACCCGGCTCAGAAACGGTATAATGACCATACGGAAGGTTTTCTATGATTTTTTCCTGTCCTGCATATAGTTCATGAACTTCTCTATAAACCTCATCATCTCCGCCATACGGGTTGATGCCTACAACGGTAATCTTAAACTTAGGAGTTGAACGATACAACCCACTCCTTAGGCTATACGGTAGAACCCCTTCATTCTCTGAAGGATTGAAAGTCTTTTTAAGCTTTAGCTTACCAAGCTTCTTTTCTTTATTTGTAACGGTTATTTTTGTATTTAGAGGATCGTTTTCACTGCCACCTCTAGGTACAATAAACTTATCCAAATAAGTTCCTTCAATAGGCTCTATGCTCTGGGTTCCATCCCATGTTTTCCATCCTACTGTAGAATCATAATCAGAAAGATTGCTTGCAGGACTTCCGGAAATTGAATTTTCTTTAAGCTCATAGGTCTTGTCAATACGAAGATCAACCATTACCTTGCTTTTGCTTCCCGGAACAAGATAGTCCTGATTGAATCCTGCATCTTCTTTGAGCTTCATGTTAAAGTTGAATTTGCGTTCCTTTGCGTAAGCAGAAGGAATCTCTCTGCCTTTAAAATCGAGCAGCTTCTTGTGCAGCTCAATAATTAGCGGTTTCGCTTTAGGTTCAGGAAAAGCTTTCGTCTGCTGATTTCCGTCTATATCTGTATAATGAACCGTCGCACCCGCATTAGTATTGTAATTTCCATCTGCCGGTGATACCACATCCAATATACTGTCATTGATAACAACCTCGTATGTCATCTCTGCATAACGAGTCATAGAACCCGGTGATACTGAAGTGGTAAGAGTTCCTGCGTTCCAGCTAATTATATTGTTATTAAGCGTCACAGATCCCTGTGTAACCTGTACATTAGAAGCAGTTCCGCCCTTAACCTCAAAGCCGGCACCCATAGGATCGGTAACTTTGGCATCCTTCATAGCAGAGGCAATGCTTGCCGCTATCTGACCGAAAATACCGTTTAAAGCTGTCGGATCCTCTGTATTATATGAGCAACCCGGTGTTGCCGTCTTTTCCAGTACACCGTTTCCCTGAGCTCCTGCGTTAACGGCAACAGTGTATACCTTTGCGTTATGTTTTGCAAAGCCTGCCTCAGCTATGGCACAATTTCCGCTGTTGTAGTAATATTTTACACTTCCAGCCCACTTATATCTATGCCACATGCTGTTTCCTGCACCTGTAGTTTCTGAATAATTGAAGGCGGTCTTAGGCACGTTTGGACCGGTTTCCCTCTCAGTAGTAGGATTATTGTTCGGACCTCCGGGAATTACATGAGCATCCGGATCATACATCTTGTAGTTAAATGTAGGTACCCCGTCAGACAGCAGAACAATGTTCTTAAAGTCAGCCTGAGAACTATTCAGCAGGTGGGAGGCTTCCCTTATACCGCCCTGAGTAAACGTACCTCCATTAGCATAAAGACCATCGATTGCATTTATAAGATCCTGCTTATTAGTGTAATTTGTGAAATTTTTCTTTAAATGTGCATTCGTCTCAAACGATACCAGTGCAATTCTGGTATTTGGATGCTCTGCGTCAAGAAGCTTGTTTACGAAATTCTTCGCAGCTTTTTTCGCTTCTGCCATTCGTCCGCCATCATTCATACTTCCGGATGTATCAATCACCAGTACGATGTCATTCTTCTGCTCTTTATCCGTTGCTTCCATACGGAGAGTTACCTTGAAGGTGTTCAGTTTGCCAGGCACAGGCTCTGCCTTCTTTGTTAGCTCTATGGCTCCTTGTTCGGGCGAACGCAGGTGATTTCCTGATGCAGCGGATCTAAGCATTGCACTTTTCCCTGTTTCGCCGAGATAAGGATCCGCCTTACCGCCCGAAACAACAGGATATGGACCTGCTTTTTCAGGGCCCTTTAAATGATCGGGATTAGGACCCTTTGACCATTCATCTTTTATCGTTTTTACCTTGTTTTTACCTTGTTTCTTGTTTTTAGTTTCTTTTTTTACCTTGGGTTTTTGCACATCTTTTTCTTTATCGGGTTTCTGTGATTCTTTCCCCTTTTTATTCACAGCTTGGTTTTGATCTGCTTCTTTCCCATCAGTATCAGACACTTTTTCTTTATAAGTACTCCCCTTAGCTTTTACACCGTTAAGGTCTGCTGCTGTCTTCTCCACCGCAGCTGTATTTTCTTCATCTGCAGCGGAAACAAACCCCATTACGGGTACTCCAAAACCGGAAACTGCTATGGCAAAACTCATAATAAGTGCCAGTATGGAGTTGATCCTTTTCTTGTTTCTTCTCATCTTTCATACCTCTATTAACAATCTGCAACTTCTGTTTTGATACAATTTTAGAATTCATTACCTAAAAAGTACCTATATATAAACACTCTCCTGCGGGAACTGACAGTATGCCCCGCCGATATGAATGGAATACTATGGAAATTTATTTTTCCTTCTTCCAGCCGCTGTCTTCAAGGGACTTGATGAATTTCTTCAATGAAATGGTCTTTGCCTTCTGATCCGTAATTGGAACCAGTCTTTCTTTTTTTATCTTTTCCATCGTTTCTTCGTTAACCGGAATCACGATATTTTCAATAATTTTATTTTTCTCTTTTTGGGTTGAATACTCTACACCGTCAATACCTTTGCAAATTTTTTCCATTTCCTTTATTCTAACTTCAATTTCTTTGACTTTCTTGACTGAATATCCCTTTATATCAAGTTCTGAAACCTGTTCAAGCCTGGAAACATCATCATCTTTGGCAAATACAGACAGCTTTACAGATATATTTTTGTCTGAATACCTATACACCCCCGCTTTCTTTTCACTGACTCCGCAGGAAGCACATACGAATGTAAAAATAACTACCAATAAAATTGTTAATAATTTTTTCATAATTTTGCCCCTAAATCTGACTAAGTTTAATATTGTACAGATTCTTCCTTTCTTTTTCTCACAACTGTGTTCTGCTGCTTAAATATCTACAGCCCATAAACTACTTCAGCATGTATTGTTCAAGCTCTTTTCTTCCTGATATTTTTAGTTTCTGATAAGTGCAGTCCAAATGTGATTTAACCGTATTTACCGATATTCCCATATGCTCAGCAATTTCCCTGTTCTTCCAACCCCTGCTTGCCAGCATAGCAACTGAAAATTCCGTTGTTGACAGCATCTCTGCCACCTCTTCTCCGAGCACTTCATTGTGAATCTTGCGCCATCCTTCACTGAACCTGTAAACAATATCAATAATTTGATTAAAATCATTCCTATATTCATTTTTAAGGCATTTTTCCACCAGTCCTCCCAGCAGGCCGTGATGCTCACCGAAGGCCTCCAGAAAATTATCTGCCGACGCTATTTCCCACGCTTTCATAAAATAGTCCTCTGCACATTCAGTCTTTCTCAATGCCATGTAATTCATTGCCATGACCAGGTTAACATAAATCGCAGGAACAGGATAAATCTGCTTTTGCAGCGCAGTGACTCCCTTTATAAATCCTATCGACTCATGATATTCGCCTCTAAGATACATACCGTGTGCAATTACATAGCTTCCAAACGACTGTAACCCCGCAGGCAAATACTCCAGATAATCTATAAGGGGATATTCTTCTTCCATCTCAATATGCAGGAGAGTTCTGCTCAGCAGAGTAGAAAAAGACAACATTGCTCTGCCTGTATCTCCGAGTGCATTTACATCTTCTACGGAAACACTGTCCAGATGTGTAAGAACCCTTTGTGTTTCCTGCACACGACCCAAAGCGAGATTGGCAAATCCGTATATCATATATCCTGATAATCGTGCAGCAATGTCAGATTCTTTCAAAAGTTTTTCGGCACGCTCGGATGCACCCTCCGCATGCCCTGTAAAATAATAATATTCAGCCCATGCAATCTTCTGCATTCTGTAATCTGTCATGGTTTCTATTGCAGAATGCGCCTCACCTTTTCCAAAACACGAATTGACAAACGGCATCAAATACGCTTTGTTTATGCTCTCTTTGTTCGGTTTCATCGGTAGAACTCCGTTTTCCCCCTGAAAATACTTTACTAATTTTACATTATACCTTATTAAATTGTATAATGTAACTACCTATTTTACGGACAAAATGGGTGGGAGGTAATACTTCAAAGAAAATCAGTAAACAAACTGAGAATGTTTATTTTAGGAAAGATTTTAATTTTCAAAATGAACTTTTAATCGGGATAAAATTTTAGTAATGAAAAAACCGACAAGCCTGAATTAGTTTTAAATATTTTTCAGCTTATCGGTTTATATATATAATTTAATCACTTTCTGATACAAGTATATATCAAAAGTTCATTTATTTTATAGAATTTACCTAAGTGGTAGCAAATAAGGTATAGAATGCAGTAAAATTGTTTTTTAAGGCATATTTTACTATCAAAATAACATTTTTTACAGCATTTATAAGATATAACCGTTATCTTTTTATAATACTATTTACAAAATTTCCTCCGTCAACACTTCCTTTTCTCCTATCTGCTACGAATATCTATGATCAATACACCTTACAACCGGTAATAAATTATCCATCTTATTGTTTACCTCAAAAGTTTGATTTCTTCTCCATATCCTGCCAATGTTTCCTGAGGGGTTTCCAATATGCATGGAATACCTTTCAGCTTCGGATGATGTACGACAGCTCTCAGTGCCTCAAGTCCTATAGTCCCTTCACCGATCTTCGCATGCCTGTCCTTACGAGCATTGACCGGATTTTGGCTGTCATTTATGTGCATTGACTTGAGTCTGTCAAGTCCTATAATATCATCAAAAGCCTCCAAAACATTATCCGGATTCCCTGCTATATCATAACCACCATCGTTTACATGGCATGTATCCATGCAAACTCCGAGTTTATGATTTAATTCCACCTTGTCTATAATCGCTGCAATTTCTTCAAAGTTCCGTCCGACTTCGCTGCCCTTGCCCGCCATCGTTTCAAGCAAAATTATGGTGGTCTGTTCCTCTTTTATAACATGGTTCAAAAGTTCTGCAATAAGGTCAATACCCTTTTGTGTACCCTGTCCTACATGACTGCCCGGATGGAAATTATAGTAGTTCCCCGGCAAATATTCCATTCTTTTAAGGTCATCTTCCATTGCAAAGTAAGCAAATTCTCTGGTCTTTACCGTGGCTGAACAGGGATTAAGAGTGTATGGGGCATGTGCAACTAACTTTCCGAAATTATTTTCTTTCATAAGTTCAATTAAGGCTTTTGCATCCTCCGGGTCGATTTCTCTGGCATTTCCTCCTCTGGGATTTCGTGTAAAAAACGCAAATGTATTTGCACCGATTTTGAGTGCGTTTTTTCCCATAGCCAGAAAACCACCTGTGGTAGACAGATGGCATCCTAAATAAATATTTTTTTCCATTATAATTCCTTTTTTGAGAGGTTATTTCCCTCTATTCTTTTATCAAATCTTCAAAACTAAAGTATTCATAAAGCTTCTATTTCACATATTCCCTTGTAACATAAGGGCTTGTGGCGGTCTTTAACATTCCGCCGTAGCCAAGCTCAAAGGAAACTATATCGCCCACCTTATAATCCCTGTCACAATGTGTCACATCAAGAATTGTATGATCGGAGCTTCCTCCCATAATCTCTATCTGAGAGTCCGTTGGAGTCATACTGTCCAAATCAGTATCCTGCTTACCGACAGCAATTATAGCTCTTTTCATTATTCCTCTATCCTCATAGAAAGGCTTTTGCCCAAAGGCATCAACTCCAACTTCACCAATGGGAAGAGAAGGTTTTTCCTTGAGTTCAACAATCTGTGCCTGCAAAATAACAGTATCTCCCACGGTTCCCGGAAGGTCTGTTTCATAAGCTGTATCATTTCCTAAAAGTGCAGCTTCACCAAGTCTGAGATTGTTGATTCCCTTTGGCAGTTCTCCCTTGTCAATCAAATAAATCGAACTTGAATTGCCTCCCGAAATCATATCCAGTTTGATGTCGAACTGTTCTTCGATTTTGCGTGCAATTTCCACAAGTTTAGATAAATTATCATTCTTGGGGATAATAGCACCATAACAAGTCAAGTTAACGGCAATGCCGTGAAGATGAATATTTTCCAAATTTAATATTTCAGCCACCGCATCCATAATCTGTTCTTCTTTTTCAAAGAAAATTCCTTCACGAAGATCGCCCAGGTCTATCATCAAAACAACTTCATGAATTTTCCCCGCCTTTTTTGCTTCTTCATTCAAAAGCTTAACCGTCGAGAGTTCCGAGTTAAAAGATATATCTGCATATTTAATGACTTCTGCGGTTTCATCCTGCATAGGAATCCTCAGAAGAAGGGTTTTCTTTCCCTTTTCTCTTGCCACAGATGCATAACTTTCAAGATTTTGCACTCTTGAGTCAGCCATATAATCAACCTTGGGGTGATTTGCCACAAGTTCTGCAAATTTAAGGTCTGCGCAGAGTCCTTTGGTCACTATCATAAGTGAGCAATTACCTCTATCCTTCGTAATTTCAGATACCGCATCTAAATTCTGCTGTAATTTTTTTAAATCAATTATCAGTTTAGGAAACATAATTACCTCCGTTGTTATTTCCTTATATCTCTCTCCGGACAATGGGTATGGGCACATATATTGCATTCTTTATTACAATCTGTACTTAATTTTGTCCATTTGCCCTGAACACCGTCACCTGACTGAATGCCCTCTTTTTCCGGGTCATTTATTCTGCCCTTTGGTCCTCTGGCATTTGCACCCCCAATAGGTTCTTCATCTTTGTAACATGACATATCATAGCCCATGTCTTCCATTTCTTTCACATGTTCTTGAAATTCCTTTTCCTTTCGGATAGCCTCTTGATATTCGACTTCAACTTCATCCATCGCCTTAGTGTTTAAAGTATATATTTCGTCTTCTGTCTTTTTGGCAGGAAACTCATAATCAAAGCTCTGCTCCATCAGCTTTATTGCCGCTTCTCTATTGGTCTTAGACAATACCCCCAGTGATGCCATGATGTAATCATTATCCACCAAAACCTCTGCGTGACCGGTTGGAAAAAGCTTCATTCCCGTTATATTCTGCTGATGAATTTCGCTCATTATATCAACTCTGTGAGGGAGCCTCGTAAGGGCTCCGCCTGTTCCGATTATGTATTTGACCTGTGTCAAATCCTTTCCCTCTGCAACGGTGGTTCTCCCTGACGGACCGTAAATATATCTCAACCGTCCGGCATGTCTTTCTGTTGCTTTGAAGACAGCTTCTCTGGTTAACCTTTCCACAAGCTTAAACTCATCTTCTGTCTTAGGTATTGCAAAATAGCTTTCCAATGTCTTGTCTAAATCTATATGAAGCTCATTTACACATTCTTCACGGAGAACTTCTTCACCGATGGATTCAATCACCTTATATCTGTTAACATAAACACCTAAGTCTCCTTCTACGGTTCTCTTTGCCTTAGGTTCAGGAGATGTCATAATTCTCGCGACTTTTTCTGATTCAACTGCAACGGAGTGCAGGTCTGTTGTAGCTCCTCCCACATCAAGAACAATTAAATCTCCAAGGCAGTCATACAAAACCTTGGTGCTTTCCATAACAGCCCCAGGTGTAGGAACAATCGGTCCGTTGACCATCTCTCTTACATGCTCCATTCCCGGTGCATGGGTTATGTGCTGCTCAAAAGCATCCTGAATGACTTTTCTGCATGGTTCTACATTCAGATTATCAATTTTAGGATAAACATTGTCTACTATATAAAGCTGCTGCCCGCTGTCTTCAAAAATCAGTTTTATTTCTTCCTGGTTTTCAATATTTCCGGCATAAATAATCGGAACTTTAAGCTCCATACTCCGAATCATCTCTGCATTATCCAAAGCCACATCACGATTACCGTAATCGACTCCTCCTGCAATTAAAATCAGATTAGGATTAATTTCTTTTATTTTCTTTATATCTGTCCTTCTCATTCTGCCTGCCGTGATATAGTGAATAATTCCACCTGCACCAAGGGCTGCCTCCTTTGCAGCTTTTGCAGTCATATCATATACAAGACCGTGAACAGTCATTTTCAGCCCTCCTGCCGCAGATGATGTGGCAAGCATCTTATCGTATTCTATCTTGTTGACACTTTTGTTCTTGCAAAGGTCATCAATTGCACCCTGAAGACCCACTCGCACATCTCCATCCATTACAGAAGTCGGTGCTTGTCCCTGACCCCAAAAACATGGCCGGTCGGTATCTAAATCAGTAAAGGCATTTACAACAGTAGTCGTTGAACCTATCTCTGCTACTAAAACATCTACTTTCATCCTTTTCTCCTATTTTTTAATAATATATACAACACATACTCCTGCGTATGTCAAATAAACATCACATAGCACATTCTCCTTATACTGTTTATACACTCAATTTTATGCTGAAATCAACATAAAAGCAATAGTTTTAGTAAAAGGCTTTTCAGGGATTTTCCGGTAAATAAACAGACTTGATATATTTATCTT
>ERZ772956.185-NODE-185-length-52778-cov-14.118848_pt1 | contig 52778 bp, 45 predicted proteins | sample MGYA00580683_ERZ772956 | MGnify/ENA primary metagenome ERZ772956 (study PRJEB29015, sample SAMEA2738077) | human oral metagenome | biome: human oral; feature: human-associated habitat; material: saliva | place: China | collected 2212 ... | reverse complement strand
TTTACATTCTGTACATGCCAACACAACTTTATCTCTCATAGAAACACCTCCTTGATAGCTAAATTTGAACATAACTATACATTATATTACTCATAAAATAATATCATAAAGAAATACAATTGTCAAGCTATTTTAAACATATATTTAAACTTTATTTTTTAATTAATATGAATTTTATTAGTTTTAAAATTTTATAATTATTATCTATTTTCTCTATCTTTTTTTATAATATTTTTAAGAGCAACAATAGCTGTTTTTATAGCTCTATCTGTATCTTCTACAATATTATTTGATAAGTTTTGTTTTACTCTTTCTTGATTATTTACAACTAAAAATACTGATCCAGCTCTAGTATTTAAATAACTGGAAACAACAAATATGGCTGCAGATTCCATTTCACTTGCCTTTGTATGAAGCCTTTTCCACGCTTCCCATTTATTCATCAATTCATAACTAACCGGTTTGTTTTCAGGTTGATGTTGACCGTAAAAAGCGTCTTTACATTGAACAACTCCAGCATGATATTTTTGATTTGTTTCAACACATGCGTTTACAAGTTCATTCGTTATATTAAAATCAGCAACTGCAGGAAACTCAATTGGTGCATATTCTTTCGTAGTCCCTTCCATTCTTATTGCACCTGTAGCAACAACTAAATCTCCAGCCTCTACTTCTATATCTATTCCACCACAAGTTCCAACTCTTATAAAAGTATCTGCACCTATTTTATGTAGTTCTTCTACAGCAATGGATGCACTTGCACCACCGATACCTGTACTTGTAACAGAAACTTTTTCTCCTTCTAAATAACCAGTATATGTTACATATTCTCTATTATCAGCAACTAAAACTGCATCATCAAAATATTTTGCAATTAATTTACATCTTTTAGGATCTCCTGGTAAAATTACATATCTACCTACGTCTCCTTCTTTCATATCAATATGATATTGTTTTTCCTTTAATAATTGTTCTGACATTTAATTTGCCTCCTTATTTTCAAAATTCAACACTAATTCATATGCTTCATTTTTAGAAATATTAAAATTATCTTTTAATATTTTTACTATATCCTTATTACTGTACCCTTCTTTTTTAAATTTTAAAATTTCATTTGCTACATCAAAAGCTTCTTTTTTATCTACTATTTTTTCTATTACAAGAACAATTTCACCTTTTACACCTTTTTCTTCATAATAAGAGATAATTTCATCAATACAACCTCTCTTATACTCTTCAAATAATTTTGTAAGTTCTCTACAAACACAAACATTTATATTTCCAAATTGAGCGTACAATGATTTCAAAGTTTTTAAAAGTCTGTGTGGACTTTCGTAAAAAATTCCTGTTACACTCATATCTTTAAAATTTTTAAAAAATTTTTCTCGTTCAGATTCTGTCTTTGGTACAAATCCCATATAAACAAAATTTGTAGCATCAAAACCACTTCCGCAAATTCCATTAATTAATGCGCATGCACCAGGTAAAATTTCATAAGATATTCCTCTTTTAATAACTTCTTGTAAAATAACAAATCCTGGATCATTTATTATTGGCATTCCTGCATCTGATATTACAGAAACAGTTTTTCCATTTTCAATATTACTAATAATTTCTTCAACTCTTTCACTTTCATTAAATTTATGATATGAAATTAATTTAGTATTAATATTATGAAATTTTAGTAAATTTTGACTATTTCTAGTGTCTTCACAATAAATTATATCGCTATTTTCTAAAACCTCTAAAGCTCTAAGTGTAATATCTTTCATATTACCAATAGGAGTTGGAACAAAATAGATGTTAGATACTCTTTCCATAATATATCTCCTTAATTTTATTTGTATATTCTCCATTTTTATCATAGATATATATATTTTCTTCAACAAACAAATTACTATTTCCATTTTTTACTAATTCAACCATAAATAAATGAGGTTTTGAATCAACATTAGTATAAATAAATTGTATTCTTTTTGGTTCTAATTTGTATTTTCTTGATTCACTTAAAACATCTATTAAACGTTCCATACTGTAAATCAAGTAAACTTTTCCATCTGACTTCAACTTTTTATAGGAAAATTTTAAAATATCTTCAAGTTTAAGGGAATATTCATATCTTGAAATCAGAAAATTTTCATCTTCATTTAGTATTCCTGTATTCATTTTTTTGTATGGAGGATTTGACACAATATAATCAACTGAGGAATTTGCAAAATCATCAAAACATAAATTTAAATCTTTATTTAAAAGTATAACATTGCTTAACTTATTCTCTTCAATACTTTTTTTTATAAGTTCAGAATTTTCATTTTGTATTTCTATAAGATAAACAGATTTTAAATTATTTAAAAAATTGATTCTAAAACCTATAATTCCAGTTCCAGCACCAATATCAATTAAAATTTTATCTTTTTTTACTTTAGAAAAATGTGAAAGCAAAATAGAATCAATACTAAAAGAAAATTTTTTCTTATTTGCAAATATAACACCTTCAGTGTTAGGAATAAAATGTTTTTCCATGTAATAACCTCCGACTTATATTTTACCATAAATGCGCTTTAAAAGGAATTATTTTTATGTTAGAATATATTTAGGTGGTTATATGAAATTTACAAATCAACAAATTGATGCTATTAACCATTTCAAAGGTCCAGCATTAATTTTAGCGGTTCCAGGTTCTGGTAAAACAACTGTTTTATTACATAGAATATTAAATTTAATAAAAAATCATAATATTGATCCTAGCGAAATTATTTCAATTACTTTTAGTAAATCACAAGGCATTGATATGGAAAGAAGATTTTTAATTCAAAATCCTGAATTTAAAGGAAAAATTACTTTTAAAACAATTCACGCTTTCTGTTATGAAATTGTTAGAAATTATATGAAACTAAAAAACATAAAAAAAACTTTAATTGAAGGTAATAATGAATTTAATAGAATGCTTATTTTAAAAAGAGCATATTATCAAAAATATTATAAGAAATTATCTGATGATGAAATAAATGATTTTTTCTCTATATATGACTTTATAAAAAATAAAATGTTTGATTTCGAAGAATATCTTAAAAAAAATCATTTCATTTCAAATAGAACTTTAATGTTAAAGTTATATGTTTTATACGACGAGATAAAGATTAATAACAATTTTATGGATTTTAACGATTTATTAATTTTAGCTAATGAATACATTTCATCAGATAAGAAACTTTTAAGAGCTTTAAAAAACAGATATAAGTTCTTTCAAATAGATGAAGGACAAGATACTTCTACTTTACAATTTGAAATTATTAGAAAAATTGTATTTCCAGAAAATAATGTATTTATCGTTGCAGATGATGATCAATCAATTTATAGTTTTAGGGGTGCAAGTCCTGAAAATTTATTAAATTTCAAAAGTATCTATCCTGACTCCAAAATATTTTTTATGGATAAAAATTTTAGATCCACAAAAAACATTATAAGTGTAAGCAATAAGATAATTCAAGGAAACAAAATAAGATATGAAAAATTCTCAAAATATACTACTGAAGAAAGTTCACAAATAATGCTTTTTAAAGTTAAAAATTCAATGATACAATCAAGAGAAATAATAAAAAAAATCTGTGAGATTAATCCAAACGAAACAATCGGAATTTTATATCGAAATAATATTTCTTCTTTGTACGTTGCAGAAGTTTTCAAAAATAATAATATAGATTTTTTTATAAAAGAAAATAAATTTGATTTTTATTCAAATCGAATACTTAATGATATTAAAAATATTATATTATTTTCTGAAGATACATCTGATTTAGACGTATTTAAAAGAATTTATTTTAAACTTAATGCATATATAAAAAAAGATTTTATTTCAAAATTAGAATACAAATCTTACAATCAATGTGTTTTTGAAAGTCTATTGGATTTAGATGAATTAAATGATTTTTATATAAATAAGTTTACATCTTTAAGAAATGATTTTAAAAGATTAAAGAGAATGAAAATGGAAGATAAAATTGACTACATTCTTTATGAAATTGGTTATGGAGATTATCTAGATAATTTTAATGATTTTTCAAATCTTAACTATAATTTAATTTTTGATTTAATAAAATACTTATCAAAAAATATAAAAACTTTTGATGAATTTATAGAAAAATTAGAAATTTTAAAAGAAATACTGAAAAAAGCTTCTAATTCTAAGTCTAATATATCAATTTCAACTATTCATTCATCAAAAGGACTAGAATACGATAATGTATTTATAATTGATTTAGTTGATGGTGAATTTCCACAAAAAAGTGTCTTAAACTCTTTTGATGAAAAACTATTAGAAGAAGAAAGAAGATTATTCTATGTCGCCATGACAAGGGCTAAAAAGAGACTATTCTTATTTACTATTAAAGAAAGAAATAATCTTCCAGTTGATCCTTCAATTTTCTATAATGAATTAAAAAAGAAGAACACCACCCTTCCTTGATGCTTCTCATCAGGTGAGTACCAAGTAACATTATTGTTTCACAATAAAAATAAAAAAGGAGCTAAGCTCCTTTTATTTGTTTTTTGCAGCATTAATACCAGCAATAATACCAAAAACAGTTATATCTGTAATTGAAACAGACCCTAATCTATTATTTCCATGTATTCCACCTGTAGTTTCACCAGCTGCATATAGTCCTTTAATTATATTTCCATTTTTATCTAAAACATTAGCATCTTTATTTATTCTAAGCCCACCCATAGTATGATGTACTGCAGGAACAGCTTTTAAACAATAAAAAGGTGCTTTTTCAATCTTAAATCCTAATCTTCTAAGATTAAATAATGTATCTTTTCCATTCTCTGAATCTTCATTAAACTTTTTAATTGTCTCTTTTAAATTATTTTTATCTATTCCAAAAAATTCAGCCATTTCATCTATAGAATTAACCTTACAAAGCTTTTTACCCTCTATTAAATTATTATATTCTATTTCATGAGTTGGTAAAATTTTTGATTTTCGCATAGAATCTTCATCCCAAATTTGATATGCAATGCTATCAGTTTGAGACTTTATTCCTAAAGAAATTTCTCGTCTAGTTCCTAACTCTTCAACAAACCTATTACCCTCTTTATTAACAAGTATAGCTCCACCTACAAGTCTAGTATCTCCAGTATACAAAAGTTTACCAGTCTCAACATCACAAACAGGATACAATTGTATTTTATCTAAATCAACTACATCTGCTCCAATTTTTTGGGCCATTTTTATTCCATCTCCTGTAGATCCAGGAGAGTTTGTAGAAAGAATTTTATCATCAATTTCTTTATCATTATCATTGAGCATTTTTTTATTAGCACCAAAACCTCCAGTAGTTAAAATTACGGATTTAGCATTAACAATCAATTCTCCATTCTTAGTTTTGGCTTTTACACCTGTAACTACATTATCCTTTACAATAAGCTCATATGCATTTGTCTCAGTTAAAATTTCTATGCCTAATTCTTCAGTTTTTGCATGTAATTTATTAATTAATTCTTTACCTGATTGTCCTTTTGGAATTAAAGATCTTTTAACAGAATGACCTCCGAAAAACATAAGTTCATCCATCCACTCAACCTTAATATCATCTTTTAACCATTTTGCACCATCAAGAGCGTTTTTAGCTAAAACATCTATAAGCTCTTTATCTCCACCAGCTTTTTCAACATCTTTTTTAAATAATTCAATACTGTCACTTATATTTTCTTTTTCTTGCAACCAATTCATTGGAGCAGCATATTCAGCTCCTGAAATTAAAGTATTACCCCCAATTAAAGGTAATTTTTCTAGCACAACAACATTAGCTCCTGCCTCTTTAGCTTTTATTGCTGAAATTAAACCAGCACCACCAGATCCAACAACAACGACATCAACATTTATTTCTTTAACTTCATACTTTTCATTTAATTTAAGATTATTATTTAAAATTTTTTTATAATCTAAACCTGCTTTTTGAATAGCATCTGCAAGTGCATTTATAAAAGCCTTAGAAGAGTAAGTGGCTCCAGTGATTTCATCTAAATTATAATTACCAGAGTTAACTTTTTCAAGCAATTTTTCAATAGCAATCTTACCTACATCATCAGTTTCAACACTCTCTTTTAATGTAACTTTTTTAATTTTACTATTCTCAAAACTTACATCTAATACTACTTCTCCATTATGTCCCCTTGCTTTACCTTCAAAAGTACCATTTACAGCTGACTTACAAGAAGCTAATAATAGTACAAAAACAAGCAATAATGACAGAACTCTAAATTTTTTTTTCATAATTTCCTCCCAATTACAAAAAGTAAAAGACTAAGTACTAATTTTAATATTTTCTATTTTAATTAAATTATTTATAAGTATTTTTATATTCATTTAATACTTCAAATATTTCATTAATGTTAGTTAAAGTATTTATATTATTTTTTACCTTATTTGAATCTTTAAAGCCTTTTAAATACCATAAAATATTTTTTCTCATCTCTCTTATAGCAATTCTTTCAGGCTTAAATTCTAATTCTAATTCATAATGTCTTTTTATTATTTCTATAACTTCTTCTAAAGTTGGATTAGAATATTTTTTTGTTAAATTGAAATCTTTTATTTGTTTAAAAATAAATGGATTCCCAAGAGCATGTCTTCCGATCGCAACTGCATCAACTCCAGTTTCTTCTTTCATTCTAACATAATCTTCAACACTACACACATCACCATTGCCTACGACTTTTATAGGAACATGATTCTTTAAAGCCTTAATAGCAGTCCAATCGGCTTTCCCAGAATAAAACATCTCTCTTGTTCTTGCATGCAATGTAATCATATATGCTCCAGCTTCTACAATTGCATCTGCAACTTCTAAAAAGTTCTTATTACTATCATCAAAACCTAATCTTATTTTAACACTAACTGGAACTTTTGAATTTTTAACCATTGACTCAACAATGCTTTTTACCTTTTTAGGATCCTTCATTAAATAGCTACCTTCATGATTTTTTACAATTTTAGGTGCAGGACATCCTAAATTTAAATCTAGTTGATATATATCATCTCTATTATTGAATCTATTTTGTATAACATCAGCCATGATATTCTCATCACTACCGAAAACTTGTAATCCAACCGGACCTTCTCTTTTATCTATATATGTGATAATAGATGTATTATCATTTTCATAATACATTCCTTTTATAGAAACCATTTCTGTAAAAGTCATACTAGCTCCCATTTCACTTGCTAATATTCTAAAAGCAACATCACTTACACCTGCAAGTGGTGCTAGAAAAACATCACCATTAAGCATATTATAACCCCTTTTTCATTTTATAGATTTCTAACATTCCGTCTAGGGTTAGCTTTTTATCTATAATATCTATTTTATTTATATCCTTTGAAATTAGACTTGAATAACCTCCAGTAGCAACAACCTTCAATTTGGAACCATCAAATTTCATTTCTTTTACAATTTCATCAATTAATTTTTCTATTAGTCCAATATATCCTATAACCATACCAACTCTAATATTATCCATTGTGTTTTTAGCAACAATTTTTTCAGGTTTATAAAGTTCAACCCTTGGTAATTTTGCAGTTTTTAAAAACAATGCTTCTGATGAAATTCCTATTCCAGGAATTATAGCTCCGCCTTGATATACTGAATTTTCATCAATTACATCAAAAGTAATGGCTGTTCCTATATCAATAATTATCAATGGAACACCATATTTTTTTATTCCTGCAACAGAGTTAACTATCCTATCCGCCCCAATTGTCTTAGGATTATCATGATTAATTTTTATTCCTAAATCACAATTATCATCAATAATAATTGGCTTTAAGTTAAAATATTTTTTTATAGCATTTTCAATTGAATGCATAACATCTGGTACTACTGAAGCTACAATAACATCCTCAATTTCAGATTTTTTTATATCATTAGCATGTAGTATTTCTGTAATTGACATGGCATACTCATCGCTTGTTTTATTTTTTATCGTATTAAGTCTAAAATCACAAATTAATGAATATCCTTCATAAACACCTAATACTATATTTGTATTTCCAACATCTATAACTAATAACATATATTACTCCCAAAATTAATAAATTTTCTCAATTACTATATTTATAATTAATTTTACCATTTTTTATATTTTATTACAATTATTCTTAACATACATTTCAATCAGTAATTGCAAAAAAAACGATTAAGAATAAATCTTAATCGTCAAAATCTTATATAAAAAATATTAGATTACAATCCACGTTTGAAAAATTTACGGAATTCTGATACCTCTGCTCCGGTTTGTGTAATTGCAACTGAGTACTTCGCACCTTTTACAATTCCCGGTTCATATGTTATAGGTACAAATTGATAATGTACATTTTCTTTATCAGCAACACAGTATCCTATAGCTGTTTTTATAGTTGCACCATTTTCTTTATTAAAGAATTCCGGTTCTCCATATTCAGTTAATGTAGCATTAACATTAATTATAACAACTTCACCCTCTTTATATCCAACAATAAAATTGCTATGTTTTGTAATCTCTACGATAACTGCATTAGTATAATTTTCCATGTGACAATATATTAATTTATATTCATCACCATTTGGAACACAAGAGTTGAAAATTTCACGCATTCTTGCCTTGTTTTTTCTGTTATCTTCATCACTTGCTCCAGTTAGAGCTTTTTTTACAACATCAAATAATCCCATTATTTTCTCCATCCTTTATTAATATTATTATTAAAAATTTTTCACTAAAATTATATCATTTTATAAAACACATGTCTATATTAGCATATAAAAAAGTAAGGAACAAATTATATGTTCCTTACCTACTTCAAACTAAAAATATTTATTTTTATTTTTTATAGATGCCTTTATAAATCCATCAAATAATGGATGTACTTTATTTGGTCTAGATTTAAATTCAGGATGGAATTGACAAGCTACAAAATAATCACTTCCATTAAATTCAATAATTTCAACTAAATCGAGTTCAGGATTTATACCAGAAAATACAACTCCTGCTTTTTCAAGTTCTTTTCTATACTTATTATTAAATTCATATCTATGTCTATGTCTTTCTTGAATTACTTCAGAATTATATAATTCTCTAGCTTTTGAATTTTCTAGAAGTTTACAGTCATAATTTCCAAGTCTTAATGTACCACCAATATTTTCAACATCAAATTGATTTTCCATCAAATCAATTACAGGATGTTTAGCATTTTCATCTTTTTCAGTAGAATCAGCACCATTTAGATTTGCAATATTTCTTGCAATGTCGATAATAGCAATTTGCATACCAAGACAAATACCGAAATAAGGAATATTATTATCTCTTGCATATTTACTTGTAGCAATCATTCCTTCTATACCTCTGCCACCAAATCCACCTGGAACAATTATTCCATCAAGTCCATTAAATAATTCTTTTGTATTTTCTTCAGTAACATCTTCTGAATTGATCCAACGAATATTAATCTTATGAGCATTTTTATATCCTGCATCTATTAAAGCTTGTGACACTGAAAGATAAGCATCATGAAGTTGAACATATTTACCTACAAGTCCAATTTCTAATTCATCTTTTACATTTCTATAAGAATCAATCATTTCCTTCCAAGCATTCTTAACAATTGGTTTTCCTTCAAGAGAAAGTTTATGTAAGACATACTCATCTAATCCTTGTTCTTGTAATTTAACAGGTACTTCATATATAAAGTCAACATTTTCAGACTGAACTATAGCACTCTTTGGAACATCACAGAAAAGACTAATTTTATTTTTAATTTCATCAGAAATTTGTTCTGGACTTCTAACAACAATAATATTTGCCTTTATTCCTTGACTCATAAGTTCTTTAAAAGAATGTTGAGTTGGTTTTGTTTTTAATTCATTAGAACCAGGTATTGTTGGAACTAATGTAATATGAATAAATAAAACATCTTCTTTTTTATTTTCAGCATGAATTTGTCTAATAGCTTCAATAAAAGGTAATGATTCAATATCACCTACAGTTCCGCCTATTTCAGTAATAATAATATCAGCTTTACTTTCTTCAGCAGCTTTATATACATAACCCTTTATTCTATCAGTAATATGAGGAATAACTTGAACAGTAGAACCATTATAATCTCCTCTACGTTCTTTTTGGATTACTTCACTATAAATTCTTCCTGTTGTAACATTACTTCTTTGAGTTAGTTCTTCATCAATAAATCTTTCATAATGTCCTAAGTCTAAGTCAGTTTCAGCACCATCTTTAGTTACAAAAACTTCTCCATGTTGATATGGACTCATTGTACCAGGGTCTACATTTATATATGGATCAAATTTTTGCATAAAAACACTAAATCCTCTATCCTTTAAAAGTCTACCTAAACTTGCTCCACATATTCCTTTACCTATTCCAGAAACTACTCCTCCTGTAATAAAAATAAATTTGCTCATAATATCCTCCTAAAAAAAATTGGTCTTTTTTTATCTCTAAATAGAGAAAAAAAAAACCAATTTACAAATTTTTTATTTATTCACTTATGTTTTTGTTTCACTTATATTAATATGATAAAATATTTTTTTCATTATGTCAAGTAGTAAAACACTAATAATTCAAAAATTAAATTCTAGATCTTAATTTTAATATTTTATATAGTCTTAATACTGAATAAATATAAGAAGCAAGTCTCATTGTTACATCATACTCTTGTTGAATTTTTAATATTTCATTATATGCAAATAACATTTTATACTCTACTTTATTTAAAACATCATCTTCTGTCATATCAATAGCTGAAATGTTTTGTACCCATTCAAAGTAAGATGCAATAACTCCTCCTGAATTAGCTAAAATATCTGGTATAACAATAATATTTCTATCTTTTAAAATAGAATCTGCATAATAATTAACAGGACCATTAGCTCCTTCAACTATTAATTTTGCTCTAATTTTATTTGCTTCTTCTTCTCCGATAGAATTTTCTAATGCACATGGTATAATAACATCAACGTCTAATGAATAGAATTGATCTATTGAAATATGTTTTACATCTTTATAATCATATAAAGTATTATTTTTTTCAAAATGTTTAATTAAATCAGCAATATTAAAACCATCTTCATTATAAATTGTATAAACACCTTTTTCTTTATCATATTCAGAAATTGATACTATATTTCCGCCCATTCTTTCTAAGTGTTTTGCTGTATTTGAACCTACATTACCAAAACCTTGAATAGCAATTTTTGATTCTCTAATATTAATACCTAGTTTTTTTAATGATTCTCTAGTAATTACTGCAACACCAACTCCTGTTGCTTCTTTTCTGCCATAAGATCCACCAAATCCTAATGCTTTTCCCGTAAAAGTGGCTAATGTATTATTTCCTGTCAATTTTATATATTCATCTAACATCCATGCCATTATCTTTTCATTTGTATTTACATCTGGTGCTGGAATATCATATCTATCTCCGATATATTTATAAAGTTCTTTAACATATCCTCTTGAAAGTCTTTCAAGCTCATTATCAGATAACTCATTTACATCTACTATAATTCCACCTTTTCCGCCACCAAAAGGAAGATGAGTAGCTGAACATTTTAAACTCATCCAAGCAGATAATGCTTTTACTTCATCACCATTGACAGTTGGATGAAATCTAATGCCGCCTTTATAAGGACCCATTACATCACAATGTTGTGAACGAAAGCCTTTAAAAATTCTAAATTTTCCATTATCCATTTTAACTGGAATATTTATTTCTATTGTTCTTTCAGGCTCTTTTAATAAATCATAAACACTCTCATCTAAATTTAAAATTTCACAAGATTTTTTTAAAATCTTTTGTACATTTTCTAACGGATTAAAACTATTCATACACTTCTCCTACAAGTAATTTTCCCACTCTAAATATAAATTTTCCTTTTCTTTTATTAAGTTTGATAAATCTTCACTAATCTTTAAAAATCTATCTTTATCATTAAAAACTTCTGGATCTTGAATATCTAAATTACATTTCTCAATTTTATCTTCAATTTCAAAAATCTGATTTTCAATCTCTTTCAATTTTTGTTTCTTAGCTCTTTCTTGTTTTTCTATTTCTCTTTTTTTCTTTTTCTCTTTCTCAATTTCTGTTTTTGAAATAACTTTTTCTTCAACCTTATCTTTTTCATTTAATTTTTCTAAGAAGTAATCGTAATTTCCATAATATTCTGTAATTTTACCGTCTTCTAAATACCAAATCTTATTAACAACTTTATTTAAAAAATATCTATCATGAGAAATAGTTAGCAAAGTTCCAGAATAATCTACAACTGCATTTTCTAAAACCTCTTTACTTTCAATATCCAAATGGTTAGTCGGCTCATCTAGTAATAAGAAATTTGATTTTGATAACATAAGTTTTAAAAGTTCAAGTCTAGCTCTTTCTCCACCACTTAATTCTCCAACACTCTTAAATAAATCTTCATCAAAGAAATTAAACTTAGCTAAATGACTTCTAACTTCAAAATTATTCATATTTGGATAAGCATCCCAAAACTCTTCCATTACAGAATTTTGATTATTTAAAGTTTTTTGCTCTTGATCATAATATCCCAATGAAACTCTAGCGCCTAAATCACAACTTCCACTTAAAGGCGATAATTTATTACAAATTATCTTGAATAATGTTGTTTTACCAACACCATTTTTTCCAACTAAACCAATCTTATCTCCCTTATAGACATTTAGATTTATAGAATTTAATAAGATTTTATCACTAAAGCCCATTGTTAAATCAGAAATAGACAAAACATCTTTGCCTGATTCAACCTCAGGCACAAGTTTTAACTTCATTGAATTTTTATAAATTTCAGGATTTTCAACTAAGTCAATTTTCTCAAGCATTTTTCTTCTCGAACTAGCTTGTTTTATAAACCTATTATTCCCATAATTTTCAAATCTCTGAATTATTTCTTTCTGTCTAGAAATCTCTTTTTGTTGTTTTTCATAAAGATGTCTATTAATTTCAAATTCTTTTTCACGTCTAGTTACAAAATCATCATATCCACAATTATAAGTTTTTAATTTTTTATTTTCAATTGAAAATATTCTATTACAAACAGAATTTAAAAAATATCTATCGTGTGAAATTATAATACAACTTCCTTTATAATCTCTTAAAAAAGCTTCCAAAAACTGAATTGAATCTATGTCTAGGTGATTTGTTGGTTCATCTAGTAATATTAAATTTGACGGCTCAAGTAAAATTTTTGCTAAATGTAATCTACTCTTTTGTCCACCACTTAAATTATTAACCGATTTTGAAAAATCATCTTCTGAAAAACCAAGTCCAAATAAAACTCCTCTAACTTTTGAATTATATGAATATCCACTATTTTCTTCAAAATAATGCCTCTTATTCTCATAAATATCAAAAAGTTTATGAATTTCTTCTTCACTTAAATTTTTATTTCCCATTTCAATTTCTAATTCTCTAAGTTCTTTTTCTAGTAAAATAATTTCTTCAAAAACATCTAGACATTCATCATAAACCGTTTTTTCACTAGTATAAGATATATTTTGTCTTAAAATTGATAATTTTACATTTTTTGCAAAATTTATTTCTCCACTATCAGAAGATAATTCATTTGTTAGGAGATTAAATAGAGTAGTCTTTCCACTTCCGTTATCTCCAACAACTCCTACCTTATCTCTATCAGAAATTGAAAAAGTTAAATTTTCTAATATATTTTCATTCAAAAACGACTTTGTTAAGCCATTTACACTCAAAATTATCATAATACACCCTTTTAGAAAATAAACTTGGATTCGAAAGTACTAACTTTTCCAACAGCAAGTAATACACTAAAATATATATATGCTGTTTGATGCCAAAGTATTGTAACATCTAACATACCATGTAAAATAACAACAACTGTTAAGGCAATAATAAGTCTAAATAAATTTCTTTTCCTAATATCGTAAACTTGCTTACATAATCCAATAAAAAGTGGTGCTATTACAAGATTTCCAATAATACCAAAATTTATTAATACATCAAGTAAAATGTTATGTGCATGATTTGCAGGATGTGTTACCCATGAAGCATTTTGATATGCCATTGGTCCACTTCCAAATAAGTAAGTTTGTTTAAATAATTCAATTGCATTTTTCCAAATCTCTTTTCTAGTTCCTAAAGAATTTCCAATAAATTCATATCTAGGAAAAATTTTATTTGAAAAGAACATCAAAACTACAATTACTATTGTAAATACACCCAGAAATGCAAATACTTTTTTGCTATTTTTCGTCAAAGAAAGTACCAATGTAGCGATTAAAATGGTTGGTAGTGCTGTTCTGTTTTCTGTTAAAAACAGTACAATAAACGCAAGTGTACTTACACACAAAAAGTACAATCTATTCTTTTTATTTTTATTGGATAAAAAGTAATACATTGCAATTATTATTATAAATTCACAGATTGTTGCATAATAATTTGTATTAAAAAACGATGAAATAGGTCTATGCAATGACATATACTCAATAAATTCATAAAATTTTAAATTCATACTGAATTTTTTATATAACACTGTAAGTATAGTTAAAATAAAACAAAAAATTGAAACAATCATATATAAATTTATTATCTTTGAAAATAACTTCCTATTTATGATTGTTCTATAGTACATAAAAAATACAAAAAATTCAAAAATAATAATTGAAACTCCTATACCATATAAATTTTGCTTTATTACTGATACACTAAATATAAGAGCCGTAAATGCTAAAATATTTTTAACAAAAGGAGTTTCTTTAAATACTGGAATAATTTTTCCACTAACTAATAAATAAAAAAATAGAGCATTAAAAGAAAATACTAAAAAATAAAAAGGTAAAAACACCGTAAATGATACTACTAAAATTAATAGTTCATCAATATTAAGCTCATATTTTTTCAATATACCATTAATATATTTCATATATCTAAAGCCTTTCATAAGCCATTCTATTCTAATTAGAAAATTGTAAAATCATTTAAAATATTTTTATAAAAAACAATCTAAAAAAATATACAATTTTTAAATAAAACTTATCCCAATTATAGCATAAAACATAAAAAAATAAAACTCTTAAAAAAGAGTTTTATCAAATAATTCCATAATATAAAGCTTCATAAATATTAATATAATTTGTCCCTATTATATTTTTATCTTACACCAGGATAATCTTTTAAACTATTCATATAGTACGTAAGTGTTAATAAACTTCCATCCAAATGTACATTTTCAAGAACAACACTTCTAGGTAATTTTAAATCAATTGGTGCAAAGTTCCAAATTCCCTTTATTCCACAAGCAACTAATTTGTCAGTGATTTCTTGAGCAGGTCTAGCAGGAATAGCTAAAATTGCGATATCAACTTTTTCTCTTGTAACAACTTCTTCTAATTCAGAAATATCTTTTACAACTACTTCATTTTGTTTACTTCCAACAATATCAGGTGAATTATCAAAAATTCCAACTACTTTGAAACCTTTTTTTCTAAATCCACTATAATTTAATAATGCACTTCCTATATTGCCAAATCCAATAATAACTACATTATAAGGTTTATCAACACCCATGATCTTTTCAAGTTCAATTTTAAGTTCTTCAACATTGTAACCATAACCTTGTTGGCCAAAAGCTCCAAAATGATTTAAATCTTGTCTAATTTGTGAAGCAGTCAAACCTGTAATTTTACTAAGTTCTTGAGAAGATACTCTTATTATTCCCTTATCTCCAATTAGTTCAAGGTATCTATAGTATTTAGGTAAACGTTTTATAACCGCAACAGAAATTTTCTCGTCTAACATAATAACCTCCTACCACATTTGCTTTTCAATCAAATTTTAATTAACTAAAATTTTAAAACAGAATATCGTTTTAAGTATTATAACACCTATTCAAAATTATTGCAATATTTTTTTACAATGTTTTTTACAATGTATAACTAATTTCTTCAAACTTTGTCACTTTTTTAATACTATAATAAATATTTTTAAATTTTTTTTATACAAAATACCTTGAAAAATGTAAGAAAAAGTTCTAAAATATAATTAATAAATTTTAGGAGGCCGACTTGAATAATTTTGAAATAATTAAAGCATGTCCGATATTTAAGGACTTCACAATAGATGAAATTATTGAAGTTTTTTCAGTAATATCCTATTATGAAAAAGAATATAAAAAAAATGATATTATTATAGCTGAAAATACAAAAATAGAATATTTTGGGATTATAACTGATGGTAGAATTACAGTATCAAACTTTGATTACTTTGGAAATAGAAATATATTAAATGTTTTTGAAAAAGGAGATTCATTTGCAGAAGCATTAGTTTCTTTAGAAATGCAAATACCGCACGAAATAATTTCACTAACAAATTCATCAATAATTTGGATTGAATATAAGAGTCTTTCTAAATCTCAATATTACCAAAAAATTATAAATAATTTACTAACTATAATTTCAACAAAAAATTTGATTTTAAATAAAAAATTGCATATTTTATCAAAGAGAACAACAAGAGAAAAAATACTAGAATATCTTTCTAATCAAAAAAAGCTACTATCATTAGACAGTAACTTTGAAATAAATCTAAATAGAAATGAAATGGCTGATTACCTTGCACTTGATAGAAGTAATCTCTCAAGAGAGCTTGGAAAATTAAAAAAAGAAGGCATAATAGACTTTGAAAAAAACAAATTTAAACTACTATAAAAGACCTGTGTATACAGGTCTTTTAATTCTTTAATTAAAACAATATTTTTTTATTTGTTTAATAGGAACACTAAATATCAAACCTTGAGATAAAATAACACTAATTAAAACACCTATTAAAAGAAATAATATTTTTCCATATACTCCTATATAAAATAATCTTGAAACAACAAATATTTCTTCTAATAACATATAAAATTTCCAATGCCAAAAATAAACATATATTGAATTTTCCCCCATCTTACTTATAAATTTAATTTTTTTACTAGGAATTAACATTATAAAAGCAAAAAGTAATAACAAAGAAATTATGTATGAACATAATCTAGCTAATGCTCCATATTTTAATATAGGCTCATAAAAAGCATTTCTACCTGTAAATAAATATCTTAATATATAGAACTTATCAATTTTATAAAAACATAAAAATCCCCAGATTAAAAATATTAGTAAAGAAAATATATATAGAATTTTATTTTTACTTTTTATTTTAACTATATCTTCACTTTTCATCATTGTGCCTAATAAATAAAAAGGGAAAAATACAATAGATCTAGATAGATATAAGAAATCTCCTATTGATTTATCATAACCAACAAAACAAGACAAAATAATTGAAGCTACTAATATATATTGCTTATTTTCATTTCTTAGCAAATATGTTATAACTGTATAAATTGCTAATACAAACATAAACCAAGATACCCCACCATCTGATAAAAGAGAAAAAGTGACATTAATATTTCCACTTAATCTATCTATAACCAAACTAATTATTTTATATAAGAAACCAATGCTGCTATAAAAAATACATTTTTTCAAAATATTTTTTTCATTATGGAATAGTCCAGATATAAATATAAATGCAGGCATATGAAATGAATATATAAATAAAAATATACTTTTGTAAGCATTTGAATTAATTGTGAATTCATCAGCTAGATGACCGATTACTACCAGTGTAATTAATATAAATTTTATATTATCCCATAAAGCGATTCTTTCTTTCATATTTTCTCCTTATTAACTAAAATTTTTCTCAATCTCCACAACAACTTCACAATGTGCTGTTTTGCTGAACATATCACATAGTTTTACTTTCTTTAATCCAAATCCACCGTCAATAAAAAGTTTTAAATCTCTTGTTAATGTTGCTCCGTTACAACTTATATAGACAACTTTTTTTATATTACTTTTTATAATAGTGTCAACTACTTTTTTATCAAGTCCTTTTCGTGGAGGATCTACGGAAATTATATCTATATTATTATTTTTTAATATTTCTTCGATTTTTTCTTCACTTTTTCCATATAAAAACTCAACATTTTTAACATCATTTAGTTTTAAATTTTCTTTAGCGTCTTTTACTGCATCTTTTACAACTTCTACACCAATTACTTTTTTAAAATTTTCTGAAAAATATATGCTTGTAGTTCCTATTCCGGAATATAAATCCAACAAATTTTTGTCTTTATTTTCTCCTAAAAAATCTTTAGCTATTTTATATAAATTTTCAGTTTGAAATCTATTTACTTGAAAAAAGCTCTTTGGGGAAATATTAAATTCATATTTTCCAATTTTATCTGTAAAGCATTTCTTTGAAAATATTAATTTACTTTCTTGTCCCATAATTATACTTGCTTTTTTAGGGTTTATATTTATATATCCACTTACTAATTTTTCATATTCATTTAAACTTTTTACAAAATTGTAAGCTTCATTTATATCTTTTTTTACAACAACTGTAATCATAATTTCAGAATTGAAATTTGACCTTATGCTGATATTTTTTAAAATTCCTTCGTCCGTATTTACATCATAGGACTTAATTTTAAATTCTTTTAATTTTGCTTGTAAAAATGGTAGAAATTTATTTATACTCTCATCACTTAATGGACAATGTTCAAGCTTAATTTTGCTTTCTCCATTATCTACACAGTAGCAAAGTTCAAAATTTTCATTTGTCTTTATTTCAATTTTATTTCTATAATTTAAGTTGTTTTTATTTTCTAATATTTCAACATTCTCTAATTCTATGTCTGCATTTTTTCTAAGGCTATCTAAAAATATCTTTTTCTTTAATTCAAGCTCTTTTTCATATTTTAGATTTATAAAATGATAGATATCTGTTAGTTTTTCATCGTATAGATTTTCTCTGTATTCACTATATTTCAAATAATTTTTTACATATCCGTTAGAAAAATTTTTCTTTTTTTGTGTTATTTCAACATTGACAATATCTCCAATAAGTCCACCTTTTACAAAAACTATTCCCTCTTCACTTTTTGCAACTCCAAGTCCCTCATTGGTATTATCAATTATTTCTAAATTTTTTAATTCCATTATTTTCCTCTTTGTCTTGTAATTTCATATAATCCAAGTTTTGTAAATCCGTGAAAATTCCAAATCTTATTGTCAAAGATTTGTATTTCCTTAATTTTTTCTTCTAAAATTTCTTTTTCTTTTGTTTTCATATTTATAAAATCTACTATTATTATTCCTGAAATATCTCTAAAAGATATCTGTCTAATTATTTCTTCAACTGCTATTAGATTCACAGATAAAGCATTTTTACTTTTATTTATTTCACTTGTTTTTTTCATTGAATTTACATCTATTACCGTAAGAGCTTCTGTTTCTTCTATAACTATATTTATATATTCAACTTCAACTATCTTTTTATTTAATCCCTCAAGATATACTCCGATATTATAATCATATTTTGGAGAATATTCTTCATCATACATCAATTCATTTTTCAAAAATTTATTATCTTTAAAACTCTTGTATAACTCTTTATCATTTAATATACAGGAATATTTTTCATTTTCAAATAAAAAGTCCTCTAAAAAATTCTCTTTTTTGTAGATTAATTTAGGAACTGGTAATTTATTTAAACTATCTACTATTTCTTGCATTTTTTCTACATTTTCTCTTATATCTTGCAATAAAGTATCTTCATCACAATCGACACTTTTTGTTCTCACCTTTACTGAAAAATTTGATTTTATATTTTTTATCTTCTCCAAATTAAAATTATGTTCTTTTAATTTTTTTGAAATCAAAATATCTTCTCTATTTTTATAAGATATAACTGAAAACATTGAAGAAACAGAAAAATTCATTGAAACATTAGGTGCTTTTTCTCCTGCATTAATTTTGTAAATCTCAACAAAAATAACATCTCCAATTTTTATTTCTCCAATAGTATCTTTAAAGTCTAAAAATCCATTTTTTCCGTTTTTAAGTTCTACAAAAAAGCATTGTAATGCATCAACTTTTTTTACAACTCTTACTCTGTAAATATCTCCAATTTCAAAATCACTAAATGCTTTTACAAAATAGGAGTTTAATTTTGAATTTAAAACTTTTCCATATTCAATTTTTTCTTCATTTTTGTATATAAATAAATAATCTTTCAAAACTTTCTCCTATTCAACATATTCAAAATTATTCTTTTTATATAGAATTTTTTTCAACAATTCACAAAAATATACACAAAAAATATAATTAAGCTGTGCAAGATTATAATTATACTCTAAAATTAAATTTCTATCTTCTCTAATATTTCTCTCTTCATTTAAATTTTTCAATTTTTTAAAAATCTTATTAAATTGATAATAATAAAAACTTTGATGTATCACTAAAATAGAAATACTAATTAAAAACATAATATTAAAAAATAATTTAATCATAAAAACTCCATAAAAAAAGAACTTGGTTTATCCAAGTTCTATTTTACCATAAATTTAGCTATAAGTTAACTACTTTCTACATATATCCCATTCCAGGATTCATTCCGCCAGGCATTTGTCCCATTGGTTCATCTTTAGTTACATCAGCAACAGCAGCTTCTGTTGTTAAAACCATAGATGCCACACTTGATGCATTTTGAAGTGCTGATCTAGTAACTTTTGTAGGATCAACAATTCCATTTTCAAGCATATTTACATATTTTTCACTTAAAGCATCAAAACCAATTCCAACTTCAGCATTCTTAACATTTTCAACGATAACTGAACCTTCTAAACCTGCATTGATTGCAATTTGTCTAACCGGTTCTTCAAGCGCTTTAACAATTATATTAACACCTGTTCTTTCGTCTCCATTAGTTTCTTCAAGAAGTGCTTTAACTTTTGGAATTACATTTAACAATACAGTTCCACCGCCAGGAACAATACCTTCTTCTACCGCTGCTCTTGTAGCTGCAAGTGCATCTTCTATTCTTAACTTTCTTTCTTTAAGTTCTGTTTCAGTAGCTGCACCAACTTGAATTACTGCAACTCCTCCAGCAAGTTTAGCAAGTCTTTCTTGTAATTTATCTCTATCATATTCAGAATCGCTTATTTCTATTTGATTTCTAATTAAAGCAACTCTTTCTTCAATAGCTGATTGTTCACCTGCTCCATTTACGATAACAGTAAGTTCTTTTCCAACAGTTACCCTTCTTGCTTTACCTAACATTTCAATAGAAGTTTCTTTTAATTCATATCCTAAATCTTCTGAAATAACTGTACCACCTGTTAAAATTGCAATATCTTGTAGCATATCTTTTCTTCTATCACCAAAAGCAGGTGCTTTTACAGCTACACAGTTAAATGTTCCTCTTAATTTATTAACAACAAGTGTTGCCATTGCTTCGCCTTCTACATCGTCAGCAATAATTAAAAGTGGTTTTCCTTGTTGAACAATTTGTTCTAATACAGGTAAAACTTCTTGAATATTAGTGATCTTTTTATCAGTAATTAAAATATATGGATCTTCAAGTTCAGCTTCCATTTTTTCAGTATTAGTTACCATATATGGAGAAACATATCCTCTATCAAATTGCATACCTTCAACAACTTCTAAAGTTGTTCCCATACTTCTGGATTCTTCAACAGTGATAACTCCGTCTTTTCCAACTTTTTCCATTGCATCTGAAATTAATTTTCCAACTTCTTCATCAGCTGCAGAAATTGATGCTACTTGAGCAATACTTTCTTTTGTTTCAACAGGTTTTGAAAATTCTTTAATTCCTTCAACAGCTTTATCAACTGCTTTTTTAATTCCCTTTTGAATAATCATTGGATTTGCTCCTGCTGCAACATTCTTTAAACCTTCTCTGATAATTGCTTGTGCTAAAAGTGTTGCTGTAGTTGTACCATCACCTGCAACATCATTTGTCTTAGTTGCAACTTCTTTAACAAGTTGAGCTCCCATATTTTCATAAGGATCTTCCAATTCAATTTCTCTTGCAATAGTAACACCGTCATTTGTAATAAGTGGTGAACCGAATTTTTTATCTAAAACTACATTTCTTCCCTTTGGTCCAAGAGTAACTTTAACTGTATTTGAAAGTTTATTAATACCAGCTTCCATTCCTTTTCTTGCTTCTTCATTAAATTTAATTTCTTTAGCCATTTAAAAACCTCCTAATCTTCAACTACTGCTAAAACATCAGCAATTTTTACAACAATATATTCTTTTTTATCAAGTTTAACTTCAGTTCCTGCATATTTTGAGAAAATTATTTTATCCCCAACTTTAATTAAATCTTTTTTATCTTCATCATTTAAAATTTCATCACCAATTGCTAAAACTTTTGCAACACTTGGTGCTTCTTTAGCAGAAGTAGGAAGAACTATTCCAGAACTTGTCTTTTCTTCTACCTCAACCATTTCTATAACTAATTTATCTCCTATTGGTTTTAATTTCATAATATCCCTCCTATTAAAGTTATTAGCAGTCTATTAACTTGAGTGCTAATTGATTACAAATATATTATACCACATAAAACATAATTTATAAACATATTTAGAAAAAATTTTATTTAAAATATAATTATTCATTTGCAAAAAATCACTCAATACAGATTTTACTCTATAATTGAGTGATTTTAAATTTAGAAAATTTATTAAATTATAAAACTAATTATTTTTATTTTCCTTTTCCTTATTCTTTTCTTCAGATTTTATTGGTTTATCTGTTTTTGTTTTTTCTACATCCTTCTTATCATCAACTTTTTTATCTTCAGCCTTTGGAACAGAGTTATTTTTTTCTGCAGATTTTTCTTCAACTATTTTTTCTTTAGATTCTTCACTATTTTTTTTAGTTATTTTATTTTTCTCTTCTTCATAACCTGAATAATCTTTTGTATCTTCTTCATCCACATAATCTTCATTATCTTTTTTAGCTTTTTTTGGTGCTTCTGGTAGTTTCTTTTTATATCTAATTTCTCCATTTACCTTTTCAAAATCTGCTAAACTGAATGTTAAAGTTTCATCATTTATATAAACATAAGCAATATCTCCAATAATATTTACATCCGTTCTGTCTTTTAGATTATAAACTTTCATAAGATATTTTACTACTTCTTCTCTATCAACAGTTACTTTTGATTCAATTTCTTTATCAGGATTTTGAATTATATATTTTAAAGCAGCTACAATTTCTCTTGCCGTACAATCACCATATTGACCTGCTTTTGCATTTTGAATAATTTGTTTTATAGTTATTGCATGGTAGTGACCTCCATGTAACCAGTAAAATATTCCTTTTTTCACTCCATTTGAACCATAAACAGGTAATGTTGTATCCAAATCTCCATAATGTCTCATCGCTCTGAGGTTACTATCAAGATATGGGATTACTTTGTCTTTTATTTCTGCCTTTACACTTTCATAAGTGAACAATTCTTTTTCATCTACACCTATATCTGAATGGTCGCTTCCTTCTTTAATATATTCTGCATCAGGATAATGGCTTCTAGGGTTTTCGTGAACTACTCCAACCTCTTTATCTCCAATATATAAATGCCAATGATCTCCATGATCTACAATTTTTGTCACACCTTTTGGCCATTCAAATGGTTTTTTGTTTTCATCTCCATGATTTCCCTTATATTCTCCAAACTCAGCATTAGGATAAAGTGATCTTGGATCTGTATATGTTATTCCTTCATTTCCTTTTGAGTCATAAATATGATAATGATCTCCATGTTTTAAAATCTTTACTATATCATATCTGTCAACAGGATTTTTTCCTAAAACATTTACTATATTTAAATTTTTTCTAGCTTCATATAATTTCTCACTAGCACTTGGAACATTAGGTTTTTCACTTGGCTTTTCATTTTCTGTATTATTCTGTGAATCTCCATGATTTCCTTGATATTCTCCGACTTCCGCATCAGGATATTTTGAAGTTGGATCTGTGTAGCTAATATATTCTTTACCACTTGCAGTATAAATGTGCCAATGATCTCCATGTCTTAAAATTTTTACAACCCTATCTTTTTTCTCTTCAATAATATTTGCATGTGAATAGTTATTTGAATTTCTTCTATTTCTGTGTGAATTATGTGAACCTACATAAGTTCCTACTGTAATATTAGGAAACATACTTGATGGATCTTCATAAGTTAAATATTCTCTTCCGTCAGCTGTATAAACATGCCAATGGTCTCCATGTTTTAATATTGATCTTACATTTAAACCTCTTAATTTATTTCTTGAAACAACACTGACAAGAGATAATGAATTTCCATCTCCCAATTTTGAAGGGTCTGTATAGGTAATATGTTCTTTCCCATCTTTAGTAAATACATGCCAGTGATCCCCATGTTTATAAGACCTTACAATATCACCCTTTTTTATTTCAGCGTCAATTAAGACTTCTGTTGTCTCATCTTTTTTATAATTTGTTTCTTTTTCCACAAATTCAAATTTTTTAGTAGAAGTTTTTTCCTTTTCTTCCTGCTTCTTTGAACAACTTGCAAGTAAAACTGCACTACAAACTAAAATCAAGTTCATTTTATAAATTTTTTTCTTTAAATTTCTACTCATAATCTCCTCCTATTCATTAAAAGATTTAAGCAAGGCTTTTAAATTTAATTCCATTAATTTTAAATATCCCATTTCAATTTCTTCGTCTGTCAAGTTTTCCATTGTATATAAAGTGTCTGTTTTTGTATTTGTGTTTTTAGCAAGAGTTTCAGCAACTTTTGGAGTTGCCTTTCCTTCAAAGAAAATTGTATTTATCTTATATTTCTTAACAAAGTCTGCAATTTTTTGAAGTTGTTTTGCTGATGGTTCATCTTCCGGTGATATACCTGTTACTGCAACTTGTTTTAAGCCATAATCATTTGCTAAATAGTTAAAAGCAGCGTGACTTACAACAAAATATTTTTGTTTACTCTTAACTTTAGAAAGTTCTGTTTCGAATTTTTTATCTAAAGCTCTAAACTCATCTTGTGCCTTTTTTAGATTTTCTTTGTAATAGGCTTCATTTTCAGGATCTATAGAAGAAACTTTTTTATAAATAGTGTCAAGTTGTATAATAGCATTTTTTACACTAAGCCATGTATGTGGATTTGTTTTATCATGTCCGTGTTTATGATTATGTCCATGTCCATGTTCATCTTCATGTTTGTCTCCATCTTCATGTTCTGCTTCCTCTTCCAATCCATCTCCGCTCTCTAATAAAGTCAATCCTTGTGAAAGGTTTAAAAATTTATTTTTGTCTTTAACAGCTTCTTCAATTGAAGAAATAAATGACTCCATATTTGCACCGTTGTAAATGACTAAGTCCGCTTTTACAATTTCCTGCATATCTCCTGCTTTAAGTTCAAAAGAGTGAGGTTCTTGACTTCCTTTTATTATTGTTTTAACTTCCATTTTATCTCCAACAATTCTCTTCGTAAGATCTGTTACAGGAAAAAATGTTGTATAAATAACTTTCTTATTTCCTTTTTGTTCTGTAGTCTTTTGCTCTTTATTCTTTTCATCTTTATTTGATGAACAAGCAACTAAAAACATACAGCTAATAATAATAATTGAAATAATTTTTTTCAATTTTATATTCATAAATAATCCTCCTTAAAATTTCTTTAATGCAAATAATTCTTATTTGTGTTAATATTATACTACTATTAATTTATTTTTGCAATAGCTAAAATCAAATTTTTGAAAAAAAAAACTACTTAATTGAAAAATCAAAAAAGTAGTTTTTTTTGTATTTTATAAATCGTCTAAATCATCATCTATTACACTTGCTTTTGAATAAGCTGATGGTTTTGCTTCAAAGAAATCTGTCTTTATTGCATTTGGGTCTGAATACTCACTAACCCACTTCATGCTTTCTGGTTCTTCATCATAACCATCATAAAGTTTACCAAAGTTTAAAGCAGTGCTTCTTAAGTTTCCAAGATATTTTATATAATCTTCAACCATTTGCATTGTAAGACCTGGAATATTTTCCCCCAACACGTATTTTCCCCAAGCTATTTCTTGTTCTACACCTGTTTTAATCATATCTTTATATACAGCAACTTTTTCTTCTGTAAATAATTCCGGTTCTTCATTTTGTAATTCTAAAAGCATTTTTTTGAATAACCAAAGATGCGTATTTTCATCTCTATTTATATATCTGATTTCTTGTACTGATCCCGGCATTTTTCCATTTCTTCCTAAATTATAAAAGAACATAAATCCTGAATAGAAGTAAACTCCTTCAAGAATATAATTTGCAACCATTGTCTTTACTAAACTATATGGATCTTTATTTTCTTGAAATTCATTATATAAGTCTCCAATGAATTTATTTCTCGCAAGAAGATGTTCATCATCTCTCCATTGATATAGAATATTTGTTCTTTCTTCAGGAGAACATATACTATCTAACATATATCCATAACTTTGTGAATGGATAGCTTCTTGATAAGCTTGGATAGTAAGACAAAGGTTGATTTCATTCGCTGTAATATACTCTCCAATATATGGAAGATTTGCAGTTTGAATACTGTCTAAAAATATAAGAAAACTTAAAACTTTATCAAAAGCAGTTTTTTCATATTCATCCAATATTTTATAATCTTTTAAATCTTGGAATAAATTTATTTCTTCCGGAATCCAGAAATTATTCATGGCATTACGGTACCATTCAGTAGTCCAAGTATATTTTACATTGTTAAAATCATTTAGATTTGTTGTATTTCCATTTATCATTTTTCTTTTTGATAATTCAATATCTCCATTTTCATTAAATAGAGCTTTTTTATTTAATTCCATAATATCTCCTTCCTATGCCGAACAGCTATCGCATTCTTCAATATCTAAACTCTTACTTCTTATATAATAAATACTCTTTAACCCAACTTCACAAGATAAAATCAAAAGATTTAAAATTTGACTCATCTTATAATCTGTCGTGATATAAAGATTTAAACTTTGTCCTTGATCAATATGTCTCTGTCTAACTCCACCCGCTCTTATAGACCAAGTTTGATCTACTTCATGAGCATTTTCATAAAGCCAAAATGTTTCAGGAGTTAAATCAGGAGCAACTCTCGGAATAATAGAACCTTTTTTCTCTTCAAGGAAATATCTCATCATAACAGGATCCACACCCGCTGTAGTTCCTGCGATAATAGAAGTTGAACCTGTAGGAGCAACAGCTAAAAGATAAGCATTTCTAAGTCCATTTTTAGCAACTTTTTCTTTAAGTTCAATCCATTCTTTAGAATTATATTCTCTTTTTTCAAAATATTTTCCATTTTGCCATTCTGAACCTTCAAAATATTTATAGCTTCCTTTTTCTTCAGCAATCTTTGAACTTTCCTTAATTGCAAAATAATTTATTTTTTCATAAACCTTATCCATAAATTCTAAATGTTCTTCAGTTTGCCACATAATTTTATTTTTTACAAGGGCGTGGTGATATCCACTTGTTCCAAGACCAATTGCTCTATATTTTGAATTTGTTATTTTAGCAAAAGGGGTTGGATAGTAATTTAAGTCGATTACATTGTCCAATGCTCTTATCATTGTAGAAACTACAAATTCCATTTCTTCATCATTTTTTAGGTCAATATTTCCAAGAACTAAGCTTGCAAGATTACAAACTACAAAATCTCCAGCTTTAACATCAGTTACAACATGATCTTCTCCATCTATTTGTAAAATTTTATCTTCAACATCTAAAATTTCTTTCATATTTTGCATTATTTCAGTACAAAGATTTGAAGAGTAAATCATTCCCTTATGTGAATTAGGATTTGCATTATTTGCATTATCTCTATTAAAAATAAAAGGTGTTCCAGTTTCAACTTGACTCTTAAGAATTAATTTAACTAAATCTTTTACAGTTAAAACTCTTTTATCAAGTCTAGGCTCTTTAATACAAAGTCTGTATTTTTCTTCCCACTCTTCTCCATAAAAATCTTCCAAACAGAACCCCATTACTTCCTTTACTTCATGTGGACAGAATAAATACCAATTAGAATTTATGTTTTCCTTTGCTAAACGCCAGAATAAATTAGGGAAACAAATTGCAGGGAAAACATCATGCGCTTTCATTCTATCATCACCATTATTTGTTCTAAGATTTAAAAACTCAGGAATATCTCTATGCCATACATCTAAATATACAGCACAAGAACCTTGTCTAACTCCTAGTTGATCAACAGCAACTGCTGTGTCATTAGCAAGTTTTATCCATCTGATAACTCCACCGGCAACACCTTTAAATCCACGAATATCTGAACCACTTGCACGAACCTTTCCAAAATATAGTCCCATTCCACCACCATGTTTTGAAACTTGAGCAAAATTATCTATACTTCTATAAATTCCTTTTAAAGTATCAGGAACGGTATCTATGAAACAAGAAGAAAGTTGATGGAACGGCTTTCTTGCATTTGACATTGTAGGAGTCGCCACAGTTGCCTTTAAATTACTAAGCACGTCATAAACTTTTTTTGCAAAAGAAACTCTATCTTTTTCAGGAATTGCAAGATGCATAGCAATACCCATAAACATTTCTTGCATTGTTTCAATTACTTTTTTATGTGAATCACAAATTAAATATCTCTTATATACTAAATCTAAAGATGAATAAGTAAATAACTCATCTCTACTGTTATCTATATACTTTTCAAGCTCATCAATATCATCACTTGAATAATTTTCCAAAATATATTCCCCATATAAATTAGCTTTTGTTAAAACTTGTATCTTTGATTTAAAATCAACAATATGCCATTCTTTTTCATAATTTGAAATTTCTTTATGAATTTTATAAGCATAAATTCTAGCAGAAATATATTCCCAATTTGGATTTTCCTTTGAAGTCAATTCAGAAGATGCCTTTATCAAAAGCTCAACTTTTTCGTTCAAAGTTGAATTTGGTTTAACAAAGGATAAGAACTTTCTACATAATCTGTCAAGCTCATAACCCTCTGTTGAAAAATCTTTTTGAATTTTTGCAAGCACCTCAATCAAACTTTCATCTTCAATATATTCTCTAAAAGAATTTAATTCTTTTCTTAGTGAATTTCTCTTTTCTCTATATAAGATATAACTTTTTAAAGTTTCATAATGATTATTTTTAGTTAATGTTTTTTCAACATAATCTTGAATTTCTTCTACAGTTATATTTGAACTTTCATCTTTATCTTTAAGAATAATCTCTAAAACTTCTTCTGCCAATTGTTTTGAAAGTACCTTTTTATCTTCATCACCAACACTAATAAATGCTTTATAAATTGCATTTTCTATTTTAGAAATATCAAATGATACTTCTGATAAATCTCTCTTTATAATCCTCAACAAAATCACCTCCGCAAATTTATACCCATTATAAAACAAAATATATATAGAAATCAAGTTTTATTTTTTACTATATATAGTATGTTTAACGGTATTTATAAAAATATTTTGGTGTATATAAAAATATCACTATAAGTAGTAAAAAATTTTTTAAATTTTTCTTAAACTAAGAATATAATAAAAAAATATGATATAATATTTGTAACGATAAAAATTTTTTATGAAAGGAAAATTATGAGACTTAGAAAAAAATGGTGGGCTGTTCCGGAAATGAAAGAAAATGCCCAAGTAATATTTAATGCAGAGAACTTAAAAGGAAAATGGAATGAAGAATTTAAAAATAACAATCCAATAAATCTTGAACTTGGTTGTGGAAAAGGAAAATTTATAAGTGAAATTGCTGATGTAAACAAAGATATTAATTATTGTATATTGGACTTGGATACAAATGCAATTGTATATGCAACCAGAAAAATTAGAGATTTGGAATTATCAAATGTTCGTGCAATTCCTACAAATATTGAAAAAATTGATGAGTTTTTTAACGAAAATTCTATATCCAGAATTTACATAAATTTCTGTAACCCTTGGCCCAAAAAAAGACATCATAAAAGAAGATTAACACATCCTAACTTTTTAGCAAAATACAATAAATTACTCGTTGAAGAAGGAGAAATACATTTCAAAACAGATGATGACAATCTCTTCGAAGCAAGTTTAGAATACTTTAACGAAAATGGTTTTGAAGTAATACTAATCACTTATGACTTAGCAAACTTTGACTATCCAAAAAACATAGAAACTGAATATGAAAACAAATTCAAATCATTAGGAATAAAAATAAAATTCTTAATAGCCAAGAAGAAATAATTATAAAAACAAACAAAAAGACAGCAATTCATACAATCGTTGTCTTTTTAATTTATAAACATTCAAATTATAAAGTTTTTAACTTTTCAATTAAATCTTCAAAACTTCCTTTTTCACAATTTACTTTACATTCAGGATAAGTATAAAGATAATCCGTTACTAAATAACAATTCATCCCTGCACTACTCGCAGCAAATATATCTTGTCTTTCATCATTTCCAATCATCAAACAGTCTTTCGGCTCAACATCCAATTTTTCACATAAATCTAAATAATACTTTGGATTTGGCTTTGAAAAAGAACTATTACTATAATGAGTAACATAATCGAAGTCATCAATATCTAGTCCTGTCCATTTCAATCTAACTAATGCATCTATAGGAAAAACCGGATTAGTAGCAAGAACAACTTTTCTTCCATTCTTCTTTGCAAGTTCAACGGCAACTTTTGCCAAACTATTTTCAGTTGAACACTTTTTTAACTTAGTAAAAAACTCATTTGCATAAAACTTTTTCAATACTTCTTTAACATTAGATAAATCAATATTTATATTACTATTAAACTTATCCCAAAAGGCCTCTTCATTAGTTCTCTTTCCATCATTTTTAATTATTTCATGAGTTGCAGTCCAAATAGTTTCAACAAGCTTCTTACTATCAATATTATAAACAGAAAATACTTTTGACAATTCCGCAAAATAAATATCAACAAATAATTTCTCATCTAAAGGAAGCAAAGTTCCATCCAAATCAAAAAATATAGCTTTCATTTTTCCTCCTTAAATATTATTATTTACACCAAAATTAAGTAAAAAATAATATTAATTTAAAACTTAAAATCTTTTAAGTAATATATATTATAACCGATTTGTATAATAATTTGCAAACACAATGTATTCATATTTTAGCTAAGTATAATACTAACTGTAAATATCTAATTTACTTACAATATGTTGCTATTTAAACCACAGAGTTTTATTCAAAATACTTGAAAGACAATAATTTACATTACAGTATGTTTCTATTTAAACCTAATGCTCTTTGCTCTGCGATTTCTTCTAAGTCATTTACATTACAGTATGTTTCTATTTAAACTGAATAAAAGTTCAGTAGAATTTTTACCTAACTATGAATTTACATTACAGTATGTTTCTATTTAAACCATTGAATGACTATCATATCCTTAAAGAAGTTTACCATTTACATTACAGTATGTTTCTATTTAAACCCATACATATTTAGCATTAAGTGGACTATCAGATAGATTTACATTACAGTATGTTGCTATTTAAACTATGCCTGTTTTACCTTATCCTAATGAATTAGATAATTTACATTACAGTATGTTTCCATCTATACAAAAAGTTCGGTGTTAATGAAATTTATCAAATATATTTATTTACATTAATGGAATAATTACCGTTAAAATGAATGCTAAAAGAATACTTGCAACACAAAATATAATAAGCTTATTCATTTGACTTTTCGTATTGAATCCAAAGTTGTCATATCCCTTCGCTCCGGCAGTTTCAGGGTAAATCTTTGCAGGCAACTTTAACTTTGTAAGCATAAGATAATCAAAAAATATGATATCAAATAATTTATATCCTTCAGTGATAATGAAAAATCTTATGAACGCACCAAAAAAAGACATATCAGTTTTTACCGTATCAACCATAGCCCATATAAAAACCGCTATTACTCCAACAAATCCGACTATCATAATACATACACCAATTATATTCACCCAAGAAGCTCTGTCCGGTATCTTCTCCATCATTTCCTTTATATCATCAGGTGCACCAAAATGTTTAGAGCCGAACTTCGGAATCACAATAATAAAGTCCATCATCATAAATATAGCTAATAGACACACCAGTCCCAGCATAATAAGCGTCTTAATCATCTAAATTATTTCTCCTATAGTTTAATTTTATTCTTACAAAAATATTTTCAGTTTATATGCATATTCTTTCGGATGCTCGTGCAAAAATTGTCCGTGTCCCATACTTTCAAAAACTTCTGTTGAAATTTTAGGCAGATATCCTTTCAATTTCTTTTCACCCTTAGCTGAAATAGATTCTTCACTTCCACGTCAAAGCAAGACCGGGTTAGAAAATTTCCTTAAATTATCTATAGTTTTTTGAATTATGGTAAAAAAATTTTTTCCTATATCCCCTTATCTAATCAATCCTTAAAGTGGAATAATTTAAAAATTCTTTTAGTTTCTTTTTGAACAGTTTATCTTTCAGAAGCACTTCAAGCAATGTCGCAATTTACATTACAGTATGTTTCTATTTAAGCTAACTAATGTATTTAAAGAATTATTAAAGAAAGAAATTACATTACATCCTTTTGTAAAGTAATGGATTCATAATTTTTCAAGTTACATCCAATAATATTTGCGCTTTATATTACTATTATATTTTTTAAAAAACTATCAATAATATTTAATCTTGTTCTAATCATAAAAGTATATCTTTTCTATGATCTTATTGATTCAGTTTAAAACAAACTATTCATTATATACTGCCAAATAATTTAATATATAAGTACAATGATTTTAGCTAAAATTAAAGCTACTAAAAATAAAACAGGAATAAAAATAATTCTCTTTTTAATTACATCTAAAACACTAGGTATATATTCACTATCCTCTATACCTTTGATTTTTAAATTTTTGCTGTTCTTAGTCCATAAAATATCCATAACCGCTCCATCAAAGATATTCCAAGATTGAAGAAAAATATTTAATTGAATAAATGCCTGTTTAAAATCATTGATTTTATTCCACAATCCAACAATTAGTATCAAACTTCCAAACATTAAAATAATAAATAAAGAATAAAATATAACCTTATTTCTTTTAACTGTTTTATAATCTATATAACCAAATTCAACAACCTTATCTATAACGGATTTAGGATAAAAATATATAATATTAATCGCATTACCTCTATATGACAAAGCTACTAATAATGTGAATAATAGACAATATAAAACTACTTGTAAAAATAAAATATCCATTTTAATATAGCCCCTCTTATATATGTTAAAATACTTAGTGCAATCGGAAAATATAGTTGCTCCTATAGTACAACCCTGCTCTAATTCCAAACTTAATTTATTTAACCTTTAATAAATGACTCTTTTATTTCAGACAACTTTTTTAGCTTTTTTTCAAATACCGCTTCATTCATCCCATTTTTAATTGCAATCTCATAATAATCATTGAATTCAGGATGATTATTTTCTTTTACAACTGCTAAAAGTTCTGCAAAATATCCCCAAGCATTATTGAAACTTTTTGTTGAACTATAATCTTCTCTTTTTGGCATCCACTGTAGCTTTACAAAGAATTTATTCAGTATCCTACTCCAAGTTTCTACATCATTATCATAACAAAAAAACTTTGTCTCAAACAGACTGCCAAAACGCCTGTCCCAAAATTTTACATTGTCAGGCAAATACCATATATCACGGCATATCAATTCCTTTATTATTCTTTCAAGTATTTCAGCAGAAAAACCACCTACACAATCATAACTTCCAGCAACTGAAGTCTGTGTAGCTTCCTCTTTAAGTTCTTCATAAGCTGTACTGCTATCAAGTAATAATAAAGCAATTTTAGCCCTATGTCCAAACGCCTTTCCCGCACTTAGTATTTTATACTTATTAAATTCGTTCATAAGACAGACCCCCTAAAACTTTACCATTCCAATGTGTCAAATAATAAATACGAAATAATTTATATAATTAGTTTTGTATATTTTTTTATATTATAGCATAATTGCTAATCAAAATACAGAAATAAATCTATTAGGATTAGCAATATAGTAATGACATTTTCACTACTCACAAACAAGACTTGAATCGCCATCTCAATGTCAAAAATATGACTGTACTACGAAATTACAGTATGTTTCTATTTAAACTCATATCACGCAAACGGGCTAGACCATGTACCACATGAATTTACATTACAGTATGTTTCTATTTAAACTGGAAGAGGAAACCCGCGAAATTATTTGACTATACATCAAACATTTACATTACAGTATGTTTCTATTTAAACCCAACCATAACCTACACCACCTCTAGCCTGGAGTCTAATTTACATTACAGTATGTTTCTATTTAAACTGTAAAAGACGATGCTTCTTTTAGCAAGTACGACCAAATTTACATTACAGTATGTTTCTATTTAAACTCTATAGGAAGATTTACAGCAGAGTTTGTTTCAAATTTACATTACAGTATGTTTCTATTTAAACAAACACGATTTTTTTATATATTATTTTGTATAAACGTATTTACATTACAGTATGTCTCTATTTAAACTTTATTAATAGATTTAGACCCACAAGCAAGTTTATATTTACATTACAGTATGTTTCTATTTAAACTAAAGAAGATTTTAATAATTTATTTTTCTTAGACTATTTACATTACAGTATGTTTCTATTTAAACTTTTACATAATTAATATTATTCATACATTCTATATATTTACATTACAGTATGTTTCTATTTAAACCTGAAAAATTTGGGAAAATAAACGTTACAGAAAAATTTACATTACAGTATGTTTCTATTTAAACAATATGAGGAATATAAACCTAATTTTCCTTATATTAAATTTACATTACAGTATGTTTCTATTTAAACTGATGTAAGAAATACAAGCAATTTAGGACGTTTTTTATTTACATTACAGTATGTTTCTATTTAAACTTAATCGTGGTCTTTCTTTCGGAAATGGTCTTAGATTTACATTACAGTATGTTTCTATTTAAACTGTTATAAAAAACGAAAATGGCGAAGTTGTTTTCAAATTTACATTACAGTATGTTTCTATTTAAACAGGTAGTTCTATACATATTGAAAATACTACCATTAATAAGTCAATTCTGTCTATATATAAAATTTTTTTAAAATTTTCCACTAAATTTTTTAATTGAAACAGAATTATTTGAAATTTTAACATTTTTTAATCTGTCGAACCTCCAGTAATTTTTATATACTGAAGGTTGACAAATCATCTTTTTTAATAATTTTACTATTTTTTATAAATATTTTCAATGTTTGAATTTTATTTTAGATTATTCTTTTAAAAATCCATAACCGGTATTAGTTTTTGCCCCTACTCCTAATTCTTTTAATATATTTACATATAAATTTTTTCTATCATAATCTTTTATACTAAGTATATCATTTTTTCTTATTAAAAATCTAAATGTAATTTCAACTCCCTCTTTTATTTTAAGAATTCTTATAGGATTTACTCCTGAATATTCATTTTTATGAGGTGTTATAAAATCATCTTCAAAAATTTTTCCGCTACTGGTTATTACTGCATCAAAAAATACATCTCTTTTATTTACATTAGTATTTTTTGAAGAACCGAACAATTCATTTATTAATTCATCAATATTACCACTAAAATTTTCTAATTTGACTTCATCTTTTAACCATTCTAGTATGCTTTTTTCATATTTTTTTATTCTTGAACGAATAATTCCTTTTACTGTGGATCCCGGTATATAAGGAAGTCCTGTAACATAATCAAATGAAAACCCTGTTTTTATTTCCCCCTCATTACTTTCATCTATAAGAACGCCCATAGGTGTATTCCCCAATCCAACTAAAAGTCCGGGATAAGTAGTTTTTAATTTTTGTTCTTCATAATTAGGTTTCGAATTGTTATTTTTATTATAGTCTTTAAAAATGTCGTTAAAATTAGTATTGTATAAAAAACTATCTTCATTTTTAGATAAATTATAATTTAAAATCTTTTTAACATTATCTGTAATATTTTTTGAATCATCTTCAATATTTATATTGTAAAAAACATATCCTAGATTAAAGCTAATATTATCACTCATTTGTTTTTTCCTCTTCTAAATTTGTATTTTCTATAACAAAATAATTCATAGCAAGTTTAATTGCTGTTGCTACTTCAATTATTGTTCTTTTTAACTTAATAATTTCTATTTTATTTTTATTTTGTGTGAATTTTTTTACATAGTAGTATAATTCAAGTTCCGGAACATCATTTTTTATCGCTTTTTGCAAATTAGGATTTAATCTATTTGTATTTTTTAATATCTCATATATAATCCACATTAATCGACTTCTATTAACTGAACTATCTCCACTTTTACTGAAATAAGCAATCCCGGATAACAAACTCCCTGTTGATATTGCACTTCCAAATGTTGAAATCTGTGAAGAGTATCCTTTTTTTATTTTACCATTTTTTACTATTTCTTTTTCGTTTTCCAATATATCAATTGCACAAGTTATAAATTCGTCAATATTTCTATTACTTATCATCACTTTTACCATCCTTATTGTTAATAGTACATTCTTCTATTTTACAGTATCCGTATCCTATTGAAGCTCCACCACCAAATCTTATAATATTACTTCTCAATTCCTCATCAAATTTTTTAAAACTTTTGCAATCATCCGGACACATTATAGCAAAATAAAATATACTTTCATGTGGAACAATTTCTTCATACCATAAATTATTACTAAGTCCATCTTCTAATTGGTTTCTTGCAACTATTGGTAAATCAATCTCTTTAAAAATTTCAGGCTTTAAAATTACTATAGGCACTCCGTTTTTTAAGTTAAAATTTTCAAATATTTCTAATAATAAGTTAATAGCTGTATTAACATCTTTATTAACATCTTTATTAACATCTTCTTTACAATGTTCTAAATCATATCCTTCTACTGATATATTTTTATTTGAAATTCCATATTTATCGTTTAGGTTGTTCATTTTTTCTTTAACCTTTTTAATCGCTTCTTGCATATCACAAGGTAAATCACCGTTCAAATCACTTATCATTTGTACCATTTTCTCCAACAAATCAACTGTTGTAACTAAGCAATAAGTAAAATTACCATCAGAAACTCTCATCGGTCTAAATAGTAATTGTGCTGTGAAAAAACTATAACTTCCACTATTAGTATTTTTTGTTTCTTTTGCATCACTTCCAAAAATTTCTGTAATTTTAATATTATTGTCAGAATTATTTTCAAAAAAATCTCTTAAAGAACCCTTTAATGATGAAGATGGTATAATTGGAGTTTCAAGTATTGGGTCTTTTTCAACTTGATTATCAATTATTCCATAACTATTATCTCCATTACCTACAAATAAATTTGTTATACATTTTAATCCATAAAATTTACTTTCCATTTTTTTCTCCTCCTACATAAATGTGATTATATCCTATTTGTTTCATAGCAATATTATTTAATTTTTTCAATATTTCATCTTTATTATCTGTTATGATAATACTTCCTGAATCAATCATTCTATATAATGTCTTTGTTTTTTCTATTTGATTTTTTATTTCAGAATTGTTAATCTGTGGTCTGTTTCTTGTTGAATTAATTGAAGCAAAAAGTGATTTTTTTATAATTTTACTGTCTTCTATCCAACTTGGTGAAATAAAGTAGATTATATTATTCTTATGATTATGTTTTTCAAAAATTTTATCAACATTAATAGTCAAATTTTCTTTTAATCTTATTCTTTCCGCTTCAACTTTTTCACAAGCTACCTTAAATTTTTTATTACCTAAACCCATTCCAACTATATTATTATAATGTTTTTCCATATAATCATCGTCAAAATCAGTTTCTAAAAACACACCAAAACTTAATTCTTTATTTATCTTTGGATTAAATATTTTGTATTCCCTTTTAAACAATGATGACATTTCATCATCTTCTTCATTATTTTTCTTTCTTTTCTCTCTTTCTTCATTACTATAAATCCTAATCCTGCTTTTAACAATTCCGGTAAATACATCAGTTAAAATTTCCAAATCACCTGTATCTTCTGTTAATTTATTTTTTACCGTATCATATCCATAATCTATAGAAATATATCCATCTAATATTCCTTTTTTATAATCAAAATCTTTAGGAACATACTTTTTATTGTCATCAGCTTCTATTTCTACATATTCTTCTAATATGCTGGAATATTTACTCTTATCAAATTTTGCATCTTTTGGAATAGGAACAAATATTTTACTTAAATTTTCAGAAAATTCATGAATAAATATTGAACTTATATTTTTAATTTTTCCAAAATTCTTTTGACTATTATTTTCTGTTATTGCTTTTTCTATATTGAATCCTTTACATCCAATAGCAGTTTTATTAGCTTCATATTCTTTAGGCGTATATTTATAATCAGATTTAATATGAGATAATCCAAGATATCTTATTATGCCGAATATAGTAGTTTGAGATGGTATATCTTTAGAAACTAAATAGTATCCTTGTTTTTCATCAATTTCACTAAAAAAGGAACCTTCGTCTCCAAAAAAATATTCTTCCAATGGAGTAAATAAAATTTTATATATTGAACTCATAAGATTATTTTCCCTCCTCAGTTTTTATTTTTTTCTCTTTAACATAAAATTTCAAAATGCTGATTAAAGTATTTAATTCATCTAAAACTTGTTTTGAAATATTTTTTATTTTATTTTCTTCTTTATGTTTATAAGACTTGACCAAAAAACTTATAGAGTTTTTTAAATCAATATTTGTAACACTAATGTCATTATCTTCCTTTTTATTTTTCTCAACTTCTTCAAAAAGATTTTTAAATAAAATATTTAATTTTTCTTCTCTTTTTTCACTTTCCAATGCTTTTAAAAATAAAGTTTCATATATTGAGATTTTACGTTGAATTGATCTTAACAAATCAACTTTATTTTCATTTTTGCTATTTACATCATCTAACCATTTGATAAGAAGTTTAAAAACATCAGCATCTTCAAAAGAAGTTTTCAACTGTAATGTTCCCATACTCTTAGAATGTTGTTCTAATTGAATAGTAGTTCTACATTTACCATCTTCTTTTGATTTGTTTAATAGGTTAAAAACAGATTTAAGTCCTTCACAAAGAGGATATTTATAATAACAAATGAATATACCTGCAGAAAGTGTTACATTACTATAATCGAATATTTCATTAAATTTTTTAGAAATTTTCTCAATTAGGCTAAATAAATGCTGATTACTATTATTTGAAATCAAAGGTGCTAAAAATAATATGTCATCTCCTCCGGCATATATTACTTTTCCTCCATATTCATTTATAATTGCGGATGCTTTGTCTGCATAATCAAAACAATTTTTGGAAAAATCTTTTAATTTGTTTTCATCTAATGTTCCTAAAATTTTTCCTAAACTATCTCCATCCATTTGAACTAAAGCAAAATATCCATCCGTGTTATTTTTATTATCTCCTTTGTTGTTAATTCCTGAAATATCATCAATAGATACTATGCCATTTTCATTTTCAAAATACCAACCATCTTTAAAGTTAGTCAAATCTGAATTTTTCAAAATATCATTTGAGCCTTCTGATTTTCCTGATTCCATACTACTTCTATTTTCCAAAAATTTTAAAATGTAGTTCATTTCTTCTTTTTCAATAAAAGTATTTTCCAATTCCAATGAACTTAAATATTTACCAATCTTTAGAATAACATTATCATAATTTTCAATTTCTCCTTCGATACAAACTGTATGTGTTCTAATATATTTTTTTATATATTCTTCTACATCAGTTTTATCTTTACTACAATTGCAATTGTCAAATGCTTTTATGATTATTTTTGCTACATCTTCTTTTGTTATATTTATAGTTTTTTCAATAGCAGATAAATCAGTATTTTCATTAGTTCTAAAAATTATCCTGTCATGTAATAAACCAACTTGACTTTTCTTAACTTTTTTTGAAATTTCATCTGTCCATAACGGGATTATAAAGTCTTCTTTTTTTACATTTTTACTTTCAATTAAATTTTCTATCAAAGTTTTTGAAAAGTAAGAAAAAATATAACTTGCTCCCCAAAGCCCTGCCGGTTTTGTTGTCAACAATAATGTTTCAACAATTGGTCCGACAGTTATACCAATATATTTATTTGACATTTTTATCCTCCTTTTCTCCTATACCATAAGGATATTCTTCTATATCTTTTATTACAGAATATTTAAAATAATCTTCATATTCATCTTTTTTACTATCAATCACACCATTTTCTTTAAAAATGTTATGTATGCTGTATTCATCTTCAGTTGGTACTTTAAAAATATATTTCTTGTTTTTATTGTTTTGATTATTTGTAAAATTAAATTCTCTGTTAGTTCTAAATTCTTCTATTTTCTTATAGTTTACTAATAATAAAACCGCTTTTTCATTTGGTATTGGAATATATTGTATTGGAGATTCAAATCTTTCAATATTTTCTCCAACCTCACTTTTCAAAGTGAATTTTCCATTTTTTATTTTTCTAAATTCATATCTAAATTCATAAAAAGATGAAAATCCCAACATACCTCTTACATAATAGACATTTTTTGGAAGTTTTTTTGGAAAATCTTCTTTTGATTGTCCACTTTTATTAAGTAAGACATCTATATTTATTCCTTGACTATTCAAAATTATTTTCATACCTTTCTTTTCGTTACACGAATTTTCAGGATATTTATATTGTTTTAACATAATAGATTTTTTATATACCTTATTAAAATTCATACCTGATTTTAAAATTTGATGAAAATCTTTAATAAGATTCAAATGATTAAATCCTTTATTGTTATAATTTTTCTTTTTTTCTGAAAATTCTATTTTATAAACACCTAAATAAGATTTACTTTTGTAACAATATTTGTAACTTATTTCTTCTATAATAGATTCTAAAGTTGAATATTCTAATTTATTATTTGTAAATAATTTACATTTATTGCCGTCTTTATTAGTTATTAGAATCTCTTTATTATTACATTTTTCCGGCAAAAAATAACCATAACCCTTATTTTTTCTAGTTCCAAAAGTATTGAAAAACATAAATTTTGGAAACCATTTTTTTATCTCAGTTTTTAATCTATCGTTATTTACTATAAATTCTACATAAATGTTTTTATAAAACGATAATTCATAGGCAGGTTTATCTGAATCTTTAGATGATTTGCCTAAATCTCCAAAATATGCTCCTATTATTTTCCCTTTTTTAAAATATTGTTCTGTGTTATCAGATTCTCCTTTTATTATCCTAATTTTGTAATCAAAGGCATCTGTTTGCTCATTATTATCTTTTGATTTTTTTAATAACAAATTTTTCTTTTCTTTTTCATCAATAACCAAGTTTAAAAATTTATCAAATCTCGGTTTTAAATCTGTCCCTCTTAAAGTATCTTTCTCTCCTTTAAAATGAATAATGGGTGTTATTTGTTTTAAAGTAAATGTAATTTTATTTGACACAAACATATTCTTTTCTTTTAAATTAGACATATTTTCTCCTTTAATTTTAAATATTCTATGTTAAATTAATAATACTAAATATTAAAAGCATTTAGATATTATTAAACTTAAAACAGCTACAATTAAACTAAAAAAAGATACACAAAGTGCTCGTTCAGTTAATTGTTTAATAATTTCATTTAATTCAATACTATGCTTTACATTTGCAACTTCATATAAACTATTCATAATATCATCTAATTTTTCTTTTTCTTCATCAATGTATAACTGTTTTTGCATTAGTCGATATATTTCATATCCCTGTTCTTGAGGAGTAACCTCAAATAACAATACTTGTGTTTTAAATTTTACATAATCTTTTTGTAAATTTTCCAATTTTTCAGAATTAAACTCAGGCGATAATTCTTTTGCTCTTTTATGAAATTCTAATAACAAATTTCTTTGTAATAATACTAAAGCCATCATTTCCATATATTCTGTCAAAAAAGGCATAATTACCGACTCGTATGGTGCTCCATCAGACGCTATACATCCAAATCCATTATGTGTTACAGTATGAATTGTTCCCCAATCAATCCACCTATCATAAATAGTTTCTTGTAATAGTTTCTTTCTCATAACCCTAGACTGACATGTTGCATCTTCCCCATCAATATAGGCTAATGCATAAAGTTGATCTGACAAACTATCATCATATAGATATGCATATTCTTGTTTTTCAGTTAAATATTCTTGTTTTTCGGTTGAATATTTTTTTATTCTTTCAATTAAAGAATTATTTTTTAAATAAAATCCTACATACATTCTATCAGGATTTATTAATTCTATTTCTATTTTTTCATCTTTTGACTCTTTTTTATAATTTAATATATTTCTTATTAGATAAGATTCACGTCGATTATCTATAATACTTTTATCATTTTTATCATTAACTTCTTTTTGTCTTATAAAATTTAATCTTTCACTATATGATTTGTATTTGTTTTTATCATCAAAATTATATTTAAAAATTTCTTTATCTTTATAATTTAAATCCGCTTTACCACTATTTTCATAATTTGAATAAATTTTATCCTTTCCAATATGAATTTGTAAATCATCCGGACATTCAGTATTTGCTCCGTTCCCTAAGTCCAATGGAATCCAAGGAGAAAAAAGACGTCTTCCATATTGATTTATATTTTTTATATCTGATATATCTCCATACTTATTATTTGTAACATATATCATCATTAAATAAGATTTTTTGTTTATTATTTCATATTCTTTAAGTATTATTTTATCTAAATTTAATTCATACGTTTTTCTTTCATTAACATCATTAATATCAATTATATATTCTGAATTTTCACTTGAATCTATATGCTCAAATTTATAACTTACTACTTTAGATTTATTTTCTTTATAAAATATTAAGTCTCTAGCTTGTTCATTAAAGTAATTATAATTAGCATAGTTATCTACAAATTCTCCAACATTTTTTACATCATCAATAGAATATTTTTTCCATACATCATTGTCAAAAACTATATCATTAACATTTTTATTTTTAGAATTTTTATCCTCTTTTAATCTAAAATTTGCCATAAAAATATGTTTACTGTAATAATTTTCTACATTTTTCTCTGCCATAATATCCTCCATTATTATATAACTTCTTCTTATATTATATGATATTGTATATAATTATACATATTTTTTAAGTTTTAATTAACCTAAATAAAATTATCTGTAGCTCCGTTGTCTATACCTAAGATTTCTTTTTCAAGCCATTTTTCGTCTCTACTGTTAAATATTATTAGTGAATCTCTATCTTTTCTTATTGTTTTGGCTAATGATTTTTTCAAGGTAAATAATTGGGATTTAGTTAATTCTCCTTCAAATACCGAATTTTGCACATGAGAGAGATATTTTTTACAAGTTTTGAATGTATCTCTCCACACTTTTGCACCTTTTTCATCAAGCACTATATCATAAACTAATATTATATACATTTCTACCACCAAAGTTTAAAGCTTTCATATTCTTTTTCATTCATTAGATGTTTTACAAGTTTATATGCCTCTAATCTAATTAAATATTTGTAACTTACACTTTTTCCTAAAGTTTTATGCTTTATAGTTTTATTTAATCTATCTTCATATTCTTTTAAAACTATCTGAGAACCTTGTTTTGTAAATTGAAGATAATTTAATCCTTCTATGAAGTGCTTTTCTGTAATTTGCTTTTTATTTAAGAGTGAAAAAATCATTCTATCCCCAATAAGTGGTTTAAATATTTCTGCTATATCAAGCGCAAGTGAAAATCTTCTATCTCCGGGAGAATGTAGATAACTAACTGTAGGATTTAATTGTGTTATGTATATTTGTGAAAGTACAGTTGTATAAATTAATGTATTTACAAATGAAATTAAAGTATTTATTAAATTATCCGGTGGACGCTTTACTCTTTTTTCAAAATTTATTTCTTTATCAATAATTGTATTCCACGAATCATAATAAACTTTATGAATATTTCCTTCTATCCCCATAAGTTCAGAAATATTGGTTTGTAAATCAATATGTCTTTTTAAATTTGAAATAATCTCAATAAATTCTTTTACATTTTTCCCTCTTTCATTATAGTACCTTAAGTTTCTTAAAATTCCCTCTGTTGCTCCCTTAACAAATTCTTTTGCTAGAACAAGTCTTTTATCGTCATTAGAAAAGTATTCTACCTGCTTTACGAGCAATTTACCTGAAATATTTTGCTCTTTTGGATAAAAACTTCCAGTATAAAAATTATAATAGTTAAAAAAATGTACAGATATTCCGTATTTTGAAAGTATATTTATCAAACTCGTATTAAAACCCATTTCAGTCATAACATAAATATCTGAAACAGTTTCTATTGGAATATCTTTTTTATTTCCGTTGTTCGTACAAATCTGTAAAGTATTATCTTTTCTTTTTAAATCTGATTCAGAATATATAAAATAGCTTTTTTTCATAACTTCTCCCTATATTAGACATATATCACAATATGCACAATTTTTACATAATTTTATCTTTTTAAATTCAGGGGGCTTTTCACTTTCAACCAAAGTTCTTATTTCTTCCAGAATTTTTGGTATTTTTTCAAAATCTTCCAATTCCAATTTAATTATCTTACTCTTTCTTAGAAGAGGATAGTCCAAAACTCCCGTAATGTCTTTAACTCCTTCATTATGTAAAATCCAAAGATAATATTTTATCTGTTCAATAGAGGCTTCCTCCATTACTTTACTCTTTTTTACTTCATGAATTATATTTTTATCTTTTATATAATCTATATTTATAATATTTTTTACATTAATATGCTTTTCTTCTCCGCTATAAAATTCTTCATCAATGGATTTTCCTATTGAAACATCTTCATTTGTATGCTCCATTGTAATCCCATTATAAAAATACCAAAGTTTCCTTTTACAAACAAAATTGTAATAAACCATTATCCCCGTAATTTCTCTATCCATAAAATCACCTATATAAAACTATCATATTCATATTCATAATCTGTTTTATTGACATCAATTATTTTTTCAAATCCTACACCGTCTAACAACTTACCTTCTTCAGAAGTCAATCTTATAAATCCTTTTTCATCATATTTACAATATACTTTGTATAAGTTTATATTTTTTGATATTTCAATTTTTTCTTTTAAATATTTAGTATCATATAAACCAACAGATACAGTATATTTCATAAGTTCGTCTAATTTTTTAGTATATTTTAACTTTAATTCTATTTTTTCATCTTCAGATTCACTGCAAATTAATTTGCTCTTTATATCTTTAAGTTCATTTAATATTGAATTTATCTCATTTTCATTTAAAAGTCCTCTTTCAATATCTACCGGAAAAACATTAAATGATATAATATCTCTAAATGTCTGTTTAGTTTCAGCTTCTATTCCCAAATCTCTTAATGATATATTAATATAATTATATCTGTCCTTGTATTCTTTCAAAAATGCAGACTCCTTTATTTTTTCAAAAGTGAAAAATTCTTTTATTAAATTCTGTTTATCCTTTTCAGTTAAAATACCATCCCCTTTTTGTTTAATTGCTTCTTTACTTAAATCATAAATTTCTTTATAAATAAATCCTTTTTTTGAATCTTTGTTTTCTTTTAATAAATTTTTATTTATTTCTGTAAAAACATAGCAGTTATAATCATTAACTTCTTTTTTCCCTTTTCTATTAACTCTCCCAAGTCTTTGAAATAAGCCATTTAAATCTGAAAGTTCTGTAAATAAGAAATCAAAATCTATATCTAAACTGGCCTCCACTATTTGCGTTGATATCCAAATTTCATTTCCTATATTTTCAGTTTTTCCAATTTCTATTATTTTATTTTCTTTTTCATTTCTTTCTTTTTTTATAAACTTACTGTGTAAAATATTTATATTTACTAATCCCTTTTCTTTCAAATCTGCAAAAATTTCTTGAGATTTTTTTATTGTATTACAAACAACTAAATATTTTTTATTATTTGAATTGTTTTTCACATAATGATTATAAATATATTCCGAATTAAGTTCTTCATCTAATATTTTTACATTATGTCTTTTCATATCATTTGTAAATTCTTTAGTAATAAATTTAAATTTTTGCTCCTGTTCGTTTAAATAATCTAAATTTTCCGTAAGCAACAAGTCTTTTATGAAAGGTGGAAAAGTTGCTGTAAATATGGAAACTTTCCCACCTATTTCAATTATATCCTGTATTCCACGAATAAGAGTTGCAAGAAGCTCAGGACTATATGCCTGTATTTCATCTATAACAACTTTTGAATAACTCATCATAGCATTTTTAAATTCAAATCCTTTACTTCTAAAAACAAAATCAAAAATCTGGTCAGGTGTTGTTATATTTAAAGGAATAGAAAACTTTTTACTATTTTCGTAATAGGATAAAATTTTATCATTATCTTCACCATCAAAATTCTCAAGATACATACTCAAAGTATCGCTATGCAATAATGCTATCTTTTCTTCGATTTCTTCACCATTACAAATATTATTTCTAATCCTGTTATAAATAGAATTTATAGCTGTTTTTAAAGGCAACACAAAAAAGCCTTTGGTATTACCAATCCAATGTAATCCCGCTTCGGTCTTTCCCATTCCGGTCTGTGCAATAACTATTAAATTTTCTTTTTTATTTTCCTTACAAAAATTTTGTAATTCATTCCAACTAGCTTTGTCATCTTCTCTTTTCCAATCATTCAGCAAATTATCCAATCCATTTTCCAAAAAATCAGGATAAAATTCAACAGGAATATGAGCACTTGCAGAATAATCACATTTATTGAGCAATCCTAAAATTTTTATAAAGTCCATTTGATTTTCTTTGTAAGAATCTTTAATCTTTTTTAAATTTCTATCCAATTTTTCTTTTCGATTTTTGTATAAATTTGGATAAATATTTAAAAGCCTATCCAATATCAACTTTCTATTGTCTTCACAAGTTATATATTTAAAATTATCTATATAGTGATGATGATTTAAAATTGCATAAGATGCCAAATTATTCTCATCAAAAAAACATTTAGAAAAATTATTTAATTCAATATACATCATATAATATGACAATATATTATGAGGAACCTCTTTAAACTTGTCAAATTTAGTATTATTTTTAAGCCTTTCAGCAAATAAAAAATTTGCTTTTCCAACGTCATGGTATATAATTGCTCTTTCTAAAATTTTACTATCTTCAGTATCTATATAATTCAAACTTATAAGTGATTCTAAACATTTTAATAAGTTTTCTGTGTGCTCTTCAATAGTTTCATCCGGTTTTGCAAGTGACTCTGCTATAAATCTATTTTTGAAAATTTCCATTTAATCCCCTAAACTAAACTAACAATATAACCATCTTCATCCAAATAAATATTTTTATCTGTGGACATATTATATTCTTTTAATTCATCAAAATCTATTTCATATTCAGATAAATAACCAACTCTGTACTTTTTAAATTTTCTTTTTCCATCTTGTATTTCATAATTTTTATTAATATAATAATTAGTACCTCTGGCTTCTATTCTTTCAGTTATCTCTTTAAAAATATCTTTTAAAAATATTGTTTCTTGTTCAATTGCATCTGTAGGAACATATCCACTATTATATATAAATTCAATATCATTCGGATTATCTTCATAAATATTAACAAATTTAACTTCTTTTATCTCTACAAAATCTTCACTTCTTCCAAGTGATGTTAAATTGTATATGTTTTTTTCAACAGTATCCAAAACTTCTTTAGAACCCCTAATATGAACTACCAAATCTACATCATAAAGAACTTCATAATATTTAATAGAAGTAGTTAATGAAGCATAATAAGAATACGGAATTGCATATTTACTATTTTTCTCTTCATCAAATTGTAATTTTTCAAGCTTTATTTTTGAATTTAAACCATTAATTTCAGACAAAAGATTTTTATATTCCTCTGATTTCTTATCAAATTGTTTTTGTCTCATTTTAAGTTTAGAAATTTCATCTTTTATACTTTTTTCAAAAATTTTAAAATCATCTGACTTCTTTTGATAAAATTCTCTTAGATTACATATTCTGATGTATTCTTTCAATTCTTCTTCATCATATATATCTATAGTAGTCCGATTCTTAAAACTATTTCCTTGAGGTTTTAAGGCTTTAGCAATAATTTTATATCCTTCATTAAAAGTATCAGGATTTTTTAATTTAACTAAAATTCCTCTATCATCCATAACATTATTTAAAAAGGCTTGATCCTTATACATTTCTTTCCCTAAGGATTGAAATTTACCTTGAATACTTATATCCATATCTTTGTATTCTTTATAGTTACAAGCATTATGAATTGCACCGATTATGGTTGAATAAGGTGGAAGTGGATAAGTCATTTTATTTTCTGAAGTTTCCTCTTTTTTATAATTAGCTTTATTTTGATGTAACTTTATCCTTAAAAGTTTATCCTTCATAATATTTTTTTACATCCCCTTTTAACTTTTCAAAAAATTCAGTAACACTTATAGGATTTAACTTTTCTTTTATTTCCTTTTCATTTACAAAATTTCCACCTTCAATAAATGCTATTTTATAATCTTCTTTATTTAGCCTTTCAATCAATTCATCAGTTATTTTTAGTGTGCTTTTTGTAACATTCACGACATTATCAAAATAGTGAGTTTTACAGTTTCCAATTCCTCCAAATATCATTAGAGGTTCTGCATTATCAAGATTCCCTTTAACGACTAATGATAAGTTTTCTATTGTTTCCAATATTAAATTTACTCTTTCAATTTTTTCAGAAACTTCCGCCTCTGCATTAAAATTTTCATCAACACCCACTTTGTCTAAATCAATTGTTATACTGTATTTCTTTAGTGACTTATCAAATTCATATTGATATGGCATAAGTCCTGATTCTCCTGCTTTTTCTTGTAAATTTATTCCATTATCTCTTGCATAAGTTGATGCTAAACATAAATTGTTGTGAAATCTTGTTTCATTAACAAATTCATCACACGCAACTGCATCTGTTAAATAAAATGAACTTTTTCTTATAACTGTTAAATTGTTAGTATTCATATATCCGCCTTCAAGTGCTCTACAATTTGATGCATTCAATTTTTCAGTAACTTCTTTTTGGGTTACTTTTTTATCAACTACAACCTTCAAATCATCATACATTCCACTTTGAGTCATAATTGCATTTTTCATGCTTTCTCTGCTTCTGGTAGCGTAAATTTTACCATTTTTAAAAACTTTTTGTACAGATGATGCATTCCCCAAACTTTCTCCGTAATTTGATGTAATATTACATACGATAGTAAGTGTTAATCCTAAATTTTTCTTTTCTTTATTTTCCATTTTTAAATCCTCCTATTTGTTTTCGTTATTTCCATTTTTATTATTATCTTCTTTAACACGCAATGCATTTACAAATGTATATGCCACATTTTTATTTTTTTCAAAATCTTTGAATAAATAATATGCAAAATCAAATGTCACAGAACTATAAGATGAAAGTTGAAGTAATGTTACTGAAAACTTTTCATAATCTTTAAAAGTCAAACATGAAATTAATTTATTCCTATATGCATCGATTTTTCTAGGTGTGTCTTTTAATTTAATAACAACTTTTTCTGCACTTTCCCTTGCATTAAACAAATTAAAATTCATTTGTTTCTCTTCCTTTTCAAATTGCTCTTTTTCTTTTTTGTTATTCACCATAATATCAACTCCTTCGTATATTTTTTGATTTATTCTAATTAATTGACTAATTAAAAAACTATGGTTATCTATTTTGTTTTCTTTGCTATCTTTATTTTTTCCCTTACTGCCATCTCTAAGGAGCTTATCAATCAAATAATCTAAATACTTAGTATATAAGATACAATCAATAACTTCATCTAAAATCGGTTCATATTCATCCGTCCTTAATTTGCAAGGACTGTTTATTGCTTTAAAAATATTATCATCTTTTATATTTGAAATTTTTTCGAAAATTCTAATAGCGGAATTTCGTAAAAACATTGTTTCAAAATATTCCTTATTTTCCTTTTTACCATTTTTAATCTGCATATTTTTAGATATTATTTCAACTTCATAATCTAAAAATCTTGAAACATTTTTTGTAGTAAAAAACAAATTCAACTTAAAGTTTTTAAAAATCCCCACTGAATTTTTTTCATCTAAATCCAAATTTTTATCTGTTAAATAATCATTTGATTTTAATAACATATCAGTTGAAAAATTATTATTAATAAAAAATGAACTATCTCCTTTTGAAAACGCAAAAGGAATATAATCAAACTCACAATAATCCTCATATACATAAGTATTATAGTCCCAATTGAATGATAAAGATTTTGTCTTTCTCCCTTGATCAACATAATATCCCAATAACCTACATATTTTTTGTTTTTCTTTTCCCATACAACTTGGATTACAAAATTTCGAATACATTGATTTTGCCCCTTCAAATGTCTTTTTTATTAATTCAAGCTTATTATCAGATATTTTCAATAAAATATTATCCTTGTTTTTTATAGAAATTTCATCATTTTTAAATATATTCTTCATTATTGTATTCCAAAAACTTTTTAAATTTTTAACTTTTTCTTCATCAAAATCTTCAGAATTTAAAAGATTTTCCAACCTTTTATGATGCATTTTATCCTTAAAATATTCTTCTGCAAATTCGTAATATTTCTCTTCATTTTTTGATATATCTATATCATCAAAATTATATAAAAGCACATCTTTTCTTCCATTATATTCTGTTGAATAATTGAGCTTATGATATTTTAGATACCTTATAATTCCAACTGCAGCAGCTGAAAATCTCCAATTGGAAAATTCTAATTTTCTATCATATCCGCTAAAATTCCCTTTTTCTTCTATCATTAAATCATCTCCCAAGATTCTATAAGTTGTAATAGTCCAAAACCGGATGCATTTTTACTTCCGACAGACGAAATCAGCATTTCGTTTAATAAGTTATTATCTGCTTTAATTTCTATTACTCCTAAACTAACGTCTATATATAATCCATAAAAAAGCACAACTGTCTTCTTCATTTCAGAAGTATCAATCTCAATATCATCAATAGAGTTGGAATAATTTGGAAAATGAATTTTTAAATTTTCTTTAAATTTATCAAAGAAATCCTCATCTTCAACAGTTATATGTCTGTCTGTATTATCTTCTCTATTATGTTCACGAATGACAAGAGGAGAACAAAATTTAAATCTTGCACAATTTCCAACAATCTTTTTTTCATTTACAATTTTAGCATCTGTTAAAACTATAAAATTATTTTCAGAAATTTTAAATTCCTTGTCTTTATATTCTAAAAACGAATTGAAAAAGATAGTTCCAACATCAGTTTTTGGAGATTTAAAAGTAATCTCAAAATTATTTTCTCCAACTTCAATTCTGTTGGAAAAAAATTTGGGTTTAAAAAATTTAACCGCCCACGAATATTTTTTTTCATCACTTTTAATATAATCATCCCCAAAAAACTTTTCAAAAAAATTACCATCAGAATAATTTGATACCGCTGTTTTAAAAAATTTAATACAAAAACGATGATAATCTTTAGGGATGAAATTATTATCTGTTTTAAATTTTAAAACGATTTTCATAACAAACACCTCTCTTTATATTAATTATTTATTATCGTATTTTAATTTCTAATTTTAATATTTTAATCTAATTTTTTCGGCTCATAAATTTTATAATATTTTCCTTTGTACTTTATTATATTTTCCAGCTTTTCATATTCATTTGTAGCTGAATTTTTTACTTCTGCTTCGTATAGGTCAGATTCTATTAATAGCTTTCCTTTTTGGTCGTATAATTCAATTTTTTTGTCTTTCATTTTAGAGATATTTTTTATTTCACTCTTTAATATTTCTTCGAGATGAGATTTTTCTTTTAGCTCTTTAAAATCACTATCACCATTTTCAATTACAATTGTGTATGAAATATTATAAATTTTTTGAGTTGTTTCTATATCATTAGCAAATTTTAAATGTAAAAATATAAATATTAATACTAAAACTAAATTTAGTATATGATTTAATTTTTCAGATTTTTTCGATATTATAACAAAAAATAAGCTATCCAATATCATAATAACAAAAAGAAATCCCAAGATAATATACAAATTCTTAATAAAAAAGAGCATTAATCCTAAAGCTGCAATAACAAAATGAAATAATCCATAAAATTTTAATATCTTTTCAGCATATTTTATTTTTGGATTTCTCATTAAAATATTATAAACTTCAGAAACATACTCTTTATTCCTCATTCTATAGAACATAATTCCATAATATGAATTTATCACTAAAACAAAAGCAACCATTCCATAATAGTAGATGTCTTTCATAATAACCTCCCAATAAACACGTTATTATTTTATAATACAACATTATTATATCAAATTACATACATATATTCAACAATTTAATGAAAATATTTTCACAAAAAAATAGCGAAGTTTTTCTTCGCCATTTTTTACATTTTTTTATTAATTAGAATAATTCTTTTTTTATTTTTTTATAAACTGCATCAACTGTAAATCCAAATTTTTCAAATAATAGATTTGCAGGTGCTGATGCTCCAAATGTATCAAGACCTATTGAAATTCCATCTAATCCAACATATTTACCCCAGCCGAATGTTGATAGAGCTTCAATACTAACTCTCTTTCTGATGTTATTAGGTAATACACTTTCTTT
>ERZ772956.182-NODE-182-length-53035-cov-4.028954_pt1 | contig 53035 bp, 44 predicted proteins | sample MGYA00580683_ERZ772956 | MGnify/ENA primary metagenome ERZ772956 (study PRJEB29015, sample SAMEA2738077) | human oral metagenome | biome: human oral; feature: human-associated habitat; material: saliva | place: China | collected 2212 ... | reverse complement strand
CGCTGCCAAACTTGCTGCAAGTATGGTTATATATGCCAAACTTGCAGCAAGTATGGTTCAAATATGCCAAACTTGCAGTAAATATGGCAGTTCAAGCCATACTTGGCGCATTTCCGGCAGCGCTACAAAGTTCCGGAAGTTTCGGCAGCTCCGTCACTTCCGGCAGCTCTGCAAAAAAGCAAATATGTAGCGGATTTTGAAAGCAGCGAGAAGAACGTGCAGCATGAAGTCTCTGTAGCCACCTGGCTGCAGTGTTAAGGGACGCAAAGAGAAGTGCAGGTGCCCCATCAGTACCGTAAGCTTTTAGTGCGCTTGTATATTCCCTTCATGCTGTGCAATATCGGCGAGGGTTTTACTGTCCAAAAAGCTCGAGGTCATTTTGCCAAGATCGCGCCAGATATTGACGGTGGTACAAGATCCCATTTGAGGACAGATTGTCTCATTTGTGCAATTGAGACAAGATGCCGGAGCAAGATTTCCTTCGGTGGCACGTAAAATCTCGCCAAGCGTGTACTCCTCGGGCTTGCGTGTGAGCCGGTATCCACCGCCTTTTCCGCGCAGTGATTCAACATAGCCGGCCTTGTGCATAAGAGAAATGACCTGCTCAAGGTATTTGCGTGAGATATGTTGACGTTCGGAAACGTCGCCAAGTGAGACCCAACCGTCATGTACGGCTAAATCCGCCATAGCACGTAACGCATACATGCCCTTTGTGGAGAACATGTTCGCCATGGCTACTTACCGCCTTCAGGAGCAGCTTTTGCGCTGGTGGGCTGAGGAGTGGCATCTGCACCGCCGCCTTGCTGTTGCGCCTCAAGCATTTCTTCCAGCGTGCGCCATGCAAGCTCAGCGCATTTCACACGAGCGGGCATATGGGCAATGTCGTGAAGGAGGTTGGCATCTTCCAGCTTTTCCAGCACGGTATCGTCGGTCTCCTCGCCACGTATCATGCGCCCGAAGAGTTGACAGAGGTCAATGGCCTCTGCGGGTGTGCGATCAACCATAAGATCACTCATGATGTCGGCACTTGCCTGCGAGATGGCGCATCCATGACCGGTGAATGCGGCCTCGGCAATGGTATCGTCATCGGCAAGGCGGACAGAAAACGTCAGCTCATCTCCGCAAGAGGGATTGACGCCTTCATGCGTGTAGGTTGGATGCTCCATCTCATACTTGTAGTCAGGATGCGAGACGTGATCCATAAATTCTGCATTATAAAGGTCGTTACCAGCCATATAGTTTAGCTCTCCCTCAGCCAGCCCAGTTGTCATTAAACCTAGTTGTCATTACAGCCCAGTTGCCATCACACCTAGCCACCATTAAACCTAGTTGCCATTAAAGATAGACCAGACGCGTGCAAGTCCGGAAACAAGTTGGTCAATGTCGGATGCGTCATTATAGAATGCCACACTTGCGCGACAAGTGCTGGATTGACCAAGCTCCGTGAGAAGCGGCTCGGCGCAGTGATGACCGGCGCGGATACACACGTTATCCATGTCAAGAATGGACGAAACGTCGTGCGGATGGACACCGCGCACATTAAAGGAGACGGCTCCGACGTGTCTTGCGCCGTCTTGCGGTCCAATGATATCAATGAAGTCCAGCTCATTAAGGCGCTCGGTAAGATAGCGGGCGAGAAGTGCTTCTCGCCTCTCAATGTTTGCCATACCCAACCCCTCAAGGTACGCAATGGCCTCTCCGGTAGCGCAAATACCTGCGCCGTCTTGAGTACCCGCTTCAAACTTCTCTGGGATGGGAGCCCAGACGGCACCGGTTTCCGTAACGGAATCGATCATCTCGCCACCGGTGAGGAAAGGAGGCATCCGGTTAAGTATGTCGGCCTTTCCCCACAGTATACCGATGCCCATGGGGCCACACATCTTGTGCGCCGAGAAGGCCAAAAGATCGCAATCAAGCGTGCGAACATCAACGGGAAGATGAGGCGCTGACTGAGCGGCGTCGACTACCATATACGCACTCATAGCATGCGCGCGCCTTGCAATGGCAGAGATGTCGTTGGAAACTCCGAGGACATTGGATACCTGAGTAACCGAAACAATCTTTGCGCGCTCGGTAATTTTTGATTCGAGCTCTTCTTGCGTAATCTCAAAGGCATCATTCATACGCAGATAGACAGGGTGGGCACCGGTTTGAGCACAAATTTGCTGCCAGGGGATGATGTTGGAGTGATGCTCCATGATAGAAATGATAACGTCATCGCCGGGCTTGAGCACAAGACGCCCAAGGCTTGATGCCACGAGATTGAGTGATTCCGAGGTATTGCGCGTAAAAATAATCTCGCGGTCACGTGGGGTGCCATCGGCATCTACCGCTCCAATGAAGCGCGCCAAAGCCTTGCGAGCATCCTCAATAGCAGCGGTTGCATCAACGGAAAGACGGTAGAGCCCGCGCAGGGCGTTTGCGTTGATGGCCTCGTAAAAGTGTTTCTGCGCTTCAATGACGCTACTGGGTCGCTGAGAAGTTGCGGCGCTATCCAAATATGCAATTTCAGGATTTTGTGCCAGAAGAGGAAAATCCTTTTTATAAGGGTTGTCGGTAATTTCAGTCAGTTCTGAGGAGGTCAGTTCTGATGAACTTAAACGGTCACCTGTCATGCCTTGTCGCCTCCAAAGGTTACCTCGGAGGCATCGTCAAAGTCATGGGCAACGGCGGTTCCCAAGACCTTCTCGGCACGCTCAACCGCAACGTCGTGAGAGAGCGCCTCGGGTGCGTGAATGATGGCGTCTTCAAAGAGGGCGCGCACAAAAAGGAGCTCTGCTTCGTGGCGAGAAAGACCGCGAGCCTGCAGATATTCAATCTGCTTGGGGGAAACAGAGCCGATGGTGGCACCGTGGTTGCCGGCGACGTTATCCTCGTCACAGAGAATGACCGGCATGGTTTTATTAACAACGTCGTCGCCTAAAATCTGCACCGTTTCGGCCTCGTTGCCTTTGGCATCTTTTGAGCCGCGGATAAGGTCGATGGTGGCGCGCAAGGTTTTATGCGCAGAGTCATTCAAAATTCCGGACTCAACGATTTCGGCACGCGTTGCGCATCCGCGCATACGAGCAACGTGATTGATGTCGAGAAGTTCTTCATGGCAGGCATGGTAGCGGTTGTTCAGATCAAGGCGAGCTCGGTTGCCCACAAGGTTGACCGCAAGTCCCATGCCGACGGTGCCTCCGCCAAGTGCGTATTGGCGCACGTCACAAATGGCATCTTCATGAGCTTCAATGCCGACACTTTCAAGGTGTTGCTGGTCATCGTCAACGCCGAGCATTTCCACAAGATGTATGCGTGCGTGTTTTTCTGCAACAATACGCACGAGTGCGGCGCTTGTTGCCAAAGCGTCAGTAGCGCCAGGAGCGTCTGTGTCAATTTTTGTTTCTGTGTCGGCTTTTGTACCGGCTGTCGCGTCAGCTTCCGCATTGGCTTTTGTACCGGCTGTCGCGTCAGCTTTCGCATTGGCTTTTGCGCCGGTGTTATCGGCCGCAGCCTCGGTGTTCTTCTCGCCGGCGCGCGCGACAACGACAATGGTTGCTTCCGCACCTTCGCGTACCATAATGCCGGTATTGGTGCATTCGTTTTCGGCGGCTGAGACGGAGATGACAATCGGCTCTTTTCGTGTGGTGTGAGCAGGAACCTCATGGTAGGTGGCCTCAAAGACTTGCGAGTCTATGTAGTCGGTAACTTCAGGCCCCATGCCACACTCAATACGTTCAAAGAGACGGGGGAGCGGAAGGTATACCGTTCCCGCATCAGGCGTTTTTGGGACGGTCAGTGCAAGAGAATTGGCACGAAGACGGTTCCATGTTTGCGCAGGGGGAACGTTGGCGGATTCAATACGGATATGTTCGGCCGTGTGCACAGTCATTAGCCAATCGCCCCTTCCATCTCGAGTTTGATGAGATTATTCATCTCAACGGCATATTCCATAGGAAGTTCCTTTGAAACGGGATTTGCAAAGCCATTTACCACCATCGTGCGCGCTTCAGCCTCAGAGCAGCCACGACTCATAAGATAGAGGATGGTGTCGTCAGAAATGCGGCCGATGGTGGCCTCATGTCCAACCTGTGCGGTAGGGTTTCTCACGTCCATCTCGGGGATGGTGTCCGAACGGCTGATGTCGTCCAGCATGAGTGACTGACAAGAAACGGATACGCGTGCGTTGGCAGCTTTGCGCCCAATGGTAACGGCAGAGCGGAAGGTATTGACGCCACCGTCTTTGGAGATGGATTTCGTATCAACCGATGCCGTATTGTCGGCACCGTTAATGATGACCTTGCAGCCGGTATCCAAATCCTGGGTGGCACCGGCAAAGGTAATGCCGGTAAAATCGCAGTTGGAGCGGTCGCCGTTGAGAATGGTAGACGGATAGAGATAAGAGACGTGGCTTCCAAAAGAACCGGAGACCCACTCCATGCGGGCATCGGAGCCAACGAGCGCGCGCTTGGTGTTGAGGTTGTACATATTCTTAGACCAGTTTTCGATGGTCGAATAGCGAAGTCTTGCTCCGTCTTTAACAAAGAGCTCAACGGCTCCTGCATGAAGATTGGCGGCATAGTATTTCGGTGCGGAACAACCTTCAATGAAGTGCAGGTCAGCGCCCTTCTCGACAATAATGAGCGTATGCTCAAATTGTCCGGCACCCTGTGCGTTCAGGCGAAAATAGCTTTGCAGCGGATAGTCAAGACTTACGCCGGCAGGCACATAGACAAAGGATCCACCCGACCAAACGGCATAATGAAGTGCCGCAAATTTGTGGTCGGCGGGAGGAATGAGGGTACCGAAGTACTGCTTGACCACCGGTTCCCACTTGGGATCATGTAAGGCATCTTCAATGGTGGTGTAGATAACGCCCTGTTCGGCAACCTCTTTGCGCATGTTGTGATAGACGATTTCGGAATCGTACTGCGCCCCTACGCCGGCGAGGCTCTCCGCTTCCGCCTTGGGGATGCCCAAACGCTCAAAGGTGTCGCGAATGTCTTCGGGAACATCATCCCAGTTGTTTGACTGCTTGGTCTTTGGCGAGACGTACGTGGAAATATGATCCATATCAAGACCGGTAATGGACGGACCCCAGTTGGATGCCATGTCGCGTGTGTGATAGGTTTCCAGCGCCGAAAGTCGGAACTGAAGCATCCATTCCGGCTCGTCTTTTTTTGCTGAAATGGTACGTACAATCTCTGGCGTGAGGCCGTCTGCGTAACGCTCGTAGCCCTCTTCGGACTTGGTGAAGTCATACAGGGAGCGGTTAATATCAGCGACCTGAGACCGCTTTTTCTCGCTCACTCGCTGACACCGCCTTTGGAAACTTCGCTATTCTCCTCTTTTGCAGCCACGTCTTTCTCAAACTGCTCAAACCCGCTGCGATTAATCTCGTCAATAAGGGAAGCCGGGCCATCAGCTACCAGATGACCTTTAACCATGACGTGCGTGCGATCCACATCAAGGCGCTCAAGAATGCGCGTATTGTGGGTAATGACCAACAGCGAGCCATTACAGGACGTGCGGTAGGCCTCAATACCACGAGAAACGACCGCAAGTGCATCAATGTCCAAGCCGGAATCGGTTTCGTCAAGAATGGCAAGCTTTGGCTGCAAAAGCAGAAGTTGGAGCATCTCAATCTTTTTCTTCTCGCCGCCTGAAAAACCTACGTTCAGCTCACGCATCAAGAAGCTCTGGTCAAGTTCAAGCCGGTCGGAAATTTCTCCGACGCGCTTACGGAAATTGCGTGCGGTTGTTTTGAGCTCGGGACGCATTTGCGTAATGGTACGCAAAAAAGAATAGAGAGGCACACCGGGAATCTCAACTGGTGACTGATAGGAAAGAAAAATACCGGCAAGTGAGCGCTTATCGGGAGAAAAGTCCGTGATGTCTTGGTTGTCAAACAGGATGGTACCTGAGGTGGTGCTATACGTTGGGTCTCCCATAACAACGCGGCCAAGCGTTGATTTGCCTGCGCCGTTTGGCCCCATAAGCACATGGGTCTCACCAAGGCCGATTGTAAGGTTAATGTCATGCAGGATGGGCTTGTCCTCTGTACCTGCAGAAATACCGCTTATGCGGAGAAGTTCATCTGTCATATATCTCTCCCGTATCGTTATGCACAAAACCCTGGGTCGGTTAGTGCACATGTATGGCGATTGAGTCATACCCGAAGGCTGACTAATTCATACTAAATTATAGGAATTAAAAAACAAGTCTCCTGTCGTAATTTATCGAAAAATGAAGCGATCTTTTATGCAACCATTTTTGTATGCGGGTATACTTTCACCATCTGTGAATTATGACAGGAGGACACATGGGGCAGCGAATTCAGGGTACCGAGGATTTGTATGGCGGCTATATGCGCTCGTGGGAGCGTATGCAAGATATAGCGCGTCATTTATTTGGTACGTATGGATTTGATCGCATCGAGACACCGGCCATAGAACAGGTGGATACCTTTGTCCATGGCATTGGTGAGTCTACCGATGTTGTGCGCAAAGAGATGTTCCGTGTGTTTTCCGGTGCGCTTATGGAAGATTTGCTGGCTTCGGGCAGTGAAGCGGGATTGAAGCCCCGCCAGCGCATGGCCATGCGTCCTGAGGGAACCGCCGGCGTCGTACGTGCGGCAGTTGAGCATAACTTTGTGCCGCAAGGAGCCGCTCCGGCCAAGATGTGGTATGCCGAAGCCATGTTTCGCGGGGAGCGCCCGCAAAAGGGGCGGCTTCGTCAGTTCCATCAAGTAGGTGTTGAGTGGCTTGGTGCGTCTGATCCCGCCGCTGATGCTGAGTCCATTATTATGCTCATGCAGTTCTTTAAAGAGCTGGGCTTTGATACATCTCGCTTGAAACTCATGATTAACTCCATGGGGGATACTGAATGCCGTCCGGCATATCGCGAGAAGGTCAAGCGGTTCATTCTTAATCATGCAGACCACATGTGTGACGACTGCATTGAGCGCGCCGAGATCAATCCGCTCCGTGCCTTTGACTGTAAAAACGAGAGCTGTCAAGCCGTCATGAAAGACGCGCCTCTCATTTCCGATAATCTCTGCGACGACTGTCGAGCGCATTATGAGCAGGTCAAAGCATATCTTGATGCAGCCGGTATTGCGTATGTTGAAGATCCAACGCTGGTGCGCGGTCTCGATTACTACACGCGCACCGTTTTTGAGGTTGAGGCGTTGGATGTGGGCGTCGGTGCCATCGGTGGTGGCGGCCGATACGATGGTCTTATGGAGCTTGAAGGTGGAAAGCCTACGCCGGGCGTTGGCTTTGCCATCGGCTTTGAGCGCATCATGTTGGCGCTGGCGGCGCAGGGCATTGAAACGGATATCGCAGCTCCTTGTTGCGTGTACGTTGCAACTACCTCTGCCGAAGAAGCGCGTGAGGCATTTTCTGTCGTGCTCACACTTCGTGGTGCCGGTATCCGCACGGAAGCCGATCGCACAGGCCGCTCTCTTAAAGCTCAGTTCAAGCAGGCGGATAAACTGGGGGCAAAGCTTTGTGTGGTGCTGGGACCCGATGAGGTGGCTGCGGGGGTGGCGACTCTTCGAGATATGACAACTCACGAGCAGATACAGGTTCCTGCAGATCGACTTGTTGAAGAGGTGCGTCAGCGATTGTCGTAGCCTTGAGACTTCCGGCTCAAATGGCGAGAATTACGTAGCTCACAGAAGGTGAAGTGTGTGATTGATTTAGCGAAACTGACGACGGAATCGAGAAACCCTCGAACCATGAATTTGGATGAAATGAGTCCGCTTCAGCTTGTGAGCGTAATGAATCAGGAAGACTTGCACGTTGTATCCGCCGTTAAAGCTGTTTTGCCCCAAGTTGCCACCGCTGTTCAGTGGGCGAAGGAAACCCTTGAAGCGGGTGGCCGCCTTATCTATTTTGGAGCGGGGACATCGGGACGTTTGGGAGTATTGGATGCAGTTGAGTGTCCGCCAACGTTTGGTGTGTCGTCTGATGTGGTTGTCGGTCTCATAGCAGGTGGTGAAAGAGCTTTCGTACGAGCCGTTGAAGGTGCTGAAGATGATCCTGAACTCTGTAAAAAAGAGCTTCTCGCCATCAATTTGAAAGAAAGTGACTTGGCTGTTGGTCTTGCGGCAAGCGGACGCACACCATATGTCATAGGAGGCTTGCGGTACGCCAAAGAAATTGGCTGCAGAACCGTTGCCATAGCATGTAACAAAGACTCTGCCATAGGAAAGGAAGCAGATTTAGCCATCGAGCCAACGCCAGGTCCGGAAGTTCTTACCGGATCCACTCGCCTAAAAGCGGGTACTGCCCAGAAAATGATTCTCAATATGATATCAACGGGTTCAATGGTAGGCATTGGTAAGGCGTATCAGAATTTGATGGTTGACGTACAACAAACGAATAACAAGCTTGTAGTACGAGCCCAAAACATCACTATGGCAGCTACCGGCTGTACACGGGATGAGGCAGTTGCAGCCTTACATGAAGCAAATGGGAGCGCAAAAGTTGCGATTGTCATGCTTCTTACCAAGGTGTCGGCCAAAGAAGCGCAAAACCAGCTTGATGCCGCTCAAGGCCATGTGAGAGATGCCCTGTAAAAGCCTTTGAACATGTACGTTTGGTGGTTGAATTTGACACTCGGATCTGGCAATTGGCATAAAGTTACCGTTCACCGAGTGTTTTATACATGGAGTAACGTTTTATATAACGACGATTAAAATTTCATTGAGTGCGTTTAATTGCATGAAATGTAAGCGTGCCAAGGTAACTGAGAGAAAGAAGGAAGCATATGGATTACACCAAACTTTCAGGCGACATCCTTGCTGCGGTAGGTGGTAAGGAAAATGTCTTGGGTAATATGGTTTGTATGACGAGGCTTCGTATTAAAGTGGCCAATCCTGCGAAAGTGAATTCCGAGGCTGTTAAAGCCATTGACGGCGTTATGGGTTTGGTCGAGGATGGCGATAGGCTTGAGGTGGTTCTTGGGCCTGGCGTCGTGAATAAAGTGATCGTTGAGTTTGCGAAACTTACCGGCATTGCCGCAGGCGACGTTTCTGATGAGAGTGCTTCTCAGGTAGCAGAAGGTAATAAGGCTGCTCAAAAAGCTACCTACGAGAATAAGCCCGTGCAGCGCTTTCTCAAAAAGATTGCGAACATCTTTGTACCCCTGTTGCCCGGTATCATTTCTGCAGGTTTAATCAACGGTATCATCAACGTCATTAACTTCTCAACCAAAAAGGAATTCGTTGGTGAGTGGTGGTTTGCGGCCATTTGGACCATGGGTTGGGCACTCTTTGCATATCTTCCCATCCTGGCCGGTGAGAATGCCGCCAAGGAGTTTGGTGGCTCTCGAGTGCTGGGAGCCATGGCCGGCGCACTCTCCATCGCTAACGCCGGTATGCCGCTTCTTGCCACTCAGATGGTTGACGGTAAAGCGGTTCGCCTTGTACACCTTCCCTTTGAACTTCCGTCAGTGGCGTTTGCGAACGGTACGTTTACGGTTGGCGCTTCCAATCTTTTTAACGCAGCTGCCGGAGGCATGATTGGTGCAATTATCTGTGCCATTTTCTTTGCGTGGCTCGAGAAGAACTTCCACAAGATTATGCCGAATGTTTTGGATACGTTCTTAACGCCGCTTTGCACGGTTATCGTTGGTGTCATTGCAGCGGTTCTTGTACTTCAGCCACTCGGCGCATTCCTGACTCAGGCAATCTTCTTCATTCTTCAGTTCTTCTACGACAAGCTCGGCGTTTTTGGCGCCTATCTTCTCGGCTCTACGTTCTTGCCTTTGGTCTCCGTTGGTCTTCACCAGGCACTGACACCAATTCACGTTATGCTGAACAATCCGGAGGGCCCAACGCAAGGTATCAACTTCCTTCTGCCTCTTTTGATGATGGCTGGCGGCGGCCAGGTAGGCGCTGGTCTTGCACTGCTTCTTAAGACCAAAAATACACGTGTTAAGAAATACCTGACCGAGTCCATCCCTGTTGGTATTCTCGGCATTGGCGAGCCTTTGATGTATGCAGTTACCCTGCCTCTTGGAAAGCCGTTTATCACTGCGTGCCTTGGTTCAGGTATCGGCTCCGTTGTGGCGTACCTTTTCCACCTTGGCACGGTCTCTCAAGGTGTCTCGGGTCTCTTTGGTCTCCTCATCGTCCAGCCAGGAAATCAGGTCTTCTACGCGCTTGCCATGATTGTTGCGTATGCGGCAGGCTTTGTGCTTACGTGGTTCTTTGGCGTTGACGAAAACCGCATTGACGACGTCTTTGGTAAGTAGCATATAACGCCGGGCGATTGTTTTTTCGTACACATTTCCCCTCGCTCAGGCATACTGGGTGAGGGGATTTTTGCGAGAAGATGCAAGCTCTGCGCCCTTCTCGGCATTGTTCTCGCTACGAAAGATTTAGGAGCAGGGATGGACACGGGTTTTTCGCTTTATTGCGCAAACGGATATGAAACAAATGCGACAGTTGTTGCGAAAGCAAAAGCCGCAGGCTGTCGATATGCGTTTACCTCTTTGCATATACCGGAAGAAGAAGGGATTGATTATCGCGCGGAGACCGTGCGTTTGCTGAAGCTTTGTAAAGACGCCGGTATTGATCTTATCGCTGACATTTCTCCGGTCACTTTGAAGAAATTAGGCATTACGGATTTTACCGGCCTTGAAGAGCTTGGAATTACGTATGTGCGTCTTGATTTTGGGTTTTCAGCCAAAGAGACGGTGGCACTGTCAAAGGGATTCCACATAGTGTTCAACGCATCTACTATTTCGCATGAGGATATCATTGCATGGCAGGCAGCAGGAGCAGACTTTGCGCGTTTTACGGCGTGCCATAATTTTTACCCCAAGCGATTTTCTGCACTTTCGCTTGAGCGCGTGGCCAAAATCAATGAGCGCCTTAAAACACGGGGCTTCCAGACCATGGCGTTTGTACCGGGAGAAACCTATCGCGGACCCTTACATGAGGGGCTGCCCACCGTTGAAAGTCATCGTGGAGATACCGGTGATAAGTTGGTGTGCGATATGCTGGCATTATATGATGCCACTACCGATGTGGTAATGATTGGAGATTCTGACGTATCGCATGAGGTCTGGAACCGTATGAGACAACTTGGCGAGAATTGCTTGGAGATCCGAGCAAAGTTGTCGCCGGAATATGAGTATCTGTACGACAGAGATCAGCATGACCGTCCTGATTCGTCAGAGTACTTTATTCGGTCGCAGGAGTCGCGCCTGTGGGATGATGCTCCGGTTTATGGACCGACTGTCAAATCGGTTGAAAGCGCTGTTGAAAGCGCTGTTGAAAGCGTGCCTGTGGGTACGGTGCTGGTAAGCAATTCCGCCTACGGACGCTATGCTGGTGAGCTCTCCATTGCGCGTACCGAGCTTCCCTTGGATGCCCGTGATACCGTTGCGGGACACGTGGCCGATGCCGATACGGCGTTTTTGCCGTACTTGCATTTGGGACGAGGGTTTAGGCTTATTCGTTAAATGCTTAAGCCCCAAGACCTTCTCGGCATCTTTCCAACAGTGTGGATGTGGAGATACAATGATGTTCTAAATACTGAGCTACGAATGATATGTCGCAGCTGATTGTGATGGCTTTGGGTTCGTTTTCCGGCAACGGAAAAGGCATGGTAGTGTCAGGCGGAAAGGAAGTTGTCATAAACATTTGGAAATCCTCATGGATACATTGTTGCAGACGGTTGGAATTGGTCGATACGGTATGTGAACACGCAGTATGCAAAATTCACTTATACCGACAGCATCTTCTTTACTAAGTAAAATCATGTCTGTCTACGATCGCCTCAGTAAAAGAAAAAAGGTTTTCATCCTTACGGGAATTCTGATACTTGGAGGAATAGTTTTGACAACGATAGGTTTAGCGAGAAGTAATAAAAGTGGGGTTATCAGTAGTGATAATAACGCTCATAACTCGTATACTCATATGCTTGAGGTAACAGGCCATATTGTCGGCATCGACGAGGAAGCTAATACCTTTCAACTGCGCGTACCCGTCGAAGATGGCTCTGAGAGAGTCTTAACCGTGCATTTTGGTGAAAAACCTGTGAGCGGTGTTCTGGTAAATGTATCTGACTACAAAATTGGGGACCGTGTCACAATAGATTACTTTCCTTATGATCGTAAAGGATCATATATTGATGCCGATTTTATCGAGATCTTTGACGGGCAACGAGATCGGGTGTGGAAAGATGCTCAAGTACCAAAGATATATACCGACAAAAACGCATAAGGAGCTATCTATACAGAGCTACACAGTAAAATTTTTGTAGCCTTATGCTGTTTGAACTTCCAAGCACTTCTCCACATTGACTCCTTGATGCGTCTGTGCCAGCGAAGAAGATGCCACATCATCAGCAGAAAGTCCAAGTAAGTGAGCGCGGCGGCAATTGATGTTCTCGGGGCGATGGTGCAGCCAAATGGAAATTCCCAACGACCACAGAGGCAGCAGATACAAAAATGATGCTGCCAGAAGGCTCATGGAGGGCGCACCAATGGCGGAAAGTACCGAGATGTTTGAGATGGACCAGGGAACCAAAGGAGCCAAGATAACGGCGCTGTTCTCGATATCAAGGGCAAGTACGCTTGAAGATTTTTCCGTATGCTCGCAAAGGTTGTTGGTCAACATGATGGCAAGTGTTTGATTACAGGAGACCATTGAAGTAAACATACTGGTAATAAGGATGCTCAAGAAGGGTGTGGACTTATCGCTTAAGTCAGCGACCATCTCGCACATACGTCGAAGCAGATGCGTGCTTTGGAAAAGACCTGCGTAACTTGAAGAAATAGCTACGATAAATACCACATTCAGCATCGAGAATACTCCGCCGCCGTTGACCATGTTGGCGACGGTAGCTCCCGGGGCGCGTAGACCAAAAAGCAGGATCTGGGGGAGATCTATGATGGGAACATGCTGGACAAAGATACAGATGCCACAGGCGAGCAGGAGGCTGGAGAGCATGGTAATAATGACATCGACCTTCAAAAGGGCAAGAACAACTACCAAAATGGCAGGTGCGAGCGCGACCCATGAAAGACGAAATGCGCGTGAAAGAATGGAAGTTACATCAGGTACGGTACCCGATCCGCCCATAAACGTGTCCCATGCAACATAGATGAGACAGGCAATGATGAAGGGAACCACGCTGGTTCGGAGCATGCGACCGATATTTTTTGACAGGTTGGTATCGGTGAGCTGTGAAACCAACATGGCGCTTGTGGACATGGGAGAGCAGCGGTCACCAAAGTAGCTGCCGGCAAGCACTGCTCCGCCAATGAGAAGCTCGTTTGCATTAATGGCGCGGCCTATTGACATGCAGATAATGCCCATAGTGGCGGCGGTTCCGAAAGCGGTGCCGATGAGCATGGACATCATGGAACATAAAAGAAATGTTGCCAGTACAAAAACTGAGGGTGAGAGCAGGTTGGATGAAATGCTGACAATCTCAGGAATGGTTCCGGAGGCTCGCCATGCGGCGCTCATGGCACCGACAATGGCAAAAAGAGCAATAACGGACCGGACTTCCCAAATAGATTTTGCGGCTGAGCGCAAGAGGGCTTTGGCGGAAATGCTACGGGAAATACCGTAGCTAAAAAAGAGGGCAAAACCCATAAGCAAGGTATAGATAAGGGGAACAGACAGGACAGTGCCGATAATAAGGAGTACGGCGAAGGTACCGATAATCACAAATTCTGTCATGCAACCAACTTCCTGAAAAATCTGTCCTTTCACGGTATAGCGTACGTGCTCAAAAAAGATATGTCTAACTGTTTTCATTGGTCATTATTACAGGTAAAATTTGTGCTAATGTGAACTGGGAAAACGATGGAAAGGTTTTCGAAAACTTAAAAAATACGAGGTTGAGGCAGTATTTGGTGGAGATATCATGAATTTTCAAACCATGGATTATTTTGTAGCAGTGGCCGAGGAGCGAAGTTTTACGCGAGCGGCCGAACGTCTTAATGTGACGCAGCAGACTCTTTCGGCAAATATTGCCCACACCGAAAAAGAGTTGGGTACCAAGTTGCTTGATAGAAGCGTGCCCCTGACGCTGACGTATGCAGGGGAAGAATTTCTGAAATATGCTCGTCGGTTTCAAGCAACCAGGCGTGCGATGCGCCAAGAATTCAGAGATATTTCAGGTAACGAACGTGGTCGCCTGCGGGTAGGAGTAACGGCAACACGCGGACACATCATCATGCCGCGCTCAATAGCGGCTTTTCAAAAACAGCACCCTCTCATTTCGATTGAATTGCATGAAGGGGAGAATGATCAGCTGGTAGAATGGCTGTCGGGCGGTCAACTTGATCTGGTGGTGGCAACCATTACGGGTCCTGCCTACGATTTGGTGGTCCACGATCTTTTTCTTGAGAAGATCGTGCTTGTGGTGGCTTATGACCTTTTGCGTGAGCTCTATGGAAACGACGCCGATGCGATAGTGGCCAAGGTTGAGAAGACCGCGAACCTTTCACCTTTTGCCGACCTTCCGTTTTTGACGGTAGGCAAGCGTGATGTTGCGGGCAATTTGGCTCGACAGGCATTTGCAAGCGCAGGCATTAACCCGCACATCAAAGTCATGTCTCGAAATTCAGAAACCCTTATGGCGCTGGCCGTGCGTGGTGTAGGTGCCTGCTTTTTACCGTCCGAGCTGGTGGCTTCAACGTTTACAAAACCGCAGGATGCGGGCTTATGTGTTATAGAACTTGGTAAAAATATGACATACTCCGTAAGCGTCGCGTGGAGAAAAGCCGAGCACGTGTGGAGTGTTGTCACATCTTTCGATGAGGTGCTCAAAGAGCAGCTTTCCGAAGTGACTTCCGAGGCGAGTGTCTAATGGATATCATCTATCAAGATAGCTGTATTCTTGCGGTTAATAAGCCTGCAGGTATCATCATCCATAGCGACGGTACTTCGCGCGCGGGCGAACGCGCCGGCATGCGCGCCGCCGAAACGCTTACCGATCACGTTCGCGTTTATCTTGAGAACAAAGGTTGTGTGCAACAGGTGCAAGATGCGCAAGCGCTGCATCGTCTTGATAAGGACACTACGGGTATCGTGCTCTTCTCGCTTGATAAAGAAACTCAGCCGCTGTTTGATGAGCTCATACGAAGCCGTAATGTACATAAGACCTATCTTGCGGTGGTTAAAGGGGAATTTCCGGAAGGAGAGCAAGACATTACGCTGCCGATCGGAAGAGATCGCCATGACGCAAGACGGATGCGCGTGTCAAAGACGGGAAAGGCAGCTTTGACGCATGTTCGCCGCCTTGAGGTACAACGCCGAGGTCAAAGCACGCGATCACTCATGCTTGCCGAGCTGGGTACGGGAAGAAAGCATCAGATCCGCGTGCACTTCTCGGCTCTGGGTTTTCCGATTGTGGGAGATGGTCTGTATGGTCCGATTGCGAGAGACAGCATGTATGGGCGAGCCTCTTTTACAAGGGCTGCCGCTTTTACGCAGGGGCCTCTTATGCTGCACGCCTATGAGCTTTCGTTTGTGCATCCGATGACAGGAGAGTCTCTTGTGTTGAAAACGGGATGGCCGTCGCGTTTTACCGGATGGAGCGTGCAGAATCCATAAAAGTCAGTCATACTGAAACATGTGTCAAAGTCGTTGTACGCGCACTGAGTTAGTTTAACCGGTGACGTGCGTACGGTCAGGTAGACGATGTATCGGTCGTGTATGAGGGATATGCTGCCGAAGACAAAGCGAGGGGGCTTTCATGCCAGGTACCATGCGTGGTGTGTACACTAATCTTACGGAGATCCGCCGGAAGGTGTTTCGAGAGGTTTCTAAACTTGCGTACGAGAGTGGCGAGAAGCCCCTCGAAGAAGTGGCTCGCAAGATGGAACACCTTCCGTATACCATTGTTCCGGGAGAGATTGCAACCTACCGCGAAAGCGTATTTTTGGAGCGCGCGGTAGCAGGAGAGCGCGTGCGCATGACCATGGGTATGCCCATGCAGGGCGTTGACCATCCCGAGCAGCTTTCAGAGGGTATTGAGAAGGCAGCCATTCCCGAGGTGTACTATCAGCCTCCGCTGATTAACATCATCAAGTTTGCGTGTAATGCCTGCGAAGACAATGTGTTTCGGGTGTCAAACGCCTGCCAGGGTTGTCTTGCGCACCCGTGTCGAGAAATCTGTCCAAAAGGCGCCATCAGCTTTGTCGACAAGAAAGCTTTTATCGATCAAGAGAAGTGCATCAAGTGTGGTATGTGCGAAAAGGTTTGCCCCTACCACGCCATACTGCATCATCTTCGCCCCTGTGCCGAGGCTTGTGGCATGCACGCCATTGGCTCTGATGAGCATGGTCGAGCCGATATTGATTACGAGAAGTGTGTTTCTTGTGGGCAATGCCTGGTTAACTGCCCCTTTGGTGCCATTGCCGATAAGAGCCAGATTTTCCAGGTGATTACCGCCATCAACCAAGGCAACGAGGTTATTGCAACGGTGGCTCCGTCGTTTGTGGGCCAGTTTGGCAAGGGCGGCGTCGGCAAGCTCCGTGAAGCGTTTAAGCAGCTTGGATTTGCAAGTCTTGAAGAGGTTGCAACCGGTGCCGATATGTGTACGGTGCAGGAAGCCGAAGACTTTTTGGACGAAGTTCCCGAAAAACTTCCGTTTATGGGAACAAGCTGTTGTCCGTCTTGGTCAGCTATGGCAAAGATGGAGTTTCCCGACAATGCGGATGCCATTTCAATGGCACTGACTCCCATGGTTTTGTCGGCACGCCTGATTCGCAAGAACCATCCCAAAGCAAAGATCGTGTTCGTGGGTCCATGTTCTGCTAAGAAGCTGGAGGCGATGCGTCGTTCCGTTAAGTCAGAGGTTGATTTTGTTCTGACGTTTGAAGAACTTGCTGGCATGATGGAGGCAAAGGGCATTGCGTTTGAGTCGCTTGCTGACGACAAGAGTGATTTTGAAGCATCTTCACGTGACGGTCGCGGTTTTGCGGTTTCCGGCGGTGTTGCCACGGCAGTGGTGAATGCCATTCACGATAAGCATCCCGACCTGGAAGTTAAGGTCATGGCTGCAGAAGGTCTCGACAACTGTCGCGCGATGATGAAAGATGCTGTGAAGGGCAAGTATCCCGGCTATCTGCTGGAGGGCATGGCGTGCCCGGGAGGCTGCGTTGCTGGTGCGGGTACCCTTTCCGCTATCAACCGTGCGTCCGCCGCGGTCAAACGCTACGCAAAGACGGCCTCAAAAGACGTTGCTACCAAAAACGAGTACAATCCGCTCATTCCCGAGCTGGCCGGTTCCGTTTCTCCTGAGGTTGAGATTGCCGAGGTCAGGGAAGTTCAGAAGCCCAGGAAGAATTAGCGGGTTTGGCGCTCTTCTCGCTTCTAGAGCTGCTCTTCTCGTCAAGCGAGCCGTACTTGTCGCTTCAAAAGCGGTACCTGTGTAGTAGGTTTCAAAAAGCTGTGTAGTACTTTTTTGTGGCGAGAAGAGCGGTCTTCTCGTTACGTCAACTCAACTAGCTGTGGTTTTGTAAAATGAGGGTGAATCAGAGTTCGAAAAAAGTACTACACAGGTTTTGAGAAAGTACTACACAGCCTCGGGTTTTTGAACTCGAGTTTTGAAGCAGCAAGCGTGAGCTTAAGCACAGCAGAGGGTACAGCTTTTTAAGTATGTAGCTTTTGTCAGAACAGTCAGAACAGTAGTCGCCCTATTCTTCTTGTGATAAAGGTCATAATAAAGATCCGACTCTGTAAAGACAGAGTCGGATCTTTCCGAGTCAAATAAGCTAGTGTCTGACTATAAACAGAGTTGAGTCAGATTGCAGCTGGCTGAACCAGAGGATGCTATTCTTTCTGGTCTTTAATGGACGCATAGAAAGTGGCATGTGAGAATACGTCTTTGATAGTTTTGCCGTTAACAAAGGGAAGGCTTAAAAACTCATCGACCGTAGGAACGAGTTCAGAACAATCAACGAAGTGATTCTTGGCATTACGAATGCTGGTGTCTTGTGCACGCCATGCTTCAAAGTTAACGTCTGTGAGGTAGTACACCTGGTTGCCAACCTTCATATATACTGAATGATGATTGTGCAGGTAGTTGACCAGGTCCTCGTAAGAGATTTCAAGTGCCTCAGAGCTTTTCTTACCCATGATGCTATCCTTTCTTCGTAGACGGCAAAACCATCCTGTGGGACGCACTTTCTTTGAATATACCGCCGAGTAGGCTTTGATATTCAAACGTTTTTAATTCATCGGGTAAGCGTAGGTTTTTACGCGGTAGACGTATGCCATGTATCAGACACTTGCCTATGGGCTATTTCTCTGGTAGAAGGATTGCCTCGACCATTTCGTCAGCGGTATCTACCAGTGTGGTTGCTCCTGCGGCGAGAAGAACCTCTTTGTCCCTAAAGCCCCAAGTAACGCTAATGCACGGCATATTGCTGTTTCGTGCGGTTGCGATATCAACCTCCGAATCGCCAATGTAGACGGCATCTTCTGGAGCTACGTCAATTTGTTGGAGCGCAAAATGAACGGGTTCTGCATCAGGCTTGCGCTTGAGATTGTCGCGTTGGCCTAAGGCAAAGTCGAACTTACCAAAAAAGAAATGGTTCATGAGATCTGCGATGGCAAAGTCAGGCTTGTTAGAAACGACAGCGCACTTTACGCCTAAAGCGCGAAGCCGATCGATGGCATCGACCACGCCGGGATAGGGGGCGGTGGTGTCAAGGCTGTGGTCGGCATAATGTTCTTTAAACGTTGCAAGAACTTTCCGACAGAGCTCATCTGGGGTTCCTTCGGGCACCGCATCGTGGATAAGTTTGGCAACTCCATTGCCAACGAGGTGCTTGATCTCGCCAACCGTATAGGTGGGCATGTCGTATTGTTTGAGAGCGTAATTGGTTGCCCATGCAAGGTCGACGATGGTATTGAGAAGTGTTCCGTCAAGATCAAACACTGCAGCTTTGTATGGCATGGCAAAACCTCGTTCTTCTCGGCATGGCAGAAAAATCGGCGCGTGCAACCGTTGCAGCAATTACGCCATGCAACGAACGTGCATCCGTTGCAGCAATCACGCAACCGTCGGCGCAATCGCGACACGCAGCAATCACGCATCCGTCGGAAACGCAACAATTGCGTAAAACCGTTACCAATATAGTAGTTGCTCGCAAAGATGTCACCTTTGCGGAGTACAATATCGTCTTGGTGCAAATGTGTGCCGTCTACACACGTTTGCCGTCTGCTGAGCGCTGTCCGATTTGACACAGGACAGCAGAGACGAGAGGATTTTTAGTGGATACATCCAACTCAAGCGCCATGCCAACGTCACAATCAAAATCGATTTCACTCAAGCCTGTCAATCAGCATAGTATGCACACGCATACCTGCGGAGAATTGCGTGCCGAGAATATCGGCGAAGTTGTTACGCTTACCGGCTGGGTTTGGCGTCGTCGTGACTTCGGTGGCCTTGTCTTTGTGGATCTTCGTGATCGCGAGGGTTTGACACAGGTGCTGTTTGATCCCGACGTGGCACCTGAGGCATTTAAGACGGCCGAGGGCATCCGCCCTGAGTGGCCGGTTTGCATCACGGGTACCGTTCAACATCGCTCCGAAGGTCAGACGAACGAATCGTTGGCAACCGGTGAGGTTGAGATTTTAGCGTCTGAGATTGAGGTGTTGAACACCGCTCAGACACCTCCGTTCCAAATTGAGAATCACATTGACGTGAACGAAGACCTGCGCCTGAAGTATCGCTACGTCGACTTGCGCCGTCCGCGTATGGCTCGTAATCTTCATCTGCGCTCCGACTTTACCTTTGCGCTTCGTGAAGCCTTTCACAAGCGTGACTTTACTGAGGTGGAAACTCCAGCGCTTTTTAAGTCAACGCCTGAAGGTGCGCGAGATTTCCTCGTACCCTCACGCATGCAAGGAGGCAGCTTTTATGCGCTTCCACAGTCTCCGCAGCTCTTAAAACAGCTGCTGATGATTGGTGGTGTGGAGCGCTATTACCAGGTTGCCAAGTGCTTCCGCGACGAGGACCTCCGGGCGGATCGTCAGCCTGAATTTACCCAAGTTGATACGGAGATGTCCTTCGTGACTCAAGACGGCGTGATGTCTGAGCTTGAGGACATTCTCTCAGATGCATTTGGAAAGATGGGAATTCAGATGCAGACGCCGCTTCGTCGGATGCAGTATTGGGATGCAATGGATACGTACGGCACCGATAAGCCCGACACTCGTTTTGGCATGGAGCTTCATGACGTGTCCAATATCTTCCAAGATTCCAGCTTCAAGCTCTTCAGCGGAGCCGCACACACCGACGGGCAGTATGTAAAGGCCATCAATGCGCGTGGAGCGGGTTCTTGGCCGCGCTCACAAATCGATAAGCTCGGTGAAGTTGCGGCAGGCTTCGGAGCCAAGGGTCTTGCGTGGATTGCGTATAGAGAGGACGGTAGCGTCGGCGGTCCCATTGCCAAGTTCTTCTCGGCAGATGAGCTCGATGCTCTGCGCACAGAGATGGAAGCGCAACCGGGCGATCTCATTCTCTTTGCGGTGGGGGCTCGTCTTGAGACGGATGAGATTCTGGGCGGCATGCGTCTGCATATGGCACGTGTGCTGGAAGTTCCTCGCGAAGGACATGACTTCCTGTGGGTAGTCAATTTCCCGCTTTTCCACTGGGACGAAGAAACGCAAAGCTATGCTTCTGAGCACATGCCCTTTACGCAGCCAAATGAAGATCAGATTGACCTTCTGGATACCGATCCTCTGTCCATTGGTTCGCATACCTACGACTTTGTGATGGACGGCTTTGAGGCGGGCGGCGGTGGCATGCGTATCCACAACGCTGACCTGCAGCTTCGCATCCTTGAGAAGCTGGGTTTCACCAAAGAGCGTGCAGAGGCTCAGTTTGGCTTTTTGATGGAGGCGCTGACCTATGGCGCACCTCCCATGGGCGGCTTTGCACTTGGCCTCGATCGCGTGTGTATGCTGCTGGCGGGCGCCGATTCCATTCGTGATGTCATGGCATTTCCCAAGACAACATCGGGCTCGGATCTTATGTCCGCCGCGCCGTCGCCTGTGACTGATGATCAACTAAAGGAGGTATCTCTCCGCACGTTGTAGGGGGAGAGTATTGTGTCTAAAGATACTTCTTATAGAGCGGGCGCTTCGTCTGCCGAGAAGAACGGCCGCACCGATACCGCTGCCGCTGCAACCGGCGCCACCGTTGCTACCGGCGGCGTCACTGCAGCTCACGTTGCTACGACCGGTGCCAACGCCGCCACTGAAAAGGGCGTGGCGCTTTCCGACATCAAAGTGCTGGCTTCCCACTTTGGAGCTTACCGCGCCGACTTTATCAAGTCGGGATTGTGCGTGTTTGCGGAGTCAGTGCTTGAGCTGTTCATCCCGTTTTTGATGGCACGTATCGTCGATGAGGGAATCATGCACGGCAATCTGCAAACCGTGTTTGTCAACGGTATTGCCATGGTTGCCTTTGCGCTTCTCGCCATGGGTGCAGGCATTGGTTATGCACGCTTTTCGGCCCGTGCGGCCATGGGGCTTGGCGCGCGTCTTCGTGAGGACGAGTTTGCCTGCATGCAGGGCTTTGCGTTTGCAAATCTTGATCGTTTTGACACCTCCTCGTTGGTTACGCGTCTCACTTCCGATGTAACCATCATTCAAAATGCCATTGCCATGGGTACGCGTCCGTTCATGCGTGGACCCATCATGCTGATTATGGGTGTCTTTTTGGCGTGTGTAATGAGTCCTGAACTGGCCTTTGTTTACTTTACCGTTTTGCCTTTTTTGGCGCTTTGCCTCTTCTTTATTGTGACTCGCGTAAGTCCTTTGTACCAAGCGCTGCAGGGGTCGATGGATAAAATCAATGAGGTGCTCCAGGAAGATTTTGCTGCCATCCGTGCGATTAAAGCCTATGTGCGTGAAGGCTTTGTATCCGATCGCTTTGCCACCGTTAATGCCGCTTACGCCAAAACGGCAACACGTACATTCGGTACGTCAGTTATGAACGTTCCGGCATTTCAGACAGCCATGTATGTGGCAAACGTTGCCATTTTGCTTTTTGGTGGCCGGATGATTATGGCCGGTACGCTTGGAGTTGGCGAGCTTACGGGTTTCATGAGCTACGTGCTGTTGATTATGAACTCGCTCATGATGATTTCGGGTGTTTTTCTGTTGACGGCGCGCGCTATTACCAGCGTGCATCGTATCGGTGAAATACTTTCTGAGATACCTGTCATCAAGTCTCCACAAGATGGCCTGACAAAGGTTCCAGACGGTTCCATCGCGTTTAAAGACGTCTCTTTCAAATATAGTTTTGACGCCAAAGAAGACGTTCTCGAGGATATTACGCTTTCCTTTACTTCCGGATCCACTATCGGAATCCTTGGCGGTACCGGTTCCGGTAAAACTACCCTGGTACAGCTGATCGCCCGTCTCTACGACGAAACGACGGGCACGGTTGAAGTAGGGGGTCATGACGTTCGTGCGTATGATTTAGCCTCACTTCGTGACGCCGTTGCGGTGGTGCTCCAGAAAAATGTTTTATTCTCGGGCACGGTACGCGACAACTTGTGCTGGGGGAATCCTCAAGCAACTGACGAAGAATTGCTTGAGGTATGTAAAATTGCCTGCGTGGACGAGTTTCTCGACCGCATCGGTGGTCTTGACGGTGATTTGGGTCAAGGCGGCGTTAACGTCTCGGGCGGCCAAAAGCAGCGCCTGTGTATTGCGCGAGCACTCTTGAAGCACCCTCAGGTTCTTATTTTTGACGATTCTACCAGCGCGGTTGATACGGCAACTGACGCTAAGATCAGAAGCGGTCTGGCGCGTCTCAAAGGTACAACCAAAATCATTATCGCTCAGCGCGTAAATTCCGTTATGGAGGCAGATCAGATTGTCGTCCTTGACAACGGTCGCGTTCACATGACGGGCACGCACGCAGAGCTTCTCGCCCAAAGTCCTATCTATAGGGAGCTGTATGAGTCGCAGATACATGGCTCTGATCCCCAGAGTCATGATTCTGCTCAAGATTTGGTTTCTGGCGAGAAGAACGACGTGTCGTCTGTGCCTGCCGTAGCGGAAGAGGAGGTGCATCATGGCTAGTCGCGGAGGAGCATCGGTGCGCCCCAAAAACGTAGGCTACACGCTGCGCCGTTTTGTAACGTATCTCGGGCATGCGAAAAAGCGCCTGCTTCTTGTGGCATTTCTCGTAACGATAAGCGGTCTTTCTGCGCTTCTCGGCACGTATATGATCAAACCGGTTGTTGCTGCCGTTGGTGCGGGAGACGTATCCGGCTTTACGCGCCTGGTACTTTTTACGGCGGGCGTGTATCTGCTTGGTGCCCTTACGAGCGTTGGCTATACACAGACCATGGTTTGGGCTGCTCAGACGGTGGTGTTTGACATCCGTCGCGACCTCTTTGAGCATATTTTAACGTTGCCGCTGAAGTTCTTTGACGGGCAAACGCGCGGCGACATTATGAGCTACTTTACCAATGATGTTGATACTATTTCCGAAGCACTCAATAACAGTTTTGCCAATCTTATCCTGGCGTTTATTCAGATGGTGGGTACGCTTATCCTGCTCTTTGTTTTGAACTGGCAGCTGACTATTATCACCGTGGCTTTTGATGTCTTGATTGTCTTATATGCGCGTTATTCAAGCGGACGTTCAGCAGCGTATTACGCTACTCAGCAGACGTCGCTTGCGGCTCTTAATGGCTATGCCGAAGAAAGCATTTCCGGCCTGAAAGTCGTAAAGGTGTTCAACCACGAGGCGGCAAACCTTGCGGGGTTCCGTGCCTACAATGAGGAACTGAGAGCCGCAGGTACCAGTGCGCAGACATACGTAGCCACCATGGTGCCTATCACGGTATCGTTGACGTATATCAATTATGCCGTGGTCACCGTTGTGGGTGCTATCCTTGCGGTTAACGGACACGCCGATGTGGCAAGTCTCGCCTCGTACCTGGTCTTTGTTCGACAAGCCGCCATGCCGTTCAATCAGTTCACGCAGCTTGGCAACTTCCTCATGACGGCTCTTTCCGGTGCTGAGCGCATCTTTGGTGTCATGGAACTTTCGCCCGAGGTGGACGACGGAAACGTTACTCTCGTCCGTACCGGTAGCTACGATACCGGCGATGAGTGCTGGGCATGGCAAAAGCCTGATGGCGAGAAGATCCCGCTTGCCGGAGACGTTCGCTTTGATGATGTGACCTTTGGGTACGACGAAGGTCAGACGGTTCTTGCCAACCTTTCACTGTTTGCGAAACCGGGCCAGAAGATAGCTTTTGTCGGCTCGACCGGCGCCGGCAAAACTACGATTACCAACTTGATTAACCGCTTCTATGACGTGCGCGGCGGTACCATTACCTACGACGGCATTCCGGTAAACGACATCAAGAAAGCGGCGCTGCGGGCTTCTTTAGGCATCGTGCTTCAGGATACCCATCTTTTTACCGGTACCATTGCGGACAATATCCGCTTCGGCAAGCTGGATGCAACGGATGCGGAAGTTATTGCCGCTGCAAAGATTGCCAATGCCGATAAGTTCATCCGCCGCATGCCAAAAGGCTACGATACTTTGTTGACGTCTGACGGAGCCAATCTGTCTCAGGGTCAACGCCAGCTCTTGGCGATTGCGCGTGCTGCCATTGCCGATCCTCCCGTTTTAATTTTGGATGAAGCCACATCGAGCATTGATACCCGCACCGAGGCTCTTATCGAGCAGGGCATGGATGCCCTCATGGCGGGCCGCACCGTCTTTGTGATTGCGCACCGCCTCTCTACCGTGCGTAACGCAAATGCCATTATGGTGCTTGAACATGGACATATCATTGAGCGCGGTACGCACGATGAGCTGATTGCGCAGCACGGTGAGTATTATCAGCTCTACACCGGCTCACGTGAGTTGGAGTAGGTGGAACCGGATATGTTTGAAGCTCTGGCAGTTGCCCTCGGTGGAGCGCTTGGAAGTTTGGGTCGCTGGCAGTTGGGAGTTCTCCTTAAGCAGTGGATTCCTGGCGTGCCGGCAGGTACGTTTGCTGCAAATGTAGTGGCAGGTCTGATAATTGGTTTTGTGACGGGGCTTGACCTTGCAAGTCCGCTTCAGCCACAGGTCAAGCTGTTTTTGGCCGTCGGTCTTTGTGGAGGACTTTCAACCTTCTCGACCTTCTCGAACGAAACGTTTTCATTTATTCAGGCGGGAAACTGGGTGGGCGCAGGCTGTAACATTGCAGTCAACGTCGTGACCTGTTTGCTTGCCGTATTTGTTGGCTTGAAGCTTGCGGCGGCCGTTGCGTAGTTCAGACGCTTCAACCTTCGATATATTTTGACATCGACTCTTTCAGGGATGTTGACTGTGTGATGTGCGTGAACTGCTTTCTACTTCTATACTATCTTTTTAGAATGTAGTGCTTATGATTACGGAGAATTGTAGTGTCGGAAATCTCTGTTCAACATATCAGTAAAAGCTACGGTAATAATCACGTTCTCGATGACGTATCGTTTACGGTACCTAGCGGAAAGATAACAGTCGTGCTTGGCAAAAACGGCGCAGGAAAGACGACGCTTATCAAACTTATGCTCAACATGATATCTGCCGGTAGTGGAGATATTTTGTATGATGGGATTTCTATTAAGAAGCTGGGCTATAGATTGTATCGACAGATAAGTGCCGTGCTTGAATCAGTTGATAATCTATATCCATTTCTTACGGGCAAACAAAACCTGAAATACTTTCTTAACCTTGCTCAATCACACAAGTCGTATGCGGATGCTTCCATCCAAAGTTTGCTTTCCAACTTTGATCTGATTGAACACATGGATAAGCCCGTAGGCGAGTATTCAAGAGGAATGCTTCAAAAACTTGCACTGGTGATTGCACTTGCCAATGACGGGGCAACGCTGTTTTTGGATGAACCCACGCTTGGACTCGATTTTCAAAGTACGAGGCAGATCTGCGAAAAGATAAAAAGGTATTCATCAGTGGACGGACGAACTATCGTTTTAACATCTCACCAGTCCGAGATCATCGGTCTTCTCGCCGATTATGTGATTTTGATAGATGGTGGAAAGGTCATTTTTGAAGGAGCGTATCGGGATTTTCTGCACGTAAATGCAGAGCAGGTGCCATTGTTTGAGGCGGTGTTGACAGAGGAAGTTGTGCTTTTTGAAGTTCCCGTTGATGTTAAGGTAGGAGTACAGGACGGGAAGACAGTTCTTTGGTCGGCACGTGCTGACGCTCTGTACAATGTTCTTTTGAGCCGGGGTCTTATGGATAAACTTGAGATTTTACGCCGTAAGGGGTCTTCGATCGAAGAGACGTTGGCGTACTTCTATGCAAAGAAGGATGCCTAATATGCTGAGGCTTTGTAAAGCAGAACTCATAAAGTACGCGCATGAGATTCGGTGCTATTATCCCGACCAGCTGGTAAGCATCATAGTTACCGTTATTATGTTTACCCTGTTTTTGCTTTTGAACGGCAGCCAGACCGAAAGCGCGTTTATCGGCTTTGTGTATTGGTATTTGCTTAGCTCTGTTATCAGCGAGGCGGCCGTTTCCATTTCAGCCGAAAAACAGATGGGTATTCTTGACCAGCTCATTATCAAGCCGTTTCCTTTTGAGTGGCTTATCCTTGCGCGAACGTTCTCGTGGCTGATTGTCAATCTTTTGAAAGTCGTTGTTGTTTCATGCATTTTGAGTGGTTTGTTGCGCGCGCCCTTGAGTTTCAACGGTCAATACCTCGGGATTTTTCTCATTACGGTAGTGGGGGTATTTGGATTCACACTGCTTTTGGTGGGTTTGACGCTCAAGTACACCAAGACCGCGTCGTTTGATTCCATCATTTCGTATGCGCTTTTATTCTTTACCGGTGCAATTCTTCCTGCCGAACAGATGCCGGCATGGGCGACGTTTCTGGGTGCGGGTCTTCCCATCACCAAAGGTATTGAAATGACACGCTCTCTCGCACTGGGTGGCGTGGTTACGGGTTTTGACTATGGTGTTCTTGCGGCGCAGTCGCTGTTCTTTTTCGCCGTCGGTTACGGAATCTTTTATGCAGTGTATGCTTCCGGTAAAAAGTCAGGTCTGGACAGGCGCTATTAGCCTGGCCTTGAGTGGATTGTCCAATCTGGTTAATTGGCGAGAAGTTCTTTGTTTCTTTATTCCCCAAATTTGAAGGTTTGACTTAATTTTAACTTCATCCAAACACATAATAGGAAGTTCCAAACTCAACAGAAAATGTTCGACTAACTCTGAGAATGAACTCTAAGAGGTAAATAGGCACCTTTTAGGACTTGTAAGGAGTTAGAAAGTCTAGAACGTCTTTTAGGAAGTGAGTACTCCAGATATATTCGGTTGAGAATGAAAATCAACCAAGCAAATCTCTGCTCAGTCATAGCAGCTTTGCGATGGAGAGGCTCATATCTTTCTATAAGCTGAAGACGTGTGGGCAATTTATCTATGGTGTAGCTACTTAACTATCGTGAGGAGAAGTTCATTTTGTGAATCGTTGATATTTCCAAATACATGTTCTTGTTGGCCGTAAAATGCTCTTATCGAGACGGTCTGAAGCAACAGAGAGGGCTTGGGATGTGCGAGGAATGTTACGTCGAAGACAAAAGGATTACTCCACTGATTAATCCTCTGGAATGTTTGAAGCATCATACGCAGTATATATGCGGTACTTGCGGGCGCTGTATCTGCATTGAACACGATCCAAAAAGAGGCCTGCAGAGATGGAACTTTCCCTTTAAGTCGCTTGAGATTGCCAAGCTTTATTTACGCACTGCTGACCATACCTTGAAAATGGCATGTGGCATCTATGAGATAACAGATGCAAATAAAAGGGTTTCGTACAAAATTTTTCCAACCGTCGCTGATCTAGAAGAGTTCTTAAAAAAACATAGGGATAAGAGATGCCCTCAGATGGCACCTATCTTCTCAGCAACAACGTACAGAGAGTTTCCTCACACGAGTGTAAGAAAGCTCAAAGAAGAAGAGATCGTGCAGTATATGAGTGAACGTATCTAAATACGCGTATCTTTAGTTTTACCAGTAGAAAGTATCGTTTTTAGCCCTATTTTTATCAATAAAGAATAATTAACCAGGTCATGTCCCTAAAATGGTGTAAAAGATGGAAATGGGCCAGAGGTCCGCTTCCAAGTAAACCTGTAATCGCCAGAAAACAGAAGAGGCTTGGAGGTAAAACATGGCTTAAATCAATAGTACTCTCGATCAAGAAGAGATTCTACAGTTGCTTTCTAAGAACAGAAGCGATGCATTTCGCATACTGCTTCAACAAATATTGAGTCAAAAATGACGTTTAGTTGTGTTTTCTTGCTAATTTAAGCCTTTAGTGGTGGATTGAATCACCACTAAAGGCTTGATTTGAAGCGAATAAGCGTTGCCAAGTTGCTCCGAAGTAAAGTGCATTACTCCTAAAGTACGTTACCCCGAATGAAGGAGCGCCATCACAAAGCGAGAAGAACCCTCGGAAAGTAAGAAAACTCACAAAGCGAGAAGAACTCTCGATTTCTACTTCTTGACCTTACCCTGGTTGGCAACGGCGTTGATCTTTGCTTCGATGGTAGCCGGATCGCCAATGTAGTGCTTGTCGACAACGTTCCAGTTTTCATCAAAGGTGTATGCGCATGGAATGCCGGTTGGGATGTTGACCTCAAGAATCTCTTCCGGGGTCAGGTGCTCAAACTGCATGACAAGAGCGCGGAGGCTATTGCCGTGAGCCGCAATGAGAACGCGCTTACCGGCTTCCATCTGTGGCTTAATCTCGGACTCAAAGTAGGGCCATGCACGGGCAATGGTGTCCTTCAAGCACTCGGTGTAGGGCAGGTCTTCCTTAGGAACATCGCGGAACATTTCCTGTACGTGAGGATCGCGCTCATCACCGGGCTCAAGGGCGGGTGGCTGGACGTCAAAGGAGCGGCGCCAAATCTTGACCTGAGCTTCGCCATGCTCGGCTGCCGCGTCAGCCTTGTTGAGACCCTGAAGTGCACCGTAGTGACGCTCGTTCAGACGCCAGGTCTTGTGGACAGGCAGCCAGTTGCGATCAAGCTCGTCAAGTACGTGGTTAAGCGTGTGGATTGCGCGCTTTAAGAGGGAGGTGTAGCACACGTCAAAATCGTAGCCCGCTTCATGAAGAGCCTTGCCGCCCGCGATTGCTTCCTCGTGACCCGTCTCAGTGAGGTCCACATCGGTCCACCCGGTGAAGAGGTTGAGCTTGTTCCACTCGGACTCGCCGTGACGTACGATGACCAGGTGCATGTACTTGTCTTCTGCCATGAAGGTATCCCTTCTCTAGAAATCCTTGCGACACCGCGCACGCCGTCGTCGTGTCGCACGACCATTCACCAAAACGGATGAATGGTTCTTTACATGTATTAGTATGCCGCACTTGGGTATAGTTTGCTTCAGTTAACATGAAATTTTGTGAGTCAGAGTAACGTTTATTTTGGATGGTATTTGTCTGTGTGATGTGTTTATTGATGGAAGGTCTTGATTATGCACGTAATTGATATTGTCATTCTTCTCGCTGTGGCTGCGGCAGTTGCGCTGTGCATTCGTTCTTTAGTCAAAGGCCTCAAGGGAGGAGAATGCTCCGGCTGCTCTTCAGCTAAAAGTTGCACTGCCCATAGTACAAAAGACGGTCATTGCGGAGTTGCACAAAAGATGATTGCCGACGCAGACGCTGCTATAGCCACCCATGACAGTGCTTCGGCATAAGTTTTTTACTCCGCCCCGTGTAAACAAAACGTAAAAAATAAGCAAAAAGTGAAACAGGCGTGAAACATTGTTGTGAGATGGTATATGCGTAAAAGTTGTGTCATGCTCTATACAATGGCTCTGTGATGGTTCGGAGGACCTCATGACTGATGATAAAAAGATTGACTACATTCTTCGTACCGTTGAAGAACGCGACATCCGGTATTTGCGTCTCTGTTTTACGGACGTATTGGGCAATCTAAAGGCTCTCTCAATCTCTCCCGAGGAGCTTGAAGAAGCTTTTGTTGAAGGCATCGGTTTTGACGGTTCATCGGTTGATGGATTTGCCTCACAAGCGCAGTCTGATCTGCTGGCGTTTCCCGACGCTGCAACGTTTCAGGTATTGCCGTGGGAAAACGACGGTGAGGCCGTAGCCAACGTGTTTTGTGACATTCAGACACCATCCCGCACACCGTTTGAGGGCGATCCGCGCCGCGTGCTTGAACGTGCATTTAGGAAGGCTGACGAGAAGGGCTATACAATGAATGTTGGCCCTAAGCTCGAGTACTTTTATTTTACCGACAGCGTTCATCCTACGCCGATTGATCATGCAGGCTATCTTGATCTCGCGTCATCTGACCTGTCGCATGATTTGCGCTACGCAACAACACGAGCACTTGAAGCCATGTCAATTCCGGTACAGTATTCCTTCCATGCGGCCGGTCCTTCTCAAAACGGAGTAGAGCTTCGTTATTCTGAGGCGGTGAGCTGTGCGGACAGCATCATGACGGCCCGATTGGTTATCCGCCATATCGCAACGCTTCACGGTGTTTTTGCGACGTTTATGCCTAAACCTTTGCAGGGCGTGCCCGGATCCGCAATGTTTTTGTATGAATCGCTTCTTGACCACAAGGGTGAAAACCTGTTCTGGGCACCTAAGTCAAGCCATCCGGCACATCTTTCCGTACTTGCACAGCATTATGTGGCAGGTCTTCTCAAGTATGCACCTGAATTTATGCTTATTACAAATCCGACGGTCAATTCGTATAAGCGCTTTGATCGCGATTCCATTCCAAGTCATACTACTTGGGGTCGCAATAACCGCGCGGCGCTTGTTCGTATTCCTGCACATAAACCGGGCAAACACATTGCCACGCGCGCAGAACTCTTGAACCCGGATCCCTGTGCCAATCCGTATCTGGCCCTCGCCGCCACGCTTATGGCAGGTCTCAAAGGTATTGAAGAAGAGCTTGAGCTACCCGCTGAGTATGAAGGCGGAGATCCTGCTGAGTATGGTGAGGCTTTGCCGGCTACGCTTGGAGAGGCGCTCGTGCGATTTAAGGGCTCGAAGCTTATGCGCGAGACGTTGGGCGATCATGTCTTTACCTATCTTTGTGAGCGCAAAGAGGAAGAGTGGCGTGAAAGTTGCATTGCCGTTACCGACTGGGATCGCATGAAATATTATGCGGGGGTATAAGCAATTACTAAGAAGCATACGTAATTGTGCAAGAGCACGCATGTATATGTGAGAGTATCCGCGATTGCGCTGGAACATACGCATGACACTTGTGCTACGCTACCTAAATAGCACGTTCCTAAGGAGGGCTTGATGCACCATAAGAACATCCTTCTCATTTCAGCTACCACACGCCTGCACGACCGCATGCGTGAGCTTACCCGTGTGATTGATGTTTCTGTTGCCCTTGCCACTGAGACCACATTTTCTCAGGTGCCGCTTTCCGGTCGTGTTTTCGATTTAATTATTATTGACGAGAAGGGCCTCTCGTCTGAATTTGCATCTGCCGTTGAGAGTTATGCGGTACAAAATAATGCCATTCCTCGCCTTTTTGTATGCGATCTTGAGGCTATAATGGGGCTTGTACTGCCATCACAGGGAAGAAATGACTTTATTCTTTCTACCGCAAGTCTACAGGAATTTAGCTTACGCTGTTCGATTTTACTGTGGCCTACAACAGAAAATACTTCTCGCGATCTTGTTGTGGTAGACAACATTAAAATCAATCTGGCTACCTATCAGGTATACATTGATGATGCGCCGGTAGATCTTACGTATATGGAATATTTGCTGCTTGCTTTTTTGGCAAACCATCCGTCTCGGGCGTATTCTCGCGAGGTTCTTTTGCAGCGCGTGTGGGGATTTGAGTATTGTGGCGGTACGCGTACGGTTGACGTGCATGTGCGTCGAGTACGCTCAAAAATTGGTCCGCAGGCGGCGGCTCATATTGAAACCGTACGCGGTGTCGGGTATCTCTTTCGCGTGTAATGACGTGTAAAATAATGCAAAGCAAATATGGAGATGTTGCTTTTATATGAATAAGCATCTTGCGAGGAACATTGGGCCTTAGCAGAGGAGCATTGAGCCTTGGCAAGAGTTTAGAGGAGATTGTATGGACAGCTCTACAAATAGTGCGCCAGAGACAGGCAAGCCAGAAGAGCCGCAGGGCGTTACAGAAACATTGACAAGTTCACGGTCGCAAGGTCGGCATGGGCTTCTCAGCCGCTTTTTTGTAGGGATTTTGGGTGGTTGCATAGGAGCTGCAATCGTTGTGACAATTTTGCTTGCAACCGGCATTTTTAGCCGATTTGCCCAGGTTGTCAATCGCTCCACAAACGTAACGGTAAGCGGATCGAATCAACCGGTACAGGATGTGACAATCAGCGCCCGTCAGCAAAGCGCAGAAACGAGTGAGGCGGTGGCATCTAAAGTGTTGCCGTCAGTTGTGTCGGTGTATGTCAACTACCAGGACGGCAAACAGGGTTTTGGTTCGGGCGTTATTTTTGATAAAGACGGAAACATCATTACGAACTATCACGTTATCGAGAATTACAAAAAGGTGTCAGTTTCTGTAGGAAATACCGAGTATGATGCGACCGTCGTGGGCTATGATGCTTCGTCTGACTTAGCCGTTCTTCATGTTGATTTTAAGGGAGCTTCCGTTGTTCCCATTGAAATCGGGGACTCTTCAAAGCTTGTCCCAGGTAGCTGGGTTATGAGCGTCGGTAGTCCTTTTGGTTTGGAACATTCTGTTTCAGCGGGAATCGTGTCGGCGCTTTCCCGCGGAGATCTTCTGCAAACTGAGGGCGGAGAGACTACTGTTTATGCAAATCTCATCCAGGTAGATGCGGCGATTAACCCCGGTAATTCCGGTGGAGCGCTCGTTGATTCTGGCGGAAAGTTAGTGGGAATCTGCACGCTCTTCTCGTCAGATACCAAGTCATTTGCCGGTATCGGCTTTGCGATTCCAGGAAATTACGCGGTGGATATTGCGCGTCAAATCATTTCTGGAAAGCAAGTAACCCATGCGTATCTGGGTCTTTCGATGCAGACGGTAAATGAACGTAATGCAAAGTCAAATGACTTGGATGTTGATTATGGTGCATACGTTGCTGATTCTGATCCTGAAGGACCTGCGGTAAAAGCGGGTATCCAAGAAGGAGACATCATCGTTTCCATAAATGGCAAGAAGATTTCGTCCTCCGATGAGGTACTTGTTGAGGTTCGTTCCCACTCAATTGGCGATACGGTTGAAGTCGGGGTTATCCGTGATGGTGAAAGCAAAACCTTTAAGGTAGTACTTGGTTCGGATGAGGCTTTGAACAAACTGAAGAAAACCGGCAATTCCGATAACACTCCAAAGGGTCTTACACAAAAGAATGCCCCTCGGACGAAGGAAAAAGATCAGAACACTCAAGACAACTCGCAGGATAGCCCAGAGACCAACTCGGAGATCAATTCAGATAGCAACTCAAACACCAACTCAAACACCAACTCAGATACGCAAGATGACCTTCGTGACGATGATGCTGAAATTGATCCTATCAATGAGCTGATTGATGACCTGTTGGGTGTCGATGGTTCAGATAAAGTGTATAAGGAGAAGTTCGATCGGCTTAATATCTTTGAGAAGATCGGAGTGTCGCTCTATCACCTGTTCATGGAAATCTTTTCAATATTTACGGAGTAGGTGGACAAGTAGTATCGTGAGAGTCAGGCTCATGGACATGCACGTTTACGATGCGCTTTTACAACTCCTTTTGCTGGTATAGACCGGCATCCTTAAAGCCCTGTGCGCGATAGTAAGCGCGCGTGCCAACGGAGCTGATTACGTTGAGGACGGTATAACCTTTGTCGGCAGCGATTTTTTCTGCCCGTGCCAGAAGCTTTTGCCCAAGGCCTTGATGTTGTGCCGATAAGCCCTCTGAGCCCAGAGATAAAGCCTGGCCATAGACATGCAATTCTCGAATCATCGCTTGGCCCGGTTGTACTGACAATTCATCCGCACGTACGTCACAGGTGCCTGCTGCCAGCTCGTTCCAATGTGGCAGTGAAAGTCTGCAAAAGCCTGCGATTTTGTTATTCGCAGTTACCCATTGCAAGAAGTGTTCGTCGCTTACGGCCGTGGTATATGCGTGATCTTGCAATGTGAGCTCGTCCGCGTGTACCTGCTGCTGGTTGATTTCCCTAAAGCGGATTTCTTGTACACGTGCGGCTTTTTCTTCAGTGCTCAGCTGCTGCTCAACCATTTGGCGCAAATTGGTGTGTTTGTTTCCCACCAGAATATCGGTAGAGCTAATGTCGCGAATCATGCGAGATATACGCACGTATGCAGGAGCTGTCAACACGTCGTGTACGAGTACATCCACCAGCTCGTCTTTGGAGTAGGGATGCCAGAGACCTTCTCGGTATGCCTTAACGAGCTGCGTGCCGGCCACCAGCGCGCAAGGATAGAGCTTAATTTCATCCGGCAGAAAGCCTGGATCAGTTACAAAGTTGTTGAAGTCGCGCTTGTCTTCCTCGGGTGTTGCACCCAACAGGTTTACCATCAGATGTGAATGAATTTTGAATCCATAAAGACGGATAAGCGAGAATGCACGCTTTATCTGTGCGACAGTCATGCGGCGCAGGTTGGCGTCAAGAATTTCTTGGCGTGTGCTTTGGATGCCGATTTGTATTTTGGTGCACCCAAGCTGTCTGAACATGCGCAGGTTATCGGGGGTAATCGTGTCGGGACGTGTTTCTATCACCAGACCTACGACGCGACAAGCTGCAGTCTCGTTGAGGTGTTGTTGTTCGAGAAGGTCGTCGAAGGTGGCGCACATGTGCGACCACACCTTTTGATGAGCCTGGCTGGAATCATATAGCTCATGGAATGCTTGGTTGTATGTTGCGACTCCAGCATTGATGGTTGTTTGCCGGTACGCAACAAACGAAGAAAGAGCCTCTTCTGTATTTTGCAATCCAAAAGATCGATACCAATCCGTGCGCTTCTCGATATGTTGAGGTGAGTGCGGCCATTCATTGAGCGCGCGAAATAACTCGCGTATAAACCAGTATTGATAGCTTGTAGGATAGTCGCTCCAGGTACCGCCTAATACGATAAGTTCAATCTTGTCCGTGGAATGGCCCATCTGATGCAGCGCTTGTAGGCGAGCAGCAACTTGTATATAAGGATCAAAAAATGCCAGCTCTGCACGCTGGCAGGCGGGTTCATTGGCAATATAGCTTTTGGGCATACGCAGATCACAGGGACAGTATATGCAGTTACTTGAGCAAGTGTGTGGCCGCGTGATAACCGTGATGGTTGCTACACCTGAGGCAGTGCGACGTGGTTTCATACGAACCGATTGTATAAAGCGCGCTTCAAGCTCCGGCGTAACATTCCATGAGCGCCACAGATTGGTATTTTGATCCTTAACTCGTAAAAAATAGGGAAGGATAGCACGTTTAGGTATCAGTTTTTTGCGATCTAAGCTGTTGATACTACTGTTAATTCCACTATTGTGGGAGTTAAGCAATACCTCAAGCTGGTGTGCATCAAGAGCGCCCTGAGAGTTCGCACGAAGTTGTTGCAATATGTCAAAAATGAGTTCATCCATACTCGTATTATATGCAATTGGTTGGACTTTACGTTTGTTAGGATAGGGCGGTGGAGTAAAATTTACACATGAATACTTGCAGAAACATTTCTAATGACTCATCTATCAGTAAGCAGACCGCCCGTCAGCTTAGCCAAATTACCTCTGAGTTCTACACACAGCAGGCTCAGAGCTTCTCTGCCACACGACAGATGCCTTGGCAAGGCTGGCAACACTGCTTGGATGTCATGTCTTGTTTTACAGCTGTCGAGAAGCCCTGCGTGCTTGATGTGGGGTGTGGGAATCTGCGTTTTGCTCGATTTTTGACGGATCAAGCAGGGGTGCAACCTGCATTGTATTTTGCGGTAGATAATTGTGAAGTGCTGGTTCAAAGCGGTATGACAAACGCCCACATTACCTTCATTAAAATGGATTTGGTGAACAGCCTCCTGGATGATACTTTGGCAACTCAGCTGAAGGTACCGGCTTGTGACTTGGTGGTTGCCTTTGGTTTTCTTCATCATGTACCAGGGTTTCAAAATCGAATACGGTTTTTGTGTGCTCTGTTGGATAAAACCAAACCGGGAGGATATCTCTGTGTTTCATTTTGGCAGTTTATGAACAGTGCAAAATTGGCTGCCAAAGCCAATAAAGCAACCGCTCAGGCCTTGCAACAGCTCCAGATAAGCTCGGACGCTTTGGAGAAAAATGACTATCTGTTGGGCTGGCAAGATCAGACCCATACGTGGCGCTACTGTCATCATTTTACCCAAGGCGAGCTTGAAGATCTTGTTGCTCAACTTGCCCCTCAAGCTCGCATGTGTGCACAGTTTAGTGCAGATGGGAAAGAGGGAAATCTTAACCGGTATATTGTGTTTCAGCACATCTAAGCGTTTGTTGACGCTGATACTTTAATAAACTCGTATCACATCTTCCAACAAAGCAATAACACGATACTTAGGAAAAGTTTGTGTTTGGGCAAAATCATGTGTTAAACTTACCGTAGTTGGACTGGCTTTTGTGGCCTTGGTCCACCCTACGGCGGGGGAAGTCCCCCGCCATTTGTGTAATTAGGAGTCGAATGTCTGAACTCAGTATTTTTGTTGATGAATCAGGTGACTTCGGTATCCATTCTGACTACTATCTCCTCACACTTGTCTTTCATGAGCAGAGTCACTCTATTGCCGAACAACTTTCTAGATTTGAACAGAGGGTTCTCGAACTTGGTTTACCGTCCTCGCAGGTAGTCCATGCGGGTCCTATCGTGCGCCGTGAAGGCAAGTTTTCATCACTCTCACTCTCTGCAAGAAGGGCTCTTGCAGGTGCTCTCTTTGCATTTACTCGTCATTCTGGGGTACATTTCTTTACTATTGTTGTGAAAAAACAAGAGTGTTCTGACCGCATACGTCTTAAGACTCGGCTTGCACGTGAGCTTTCCGGATTCTTACGCGATCATATGGAGTACTTTCTGTCATTTGACCATGTTATTGTTTACTATGACAATGGGCAGGCACCTGTTACTGAGCTTATTGGCACTGTATTCGGATCCGTTTTCTTCGACGTTGATTTTCGTAAGGTTATACCCTCGGACTATCGTCTTTTCCAGTCAGCAGATCTCATCTGCACACTCGAACTTGCTGCGAAAAAGGCTGATGAGGGAAAGCTTTCGCGTTCGGAAGAGATCTTTTTTGAGAGTAAGAGAAAACTTAAGAAAAACTGGCTCAATCAGTTAGACCGAATAAGGTTATTTTAAAATTCATTAACGACGTATTATTTTTCCAGTTAACTGGACATGACATACTTTTGGGATTATTTCGTGTATGTTTTGGCTTGTGATAATAGTCGGGAAGAGATCTTCTCCTTCAAAATTTTACGGAAATATAGTTAGAAACGGTTAACTTATGGGTAATACTACTGACAAGGTAGCAATACCGTACCGTTGTCTGATAAACCCGACCGAAGGAGGACGACATGTCCCAGATTGGCAACGAAATTAAAGACTTTACCGTGCAGGCGTTCCAAAACAACGAGATCAGAACCATCTCAAAGGCGGATACATTGGGGAAGTGGAGCCTTTTCTTCTTCTATCCGGCCGACTTCACGTTTGTCTGTCCAACTGAGCTCGAAGATCTTGCCGAGAATTACGCCAAGTTCCAAGAGATTGGTGCGGAGATCTACTCCGTTTCCTGTGATACCGAGTTTGTGCACAAGGCGTGGCACGATGAGTCTGAGCGTATTTCCAAGGTAACCTATCCGATGCTCGCCGATCCTGCGCATGTGCTGGCAAGAAACTTCGGCGTTCTCATTGAAGAAGCCGGTCAAGCTGAACGTGGCGCATTTATCGTCGATCCTGAAGGTATCATTCAAGTTGAGATGGTTACCGCCGGCGGCATCGGCCGTAATGCCGATGAGCTTTTACGCTTGCTTCAGGCCGCTCAGTTTGTTGCTCAGTATGGCGATCAGGTCTGTCCCGCCAAGTGGCATCCCGGTGCAAAAACTTTGAAACCGGGTCTTAATCTTGTCGGCCGGCTATAGACAGACCTGAGAGGCTCACGAGGGCCTAAGAAAACATTTGAGTAACTGTCGCTTCCTTATACGGTATGCGGGCATGATATGACGGGCAATGGATCCTCCTGGGTTCGTTGCCTGTTGTTTTGTATGAGAAGCTCATACTGACCTTTACTTTTCTACCGTTTACGGAATTGCTGCCTTGAAAAAATATAAGTACCTTGCTATGCCAAACTGATACCGCATATTATTTCGTTTGGCTCTCCGTTTCCGGGACAGAAGGGTATAGGACATCTGTCGGATGAGTGGATGGCTCTAGACGGTCTTGTTACAAATGCAAAGATTTACGCTCTGAGTCTCTATGAGCTTTCCTGGCAAGGCACGCATTCAAAAGAAGGGATTGTATACGGATATGCAGAAGATTGAACATACACAACGGTGCGACGTTGAAATTTGCTGTGGTTCGTTTGCCGATACCTTATCAGCGGAGAAGGGCGGTGCGCACCGAATAGAACTCAATGCGGCTTTGCCATTGGGAGGTTTGACACCAAGCGTTGCAAGCTTGAAGCTGGTCAAAGAACGTATGTCGCTCAAAGCCATCTGCATGGCTCGCCCGCGAGCCGCCGGTTTTGCCTATTCTGATGACGAGTTTCATCAGATGAGAAATGAGGTTCAGGAACTTCTGAGGGCAGGTGCCGACGGAATTGCGTTTGGCATATTAGCCCCTGACGCAACGATTGATCTTTCTCGCTCGCGCCTGCTGTCTGACATTATCCACGAGGCGGGAGCCACTGCGGTATTTCATCGTGCGTTTGATCTTACGCCGCAGCCTTTTGACGCCATTGAAGCTCTGATTGAAATTGTTCATGCTGACAGAGTTCTTACTTCAGGTCAGCGTCCGACTGCTCTTGCCGGTGTTCCTTTGCTTGCACAACTTCAGAAGAACTATGCAGCTCACATTGAGATTCTCCCCGGATCGGGCATTAAGCCGGAAAATGTAGCTCAGCTTATACGAGAAACCGGCGTAACTCAGGTGCACGCATCATGTAAAGGAGCTGCAGAAGATCCTACTACTCAGTCTCCCTTTGTCAGTTTTGCGTATCGTGAGGGTAGCGAGGCTTGCTATCATGAAAAAGTTATGACCGGTCGTGTATCGGAGCTTATACAAAGCGCCTCAGAAGCATGGGCGTAGTTTCAAAGAGCGTATGAGATACGGCGATATGGCTCATCAGAGTATGAAGGGGCTCTTGCGACAGCAAGTGCAACTTTTCGCAATATAGTACAGCTTACCGCGACAAGGACTTACGAGAGGACAAACTTCTCGATAACCTCGGCGACACCGCCGGCGTTATTGTCAAGCGTGGTGACGTAGTCTGCCTGGTTTTTAAGCTCTTCGGGGGTATTTGCCATGAATATGCCAAGGCCGGCCGTTTTAATCATGGGTAAATCATTGTAGTTATCGCCGATGGCAATGATGTCTTTTGTGGGAATGTTAAGAATATGTCCAAGGCGCACGAGGCCGGTACCTTTATTTACGCCTTTCTTGTTAAATTCAAGGTAGCGATTTGCCGAGAAACTCACGTCGATATCTTCCGTGATGTCTTGCCACTCGTCGGCAAGGCGGTGGAGATAGGCTACATCGGTATTCATGACCAGGCACTTGATGATTTTCTCGCCGGCGAGAAATGCCAGATTAGGTTCGGTGGTCTCATCCATTTTTTGCAGTTTGCCGGTATAGAAACGCTCGATCTCAGGGACGTTCCATGCCCAGATTTTGTGAGGCGTATATACATGGACACAGAGATCACCGAGGGCGAGTGCCCTTTGAAGAATTTCGTTGGTAAATTCGTGAGAGATGCCTTCCATGCTGATAATGCGGTTATCTTTGTTTTCGGTAATGATTCCGCTGTTAAATGAGATTGTGTATTCGTCCGGTTGGTCATAGAGACCGAGCTCTCGCAAGGTAATTTGGATGCTTTGATAGTTTCTGCCTGATGCGGGGACAAACTTCACACCCTTTTTACGTGCGGCAAGGACAGCCTCGCGTACGTTTTTGGGGAGACAATGTTCTGAGTCAAGCAGTGTTTCGTCAAGATCGCTTGCAATGAGCTTGTAGGATGATATGGAGTTCCAATCTGTTTTTTACATGCGTGTTTTTACAAACATATATCCAAAGATTATATACTCAGGCAATGATGTCGTTTATTTTACCGTTCTTCTAGAGGTTTTGTTTGCAGCTCAGCGTATACTTTCCGTATATTGCATAAAGGAGGATGCCATGAAGCTTGCGGTTGTTGGTACCGGAAAGATTGCACATCAGGTTGTGTCATACCTTGTTGAGTGGGGGTATGAGTTCGCCGCAATAGTAAGCACGCCCCGCTCTTTCGCACAGGCCACAGATCTTGCGCGGCTCACAAAAAGCGCTGCCTTCAGCTCTTTCGAAGATGCGCTGTCGGGTGCGGATTTTGATACGGTATATCTTACGACGCCCAACAACACGCACTTCTCGCTTGCCAAAACTGCGCTTGAAGCAGGAAAAAATGTTATTGTAGAAAAGCCTATTGCTTCAAACTTTGATGAAGCTTCAGAACTTGTGCGTATTGTCCGTGAGCGTAAGCTCTTTTTGTTTGAGGCAACCACAACACTTTATCAGCCCAACTATCAGGCCGTTAAAGAAGCTCTTCCAAAACTCGGCAAGATTAGGCTTGTGTCGTCGAATTACAGCCAGTACTCCAGTCGCTACGAAGCCTTTTGCGCGGGGCAAAATCCGCGTGCGTTTACTTTGGAGGCCTCGGGCGGTTCATTGATGGACATTGGTTTGTATTCAGTGACATGGATTGCGGGCCTTTTTGGCGCGCCTAAACGCATACGCCGTTTTGCAAACATTCAGCGCGGGATAGATACGTCTGGTATTACGACGCTTGATTATGGTGATTTCCAGGCTGTGGCTATAGATGCAAAGGATTGTGACGGACCAAATCGATCGGTTATTGAGGGCGAGAAGGGCTATCTGGTACAGCATACGGCACCCGGAGTGTGTGGCCGGGTAACGCTGCATCTTCGAGGCGGGGAGACGGAAGAGATTGATGTAAATCCCGACAACCATTATCAGGCGGAGTTTGAAACCTTTGCACGTATGATTGATTTGGGTGATTTGGCATATTGTTCTCATCAGCTTGAGACAAGTTTGGCAGTTTCTCGGGTACTTACCGAAGCCCGACTTGATTCAGGTATACGGTTTGCTGTGGACGCGTAACTTTTCGGTTTGCTGTGGACGCGTAACTTTTCCGAAAGATTGAGATTTTGCCGTAAGTCACCGCTCTATCACACGAGAAGATGCAAAGTGGACCTGTAAGCCGGGTTCTGTCGCGGACAACCATTTATCTACTACCAGCATTGCTACTGGTCTCTAGCGCGCAACCCGAGCGCAGTGCGGGCCACACCATAGCGCTCCTATTTGCGTTTGCTCCGGATGGGGTTTACCAAGCCACGCTGTTGCCAGCATGCTGGTAGTCTCTTACACTACCGTTTCAGCTTTTCTCTTTACGCGAATGCGCAGGTGAGAGTCTTCTTTTCTGCGGCACTTTCCGTCGGGTCACCCCGCCTGGCCGTTAGCCAGCATCCTGCCCTGTGGAGCCCGGACTTTCCTCATAGCACCCTTCCAATTGGCTGGACGGGCACTCCGCGGTTGTCTGGTCCACTTTGCATGGGCGATTGTATCACGTTCATAAGGCCAGAAGCTCCGAAGTCAAACAATCTCCAAGTAAATGAGACGTTGCGAGGGTGTGGGTTTCTCGCCATACGCTGAGTGGCGAGAAGGGTGTGATTTTGGCACGTCGTATTCATGAAAAGTAACGGCAGCCTCTTTGAATGCTGCTATGATGGATAGGCTTACATACGAAAGGACTAGCATGGGACTCTTTGATCTTTTCAAGAAATCTTCCAAGGAAGCTGCCCCAGAGGCTCTTGTTGTTTCTGATTACACTGCTAAAACAATTTATGCGCCAGTAAGTGGAAAAGCTGTTGCATTAGAGAACGTTCCCGATCCTGTTTTTGCAGGTGGCATGCTTGGTCAAGGCCTGGGTATTTGGCCCTCTGAGGGTGTTGTGTATGCGCCAGTTTCGGGCACTATTACCGCAACTACTCCAACTGTTCACGCCTTTGGAATTACTGCCGATTCTGGCGAAGAGGTTTTGATTCACGTAGGCGTTGATACGGTTGAGATGAAGGGTGACGGTTTTACCGCCCTTGTTGAGCAGGATCAGCACGTTGAGGTTGGTCAGCCACTCATGACCTTTGACCTGGATAAGGTTAAGGATGCGGGTCATCCTGAGGTGGTTATTCTTGCTATCACCAATTCTAGCGAGTATAGCAACGTAGAGATTCTTGCTGCTGCAGACCAGTCAGTTTCTGCTGGCGAGAAGGTCTGTGTGCTCGCATAAGCTGCGGTTGCATAATTGCTCCATGTCTGACACATCCTACAAGACACTCAAGCTGGACTTTGTTGCGGAAGGTCTCTTTGAAGACAGAAAGAGCCGCTTCATAGCCCAGCTTTGTCATGTAGAAACAGAGTCAGAAGTACAAGAGTTTCTCGCCACAGTGAGGGCGAAGCACTATAACGCTCGCCATAACGTTCCTGCATGGATCTTGGAGGACGGCACGGAGCGTGCCTCCGACGACGGAGAGCCTTCCAGAACGGCGGGCATGCCCGTGCTGGAGGTATTGCGCGGAGCGGGGCTTAAGAACGTCTGCTGCGTTGTCACGCGCTACTTTGGTGGAACGCTTTTGGGTCCTGGTGGACTTGTTCGTGCGTATACAGCGGCAACTCAGGAGGCTTTGGCTGCTGCTGAGGAAGCATCTGCTGTTCAGGAAATGCTGCAAGTTGTGAGGGTGGAGTTGTCGGCTCCGTATAACCTGTATGAGCAGATTCAGCGCTTGGTCTCAGATACCGGTGGCAAGGTTATAACGACAGAGTTTGGAGCGGACGTTTTTCTCGCCATAGACTTTAGGTGCGGAGAAGAAGTGGCGTTCACGGATGCGCTGACAGAGCTCAGTGCTGGAAAGATTATAGCCGAGGTCTCCGCGGCGCGTTTTGATCTGTTTTAGTTGGTTTAATAAATCTAGCTTCAATAAACCAAAAAATACCAAATAAGAGAATGGTAAGGATAATGCGACCATTTTCTGGCAGCATACCTCTTGAATCGCAATACCAAATTAATAAAAAGAGCACTAAGATCGCAGCTCGTAAAACGACACGCTCTTTTGAAATGTATTTCATGAGAGCCTCCTAAATAAGCTTAAGCTTTTTCAGTATAGACCAATATGGCCGGCACAGAAAATTCTGTACCGGCCATAGGTGCTTTTATGTGCGTGTTTAGCAGGTTTGATTGCGTGTACCTTATTTGCGGTTACGACCACCAAGCGAATAGCCAAGGTTCTCCCAGAAATCAATCTGGACATCCTCGCCCTCGTCCCAAACCTTGAGCAGGTCCTCTGGAACGTACTGACGACGAACATCAGCCTCGCCACCGTAGAGGCGGAACCAGTCTGCGCTCATGATGAGGTAGCCGTCCTTACCGGAGTCCTTACCCCAGCTGTTCTCAATGCGCCACTGCTTAGCCTTGCCGTCCTTATCAAGCTCAACGCCCTGGAAGGTCATTGCGTGGGTAAGGGAAGTCTCATAGTTCTCAATCATTGCCTCGCGATCCATGTCAAAGTCAAGACCAAAGAGGCCGTTGTAATCCATGGTGTCGGTTGAGAGAACGTAGTTGAAGTCCTCATTGTGGCGAGGGAACTCCTGCATAACGTCGCAGGCCATGCAGACAGGATTGCCATCCTTCAAAGAAGCAATGGTAGCTGCCTCAAGAACCTCTGGCTCAACGTTTAAGAAGCGCGTCTGAATGCCGCCCAAGACGGTATCGATAAAGGTAGGGTGATACACCTTGCCGTAAGGATATTTCTTACTTGGAACAGAAATGAGCTGGACATAGCCACGAGGATCAACGCCACAATAGCGCTCAGCAAACTCAAGAGGAGTAATGCCAAAGTCGCGAAGAATCTGGGTGCCCTCCTCGTCCTTCTCGCCGTCCTTTTTGTCCTTGTTGTCAGAAGTCTTACTTGGCTCAACAGGGGAGAGCTTTTTCTCATCTACCTGTGCGTTTTTACCAACCTTGCACTCAAAATCAAAAGTCAGAGGAGGCTCGCCAAGGCAGACGGAAAGGATCTGGTGGAAGCCCTTGAGCTGCTCCTGCTTAAGCGCACGAAGCTCGTCTTGAGACTTGCCAGCTGCGTATGCTGCGCGAAGCTCGCCAGCACTCTTTCTGAACAGGCGGTCAATGCGCTCATCCATCTGAGTGGAGTTCTTGGAGCAAGCAGTCTCTGGCATAGCATCCTTAGGAACCAGGCCATACTTCTCAACCAAGCTCATGGCAAATGAGTAGTAGCCACCGTCGCCAATACCCTCGGTCAGAAGCGTGTTGACAACACGAGAATCGGTTGGCTGGTCAGCGGTCTGAATGATGTACTCAAGTGCAGAGTTTGCCTTCTCAAGTTTGTCGTAGAACATGCCGTATGCCTGGCTGAACTCAAAGGTATCAACGTCAAGCTTCTTGATTGCCTCCTGGCGAAGTACGTTGAAAGAAGAGAACATCCAGCAGCGACCGCTCTGACGCTGATTAGTGACGTCGCCCGTCTTTGCAACAGCAACACCATAGGTATCAGTGTAGGTACGCATGGTGGTGATGTCGCGAGCAGCTGCGGAAACGCCCATAGAGGTTACGGAGTTGCGAGCAACGCGGTTAGCACGGTCTGCGCCAAAGGCAGCAGTTTCTTCGTTTGCCCACTGTGGATTTACGGTCTGATCAGCCATTGAGGCTCCTTTTGTTAGTAGCGTTTAGAAAAAACCTGGCGAGAAGATCGATCTTCTCGCCAGATGGTTTGTACCTTAGCGAAGCGTTGCAAGGGAGCCCATTGGGTCCCATGGCTCGAGGACGGTTGCTTCCTCGGTCTCAAAGGTCTTGAGCTGCTCAGGAGTGAGGTACTTCTTGTCAACAACAATCTGGTAGACGTACTCGTCAAACCAAGGGTCAGAGATGGTGTCAAAGCCATCGCGGCCGTGGTCTTTACCCCAGCTGTTCTCAACCTTCCAGAGGGTAGTGTTGCCCTCTGCGTCAAAGTTAACACCCTCAAGAACCATAGCGTGAGTCATCAGAGACTCGCCGTAGTCAAGGCGCTCAGCACGGTCAAGTGCGCCCTCAACAGGGAAGCCAAAGAGGCCGTCAACGTCAAGCGCACGGGTGTCCATGATGCCCTCTTCACGAAGGTAGGACTGAGCAACGTCGCAGCCAAACCAGACAGGCAGGTTGTCCTTAAGCTGAGCCACAGCAAGGCGCTTAAGTTCAGGGATCTCAAGGTTGAGGTAACGAACGCCGCCACCCTCAACAACGTTGCCCAAGCGAGAAACGGTATAGGTGTGGTTGAAAGGCTTATCAGCAGTAGGAGCAGAGATAATCGAGATGTAATCATCAAGATTCATATCAACAGTCTCAGCGAAGAACTCCTGAGGGGTAAAGGTGCCAGATAGAACAAGGTTATCGTCCTTATCGCGCAGACGTGCCTCAAAAGATACAGGAGGCTGACCCAGGCAAGTTACCAGTAGCGTGTAGACGTCCTCCATCATCTCTTTCTTCATCTCGCGCAGAGACTCAAGGGACTCGCCAGCTGTTGCGGTCTCACGAAGACGCTTTGCAGCACTACGAAGATAGCGGGTGAGGTACGCGTCCATCTCGTGGGTGTTGCAAGAGTTAGCAGTCTCTGGCATAGCGCTCTTTGGCACAACGCCGTACTTCTTAACAAGGCTCTTGAACATGTCCCACTGGCCACCGTCACCAATTGGATCGGTGAGTAGGAAGGAAACAAGACGGCCGTTTAGAGGCTCATCAAGGGTGTCCAAAATGTTCTCAAGGAACCAGTTAGACTTCTCCATCTTGTCCCAGAACAGTGGATATGCCTGGGAAAGCTCAAAGGTAGAGAGGTTATATTTCTTAATGATGCGGTATCTAAACGTATTGAGCGATGCAAACATCCAGCAACGACCAGAGCGCTTCTGGTTGGTACGCTCACCCTGCTTTACCTCAACATCAAAGGTAAGAGGATTAAGGGCAACGCCCTCTGGTACACGAGCAGCCTTTCTAACGCCAGCGCTGGTGGCAGCATTTTTAGCTACTGCGTGAGCGCGGTCAGACTCAAAGTTCTTCTGAGCTGCTGCAATGTCGTCAAAGGAAATGCTTTTCATCAGATCCATGTGATCTCCTTAGCTAGGTTACTTAACACAAAAACTATATTCCCAATTAAGGAGTCTCTAGACGAAGAGTTACCAGTTGGAAACTTTTATTTACATAACAACTTTCAAAAAAATTATTTTTTAGAACATACGTGAACGACGTGCTCAGAAAAATTGGCGAGAAAATATTTTCACTCAATTTACCAGGGATAATAGAAGCAAGAGCAGATAGAACATATGTTTGTATTAGTAGTTATTGTCTGGCGAATCGGCTACACTATACAAAGAAATTACGTACTCTTAGTAAAAGAACAAATTTTAAAGTAAAGAGAGAAGAGCGTAGAAGAAGATGGCATTTGTTCACCTACACAATCACTCCGATTTTTCTATTCTTGATGGAGCAAGCCGTGTCTCTGACATGGTTGATAAAGCTGTAGAGTTTGGCATGCCTGCACTCGCTCTTACTGACCATGGCTACCTCTTTGGAATTCCTGATTTTGACCTTGCATGTCGTAAATACAATGAGGGTCTTAAAGACTATGGTCAGTGGTGTCGTGACGTTGAATGTTTTGAGAAGGGTTGGGAGCTAGAGGAGCCTCCTGCAGATGCTTCAGATGCAAAAGAACACGATAAAGTACATACTCAGTGGGCCTCTGATCTTCAAATTTGGAATCAAACACATGATATTGAGGCTGTAAGAGCTAATAAACCATCTCCACTTATTAAGCCAATTTTTGGCTGTGAGGCTTATTTCATTCTTGATGATTGCATTGAGAAGGGAACTAAACAGGTTCGTTATCATCTCATTTTGCTCGCAAAAAATGAGACCGGCTATGTCAACCTCATGAAGATGATGTCAGAGGCTGGCTCGAAAGAAATGTTCTACTACAAGCCTCGCACTACGCTTGAGATGCTTAAGCGCTATCACGAGGGCATTATCTGCACTTCGGCCTGCGTTTCTGGCATTATTCCCCGCATGCTCTTTGAGGGTCGTCCAGAAGAGGCAGAGCGTTGGGCAAAAATCTATCAAGATATCTTTGGGGATGATTTTTACCTAGAAATTCAAGATCACGGTCTGTCTGATCCAAGCTGGGGTGGCTACACCGATAGAACCCTTGCTGAGCGTATTGTAAAAATGGGCCATGACCTTGGTATTAAAGTAGTTGCTACTAATGACAATCACTATCTCACCAAAGAAGATGCAAGCGTGCAAGACATTGCTTCTTGTATTGGTTCTGGTGCTCGTGTTGATGATGAGAACCGTAAGCGCATGACGGGCAGTGAGTTCTATCTTAAAAACGAGCAAGAAATGCGCCAGATCTTCTCGTGGTGTCCTGAAGCTATTGAGAACACCATTGAGGTCGCAAATAAGTGCAACTATGAGCTGGACTGGACTCACATGTATCTGCCAAAGTTCCCTGACTTGGCAGAAGGAGAAACCTCTGAAGAGCGCTTTAGAAAAGAGTGCGAGCTTGGTCTTGCTAGGCGTTACGGTGATGACTGGCAAAACGTTGTTATCAATGAGATTAACGTTAAAGAGCGTTTTGAATATGAGTATGAAATTATTTGCAAGAAGGGCTTTGCAGATTACTTCCTGATCGTTCAGGAATATGTCCGTTGGGCCAAAGAAAATGGTATTGGCGTAGGACCCGGTCGTGGTTCTGCGGCAGGCGCTATTGTTGCGTATGCCATGGATATTACCTCGTTTGATCCTCTTGAGAACGGTCTCATGTTTGAGAGATTCTTGTCTCCAGAACGTTCTGAGATGCCCGATATTGACATGGACTTCGACGATGAACGTCGTCTTGAGGTTGTAGAGCACGTCCGACAGATTTACGGATCTGAGCGTGTCTCTCACGTTATTACGTACTCAACCATCAAAGCAAAGCAAGCAATAAATGATGCATGTCGAGTGCTGGGCTATCCTGTCTATATGGGTCAGAGACTCTCCAAGATGATTCCTGGAGACCCAAATGCGCATCTTAAGTTTGTGCTGCGTAAGGGTAAAGAGGGACAAAAGGGTGCCGACCAGTATTCTGCTGACTTTGAAGAAGCGTACGAGAATGACCCTGATGCCAGAAGAATCATAGACGCCGCTTTGTCTATTGAGGGCCTACATCGTGGTGAGGGCGTCCATGCCTGTGCAGTTCTGATTGCTCCAACACCGGTAAATGACCACGTTCCAACCAAGGTTGATACCAAGGGTGGCGTAGAGATTACCCAGTACGAGGGCCATTCTGTTGCAGACATGGGTCTTCTTAAGATGGACTTCTTGGGACTGAGAACCCTAACCGTTATTTCTCGTGCAATTAAAAACGTGAAGGAAAACTACGGTATTGATATCGATGTGGATAACATTCCGTTTACTGATCCAGAAATCTATAGACTTCTTAGAGAAGGTAGAACTGCTGGTGTATTCCAGGTTGAGTCTGCAGGCATGACTGCAACCATCAAGGGCATGAGACCAACAGAATATAAGCACATCGTCGCACTTATCGCTCTGTATCGTCCTGGTCCTCTTAACGCAGGTATGGTTACCAGTTATATCAACCGAATGAACGGCAGAGAAGAAGTTAAAGATTACGATCCGCGCCTTCATGACATCTTGGAAGAAACCTATGGAACTATGGTCTACCAAGAGCAGGTTATGCAGATTTCTATGAAGATGTCTGGCTTTACCGCGGGCGAGTCTGACAAGGTCAGAAAAGCGGTAGCTAAAAAGAAGATTAAGCTCATGCAGGAAGTTGTCCAGCACTGGGATGACGGAACTGATGAGACCATGGAAGCTCACTGGAAAAACGGTGCAGTTCGTAATGGATTTGACCGTTCCGTTGCAGAGAATATTTGGGACGATGTTCTTGAGTTTGCATCCTATGCGTTCAATAAGTCCCATTCAGCTGGATACGCCATTCTCGTTATGCAGACTGCATGGATTAAGGCACATTATCCACACGAGTTTATGGCAGCAGTTCTTACCTCGTACATGGGCAAGACAGATAAGATTGTCCACTACGTAAGCGCTTGTCGCCATGAGGGAATTAAGATTCTTCCTCCAGATATTAACGAGTCCGGTAAAGACTTTACGGCCACCAAAGAAGGTATTCGTTTTGGCTTTGCAGGAATCCGCGGCGTAGGAGCCGGTGTTGGTGAAGCCATTATGCTTGAGCGCCAAAAAGGCGGGCCGTTTGCCAATATCCACGATTTTGTTGATCGCGTAGATGCAAGTCAGGCAAAGCGCAATGTTGTTGAAGCTCTTATTAAGGCAGGAGCATTTGATTCAACGGGCTATACCCGTATGCAGATGATGGGTTTTGTGGATAAGAATAATCCACAAAACATCATTGATGCCGCTACCAAGCGGCAAAAAGATAAGGCAGTTGGCCAGTTCTCAATGTTTGATATGTTTGCAGAAGTTGAGGGCTCTGGTTTTAGCGATAGTGTCCCAGAGCCAGATGGCGTTGAATGGGATAGGCGATTCAAGCTCACAAAAGAGTATGAGGTTTTGGGTATTTACGTTTCTGACCACCCACTTCGTCCTTATGAATACGCCCTTGCTAAGAGTAGAGACTATGCTTTAGCAGAAATCGAAGAAAATGTTGAGGTTCAGCTTCCCAATGGTGCTATGTCACAGCAGTTCAAGGTTCCTGAGGGCAAGCCTATTCGCTTTGCGGGCATGGTTACCAATGTTGTAAAACGCACTACTAAAAACGGCGATCCAATGGCAATTGTTACGCTCGAAGACATGGAGGGTAGTGTCACTATTGTCATGTTCCCTAAGCTCTACAAGAAGGCTGCAAGACTACTTGCGGGTGATGTAGATCCAGAGACGGGTGAGAGTCAGAGCGATATCTTTATTTCTGTTCTTGGCAAGCTTGAACGCTCTGATAGAGGAGACCAGGTAATTGCCCAGGAAGTTAATGCAATTGAGCTTAATGGCGTGAACAATACACCAAAGACCCTTGTCATCCACATGCCTGCATCCCAGCTTGAAAGGCATGTCATTGAAACACTCAGCCAGATCTTCTCGCGTTATCCCGGCATGGATTGTATTGAAATCAGGGTAGAGACTGATATGGGTGACGTCATGCGTATGGAAATTCCAACCAGAATTGACGGTCGCAGTATGGTTCTTTTAACTGAGCTCAAAGATTTTATCGGTCAAGGCGGATATGCACAGATTGTTTAGATTGTGTCATTTTCAAATTGGAAGGATAGTATTAAATAATAACTGTTACTATTTAAGTAGCACTTATTAAGAAATTCTGACATCTTCGGATGTCGTGAGAGGAGAAAAAATGATCGACGCAAAGTTTTATCGTAACAAGGAGACAGGCGCTGTTGTTTACGGTGTCGCAGGCAACGTAGAGACAGCAGACCTTGAGCTTCTCCAGGCTGGCGTAACTGACGGTGCAGCTGAGAAGCACGTTCCATTTGTTACTCGTGAGGGCAACACCGTTACCGTTCGCGTAGGTGAGGTTGCTCACCCAATGCTCGACGAGCACTACATTGAGTTTATTGCTCTTGTTTCTGAGAACGGCGCTCAGTTCGCACAGCTTAAGCCTGGCCAGGAGCCAGTTGCTACCTTCACCCTTGAGGAGGGCGTTGAGGCTGAGGCTTATGAGTACTGCAACCTTCACGGTCTTTGGAAGGCATCTCTCTAAGACTGGTTGCTTATTCAACAAGCAAGGCTAATCTGTGAATTGAAACGGAGCTGCTACCTGCGGCTCCGTTTCTTATTACTACAAAGATCTAATTTTGGGTAAAAAGGAACAAAGCACGTCAGGATAGGAACGTTATGCGTATAGCAGTTGCACAGATGAATACCCAAGCAGGAGACTTTGAGTTTACCGCTCAAACTATGCTGGAATATGCTCAAAGAGCCCAACAACAAGGCGCTGAGCTCATCATTTACCCTGCTCCAACGCTAACCGGACTGTTAAGCGTACCAGAAGCTGATATCGAAGGGCTATTTGCTGATCTCTCTGAGGTCATCAGTTCTCTTTCAGAAAAACTCCCTATTGTAGCTTTGGTTCCCGTAGTAACAGAATTTGATGGAAACGCAGCTAGCGAGGCTCTTCTCGTTAGAAATGGTGCCGTAACTCCGCTTAAACTTACCGCACAAATTGCGCACATGAGTGCTTTAGCTCGTTCCGGGAGCTCTATACAAACGCCTGACGAGAATACCTTTGAGCTTGCAAAGTTTGATGCTGGGGGTCTGACCTTTGGTATTGCTTTTACCTATGAGGACTTGGATGCTTGGCAAGATGTCGACGACTCATTAGATGCTGTGATTTACCTGCCGTATTTTGGATTTGCTGTTGATGATTCCTCTTCCGCAATGGGTATGGCAGTCACTGAAAGTCGTTACCTAAGTGATGTCGAAGAATTTGATAGCTGGCTTATTGCTGCAAATGCTGTTGGTGCCTATGGTAACCAGGTATTTTGTGGTTCAAGCTTCTTCTTGTCTCCTTCAGGTGATTTGGTCAAACAAGCCTCATCGTTTTCTGAAGATTTGGTTGTGTGTGACGTCGATCAAGACACTATTGAAAACTTTGATAGAGAAGATACTGCAGGTGTCTACAACAGCGCTTTAACTACCTGGGGAGTACTGGCAACAGGTGTACGCGATTATACGGTGAAATCTGGGTTTAACGGTGCTTTTATTGCGGTTGATGGTTCGCTTAACTCACTGGTTACTTTGGCACTTGCTTCAGATGCTTTGGGTCCCATGCGTGTGCATGCAATGCTTCTTCCAAATGAGGATTTTCGCGCTACAAGTGCAGCGGCGTTACTTGCTACAAAGCTTCGAGTGCATAAGATTGACATCGATAAAGCGTTTTTCTCGACAGTAACTGATTCAAAGTTGATCAGCGCCTATGGCTATACCTATGCTGACCAGCATAATTATTTGACGCTTGAGACTGCCGATAAAACCATTCTTGCGCTCAAGGGAACAGAGATTTCTAGCGCACATTCTCTGTGGCCGCTCGGAGATATGTATCATGCAGACATTGTTGACCTTGCTAAGGTGAGAAATACTTTCTCGCCAGCTATTGACCATGCAATTCTGGACAATATTTCTGAGGTTGTATCTGATGGTCTAGAAAATGCTGCGCCAACACCACAGGAACGCATCGAGTTTGTCGATTACGTGCTTGCAAGTTATTTGGAATGGAATAAGAGCATTTCTGCCATTGTTGAGGAAATGGGTAAGGTTGATGAGGTTAAGGCTATTATTTCCATGCTTCACGCACGGCAGAAAGATCGCCAAAACACCACCGAAGTTCTAGAGATGTCCTCTAAGAGTCTCACTAATGCTCAAATACCACATGCTTCTGTCTGGCAGGATAGAATTAGAGACACCAAGGCTTCTGAATCAGAGCTTGTAGAATCACTGCGAAACTCCTTGCGAGAAGCCCAGAGTACCTCTCTGCATTTCCCAGAGCTATCGGTTGACCCCACAGAGACCCAGGAGGGCTTTAAGGATATGCTTGAGCTCTTGAGAGAACTTGCAGAGGGAACTGACGCACAGATTGGCATTGGCATGGTTAACCCCAAATCATGGAGAGGTCCGTTCTCAGAAAATTAGTTGCATCATTTCCAAAGACTCTATGATAATATAGAACTAACGTTCTATATTAGGAGGTGCAATGGTAATTCTTGGAATAGACCCTGGTCTTGC
>ERZ772956.181-NODE-181-length-53159-cov-5.687255_pt1 | contig 53159 bp, 57 predicted proteins | sample MGYA00580683_ERZ772956 | MGnify/ENA primary metagenome ERZ772956 (study PRJEB29015, sample SAMEA2738077) | human oral metagenome | biome: human oral; feature: human-associated habitat; material: saliva | place: China | collected 2212 ... | reverse complement strand
ATAATTTATGGGTACAAGGCAATATTTTTTTGTTACAAGATAAACGATACATTTGTTTAACAAAACTTTCAAAGCAAAAAATGAGTATATACCGTCCAAAAATTATTTGGGTTATGCAAGACATTACTGACAGTTTAAATCCGAACTTACTTATTTATCACAGTATTTTTGAAAGTTTTTTTGCTAAAAATTTGTCTTTTGAGCGTGAAGAGATTGACGAATTTTTTGATTTACTGGGTTTGTCAAAAACAGTACTTTGGCGTTATCCACATCAATTATCAGGCGGTGAACAATCAAGAATTGTGTTGCTGCGAGCATTATTTTCTAAACCAAGCCTATTAATATTAGACGAACCAACGGCGATGCTGGATAATCAAACCACGTTTCAGGTCATAAATTTATTAAAAATCATCAATCAAAAACTAAAAATTGCAATGCTTATCATCAGTCATGATACAAAAATGCTGACCGCAATGTGTCATAAAATTATTTATATTTAAACACAATAAAAAAGCCAGACAAGCTGGCTTTTGAGTTTATAAACCTAAATTAGAATTGATAGGTAAGGGCAACGGCGTAGTTACGACCGGGTGCGGTATAACGATTAAATCCAGCCCCTGAACGGTCAACCATGTTGTTGGTGTTGGTTGTTGCAAACTGGCGTAATGTTTCCCAAGGAATGTATTTTTCATCAAGAATATTATACACGCCCGCATTTAAAATCCAGTTATTATCGCGACCAAATTTTCTGCTGCCAAAAATATCAAACAATACAACCGATTTACTCAGGTCAGAATGCTTGTAAGTTTTAACAACTTCGTTGTATGAATAAACGGTCTTGGAGCGTGAGCAAAGACCATACCACTCCTCATAAAGTGAACAATTAGGATTGGTAACGGTATTGCTAGTGGTTTCAGTATCTAACATTTTGGTGTCGTTTGCTTTTTTACGATGTAAAAAGTTGATACGAGTGCCAACATGCCATTTGCCATCAACAGATTCATAATCTCCGCCCAAAATTAAACTTCTTGGCACAGCCGCTAAGGTATTGATGGTTACCGTTTCATCTTTATCGGTAACGATTTTAGCCTTGTCTTTTGATGTATGAAAATCCGCAAAAACGTTTAATTTTCCACCCAGTTTAAGTGCGTTTGATAAATCTGCCTTTACGCCAAGTTTTAATCCGTGTACTGTTGCATCGTCTAAATTGACTGATTGTAAGCATGTATACCCACCTGTACAACCATTGGTTGGAGTTGTCCAGTAACGGGTATGGATAAAATCATCGTATTTGGTGATATAACCACCAGCAGTTAATAAAAGATTGTCTTTAACATTCCAGTTAAATTCTAATTCTTGGTTTAATGAGGTTTCAGGTTTTAGGTGATAGTTGGGTACTTGTCTAGCGCCCATTCCTTCAAAGTTACTATAAAGCTGAGTAACTGTTGGCGCCAAAAAGCCTGTACCTACTTTATAGCGTGTTGTTAATTTTTCAGGAATGATGGTGTAATTAAGTGCTGCGCTCCAAGTAACATGATTGAATTTGGCTTTGGATAAACCCTCTCCATTACGATAACGCTGACAAAATAGCGTATTATTATAAGAGTTGGAACATAAATCAGCGTTTCTTTTGTTTTCACTCATGCCGAAAACATCATCTTGGAAATAAGGCGAATAACGGAAATTATCGTAACGCAATCCAAGACTGCCTTGTAGACGCTGTGATAAATAAATATCATCGGTCAAAGTTAAATTAAAATTATGTTTTTTAGCATCTGGAAAGGCATATTGTAAAAAGGTTGAGGTTGGACTAAGATAAGTTGCAGAAACTGTATAATCCTGTTTTGCATAACTGGTACGCACCCCAAGCGTATGGTCGCCGAATTTATTTAATAAAATAGGCAAAGTTTTAAGCTGTATAGTAAATTGGTCAGTTTTGGTCTCAGTTGGACGATATTCTCGGTTACTAAAACTAACAGAATTAAGCTGTTCTGTTGAATAGCTAATATCGCGGTCATAAAGCCAAGTATCTGCTAAACCAAACACTTTATTATGAGTATAGTTAGCATCAACCATTTCAAGCCATGGCATATTTTCAGGTGTAAAGCGGTAGCTTACCCCATAGCTTTCCATTTTTTCTTTGTCATAAGCCATACGCATACTGGAAGATAAGCGACCCCCATAAGTTGCGGTAGATTGACTGTTAATGTCATTGGTTTGTTTTTGATACATGCCATGAACACCAAGTCGGTGTTGGCTGTTTAGATTGTAGTACAGTTTTGCAATGGCACTATCGCGTTTAAAATTTAAAGGATTGGGGTATATTAAACTTTTAGTGGAGTAACGATCGGGCATTTCTTCAGCACTAAAAATATAGCCTGGATCAACTTTTGCCTTGTTGGCTTTTTTCATGTCATGGTTTTTAGTTTCATGACCTTCACGATGGGCGTAATTTACCAAAAATTCCCATTTATCAAAATTGCCCGCCAAGCCAACCGCTTGCATCCATTCTTCATTTTTATTGGTGTAACCAGTTTTAACATAGCCACCCAACTTATTACCAGACCGAATAAGACTTTTTGGGTCTTTGGTGTTGTAGGTAACAGAGCCACCAACTGCTCCAGAACCATTTAATAAGCTATCTGAGCCAGCATGAATTCGGACGCTTTGCATCATTTCTATATCTGGATTAAAGCGACCCTCATACATGTATCCGTAGGGTGAAAAAATCTCATTTGTCTCAGATTCAGGTAAAGAAATGCCATCAATATTCATATTGACGCGGTTACCGTCTACACCACGCACTGCAAAGCCTTTATTTCCAGAGCGGTTTCCTCCACCATAAGCAACATCAACTTCAGTATTATAACGTACCAAATCGGCAGAACTTTGCACCATTTGTTGATTTAATTCTTTGCGATTGACTATTTTTTCGCCAACTTCTTCCTTGGCTTTCCCGTTCACATTTACGGTGATGGTTTCTAAAGTTACTGTTGGTTCAGATTGCTCATCCGCTTGAGCTTGTTGAAGCATGATTGAGGGAACTAAAAAGGCGAGCAATGCTTTTTTGGTTTTAAGTGTATTTTTGATATTAAACATAATCAAACCACATAAATAAACGAAAGTTACACATCAACTGCATCAAAAATATATTTTGACACAAATTAGCAATAATTTGCGCAGATTATAAGATAGTTTATAATTATTGTAAATAAGAATTATTATTTTTTTTATTTTTAGAATGGATTTAAATCGCCCTCAAATCAGCTGGAATGGCAAAACTTCAGCAGTTGCAAGTCAGAAATTGACTGTACACCGATGACTGCTGATACATTTTGTTGATTGTTTCCCTTATTAATTAACTGCCAATCGCCAAGCACTAAACGCTGTTTATTTGTAAAATTATGGCAGGCGGGTCTATGGGTATGTCCATGAATCAAAGTGTCGCAGGTAGTCAGTGCTGATAAAACCGCTTTTTGGTTTACATCGGTAATTGAATTGGGTTTTTTGGTTTTTTGGTCATAAGACTGTTTTTTGATATTACGAGCAAGTTTTCGGCGAAAGGATAATGGAAGATGTAGCAAAATAAAACTGATTAAAGGGTTTTGAATCACTTTGCGGTAGCGCTGATAAGAGGTATCATCTGTGCATAATAAATCACCATGTTCAAGCCTGATGGTGTCAATAAATGCATCACGGATATAGTAGGGCTGACTGACCAGTTTGGCATTAAATACATCGCAAAATCGCTGACGTATTGCAAAATCGCGATTACCATGCATGATGATAATCTGGCTTTTTTGACTAAGCTGAGAGAGTTTATAAATAATTGGTGCTAGCCAATGTAGCTGTTTTTGGGTGTTTGTTAAGTTAAGATAATCGTCATCGCCAATCCAACCATCTAGCCAATCCCCTAAAATGTACAAATATTTTAGATGTTCTAGATGAATTAATTTATCTAATAAAGAAATGAATGCTTGATTGAGTAAAATAGTATCACAGGATAAGTGAAGGTCAGAAATAAAAACCGCACGGATATCATGCGGTTTTTTTAATAGCCATTCGTCAAAAGTTTGTGTGATTTTGTGCATGAGTACAGACTATTTTTGAATTACTTTAGCAGAATTAATCACAATAGGCGTAGTTGGAACATCAGCGTGATAGCCATAACGACCCGTTGGCACGCTCTTAATTTGATTTACAACATCCATGCCGTCAATGACTTTACCAAAAACAGCATATCCCCAACCTTGTGGGCTCGGACTGGAATAATTTAAAAAATCATTATTCTTAACATTAATAAAAAATTGAGCAGTCGCTGAGTGGGGGTCTGACGTGCGCGCCATGGCAATGGTACCAACATCATTCTTTAAACCGTTATCTGCTTCGTTTTTAATTGGCGTGCCAGTGCGTTTTTCGTTCATATTGGCGTCCATACCGCCACCTTGAATCATAAATCCATCAATAACACGATGGAATATTGTGCCATCATAATGACCAGATTCCACATAATCAATAAAGTTTGCAACAGTAACAGGGGCAGCCTGTTCATTTAACTCTAAAGTAATAGTACCCATGTTGGTATCAAATTGAACAATAGGCATATCCATGACATGCTCCTTAAATAAATAAAAATAACTCTTAATTATAACATAAATCAGAAAATAAAAAACATATAATTTTTTAATATTGATTTATTTAACATAATCTTTCAGAAAAGAAATAAAAAAATAAAACAAGAATAAGAAAGAGAAAATCAAAATAGAAAATAAAATATAAAAAAACCATATCTATGTTAAAATAAATAATTTAACTAAACTAATTGTAACTGGAGAAAACATGAACGAAATTAAAAAAAATGACTTTATTCGAGCTATTATCCGCGATGACTTAAAAACTAAAAAACATGAAACCATACTAACTCGTTTTCCTCCAGAACCTAACGGATTTTTACATATCGGACATGTAAAATCTATTTGTCTTAACTTTGGTATTGCCAAAGAATTTAATGGTGCATGCAACTTGCGATTCGATGACACTAATCCAACCGCAGAAAAACAAGACTATGTAGATAATATTAAAGCCGACGTAGAATGGTTAGGTTTTAAATGGAAGGGTGATGCACGTTATGCCTCTGACTATTTTGATGACTTATATAATTGGGCGATACAACTTATCAAACAAGGCGATGCCTACGTAGATTTTCAAACACCCGAAGAAATTCGCGAAAACCGAGGTGGATTTGGAAAACCAAGTATTGAATCACCTCAGCGAAACAGCAGTGCTGAAGAAAACCTAACGCATTTTTTAAATATGAAAAATGGCAAATATAAAGAAGGTGAAGCTGTTTTGCGTGCTAAAATTGACATGAATCACCCCAATATGAACATGAGAGACCCAGTTATTTATCGGGTAATGCATGCCACCCATCACCAAACAGGCGACACTTGGTGCATTTATCCCATGTACGATTATGCGCACCCATTATCTGATGCTATTGAAGGCATTACGCATTCTCTTTGCACATTAGAATTTGAAGATCACCGTCCCTTTTACGATTGGGTTATTGAAAAAATTGGTTTTGAAAATCCGCCTCATCAATATGAATTTAGTCGCCTAAACCTTGATCATACTTTAACCAGTAAACGTAAATTAAAGCGCCTAGTAGAAATGAAGGTTGTATGTAGTTGGGATGACCCAAGAATGCCGACTATTGCTGGCATGAGAAGACGGGGCTATCCTGCCGAAGGTTTGCGCGATTTTTGTGAACGTATTGGCATTAGTAAAGCTGATGGGGTGGTTGATTTTCGTCAATTGGAATTTAGCGTTAGAAATCATTTAGAACAAACAGCAGCACGCGCGATGGCGGTTTTACGTCCTTTAAAAGTCACAATTACCAACTTTAATGACGCTGTTGCAAAATTTAATGAATATAAAAACCCAAAAACCATTGCCAGACTAGAAAATGATGTTTTATGGATTCAACAAGCAAAACATCCAAATCTTGATTTGGGTGCGCGTGAAATTCCTTTTACTAAAACTATTTTTATTGATAAAAGTGATTTTGAGATTAATCCACGAGAAGGTTATAAACGTCTTACACCAGAAAATAATGAAATCCGCTTACGTAACAGTTATGTTTTAAAAGTTGAAGAATATAAATTAGACAATAATGGCAACGTTTACGAATTAGTTGCAAGCATTGATGAAAAAACACTTGGCAACAATCCAGAAGGGCGCAAAGTAAAAGGTGTAATTCATTGGGTATCCGCAGAATTGGGCGTGCCTGCAGTTGTAAGAATCTATGAACACTTACTTTTAGAAGATGATGAAATTTTAAATCCGCCAACTGATGATAGTGATGAAGCGTGGATTCGTGCCCATATTAACCCAAATTCATTAACCATTTATCAAGCAATTGTTGAACCAAGTTTACAAAATGCTCAAAAGGGTGAACGTTTTCAATTTGAAAGAGAAAGTTATTTTGTTGCTGATTTGGTAGAATTTGCAGAAGAAAATCTGATTTTTAATCAAATTGTCAGTTTAAAAGACAGTTTTAAACCTCAATAGATGTTATCAGGATGATAAAAATCAATTTTTAACTTGAAATTACAAGTTAGCTGCCTTATATTAATCTAGCAAGCCTAGCTTGTAATTATTCATCATTCTCATTTATTTAAAGGATATATTATGTCTTATACTTTACCAGAACTTGGTTATAGTTATGATGCTTTAGAGCCGCATTTTGACAAAGAAACTATGGAAATTCACCACTCTCGCCATCATCAAGCTTATGTTAATAACGCCAATGCAGCGTTAGCAAATTTACCTGAATGGGCTGATAAATCAGCTGAAGAATTAATTGCTAACTTGGATAAAATCCCTGAAGCAAGTCGCATAGCGCTACGTAATAATGCTGGTGGACACGCTAATCACAGCTTATTTTGGACTGTATTAAAAACTGGTACAACGCTTGGCGGCACCCTAAAAGATGCTATTGTACGTGATTTTGGTTCAGTTGAAGCATTTCAAGAACAATTTGAAAAAGCGGCTGCTACTCGCTTTGGTTCTGGTTGGGCATGGCTTGTAAAACAAGGTGATAAATTGGCAGTTGTTTCTACAGCAAACCAAGACAGTCCACTTATGGGTGTGGCGGTCGCAGGTTGTGAAGGCACGCCTATTATTGGTCTAGATGTCTGGGAGCATGCCTATTATTTAAAATATCAAAACAAACGTCCCGATTATATTAAGGCATTTTGGAATGTTGTAAACTGGGACGAAGCTCAAAGACGTTTTGATGAAGCATGATTTATTTAATCTGATAAAGCTTTCAAGAGCACCTCAAAAGAGGTGCTTTTGTTATTTCATGTTTTGAGTTTAAATTATCTAAAATCACCTGTCAAAAACCAAAAATCGACCTTTAACCTTGTTTTGTTCTTTAATATAATTATGATTGATTATTCATCATAATTTTTAAATTTGGATTGAGAGTAAACAATAATGCAAACTATTGATGAAAAAGAAGTTGAAGATAAATTAAAAGAGCAGTTTGAGGCAGTGGGAAAAAATCTTGATAGCAAGATTAACATTGCCATTGTAGGTCGTGTTAGTACTGGCAAAAGTTCGTTATTAAATGCCTTCTTTAAACGTAAAAAAGGTGATGAATTAGCACCTGTAGGGGCAATATCAGGTGTTACTAAAACAACTAAAGCGTTTCAATTGAGTAAAAATGTTACTATCATTGACTCACCTGGCTTGGGTGATATCAATAGCGATAATAGTGAAGTTACTAAACAAGCGATAAGTGATGGATTTGACGTAGGTATTTTGGTAGTATCAGGTTCTGCTGATTCATCCCAAAAAGAGCATTATGAAGAATTAAAAGAAGGTTGCAAAAAGGTATTTGTTGTACTGAATAAAATTGATGAATATGATAAGAAGAAAGCAGCTTTAGAAAGCGTTTGTCAACAGTGGCATGAAGTATTAGGTCTAAAGGAAGATGAGCAAATTTTTAAAACTTGTACTGATGGATACGATCCTTAGTCAGATGCTGATGCTCAGCTCAATATACGAGGTGTTGATGAATTAAGAAAAGAGGTTCTTGATTTTCTTGCAAGATGTAGCAAAGACTTGTTGTTAAGAAAATTGATGGAAAAAAATTCCACGCTGGCTAAACGAGCTATTTATAGCTGTATGATTGCTGTTGCTGGGCTTGCTTTTCTTCCAGGCAGTGCCATTCCTATTACGGCGGCTCAAGGGACAGCCATTATAACTATCCATTACATTTACACAGGTGAAATTATTAGCACAAAACATGTTTTGGCTGCCATTCCTTTATTTGCTAGTCAAAGTATTGGATCAAGTGCATTTTTGTTTGTCAAATCATTCTTACCGCCAACTGGTATTGTCGATGTTGCTGCCGCTGGGGTAGCTGTGTCAGTTACGCTTGCCATGCTTAGCACTGTTAATTGGATGTATGAAAACGGCTATAATTTTGATAATAAACAAGAAGTTAAAGAACAATATAAGAAATTCTATCAATTACTTAAAGACATTGGACTAAAAGGTATATTTAATACATCAAATCAGGAGATAAAAAAGCTATCATGGCGTTAATTGGTAAATTTGTTAAGGATTAATTACTTCATTTGGATAATAAACTGATTTGAGCATATAATTGCTCAATCAGTTTGTCTTTTTGTTCTATTATTTCAGTTTTATGTTGTAATTGTAAGGTTAGTTTTTCTATTTGAAAATCACGTTCATTATGCGTATTATAATAATTCAAATTACTGTAATTACCACTACCATCACCGCTGATTAACCAAATTAAGCCTTGCTTATCAAGTGATAATAAATCAGCAATATTTACCTGAAAAACTTCAGCGATTTTCGTTAGTTTATCCAGGTGCAGTCGACTTTCTCCTCTTTCTAATTTAGCATAACTAGTTAAAGACATATGTAGCTTATCAGCAACATATTCTTGAGTCCAATTATTCATTTCTCGCATTATACGAATTTTGTCATTAACATTCATGAATTATCTCATGTAATAATATTGCAGTAAAATTTAAAAACACGGAACTGTTTTATTGATATTGGTATTAGCATTAATTAAAAAAATTATAAAATTGTAATAAGAATACAAAAAAACGCAAGCTAGGCTTGCGATTTAATTTAAAGTTTGTTTAAGGTGCATCAACACGTTCAATTATAACATTTCCTGTGCCTTTTTGGGTAATGCCAATCGCTTTGGCTGCACCGTAAGACAAATCAACAACACGATTGCCATGGAATGGACCACGGTCGTTTACTTTTACGACGACAGATTTTCCATTGTCTTTATTGGTAACTTTGATATAGCAATTCATTGGCAAAGTACGATGTGCGGCAGTTAAACCATTCATATCAAATGTATCACCACTGGCAGTTTTGCGCCCATGAAATTGGCGACCATACCAAGATGCTGTACCATTTTGTTTAAATTTACTGACTGTATTGGAAGCAACTGAGCTTAATTTGCCCAGCACGTTTTTTTCTTCTTTTTTATTAGAAACTTTTGGTTGATTAACCAAAGTACTGTTTAGTGCTAATGAAGTGGGCTGGCGAGCACTTTTTATAAGACTTGACGAACTGTTATGCTGATGAGTAAGTTCATCAAGTACTTTGTCAATATTGGCGTCTTTAACTGTTTCAGCAGCTGCTGATGTGCAAAATCCTCCAAATGCCATCGCGCCTGCTAATAATAAGTGTGAGCCATATTTGGTTTTCATGGTAATTACCTCTTAGTTAAAGCACAAACTCAAAGCTAAACCAACAAACTCTTGAGCGGTCATAAATGACTGTGTGCTGTACAAAATTTGTTCATTTTGAACAGTGAATAAGTAACGAGCTATTTATACCAAATTCAAAAATAAAAAACAACAACCGCAACAAGCAGATACGATTTTTATTTTAAACCTTATCATCAAAGAAACGTAAATACAAAAAAAATGACAATCGAAATTTGGTAATAAATAAACATTGCAGATATTATGCCGTCTTTATTGGCAATCATTAAAAAACATCCATTGAGATTAAAACAATTACCTAACAACAACTTATCTATAACTCTATGTTACCACTTTTTATAAAAAATACAATAAAAAACACCCCAATAGCAGTGAGGTGATAATTAACGGTGCTTATTGATTGTATTTTATACAAATAAATTACTATGTGTAAATAATGCAATCTGAATAATATAAATCAATAATTAGAATTCGATTGATGTGTATGGATGCAGGTCAATAAACCAAAAGCTGCCATTAAGGTAATTACAGCTGTACCGCCATAGCTAACAAAAGGAAGTGGAACACCAACAACGGGTAAAATTCCGCCTACCATGCCCATATTGACAAAAATATACACAAAAAATGATAACGTTAAAGCGCCTGCCAATAAACGGCAATAAGCGTCAGGATTAACAAAAGCAATATAAAATGAACGCATCAATAAACAACAATAAAAAAATAACAATAGCAGCACGCCTGCCAAACCAAACTCTTCACTAAAAGCGGCAATGATAAAATCAGTATGACCTTCGGGCAAAAAATGTAAATGAGACTGGGTTCCTTCTAAATAACCCTTACCAGTTAAACCACCAGAACCAATTGCTGTTTGAGATTGAATGATGTTCCAGCCTTTATTTAAAGCATCAGCTTCTGGATTAAAAAGAGTAATGACTCGAGTTTTTTGGTAATCGTGCATCAAAAATGTCCACATGACCCATAAAAAAGGAATCAAAGCGGCAATAGCTCCCCCAATCATCCACCAAGGCAATCCTGCCAAAAAAAGCACAAATAAACCACTTGCCGCCACCAAAATAGACGTACCCAAATCAGGTTCTTTGGCAATTAAAAGTACAGGAATAGCAATGATAACCAAAGTAGTTAAGACCGTTTTGATGTTGGGTGGTAACTCTTTTTTAGATAAATACCAAGCGCACATCATAGGCATGCCTAGTTTCATAAATTCTGATGGCTGAACACTACCAAAACCTGGTATTTTAATCCATCTTTGCGCTCCCATGCGTACTTCGCCAATAATTTCAACCAAAATCAACAATATCAATCCAAACACATAAAAAATAGGCGTTAAAGTGCGGTAAACATTGGGGGAAACTTGAGCCATTGCTATCATAACTCCAAAAGCAATGCCGTAACTGACCATCTGCCTAATCACCATATCCAAATCTTGGGTTGAAGCGCTATACAACACCGTCAAACCAATAAAACAGATACTGAGTAATAATAACAAAAGCCAAGGGTCAATATGCAAACGTTGCCAAATGTTGGGTTCTAAATCACGACTGACAAAATGGGAACTTTGGCGAGAAAACCGATATTGATGATTCATCAAATATTCCTTTTTGGTTGAAACTTCACCCTTTTGAGTGATAGAATCAAGATGTATAAAAAAGGTTTATTGCTTTTTTTAGATGCTTGATGTGTTTTTATGTTTATGTAGTCAAAACCATTAAAACAGTCAACCCATCAATAAAAAACTGGGTTAAATTATGTTATAATATAACATTGATAGTGTCTAGCACCATTAGTTTGATAATTTTAATCCAAATTATCAAATTTTAATAGTGTCAATTTAAATCCAAAATTAATGGTAAGTTTTATGATAAACAATTTTTCTAATGATGTTGTAGTCAAATGTATTAAGGTTTCCTTATTTGCTCTGTCTTTATCTGCCGTTAGTGCAAATGCTGGTTTTTTATCCAAATTATTTGGCAATCATGACAATAAAACCAGCCAAGAAACCGCCAAGCCTGCCCAAACTACTGAAACTAATCGTCGTGTGATTGTACGTACTGATACGGGCTATGGCGTAGTGTCTGGCGATGCTAATGTGAATTTAGACAATCATCATGGGCATGATCATAATTTTGGAGCTGAACGTAATGTAGGAACAGAAGCTGATTACCAACGCTGGTTAAATCAAAACCCATCCAACCGGGCAAGTGCAACCAATTACGAAAATTTTCTCGTTCAGCAACTTGGCAAAGGTAGAGTTCCGCCCATGCGAGAGCTTTTAACAACCGCGCGGTCTTGGCAAAAATGCGGTTATGAACCTTATCAAGTTCCACCTATGGATTTATGGGACAAAATGGTGCCAACCATTCGTTTGTATAACGAATTGCGGGAAAAAAATATTTTACCACCCCAAACTCAAATTCGCTCCGTATATAGAAGCCCACAATTAAATCAATGTGCAGGCGGAGCGCCAAGCAGTAAACATCTGACCAATGGGGCGATGGACATTTGGATTCCTGATTATGCGATGGGAAGCTGGCAGTTTAATAATGCGCAAAATAAATTATGTCAATTTTGGATAGACAATGGTAAGGCGCATAATTTTGGACTTGGGTTATATAGCACAGGCGCTATTCATTTAGACACTCAAGGCTACCGTAAATGGGGTGGGCAATATTCTCAAACAGGCTCACCTTGTCGTTATATTCCACCCAAAGCTGAAAGTTTATATATTGATGGGCAAGGTTGGGCAGAATAATTCAAAAACTAAACCAAAATTCAAACAAGATTTAAATAAAAAAGATGGAAAAACATCATTCCATCTTTTTTTGAATGAATGGTTACTCAATTTCTCCTAAAAATCCACCACTTTGTCTTGCCCAAAGACTGGCATAAACACCGCCTTGTTGAATCAGCTGTTCATGGCTGCCTATTTCAATAATTTGCCCTTTATCCATGACCACAAGTTTATCTAGGCTGGCAATTGTTGATAAACGATGAGCGATGGCGATGACTGTTTTTCCAGCCATCATATTATCTAAACTTTGGGTAATGGCATATTCTACTTCACTATCTAGTGCCGAGGTTGCTTCATCAAGTAGCAAAATAGGTGCATTTTTAAGAATCACGCGCGCAATCGCAATGCGCTGACGTTGCCCACCCGATAATTTTACACCACGCTCTCCAACTTCGGTATCAAGACCTGTATTACCATTTTTATCTTGTAAAGTTTGAATAAATTCCCATGCATGTGCAGCTTTGGCGGCATTGATAATTTCTTCATCAGTGGCATCAGGGCGACCATAAGCGATGTTTTCGCGAACCGTGCGATGCAATAGGGCGGTATCTTGAGTTACCATGCCAATATTTTTACGAAGTGAATTTTGGGTAACCTGGCTAATATCTTGATTGTCAATCAAAATTTTTCCATCACTGACATCATAAAATCTTAACAATAAATTTACTAAACTGGATTTTCCCGCGCCACTTTTACCCACCAAGCCAATTTTCTCGCCTGCTTTGATGGTTAAATTAAAGTGATTAAAAAGCAGAATTTTATCATTGCCTCGACCATAATTAAACGCCACATCATCAAAGCAAATTTCCCCTTGATTGACCAGTAGATCTGAAGCGTTTTCTTTATCAGTAATCGCATGGGGCGTGGTTAAGGTTTTCATACCATCTTGAACGGTACCAATATGCTCAAATAATCCTGCCATCTCCCACATAATCCACTGAATCATACCTTTTAAGCGTAAGGCAATCCCACTGGCAACGGCAATTGCGCCAACCGTAGTTTTTCCAATAAGCCATAAATAAACACCAATGGCAGTGCTACCAACAATCATCACCAAAGACATAAATTCTGTTGTTGTTCCCAAAATGGACACCCAGCGCATCTGGTCATGGACAGTATCCATAAATTCATTCATAGCAGATTTAGCGTAGGCAAGTTCTCTGCTAGAATGACTAAACAGTTTTACAGCTCCAATATTGGCATAAGCATCGGTGATGCGCCCAGTCATCAAAGCTCGAGCATTGGCTTGGCGACTGGCAGAACGTTTTAAACGTGGCAAAAAAAACTTCATAATCACAACTGTACATAAAAGCCACGCTAAAAATGGTAAAAATAACCAAAAGTCTAATTTTAAAAGAATAGCTCCACTAGTAATTAAATAAGCCAATACAAACGCTAACATTTGTGTGATCGTCATCATAGTATCACGAACAGCAAGAGCAGTTTGCATTACCTTTGCTGAAACTCGACCTGAGAACTCATCTTGGTAAAACTGCATGGACTGCCCAAGCATGTGCTTATGAAACCACCAACGAAGTCGCATCGGTAAAACACCTTGCAATACTTGAAATTGAATTAAATTGCTGATAAATTCACCAAAGATCGATAAAACACACAATCCTAAAATAAATGCAATGGTTTGACCTTTTTCTTGCATTAGTGTCGCTGGTGTGTAGGTGGTTAACCAGTCTACAACATCACCAACCCATGCAAATAACAATGAGCCAAAAACGCCTAAAGCAATGGATAATAATGCTCTTAAAAAAATCCAGCCTCTGGCTCCTTGACTACATGCCCATAAAAAAGCAAATAGTCCTTGATTTTTTGGAATGGGTAGATTAATTTTTGGGTAAGGATTTAAACGATTTTCAAAGAAGGTAAAAATGGACATAAGTTATGATTATATTTTAAAAATGGATTAAGTATTTTTATTTAATAATAAATTAGATTTTTTATTTCACCATACCATGTGGATGATGATAAAATACTCGATTTAATATAAGTTAGTTTATGGATATTTGATTTTAATAATATTTCATTATACTCTTGATTTATAAATTCTTTATCTATTTTAGAAAATAATAGATGTGGTAAAGTATCATCAATTATTAATAAATTTGCATCTTTAATATATTCTTTTAATAATAGATCAAACATAATTTGAAAGAAAAAATAATGAGTAATATTATTTTGATTTTTCCAAAAATTTAAAAGTAATTGTAAGCAATCTTTTGTTATATTATTACTTTTTCTCGAAACGATAAAACTATTTAAAACATTAATATGGTGATTATCACTCCATTCAAAATAATCGGCATTAATATTTCTCCAAAAATCTCTATTTTGACAATTAAAGTCTCTCTGAAACATAAAAAAATCTTGATTTAATATTCTATCATCAATTTGATTGGTTAGCAAAACGGTTGCATCAATCCAAACTCCACCATACAGATACAATAAAGTTAGGCGTAATAAATCAGCAAAAAACGCATGTTTAAATTGATGATTCTTTCTTTTTTTCCATATAAAATCCGGAAATTCTATATAATCAGCAACTGTTTCATCATCCAAGCGGATGATTACATAATCATTTTTAAATTTATCTACTGAATCAAAGCAAGTTTTTACAATTTCTGGAATATTGTTATTTATCCCCTGCCCCCAATACTGCCAAATAATTTTTTGAGTTGGAAAATTTTTTTTTGATTTTATGGTTATTTCTGGTAAATCATTATTAAAATAAAGTTTAGCTAATGCTTTCCAACATTCATATAAATGTTTTTGCTGACATAAGTCAGCATTTTTTTCCATTAATAATCGCTTTTCTTTGGGAATAAAAATACGATAAAAATTTTTGATTATTTTTTGTTTATAGAATTTTATCTTTTCTAGTTCCTTGGTTTCTTTCTCAAAATCATTAATTATTATGGATAATTCTTTGATATTTTTTTCTTTAATAGCATGCATAAAAAATTCACTATATTAACCAATCTTTTATCTTTTGTAATAACGATATTTTTGAATATTTATCATATTTTTTAAATAATGAAAACCATTGCTCTTTTCCTAAATAATTTATCTGAAATAATTCTGGTTTTTTAAATAAACACATAGCATAAATTCCTTGATCATCATCAATGATATTTTCTTTTAATAACATTTTTTGATTTTGATACAGTAACTTTAAAAAAGATAACCATTTTTCCTTTGTGCCTATAATACATCCACCAATTAAATATACTTGATTATTAAAAATAAAACACAAAACATCCTCATATGAATTTAATTTAACTTTTTTTTCAATACTAAATAAATGAATAAATCTCCTATCAAAATCATATTGCCATTTTTTAATTTTACCAAGAGTTTCAGTGGACCGACAATAACCAAAATCAACCCAAGCAACCAAATCATGTTTTGTTAAACCATCATAAATTGCTTTATTGACAAAATAGGTCTTTAGTTGATTAACTAATACGTATTCTGGAAACCAGTATTCAATGTTCTGAATCTGATCCGAATTAACTCTCTTGATAAAATCTGGATTTTGTTGAACTTTGGCAATCATTTTTTTAATAAGTGGCAACCTATTATGAAAGTCAAAAATAACAACATTAGTATTTCCATAACCTTTTCTAAGAGATAAAATCCTTTCTTTAAATTCTTCAGTGGTAAATATAACCATATCATTTTCTAATTTTGCCATGTGGGAAAAATATTCAAAATAAGTATCTGTACTTCTTATGAAATATTCGGGCATAATCCTTTCTCCTACTCTGGAATTCCCTCTACCAATGTCAAAAAAAGCTGTAACTATAGTAATATCTGCCATAATTATGTACTCAAATTAATTTATCTGAAATCAATACTCTGAGATAGAAATATTTTATATATCCTATATTTTATATTAAGTATATTATTAACGATGCGAATGGCCTCTCTTTTTATCTTTTTCGTTCTCTCTAATTTTTGTTTTTTCTCAAATCTTTCCCTTCGACTTTTCTCTAGATCACTATTATAAACTTTATAATCGTTGTTGCTGTGGTTTTTTATTAAAAATAGTCTATCTGATTGCACGCAAAAAGCAGGAGTTATTTGATAAATATTTGCCAATCCTTTTTTGATAAAAACCTCAAATAACAAATGATCAACAGGAACTAATTTTGCTGATTTAGATAAAAAATTTAATAAATTAAAGCAAGTATCTTTATTGATAATATAACCTGCCGAGCCAAATTGTATATCCATTGCTTTTTTTAGTTTTCTATTATCTAGAGTTGGTATAAAATTATGCTGCATAACAACAATTGGCTCAAAGATTTCCAATCTAACAATACCAACATTTTTTGGTATCCACTCTTTTTTTGTTAAGAATAAATTAGCATTTTCACCCAAGTAAACATCATCTTCAAAAACTGCGATATAATCCAAATCTTCATCAATACATTTTTTCCATAATTGTACATGACTAAACAAGCATGCCAATTCTCCTTGTGTTAAATCTGCTCTCATGATATCTATCGAAAACTCCTCAGCTAGTCTAGAAACTTGAGGTGGAGTAACGGCATCAAAAAATTTAAAATCAATACCTTGTTTGCCAAATTCTTGTCTAATATGTTTGCGTCTTTCTATTGCGGATTCTAAACTAATGACATAACTTTGAATCATACAAACTCCATGATGGGCACTGATTAAATTTATAACAATACTTGTTGTATTTAAAAAACAATCATTAATCACCAAAACTTTAATCTTTGCCATAAATTTTTTGGTGGATTAGAGACGCTATTATGTCCAATATGATAACAGATTCCATTTTGCAAATAAGCCATATAATACCCCTCTTTTCGTAAAAAACGTGAGATATGACGTTCTTTTTTAAATTGAGAGAAAGGGGCAAACTGCTCCCATAAAGATTTTCTAGCTAAATGTGGATTAAACGAATAACCATGCCATTGTTGATGCAATTTATTCATTTTAACATAATCACCAATTTTGGTATCTATTTTTTCAATCTTTTGTTTAGATTGTTCATCATAGATAAAATCATCAATTTTTCTAAAACCAACACAACTGATTTTATTATTTTCTTGCAATAATGAAATAGCATTATTTAGATTTGGGACATCATCAAAGAACCAATCATCTTCGCTATGAAAAATATAATCCGTTTTCACATGATTATACATGTAATCAACCGCTTTATGATGGCCAATATTTTTATGAAGATTAATGAGTTTTCCATTTGGACAACAATCTAAAAATACTTCATCGGTTTGCTGATCACCAAAATCATTAATAGCGATAATTGCTTGAAAATCTAGATGAGACAAAAGGCTTTTCAGACTTTGCTCTAATTCCAGTGGTCTTTTTCCGATAGTTAAACAAAGAGTAATGTTTTCCAGATCATTCATTTGATTCTTTTCCTATTTTATCATTTATGATAAATTAAGATATCATTAATAAAAGGTAACTCTAGTTCGAAGAAGTTTACCCAATGTCTTTCGAAAGAGATTGGATAATTCTCCTGCTATCTTATCTAATAATGGGCGCTTTTGTTTATTTTGTTTACGCAATAAACGAGATTCTTCTATGCTGCTAGGCATATTATTTTGGTTTGGATATAAGATGAATTCTTGAGCAACAATAGCTGGAATCATCTGATAAATAGGCGAACTGGATTCATAATACAAATATTGCTCAAACATCATATGGTCAATTGGCAATAATTTCTCTTCCGGAAAGGATTTTACATAATTTAATAAAGATGCAGCTGTTTTTTGGCTGATAATATATCCCGCTGTGCCCAAATGAGGTTCCTTTAACTCTCTAATTTTTCGATTATTTGGCAAATCTATTGAATTAAAAGCCATTTTTCTTTCTTGTAAAAAAGTTTCTGTTTTGATAAAATCAAATTGATTATCAGTCAGCCAATTATGATCCATAAAAAAACTATTGGCATCTTTCCCTAAGTAAACATCATCTTCAAAAACTGCAATGTAATCTAATTTTTTGTCAATACATTTTTTCCATAAACATAAATGACTGAGAAAACAGGCTTTTTCTCCATCAGATAATTGAGAATTTTCCAAAGAAATAGATAGTTCATTGCAGGCTCTTTCTATTGTCTCTAATGTAATTGCATCAAAAAAATCAAATAAAATATGATGCTTAGAAAACTCTTGAGTAATATGTTCTCTTCTTTTATAAGAATTTTTTACACTAATTACATAATTATGCATATATTTCTCATACTCCAATTTAAAAATCTGTTTTGTTGACTGAAATATATCTTTTTTCTCCCAAATAATTAGCATATATTGTGCGGAATGCTAATAAAATTTGAGTCAGAACACGATTCTTTTTTAAATTTATTTTTTGCGATATGCTTAACTTAATGTTTTGTGTATTTTTTATATTCCCAATCATTGAATGAAAAGCATAATCTGAAAATGGTATACCATACCAGGAACACCTATCACTTTGTATTACTACTGCAGGTTCTATTTGATAACAATGCATGTCTGGACAATTGTGAATGATTGCATCAGCAAGCCATATTTGCTTTGATAGTTGTTCTAGCAGTTTTTTGGCGCCAGATGGATATAAAACATAACCAGCAGCACCACTTTTATCCAAAAATAGTTCATATAATTGATATTTTTTTTCTAACAAATCCATGTTTTTTTGTTTGCTAACTATTTTTTTTCTTCCATGGACTTCCAAGTTGATTAAATCAATTTTATTAAAATGAATATTTTCTAGCTCAGATAATAATAACTTAAAATCACCAGCAATCACAGCATCGTCTTCTAAAATGACACATGGAGTTTTATTATCAAAAACATATTGCCATGCTTTTTTATGACTTAACAAACAGGCTAATTCTGTTTGCTTCATCAATCTTTGACTTGTTTTTAGACTTTTTTGATAAAATTTTTCAGAAATTTGCTGAACCGAAACTGCCTCTAAGCGCTCAAATTCCAAATTTAATTTTTTAAATTGCTTCAATTGCGTTTGCAGTCTGTCACAAGATTGTGATAAATTAATGAGAAGAATTTTTATCATGATGATTTTTTAAATTATAGTGCCATAGAAGCAAATATTTATTAAAAGTATAATATGTAAAGATTAAAGAATAAATTAAGCCATAACGACCCTGTAAAAATCTACCATCAAGCCAATATTGACGAAAAAATTGCCAAAGAGGATTTAATATTATTTTTGTAAAATTTGTTTTTTTGCCTTGTTCATATTTTTCTTTGGCCCAAATTTCAGCATAATTCAAACGTTTTTTTAATAAAAATTGCGGGTCTGGCGCGGTATGGTGATATAAAAATCCTTTCAATATTTTTAAAGTTGCTGTTCTAACATCCAAAGACTCATGGACAGTTAATTTATTAAATTGATATTTTTTAGGGTATAATCGCCAGTATGATTTTACGCCCCAATAAGCATTATCAATTTGATAATTAAAAATAAAATCAAGACGCTTTGTTCCATAAACTATATCTTCTGGTTTAGTTTGAATAACGTTTAAAATGCTTCTTTTTAACTCAGGTGTGATTTCTTCGTCAGCATCAAGTGCTAAAATCCAATCACCTGTTGCATAATTTTGAGCAATTTGACGCTGTTTTCCGAAACCTTGCCAATCAGTATTAACAAACCACTTTGCTCCATAACGCTCAGCAATTTCGCGACTATTATCTGTACTACCAGAGTCCAAAATAATAATTTCATCAGCCAAACCCCTTAAGGGCGGTAATGATATTGCTAAATTTTTAGCTTCATTCTTAACAATCATAACCACGGATAGGCGGTAAGTACCATTCATTGCCAAGCCTCCTTTATCCAATCACTTGGTAAAACATGACGATACCATTTTCCACCACCACCTTTTATGGCATCGGGTGGGTTGATTTCACCATGAAAAATCACAATTTTTGCCCCAATAGGTTTTTTTGGAGGGATAAAATAAGCAAACGGAATTTTTTGAAGACAGTGATATTTATAACTGACACACCAAGAGCTATCCCAATATTCCAAATGATGATATTTTCGTAAATAATTGGATAGAAATGCCTGTTCATGACGAACTTCATTACGGATTGTTTCAAAATTTTTTTCAAAATAGCTCAGCAAATCAGGATATGTATTTTGTCCAAGTTTAAACCGATATACTGAACTATTCCCCACCATTCGCCATGGTTTTTTCCAATCACGAATAATCATAACACTATCTTGATGTTTGGCTTGGTGGGTAAAAAAACAATCAATATTATCCACAATAACAATATCGATATCCAAAAATAATGCAGTGCCTTTTAAGCCATATAAATCAGGCTTAAAAGTAGTCAGTTTCTTCCAGCCACGTTCGGGTAGATTGGCGGGTAGATTGAGTTCTGGGATTGGATAACACTTAATTTGTGGATAAATTCCCGTTTTATCATCAGTTAGACACACCATCTCAAAAGGCAAACTCAAATGCCGACTAACCATACGGTACAGACGATTAACATATTCAGCAGAATATTTATTTCCCCATTTCATACAAAGAATATAGTTAGTTTCGGTCATGACTTGGCTCGGATGGTGTGTTGGATTTGTAATTTTTTACTTGGGTGTGAAGTTCATCAAATGGTAATAAGTAAGGATTTTCACCAAAAGGCGTGGTTTTAAAGCGCCGATAACTCCACATATAATGCTCAAAATGCTTTTCAATCATTGTTTGCATAGCATGATTTAAAGCAGTGATAGCGATTATATCATTTTTATTATATAAATCTTTATCCTTTAAATCATAACAAAAAATTTCAAAACCTGATTGATGAGGTGATTTTATACAGGTTAATCCTACTAATGCACAGTTTGTTTTACTAGCAAGTTTGGTTGCAAGTGTGCCTGTCATGGTTGGGATGCCAAAGAAAGGTACAATTTCGCCACCATTTTTATCTGGAACATGGTCTGGTAATAAAACACTAAAACCTTTATTTTTTAAGGTTTTAAAAATAGCCTTAACACCGCTTCCATCGGTTGGTACCAATGTTGCATTTAGTTTCTCGCGACCTTGGAGAACAATTTTATCTAATTTGGAATTGCCTGATGGTTTGTACATGATGGTTAAATCACCAAATCTACTTACCCAAGCATTCATCATTTCCCAAGTACCAATATGGGGAACAATAATCAACATGCCATTAGGGCAAGCCAAACCTTTTTGTAAAATTTCACCATGGTGAATGGTATTTATTTGAGCAATTGACCAATCCGGTGGCATAACCCAGCTTTTGGCGCTGTACAGTGTACTGGCAAGCTGATTTTGAAGAATGATTTTAGCGAGTTTTTTTCGTTCTTCGGCTGATTTAAAAGGTTGAACCAGCATTAAATTGGTACAAATTCCCCGATAAATACTAGCATTGGCAAGTATTGCAAAAAATGAAACCACTTGCGCCAATATCCACAAAACAGACATTGGCACAAATTTTAAGATAAAAAACATCAAACCAACTTTATATTAAGATTGAGGTTTTTCTTTTTCGCGTACACGAATGCCCAAATCACGAAGCTGTTTGCTGTCTACCGCTGCAGGCGCATCGGTTAATGGACATTCAGCGGTTTTGGTTTTTGGAAAAGCAATCACTTCACGGATGGAGTTTGCACCAACCATCAACATAATCAATCGGTCAAGTCCAAACGCTAGACCGCCATGTGGAGGGGCGCCATATTTTAAAGCGTTTAATAAGAAACTAAATTTTTCTTCAGCTTCTGCTTCAGAAATGCCTAAAGCTTCAAATACCGCCTTTTGCATATCCAAAGTATTGATACGTAGCGAACCACCACCAATTTCAGTGCCATTAAGTACCATATCATAGGCGATAGAAAGAGCAGTTTCTGGACTGTTTTTCATTTCATCAACTGTACCTTTAGGGCGTGTAAATGGATGGTGTACGGATGTCCATTTACCATCTTCGGTTTCCTCAAACATCGGAAAATCAACAACCCAAAGTGGCGCCCATTGACAAGTCAGCATATCTAAGTCTGTGCCAATTTTAACACGTAATGCACCCATAGCATCATTGACGATTTTAGCTTTATCAGCACCAAAGAAAATAATATCGCCATTTTGAGCATTGGTGCGATTGATAAGCTCAAGCAAAACATCATCCGTCATATTTTTGATGATTGGCGATTGCAATCCTGATTCTTTATCTACACCATTATTGATTTTGCTTACATCATTAACTTTAATGTAGGCCAAACCTTTTGCTCCATAAATACCAACAAATTTAGTGTATTCATCAATTTGTTTACGGCTCATCTCACCGCCATTTGGAATGCGTAGAGCAACAACGCGACCTTTGGGGTCTTGAGCAGGGGTGCTAAACACTTTAAATTCTACATTTTTCATGATGTCTGCAACATCAATCAATTTTAACGGAATGCGCAAATCAGGTTTGTCAGATGCATAATCACGCATTGCATCGTTATATGTCATGCGTGGAAAGGTATCAAATTCAACGTTTAACATCGTTTTAAACAATTGTTTGGTCAAACCTTCGGCAATATCCATAATCTCGTTATCGGATAAAAATGACGTTTCAATATCTACTTGGGTAAATTCAGGTTGGCGGTCAGCACGTAGGTCTTCATCGCGGAAACATTTAGCAATTTGATAATAACGATCAAACCCTGCAACCATTAATAATTGTTTAAATAACTGAGGTGATTGGGGTAGGGCAAAAAATTCACCTTGATGGGTTCGTGATGGCACCAAGTAATCTCTAGCACCTTCAGGGGTTGCTCGGGTCAAAACAGGAGTTTCAACGTCTAAAAATCCATGTTCATCTAAATAACGGCGAATGACAGAAGTTGCCTTGGCACGAAACTTCATGCGCTCTTGCATCTCTGGACGACGCATATCCAAAAAGCGGTATTTTAGGCGCAGCTCTTCAGATATATTGGTAAACTCATCATTTAACTGAAATGGTGGCGTCTCGGATTTGGCAAGCTGTTCAATTTCTTTACCTAATAATTCTACATTACCACTTGTCATATTGGGGTTTTCAGTACCTGCATATCTAGCGCGTACACGACCAGTAATTTTTAGCAAAAATTCAGAACGAGTGGCGTTGGCGATTGCAAAAGCCTCAGGCGTATCTGGGTCAATCACAACCTGCAATAAACCTTCTCTGTCTCTTAAATCTAAAAAAATAACCCCGCCATGGTCTCTACGACGATGAACCCAGCCTGCCACAGTAATAGTTTGACCAATTAATGTCTCATTGACAAGTCCACAATAATGACTACGCATCATAATTTTGCCTTATGATTAAAATGATAATAATAAAATATGGTTAAACTGCACATTATGCCTGTTAATGTGTCATGGCGCAAGATTTCAACGAAAATTTTTATGTTTTTTATGTTTTTAATTACCTTTGTAAGCCATTGACTTTTTAAAATCTAGCTGTTACGCTTTGGTTGAATTTCTGGTTCCATCCTATCGATTTTACATTTTAAATTAACGGTTTATTTATTATTTATGAATACACTCAATGTGCTTTACTTGGTGGCATCTTTATTAATTTTTGCCAGCATTATGACCAGTACAATTTCTTCAAAGTTTGGCATACCGTTGTTAGTATTCTTTTTGGGTGTAGGCATGTTAGCTGGTGAAGATGGAATTTTAAGAATTGAATTTGCCAATTACCCACTTGCCAATTTTATTGGACAGGCAGCACTGGCATGTATTTTACTTGATGGCGGACTTCGTACATCATTGCGTTCTTTTCGGGTTGGTTTAAAGCCTGCTATTGTACTGGCAAGCTGGGGTGTCTTGGCAACGGTATTATGTCTAGGGGTATTTATCTCTTGGCTTTTTGACATTGATTGGCGATTGGGTATTTTAATGGCTGCAATTGTTGGTTCAACAGATGCGGCAGCGGTTTTTAGTTTGTTGCGTAATGGTGGGGTTAAATTAAATGACCGCGTGCAAGCAACGTTAGAGATTGAGTCGGGAGCAAATGACCCCTTGGCAATTCTACTGGTTACAGTAATGATTGCTTTAAATATCAGTCCAGAAAATCAAACGCTTGGTAGTACCATCTTTATGTTAATCAGCCAAATTGGCATTGGTTTGGTTTTAGGTCTTTTGGCGGGATTTTTATTATCACGCCTGCTCCCAAAGGTGCATTTAGAAGAAGGTATGTATGCCATTTTAATTTTATCAGCAGGCATTGCAGTATTTGGTGCAACCAATATTTTAGGTGGTAGTGGTTTTTTAGCAGTGTATCTAGCAGGCGTGGTCATTGGCAACACTAAAGTGCGCGCAACTGAGCATGTGTTACGGGTCATGGACAGTTTTGCTTGGCTCTCCCAAGCTCTTTTATTTGTTGTTCTGGGACTTTTGGTAACACCAACAGAATTAATTGAAGTATGGCATTATTCATTGTTGGTATTTTTATTTTTATTGCTGGTTGCTCGCCCCTTTGCAGTGATAAGTAGTCTATTGCCTTTTGGTTTTAAAAAAACGGAGATTGGTTTTATCTCGTGGGTTGGTTTAAGAGGCGCTGTACCCATCACATTGGCTATTTTGCCTGTTATGAATCATGTTGAAGGGGCAAATTTGGCATTTAATCTAACGTTTGGTGTGGTGATTTTATCATTACTTGTTCAAGGAACTAGCATTGCACTGATGTCTCGAATATTTCAAGTTTGGGTACCTACAGACAATGAACCCAAAGCCACTCAGGAAATTTGGGTTGGCGACCAAGCCAATATGACTCTTTATGAATTCGAGGTTAAAGAAGGTGCGTTTGCTATTGGTCGGCATCCAAAAAACATTTCCAATAAAGTCAAAGAAGCCAACCTAAGTGTATTTGCTCTTGTTCGCAACCAAAGACTAGTTAATATTCAACAAGATACAGTACTTAAAGTAGGTGATGTGGTGTGGTACATTTTATCCGCTGAAAATGCCATGTCAGTTGCCCGTGTCTTTAACAACACCACCGCGCAATATCAAAAAAACAGTGAATTTTATGGCGATTGGTTATTATCACCCCATGTGCGCATCGCCGATTTACCATTTAATGGGCTGGCTAACCAAAAAACCAGGCATGGTGAATTTGTAACCAAAAAAATGCCAACCGTTGCCTATGCCTTAGATGCTCTAACATTTTCCCAAAAAACCACCACGTTAGCAGGTGTGGATGATGAGCTTTTGCAAAAAATACAAACAGTAAAACACAAAACCATTGCTGAATTTATGAGCGAGCATTTTACCACCGAGCCAGTTAAAGGCGATAAAGTGCGTCTAAATAACTCATGGTCATTGATTGTACGTGATATTGACAACCAAGGCAGACTGCGCGGTGTTGGACTAAAATGTGAAAACAAAGAAAACAAAAAAGAATAGGGCTTTTATTTTTGATGATTTACCCCATTATGATATTGCTTAATAAATCATACTGTGTATGATAACAATAACTTCCATTTGAATAAGTGAAGAGATTATGCTTTTTTATTCCCCAAAAAAACCTGCTAAATTGCGCCTTGTACATTTAAATCAAATTCAACAAAAACAGCAGCAGCGTTTTGACCATGTTTTTAAACAATCCGTTAATAAACCATGCTGTTTGCAAAAATTTACCAAACTAAAATCCAAAAAATCATCACAAAAACATCAAGATAGCGGTAAAAAAGTATTTGTATTGGACTTTTTGGGTAATATTAAAGCCGATGCTGTGGCAAACTTACGCGAAGAAATCTCCGCCATTATCAGTGCTGGCAAACAAGGTGATGAAGTGGTGGTTCGTCTTGAAAGTGGTGGCGGACAAGTCAATGCTTATGGACTGGCTGCAGCCCAATTAGTCAGATTAAAAGATGCCGGATTTGATTTGACAATCTGTGTGGATAAAATTGCTGCCAGTGGCGGTTATATGATGGCGTGCACCGCCAATAAAATTCTTGCTAGTGAATTTGCGGTGATTGGTTCGGTAGGCGTGGTATCGCAATTACCTAATTTTCACGAATTTTTAAAACAACATAATATTGGCTTTGAGATGTTTACCGCGGGTGAATATAAACGCACGGTTACCATGTTTGGTGAAAATAGCGACAAAGACCGCGCCAAATATCAAGAAGACATTAATCGCATTCATCAATTATTTAAAGACTTCATTCAAAAACATCGTCAAAATATTGATATTGATAAAATTGCCACTGGCGAATTTTGGTTTGGAGTAGATGCCAAAGCCTTAAACTTAGTTGACGACATCACGACATCAGATGCGTATTTATTACAGCAAATGAATAAAAACGATGTATTTTTATTACAAAGCTATACTGAGCCGACCTTGGCAGAAAAATTGGGTCTTACTGAACATCTGGCTGTAAGTGGCACTAAAGCTCTTCAAAAAGCAAGTCAAATGGCAACACGGTTTTTAGCCAATTTATCAGACAGTAAAACTCAAAATTTTTTATAAGCTAAGGATTTTTGATGAAAAAATTAGAAGAATTATTTGCCAAAGCGGATAAATTTGGACGAGTTCTTGCCAACCGTTTTAATAAAATCAAAGACTTAAATGATATTCGTGGTGTTGGTGCGGGTAAAGTGGTGCTCATTACTGGGGCAAGCTCAGGTCTTGGGGCAATGATGGCAAGAAAATTTGCATTTTTAGGTTATGATTTAGCAATTTGCGCTAGACGTCTGGAGCGATTGGATGCTTTAAAGACAGAACTACAAAAACAATATGGCATTAAAGTGCTTACCAAAGCACTTGATGTAACAGTCTATGATGATGTATTTAAAATTTTTGAAGAATTTGCTGGTGAGTTTGGTAAATTAGATAAAATCATTGTTAATGCAGGTGTTGGCGACAGTCGGGTTATTGGGCATGGTCGTTTTAACATCAATCGGGCAACCGCTGAAACCAACTTTATTGCTGCTTTAGCTCAGTGTGAAGCAGCTATGCAGATTTTTCGCCGTCAAAATAGTGGGCATTTGGTTGTAATCTCAAGCATGTCAGCCATTCGTGGATTGCCACGGCATTTAACTACATATGCTGCCGCCAAAGCGGGTTTGGCACATTTAGCAGAAGGTATACGTGCAGACGTCTTAAAGGAAAAATTACCCATTCATGTTTCTACCATCTATCCTGGATATGTGCGTACTGATTTAAATATTGGCGCAAAATATTTGCCTTTTGAAGTAGAAGAAGAAGAAGGTGCCGATGTCATTATTAAAGCTATTGAAGCCAATGTACAAGAAGCCTTTGTTCCGCTGTGGCCTTGGTTACCAATCGGTCTTGGTATGAAATATCTACCACTGCGATTAATCACAAAGTTTTTATAGTGGACTTTTTAAAATTTGAATTTGTGTGCTTTAAGTGCGTTTAATCAAAAGATGACAGTTAAATTAAAGTGCCTTTAAAAGCATTTAATAATAACTGTCATCAGTTGCTTTAATATAGAGCGTGAATGCGTCGATAAAACTGCATCATTAGCTGATTTTATCTTTTAAGCTGTCTAAAATACGATAAGGGCGAATGCCAGTTGGTGTATGACACACACAAGCAAGCACAATCTCTGCTGAGCTTGCCACTTTTGCTTTGGTAAAATCATCTTGACTGCGATAAATATTTTGATGAATGATTAAACTTGCAGCTTTTACCTGAACGTCTTGAATGCTTACTATGATGGTATCATCAATCAAAAGGGGTAGATGATATCGTACGACCGCCTCACTGACCACAAAATGAATTTTTTTGTCAGTGTCTTTATCTATAAAAAAATAACCATCAAACCCTAAAGAGGTTAGCCAATCTCGGCGACAGTTTTCCAAGAAAATCAAATGATTAGCGTGATAAACAATCCCGCCTGCATCGGTATGATTGATGTATATTTTATAAGCTGTACTAAATTTTGCAGTCATAATAAGTATTTTGGTAAGTTTGAATTTGTAAAATGGCAGTATTGTACAAGGTTTTTTAATTTTACGCTTAATTTGTTTGGTTTTTTTGTTAAAATAGGGAGCAAATTTTTTGGAAGTCTGATATGACAACTTTTGTAAGTTTTAATATTAATGGAATACGTGCCAGAATCCATCAATTACAAATGATTAAAAACACCTTAGATGCTGACATTATTGGACTGCAAGAAACCAAAGTTCAAGATAAAGATTTTCCATCATCGTTAGTTAAAAATTTAGGTTATCAAGTCACTTATTTTGGGCAAAAATCCCATTATGGCGTGGCTATTTTATCCAAAACTGCGCCTATTTTCGTCCAAAAAGGGTTTTTAAGCGATGGTGATGATGACCAAAAACGATTGATTCATGCTCGTTTTGATATTCATGGTAGGCAAATCGATGTAATCAATGGTTATTTCCCACAAGGCGAACATCAAAACCATCAAATCAAATATCCAATGAAACGTGATTTTTATGCTAAATTAATCAGTTATATTGATACGCTCAAACAACAAGGGCGGGAAATCATGGTAATGGGTGATATGAATGTTGCGCCCAGCGATAACGATGTCGGGATTGGCAGTCATGTTGCTAAGCGTTGGCAAGATAATGGAATTTGTTCGTTTTTGCCTGAAGAACGTTTATGGTATCAAGCGTTATTAGATACTGATTTGATTGATACTTACCGCCAGCACTACCCAGATGCTCAAGAATACAGTTGGTTTGATTATCGCAGTAGAGGATTTGATGACAATCCCAAACGTGGTTTGAGAATTGACCATATTTTATGCACGCCTGCTCTGGCAAAAAACTGTTTATCAGCTGGTATTGATTACACCACCAGGGCACAAGAAAAACCGTCCGACCATGCACCTGTTTGGGCAAAGTTTGATATTTAACCTACCTTTGATTGATAAGGAAAAATCTGATGAAAAATACTCTAAAAAACGCTGCATTGATTGTATTAGCGGCTAATTTTTTGTTTTTACAAGGCTGCGTTCATAAAATCGTAACCGTACCTGTTAAGGTTGCCTATAAAACCACCAAAGGTGTGGTCAAAGCAGTGATTCCAAATGGCGATAAGGATGATAAAAAAGAAAAGAAAAAGAAACAAGATAATGAAGAAAATTAATGATAATTAATAAAAAAACCTACTGTAAGTAGGTTTTTTTATTTAAGCTGTTTGATTTTAAATTATTTGGCAACCCATTGGCGAATTTTTTCGCGCTCTTCTTCACTGGCATTTAACCAAAGCTGCATAAAGCTATCAAGTGTATTTGTTTTTGCTGAAGTGGTTGCAGATGAAGTATTGACAGCTGAAGTATTTAAAGATGGGCTTGCTGGATTTTGTACAGCAGCAACAACTTTTTGATTGGTTTGAACCGCTTTATCTCTACCAAATAAACCACTTAGTGATGACAAAATGCCTTCTTGTTTTTCTGATTGGCTTTCTTGAGCAATGATTTTGCCATTTTGGGCGAGTGCCAGTGTCGGCGCTTTAGCGTATTCTTTAGCTTGAGAATAGACCGACGGTTGATTTGGCATGATAAGCTGATAACTTTGATTATCTTGCAAGTCTACAGATAATGTTATGTTGCCAGATTTTAGATAATCATGACTGTTATGAGTTAAATCAAACAGTCGGTCATAACGTGCAGTAATTACATGACGCCCTGGTTCTAGTGTAAATTGCTGCTTGGTTGGCAAAAATGGACTGTTTTTGATTTCTTGGCCATTAATGGCAATTACTTTCACATTATCTTCAATTGATAATTTAACGTCAGCAGACGCTCCTAAAGTATAGCAAGCTAAAAAAGCCAACAACATTGAAGAAGAGAGTTTACGCATAATCATTCCTATAATAAACAAATACAATCAATAATCCAAACTAACCACCTAATAAATCGTCATCAAAAACGTAGTCGCTAAGCTCTAAAAGCAAAGTTTCTCTTTCAATGACCTGTCTGGCTTTTTCAATAATCTTTTTGGGCACTTGCACTCGTGACAAATGCGTCAATAATGGCGAAATATTTTCAAGTACAGTGGCAATATCACCCGCATTTTGAGGACCTTCAGTAATTAAATGAGCTAAAATTTCATCAGGAAGTCGCCAATTTTTACGCTGAAGCATATGATTAATTAACGCAGAACGGTCAATCAAATCCTCAATCACTGGTAAATCAATCATTGGAGCAAGTGATAAACGAGTCACCAAATCCAGCAATGTAATATGAAGCTCGCCTGCAGGGTTATCTGCTAAAAATAAAAGCTGTTTTTGCTGGTTACGTACTCGATTAATCAGATGAAACAAAGCTTCTTGCCAATAATCATTGCCTGATATTGCACCCACATCATCTAAAATTACTAAATCAAAATACTCCAGCCCTGACAACGCATTTTCATCTTCTTCACCCATCACCAATTCTGCAAAGGATATATAAATGACGTCTAAGCCTTGGTTGGTGTATTCATCATAAATCGCCATTGCTAAGTGAGTTTTACCAAAACCTTTTTTACCAACCACAAAAAGTTCAGTCATTTGTCCAGAACATAACTGATGCACAGCATTCAACAAAGGTTGATAACACTCCCCAACAAAATCTTCAAGATTGGCATCCTGTCTAATATCAATATTATCTAATGATGGTTGAAAGAATTTTTGGCGCTGATTGGGATTGGTCATTGGGATTGGAAACTTAAAATAGCAAAAAAACAACTTATATATAACACATTTTAGACAAATTTTGCAACCATAATTCAGACAGTGGCGTAGAATTTGTATTTTTTGGTTATTTTAAATTCAAATATAGAATTCATTATCTGTTTAAATAATAATCACTGCTTATGTATGCATCGTAAGTATGGCGAAATAATACATTAATCACTGCTGATACAGGCAAAGCAATCAACATGCCAATAAAACCAAAAAGAGATGCGCCAGCCAACACAGAAAAAATTACCCATAACGCTGAAAGTCCGATTTTATCGCCAAGCAGTAATGGTTGAAGTACATAGCCTTCCATTGCTTGACCCACCAAAAACGCTCCGATAATCAAACCTAAATGTAAAGGGTCAAGTCCAAATTGCACCACACCTACAATCAATGCTGATAAAATACCCAACCCAAATCCTAAATACGGTACAAAACTTGCCACGCCTGCACTGATGCCAATAATCAATCCAAGATTTAAGCCAATCAATTGCAATTGAATGGCGTAAATAAAGCCCAATAAAACCATTACGGAGACTTGACCTTTAGCAAAACTCATCAGTGCTTTATCGCAGTCTTTAGCAATTTGAGTAACCTTATTTTGATACGCCAAAGGTATAGCTTGTTGCCAAGTTTTTAAACGATTTTGCCAGTCATATAAAAAGTAAAAAGTTAAAATTGGCACCATGACAATCAGCCCTAGTGCATTGACCGCGCCCAAACCTGATGACAGTGCTTTTTTTAAAAACGTTTGGGCGTCAGACACTTGATAATTGCTTTGCACATAAGAAACAAAAATATCAGACAACATATTAAAATCAAGTGTACCCAAATTGGTTCCAGCATAGCGATTTACAAACATTCTGCCTGTTTGATTATACCAATTCACCATTTGTGGCACAAAATCCCAAATTAGCAAAACTTGCCGATACAACATGGGAAGTAGCCATACTAGCAATCCAAAAGCCAATAAAGCGCCAAATACGTACACCAAAACAATCGCCAGACCTCGCCCAATAAAGCGATTTAGCCAACTAACCAGCGGATTTAACATATAGGCAAACACAAATGCCACTATAAATGGTGTTAAAACTGAACGCAGTAAAAACAATACATACAGCAAAATCACCCAAAACAATAAAAATGCAAGACGGCGAAAAAAAGGGTCTATTTTTAACATTGGCTTAAAAATCATTAGGTTAAATGGCTTTAGCTATTGTAGATGATTTTATGGTAAAAGAAAAGTTATCAAAGTGATAAAAAACGCCATAATATTTGTATGATATTTTGTTATAATAAGCAAATTCTTGGACAGCTATTGGTTTTTATTTGTCCAACTTAAAACATAATTTATACACTTATTTTTATAGGATTTTTATGAATGCTTCAAATACTTCTTTGAGTTATAAAGATGCAGGCGTGGATATTGATGCAGGGGAAGCGCTGGTTTCTCGTATTAAATCGGTTGCAAAAGCGACAACTCGCCCAGAAGTTATTGGCGGGCTTGGTGGATTTGGGGCATTATGTAAAATCCCAGCTGGTTATCAGTCACCGCTCTTGGTATCTGGAACTGATGGTGTTGGTACCAAACTAAAATTGGCTTTGGATTTAAATCGTCATGAAACCATTGGTCAGGATTTGGTGGCGATGTGTGTTAATGATTTATTGGTTTGTGGTGCTGAACCTCTGTTTTTTTTAGATTATTACGCTACGGGCAAATTGGATGTGGATACCGCCGAAGCTGTGATTAAAGGTATAGGCGATGGCTGTTTGCTGGCAAATTGTGCGCTCATTGGCGGGGAAACCGCTGAAATGCCAGGCATGTATCAAGATGAAGATTATGACTTAGCGGGATTTTGTGTTGGTGTGGTTGAAGAAAGTGAAGTCATCACTGGAAAAAACGTACAAGAAGGGGATGTACTGATTGCCTTGGCATCCAGTGGCGTGCATTCTAATGGTTATTCTTTGGTGCGAAAAGTGATTGAAGTTAGTCAAACAGACGTTCATACCGCCACACTTGGTAGCGGTGAAAATTTAGCCGATGCACTTATGAAACCTACTAAAATTTACGTTAAAGCCATCAATGCATTGCAAAAATCGTTAGGAAATACCAACATTCATGCTATGGCGCACATCACTGGTGGCGGCTTAACAGAAAATCTGCCACGTGTTTTACCACAGCATCTATCCGCTCAAATTGATTTGTCATCTTGGCAGATGCCCGCAGTATTTGACTGGCTACAACAAAAAGGGAATATTGCTCAAAGTGAAATGGTGCGTACATTTAACTGTGGTGTGGGCTATGTGATTATCGTTTCCCAAAAACACGCCCAACATACAATTGACTTTTTAAGTCAAAATGGTGAAACTGCATGGCAAATTGGACACATTGTTACTCGCAAACATGATGCGGTTGTTTATCAGGCTTGATGTAGACGTTGTATTGCAATGAAAAAACTTAAAATCGCAGTTTTGGTTTCGGGCAATGGCAGTAATTTACAAGTTTTAATTGACCAAATGCAAGATGGCGCTTTGCCAATTGAGATTGCTTGTGTTGTTAGTAATAAAAGCGATGCATACGCTCTAATACGCGCTAAAAATGCCCATATCCAAACTTTTGTAATTGATAAAGACGAAAACGGTAAACGGTACACACGAACCAGTTTTGAAGAAAAAGCACTGACCATCTTAGCAGATTTTCATTTGGATTTGATTGTGTTAGCAGGTTTTATGCGCATTTTAACGCCTGTGTTTATTGATGGTATCGCCGCCAAAAACATTCCAATGATTAATCTGCATCCATCGTTATTGCCTTATTATAAAGGATTGGACACACATTATAGGGTATTAAAGGCGGGGGAGCGTTATCATGGCTGCAGTGTGCATTTGGTTACTTGCCAATTGGATGCTGGCGATGTATTGACTCAGGCGCTGCTTTGTGTGTCAAACAATGATACTGCTGACAGTTTACAAAAACGCGTGCAAAAATTAGAACACGAACTTGTACCTACGACACTTAAAATGATTGCTGGCGGTTTGATTGATTTGTCCAATAAAAATCAGCCATCTTTGCTATATCGTTTTTGGCATTATTGATTCAAATCATTGAAAATAAAAACACATATGACTTTAAATATGTGTTTTTATTTTATTGGTCTAAAATAACCACAAAGAAGTATTTTACTCTTGATAAATATCATTAATAATAAACGATTATAAGCAAGTTTGAGTTTATTATGAGCGTTACAACTTTTAACCCAAAATCCCCAAATAATCACTCCCATGATTTTGACCCAGCCACAGACCAAACCCAAGAAGGCTGTGGAGGCGGTTCTTGTGGCTGTGGCGGTCATCACCAAATGCCTGTGGATGACGGCATTCGTGTTATGCCGACCAGTGATGATTTAAAGCGTTTATCATCCGATGCCAAATTAATTGAAGAGGCGCTTGCAGAAGAAAAATCTGACCATCGTCATCTGATTGCATCCAGTCGCCAAACCGTACCAAGCATTCGCGTCAATGGTGTGGTTATCAGCGAACAAGCCATTGGTGAAGAAGTTCAATATCATCCTGCCATCTCTCAAGAAGAGGCTTTATTTTTATCAGCACAAGCCTTGGTAATCAAAGAATTATTAAAACAAGCGGTATTGGAAGATAAGGATTTGGGGCAAAAAGCATGGGATACTGATGAAGAGCAAGCCATTTCTGATTTATTGGCAAAACATGTTCAACCCAATCAACCCAGCCAAGAAACTTGTCAACAATACTACCAAGCCAATCCATCACAGTTTGTTTCACCACCCGTTATGAAAGTTCGCCATATTTTATTGGCTTGCCCGCCAGAAGAAGGTGAAGAACGTTTGGAATTAAAAAAACAAGCAACTGATTTAATTGAAAAATTACAAAAAAGCGATAATCTGGATGCTGATTTTATCAGCTTTGCCATGCAGCATTCTGCTTGCCCATCCAAAACCGATGGTGGTGATTTGGGTGTGCTGCAAAAAGGTGCAACTGTGCCTGAATTTGAAAAAGCAGTTTTTGCACTATCTAAAGGTTTGTGTGTTAATCCCATAGAAACTCGTTATGGTATACACATTGTGGATGTATTAGAAAAAGTTGATGGCAAGCCTTTGACGTTTGATAATGCCAAAGCCATGATTGAAAATACACTTACGCAGCAAAGTTTTCATCATGCACTGGTAGATTATCTGTTTTTACTTAAACAAAATGCTCATATTGAAGGCATTGATATCAACGTTAATCAAGAAAATGTTTATCGAGGTTAAAGATGATTACAGTAGAGGCGCTTTATCAGGCAATTTATCAAGTTGCTAGCGAACATCATCAGCACATGAATCGTACTGTCATCCAAAAACAGTTGACAGATGCTTTGGGGTTCATTTTGGCGCAAGATATCAAATCGCCAATGAACATTCCACAACAAAATTTATCAGCGATGGATGGTTTTGCAATCTGTGGGCAATTGGATAAAGCAACCATTGTGGGCGAATCATCGGCGGGCAAACCTTACTTAGGGGAGCTTAAACAAGGGCAAGGTGTGCGTATTTTTACAGGGGCGGTTGTCCCTGATGAATGTGATTTTGTTGTTATGCAAGAACACACCAACTGGCAAGAAATAAAGCAAAACTTAGACAAAAACAATGTTTACGATGTTCATTTGGTTAACATACCTAAATTAGGTGCTAACATTCGTAAACAAGGTGAGGAAGTTACGACTGGTGAATGTGTGTTAGAAATGGGTAAAAAAATCAATCCCACTGACATCAGTTTACTTGCCAGTCTAGGATTTGATAAAGTGTCCGTTTATCAACCTTTGGTAGTGGGTATTATTGCAACCGGTGATGAACTAACAAACTTAGGTGAACCTTTAACAAGTTTGGCTAGTATCTATAATTCCAACACTCCAACGCTGAAATCACTATTAAATGATATGCCAGTTATCATAAAAGATTATGGAATTGTGCCTGATGATTTGGAAGCAACCTGTCACGCCATAAGTCAAGCAACACGTGAATGCGATGTACTGATTTCCAGTGCAGGCGTGTCGGTGGGTGATTACGATTATTTAACAACAGCCATTGATACACTAGGTAAGATTACCCATTATAAGGTTGCAATGAAACCTGGTAAGCCATTCGTGTTTGGTGAACTTTATGGCAAAGATGGCGATGAAAACGACAAAACTATTTTATACTTTGGCTTGCCGGGCAATCCTTTGTCTTGTGTGGTTGGCTGTTTACAATTTATCAAGCCTGCTTTATGGCAGCTGTCGGGCGTGCATGAAGATGATTTTCCAACGCGTTTAGTGTTAAAAGCCAAATTAACTGATGATTTGTTCAAAAAAGATGGGCGTAAGGAGTTTGCTCGGGCAATTTATCATCAGGGTGAAGACGGGGTTTTTTATGTTAAACCTTTATTAAACCAAGACTCACACCGTATCAAACAACTCAGCCTTGCCAACTGTTTATTAGTTTTACAAAAAGATATTGGTCATTTGCAGGCGGGAGATTGGGTGGATATTGAGCCCTTTACTTGGCTTTTGTCCTAATATAAAACTACACTTGCACTTCAAAAAGCTGACTTTCGTCAGCTTTTTATTTGCATTTAAATTATAAAAGCAAGCAAAACTATCAAAAAAATATATTAAAGCTTCTTTAAATAAAATTAAGAAAGTTTTTCTTTCAAAAAAACTTGTTTTCTATATTTTTTTACTTTAAAATGAGAAAAATTTTATCATCAGTGAGATAAAAATGACAGATGAACTAACCAATTTAGAAAATACACCTCAGATGCAAGGGCAACGGCTTAAAAGGTTACGTAAAAGTTTGGGGCTTTCTGCTCAAATATTAGCTGATAAACTAAGTCAAGAAGGTGCTAAGGTCAGCCGAGCAGCAATTACCAATTGGGAAGGGGGTAAAAATGGCATCGTGAGCAGCAAATTGCCAATTTTAGCTAAAATTTTAAATACCACAGAAAGTTATTTACTTACAGGCAACCACCCCAATCAAAGTCAAACCACTTTACATGTCGCGCCTGCAACCGTTTTGGACACTACTATGAGCAATGTCAAACCTTTAAAGAAATCCAGCAAATTAAATAATGTTTGTTACGATATTCGTGGCGAGCTTTTACAAACCGCCAATCGTATGGAAGCTGAAGGACAAAGAATCATTAAATTAAATATCGGTAATCCCGCCCCCTTTGGGCTATTACCGCCAGACGAAATCGTACAAGATGTATCAATGAATCTTGCAGACGCATCTGGATACTCAGATTCTAAAGGCATTTTTAGCGCCAGAAAAGCCATTTTACAATATTATCAAGCCAAGGGGCTGTTATCAGCAACGGATGTGGGTGATGTATTTATTGGTAACGGTGTATCCGAGCTGATTGTCATGACTTTACAAGCCTTACTTGATGATGGTGATGAAGTTTTAATTCCAATGCCAGATTACCCATTATGGACAGCAGCAGCAAATTTAGCAGGTGGTAAAGCGGTTCATTATCGCTGTCAAGAAGATAATGGTTGGCAACCTGATTTGGCTGATATACAAAGTAAAATTACATCCAGTACTAAAGGTATTGTAATTATTAACCCAAACAATCCAACGGGCGCTTTATATTCAGTTGAAACTTTAAAAGGCATTGCAGAACTGGCAGCAAAATACAACTTAGTCATTTTAGCTGATGAAATTTATGATCGTATTTTGTACGATGATGCTGTTCATACGCCGATGTGCACGATTACTGATAAGACTTTGGTTTTAACTTTTAATGGGTTGTCTAAATCTCATAGAATTGCAGGTTATCGTTCAGGTTGGGTTATGTTATCCGGAAAAAAAGACCATGCTGGTGATTTTATTGAGGGTTTGACCATGCTTGCTAGCATGAGGCTTTGTGCCAATGTGCCAGCCCAATATGCCATTCAAACAGCAATGGGCGGCTATCAATCCATGCAAGCACTCACCGCACCTACTGGAAGATTATACAAACAAAGACAATTAGCAGTCAGTCGATTAAATGCAATTAAGGGCATTAGCTGCACGATGCCGCAAGGCGCGTTTTACTGTTTTGCTAAGATTGACCGTGATATTTATCCAATTGATAACGATATGCAATTTATGATGGATTTACTAATTGAAGAAAAAGTCCTGATGGTACAAGGAACCGGATTTAATTGGGATAAGCCCGACCATTTTCGTGTAGTATTTTTGCCAAATTTGATTGATTTGGAAGACGCCATGGACAGGCTGGATCGATTTTTTGCCAAAAAACGCCATGAATTTGGTACAGATTAAGTCAATTAAAAAATACCTTTCATCAAACATTCAATTCATAAAAAGGGTAGTGCCAGTATTTGGTATCTGCCCAATTTATTGCACCTTTAGCTATCTTTGTATTTAGATTAATTTTTAAACATTTAAAAATAAGCTTACCAGATTTAAAAGATTTTGCACTATTTGTATATAATTTATTGCATGTTTAGTTTGCATACAAACAAATAATTTAAAAATAAACTTTATGTATTTATTTAAAAAAATATTAAGCTAATCAAATTGACTTAAGTTTAATATTGCTTGATAAAATAAGGTTTAAATATAAAAAATTATTTGATATTGTCATTTAGTTAATCAGTTTAGTTAATAAGTTTATCAATTTTAATTGTACTTTATTCGTTTAGATATAATTGTACTAAACAAATATTCTTTATATGAGGAAATTTACTATGATGTGTCCAAATTGTCATTCAACCCACGTTCAAAAAAATAACTACGCTCGCAAAGCAGGTGCAACCATTGGTTTTACTGCTGGAGGTGCAGCGGGCTGGGGCGGTGCTTCGGTTGGTGCTCAGGCTGGGGCAACAATTGGACTGGTTGCAGGTCCAGTTGGCGCAGCTGCTGGTGGTATTGCAGGTGGTTTATTAGGAGCACTAACTGGAGCGACTGCGGGCTTATGTCTTGGCGCTAAGGCAGGTGAAGTTGTTGATGAAAATATTTTAAATAACTATAAATGTTTATGCTGTGAATATGAATTTTCCAATTAAATTTTTTATCAATTAACAATCAATTTGTATTATTACCAGATGTGCTAATCATTCTAAGTAACATTATTTTTAAATCTTATTAAATAATGTTTTTTTAAATATCTATAAAAAACACTCATGACACTAAAATTTAATTTTGGTGATGGTGGCTTGCATTCAAATTTTTTATTTAATTGATAAGGTGATGATTATGGATCTTTATAAAATTGGTTCCCATCTTAAAGTTGCTCGTCTTGGTTATACACATCATGGTATTTATATTGGTCGTGGTCAAGTTATTCATTACGCAGGGTTTTGTGAAACATTTAAATCAGGTCCTATTGAGATAGCAGATTTAACAAAATTTCAAGGTAAAGCGAAAGAAATTAAAGTTGTAAACTATCACGGAAATGAGAAATTTTCACCCGCTGAAATTGTTGAGCGTGCGTTCAGCAAATTGGGCGAGGACAATTATGATTTATTTCGTAATAATTGCGAGCATTTTGCTCATTGGTGCGTTACAGGCATTTTCCACAGCAAACAAGTAAGTAATGCAGTAAAAGCCGTCTGTGCTATTGGCGCTGCAGTATTGCCAGCTATTTTTTCTCACATAAAGCGTAAATAAACTCAACTTTTTGAATAAAAAACCATCAATATAATTCTTTAATTAAATAGTCATTAAAAATCAAATAATTAAGTATTAAAAAAATATGTAGAAAAAATAGAAGAAAGTTTAATTAAAGTAGATCCAAAGAATAAGGGATACTATGAAAACAATGCAAAACAAGTAAAAGAAGAAATAGAAAAACTATATAATGAATATTCAGAAAAATTTGATAAATCAACAAAGAAAAACTTTGTTATAGGGCATCCAGCACTTGCATATTTAGCACATGAATTTGGATTAAAACAACTAAGTGTTGAAGATGTATTTGGGGAAGGAACACCAACAATAGCAAAGATGAAAGCACTTGTAGAATATTGTAAAAAGAATAATGTACAAGGTATACTTGTAGAAAGTACTGCAAATAAGGATGTAATTAATACAGTATCAAAAGAAACAGGAGCAAAAATACATCAAATATATATAATGGAAGATCCAGCAGAAAGCTTAGAATATGTAGAAGCTATGAAGAAAAATTTAAGAACAATATATGAAAATTTAAATTAAAATAGTTAAAAACACTAAAAAAGAAACAAATTTACATAAAAAGGTTCCAATTATAATTAATATATGGTATAATGATGTTGTTCAGTTATGAACAATATATAGAAAGGTGTCTATATGGCTAAAAAGTTAAATAATACTGCAAATAGAAAGATTATATTAGAAATCTTTCAAAATAGTAATAAACCACTGATAGTTGAAGAAATAGTTAAAGAAATGTTTGAAAAAACAGGAAAAAAAATGATCTTATCAACAGTATATAGAAATCTAAAAAACATGGAAGATGTTGGAATTCTTAAGAAAACATTTAATGATGATGGATCATATATGTACATTCTAAAAGGAGAAAACAGTAGCAGAGCTGAAATAGAATGTGAAAAATGCCATAAAACAGTAGAAATACAAGAAGACACTTTAAAGGAAGCTGAAAAAACACTTGAAAAATTAGGGTTTTCGCTTTCAGAAAACATTCACCTAAAAGGAGAATGTAAAAATTGCAAGGAATTATAACTTGCTAAAAAATTATTGTAGTAGTATTACTATTATTAATTTTTAGTTTCTTTTATTTTTAATTTTTACAATAACATTTTTTTAAATCTTCAAGATTTTGTATTACAATAATTTCTTTATTTCTTTTTTTCTTCTTTTTTTGCTTTTGCTTTATTAAATACTCTTTTCCATATAATTTAAACATACTAAGAGATTTATTAACTTCAATTTTATCATAATTAATAGTTTCGCATTCAAAATCAGAAGTTTTTACTAAAGTTACTTTTTTATTTTCTTTTTTTAATATATCTTCTGGTTTATAGCTTTTTAATTCGTATAAACAAGTTATATTTCTTTTAAAAAATACTTTGTTATCTTTTATTCTTTGATTGACACAACCTTTTTTATCATCTATTGCATCGTAATTTATATATTCTGTATAGATATTAGTATGCCAATTATCTATACTTTCAAATGTTTCAACTTCATTATCTGAAAATTTTATCCCATAAATATTTTTTAATGGTTTATTTTCTATAACATTTAAAAATTGTATTTCTGAAAGATGTAAACTAAATAACCATTTTACTAATTTTATTCTTAATTCATTTTGATTATATCTTTTAACATATTGTTTTTCATCTTGATAATATGCTAAATATATGTATTTCTTTTTCGCTAATTTTTTTAATTTATTTAAAAGTCTTTTTTTCATTTTTTTCTCCTATTTTTTTCTTTTTTTAACTTTTTCTTCAATTTTCTTGGTCTTTTATATTTCCACATTTCTTTTGGATATGGAAACCTAGCTCTGAACCAATATCTATTTAATATTCCTTCAAAATGTATAGCTTTTTTATATTGTCTTTTTCTAAATTTATGTTTTTTTCTTAAAGAACTACTTGTACATATATATCGAGGTTTAAATTCTATATATGATAACCCTTTTGCTTGTTCTTCTGTTAAATTCCACTTAGGAAATTCATCTTCCATAAATCCCATAAAAAGAAAATCATTTTTCATATCTTTAAATACTGGCTTTTCATCAATAATAAATACAGCAAGATCTTGTTTTTTATAATTTTCTTTTAACTTTTTCTTAAATATTTTACTTCTTTGTTTTTTCATTTGTTTACCTTCTTTAATAACTTAAAAGAAAAAAATTAAAAAATTGAGTGTATTCCGAAACATAATCTTCATAATCCATTTTTATTTTTTCTAATATTTCACTTATTTTTTCATCTTCAGTTATTTTGTAATAATCATTTACATAAGTTTCTTCTATTCTTGTCATTTTGTCGCCACCAACAATATCTTCAAAAACTTCGTAAGAATAAATACCAAAATAATCAGCTATTTCATAGATTTCTTTTTTGTTAGGAAAACCCATAAGAGAAATTATTATATTATTATCATAAAATCTTGTTACAGTTATTTCTTTATCTTTATATGTTCCATAAAAAACTTGTTCTTTTTGAAATGGAATAGCTTTTGCTTGATTTACTTTATTAATTGCATTTTGCATTTGTTTCTTTAATGCAGTATCAGCAACAAAATTTTTATTTTTTTCTTTTCTGTTTCTTTCAGCAATTAAAATTTCTTTTTGATCTGCAGTTATTGTCAAAAAATCTTTAAAATTAAAATATTCAATTATTTCTTTCAAATTTTCTTTTTTTAATTCAAAATTAGAATGAATTTCAATGTTTCTATTAATATCAGTTTTCGTATGATAACAACTAAATTCTGCAGTTAAATTAGTTGCTTTATCGACAAATTTTCCTATAAAAACATATCTTTTTGTTTGATTATTATTTTTCTTTTCTTCATCTAAATTCAAATCATCTATTATTTTTTTCATGTTTTCATAAGGAATAATTGTTTCTGAACCTTTATATTGTCTTGGTGTTCTTCTATAACTTCCAGTAATTCTATCGTAAAATTCTTCGTTTGAATTATAATTCTTTTTTAATTTTCTTACCATTTTACACTTCCTTTTTTATTTTATTTCTTTGAATTTTTTACTCAAAATCTCTCTTTTTACTTCATTATCCATAATAAGTTCACTGCTTTTTAAATAACTATTTATATATGCAGTCATAGTATCAAAACTTTTAATTTCATTGTCATAATAACATTTTTTTATATAATCAACTACATTTTTTTTTGGAAAATTTTTTTTAGATAAAAAATCATTAAAGTCATCACTTTCAAAAAAATTTAAAAGGTTATTTTCTTCTAAAAGTTGCGATATTCCACTAATAACATTTTGAGATAAAGTCTTATTTTCCAAAATTAAACCCATTTTTTTTATTTCATCTTCAGTAAAATTATTAAGTTTTTCTAAAACTTTCTCTTTTAATTCGTTGTTTTTTATTGATAAAGTTGTAAAAATTACTTCAAATTTATCAAATTCATCTAATTTAAAATCATAAAAACCAAAGGTTGTTACAGTATCTAGATGCTCAACAAACTTTTTTCCTAAAAAACCAACAACAAAACTTAATAATACAATTGAACCAAACAATAAATAATAAAACATTTCAACACCTCATTTCATTATTTTTCAAAAATAACTTTTGTATCATAGTTTTTTCATTTTTTTCACCTTTTTTTAAAATAAACTCTTTTGTACTTTCCTATTTATTTCAAATTCAAGCCTTTCTTTTCCTAAATTAAAATATTTTTCATTTAATTCTATTCCGATAAATTTTCTATTTGTTTCTATACAAGCAACCCCAGTTGACATTACACCAGCTGTAAAATCTAAAACTAAATCTCCAACATTACTGTATGTTCTTATAAGATAATTTAACAGCTCTACTGGCTTTTGAGTAGGATGTAACTGTTCACTTTTTATTCTTTGAAAATTTAATATACTTCTAGGAAATTTCATATCTCCTAATATATCTTTTCTATCTAATTGAATAAATTTTCTATAATTATTTTTATCCACTACTATTCCAGTATTTTTTTCACCAACAGAATGATTTTTATTTCCTTTAAATTTTTGGGGATTATATATTGTTTTTCCTTTACAAAATACAATTATGTCCTCATGTACAGTTAAAGGCATAACATTAGCATTTAAAAATCCAGTAGGTAATTCTTTATTCCATATAAGAGAATACTTATACATTTTTTCATTAGATAATATAAGTTTTGCTGTAAATAAAGATTGCTCAAAAAATACTATGGAAGCATTATCTTTTATTACTTTTAAAATTTTATCCCACATAAGATCAAAAGGAATAATGTTATCCCAATGATTTTGTGTTCTTCCGTAAGGTAAATCTGTAAGTATTAAATCAACTTTTATATCCTTTTCAAATAATTCATCTAATACTTTTAAACAATCTCCATTATATATAGTTATTTTATCATTGATTTTCATTTAAAAATTCTCCATTATAATATTCTTCACTTTACCTCTCTATTGTTTATGATTTCTATTAATTTCTTTTTAAAATTCTTTCCTAACTCTAATCTAAAAACAATCTTTTCTTTATTGAAAACAAATTCATAACTAAAACCTCTACTTGAAATATCTTTTTCTTTTATCTCAAAAAAATCATTTTTAAATCTATGATATAGCATTTTTTCTATATATTCATAATAAATATGATTAGAATAATTTGTTTCTCTATCATTAATACAAAATTCAAATTCTTCATATATAGTGTCAAAATATCCATTTTTATTAATTTTTTTTAATATTTCATTTTCTATCCAATTTAATTGTTTCTTCGTTTCCTTAACTTCAATCACATTATATTTTAAAACATTTTCTATTATTGATTTTTTATGAATAATTTTTATTGATTTTATTGCATTTTTCAAATCAATATTTGCTTTTTTTAATGTTTCTTTATCTAAAAAATACATTGGTATTTCCATTGAAGTTATATAATTTTTTCTCTTTTTTATTTTATTGGTTTTTTCTTTTAAAAATTTCTTTTTTTGTATTTTTCTAATTTTTCTCTTTTCATCTAACCTTTCAGAAAAGTCTAAATTAAAATCATCAACTAAGCAAGGTAATAAATCAGTTAAAAGTTTATTAGTTCCCATTCACTTCACTAATCCACTCATTGATTTCTTCGTTATTAAATCCAAGTTTCACAAAGAATTTATAAAGTTCAGATATAACCTTTAAACCAGATTTAATAATTTGTTCTCTATTTTCAATTAATTCTTCTCTATTAATTAGTTCAGTTTCTTCATCAAATTCAGAAACAACTTCAAATTCAGACATTTCATTTATAACGGAAATTAACTGATTTATCAAAGTGTTTTCTAAGTTATATGATTTTAATTTATTTAAGTCTATTTCTACCAAATTATTCATAAAAGGCTTTTCTTCACCTTGTTTATATAGATGAGAAACAATTACAACTTCAGCATTATGCTTTTCTTTTAACATGTTATTAAAATTATAAAGTTCTTTTCTTTTTTCAACTTCTGTCAAAACATGATCATAGTTCCTAAATATTTCAAAATTACAAACTCCTAATTCAGATTTGTATTTTGCATTATATATATATCTTATTTTTTCTTTCATTTTTTTCTCCTTTTATTTTTCCACTTATTCCTTTTCTTCAATTTCTTTTAAAATTTCATCTATTTGCTTTTTAACTTCTTCTATAACTTCAAAATTTTCTTTAATTTCTTCCTTTTCTTCGATTTCTTCAATTTCTTTTAAAACTAAATCTATTTGTTTTTTTACTTCTTTTATAAATTCATAACTTGCTTTAATTTCTTCATAAGGCAAAATATCAAAAGAAAGTTTTATATCTAAACTATACAAATTGCCTTTTAGATATTCCTCCATATCTACTTTACAATCTGGACTTCCAAAATCAAGAAGTTTAAAATAAACTTTTATATCATCATTGTTTTTATCTATTATATCTATTGTACCTAAAAATTTCTTGTCCTCATCATAAAAATCATCAAATTTAATTAAATAATTTTTATTTTCTTTTAATTTATTAACGATTTTATCAAAAGTTTCTTTATTAAAATATTTTTCATAATTTTCTATTTCTTTTGCATGATTTTCTTCTAAATATTTTAAATCTCTTATCCATCTTTCTTGCATTTCATCTAGTAGCATATTGACTCCTTTTAACAAAATTATTTTTAAACCCAATCTTTTCTAATTTTTACTTTTATATTTTTCCTAAAAATCAAAATATAGTCTGTTCCTAAACCAATTTTTATTTTTTTTCGTGAATCTAGTCTATAACCTTGTACTTTTGCATATTCAATAATTTCTTTCTCATATTTTTTAGTATAATTTGTTATGATAACAGTGTCAATTTCGTTCTTAAATTGTTCCTTTAAATAAGAATGAAATTTTTTTTCAAATATAGATGTTTTCTCTGTTTTTTCTTTAACTTCTTTTATATTATACAATCTTATTCCGACAATAAATAACAAAACTATTCCTAAAACTATCCCCATAATTTTTTTCCCTTTATTTATTATTCCTTTCATTTAAACCTTCTTCTATCAATAAATTTCTAATTTCTTTGTAAAGTTGTACATGTATTTCTAAATTATGTCTTGTTTTAAATTTATAAGCTATCACAAGCCAATTAAATCCTTTCCAATCAATCAACTGAAATTCGTCATCAATATTTTTCAAAAACTCTAAATTAACCCTTTCAGTTGTTTTTTCTGGATATTCAAAAGAAGTACCATATATCTTTAAAAGTTCTATTATATTACTATTAAATCTAGTATCAGCTATTGATAAATTTACAATATTTCTTATATATATATTTTTCGATTTGTATTCTTTTATTTTTTCTTCCAATGTTTTCATTACTCGACCCCCTATTAGAATAATGACATTATCAATCAGTAAAAATTACTCTTGCCTTACATTTATCAACTTCATTTCTGAAAAAAGTAATATAATTCTGAAATAAATTTATACTTTCTAACACTTTATTTTTTAAAGGATCTTTAGTATCAGTAATGTTTTGTCTTAAAGCATCTATTATTGAAAACATTTTAACAGAACTTTTTATTAACTTAACTTCTCTTTCAGTTAAAAGCTCACTGTTTTCAATTTTATATTTTGACACGACTTCTTCAAAAACATTTTCTAATTCTATATATGCTTGAACAACTATCTTAAAACCAATATCTTCATATTTATTTTTAATTTCATTTAATTCTGTTAAAAATTCATTTAGTATTATAGTTTGTTCTGTTTCAAGGTAACCTTCATCATTTTTGATAACCTCTTCCCAGTCAGTAATATGTTCTTTAAGGTGTTTTTCTAAAATTATAATCAAATTATAAATAATAGTATGTTCCTTATATACTCCTAAAACTTTCTTCTTTTTTCTTTGCTTTTGTTTTTCTTTTCCGTTTTTTGTATTAGTTACTTTTCTCATAATGTAATAACCTCTCAATTTAAAATTTTAACTTCTTTTTTATTTTTTAAAGCAAAATTTAAGAAATGAACTATATTTTGAACATCACCACTTTCAAAACCCTTTTTTTCAAGTTTTAAATGTAAGATTAACAATAATTTTTTTAATTCTTTTATTTTCTCAATATTTAAACATTTTTTTTCTTTTTCATAATCTTTAAAAAAATCTTCTAACTTCATTTTTTCGTTTTCAGAACCATAATTTCCCATAATTGTGGATAAAAAAGAATAAGAAAACTCTATTTTTGTATTTGTTCTATTCTTCCAATTTCTACCTAAACCAACCATTTTTAAAATACACATTTTCCTACTCACCTCATTTAGTTCTTTTTTTCATTTTATTTATTATTCTACCATTTTTATTAAAAAAAGTCAATTTGATTTATTAATAAAAAAGTACAGTAATACTACTGTACTCTTTATTTTAATTAAAATTCTCTTTCATAATCTTTTTTTGTTTCATTAATATCAAAGTTATAATTTTTATCTATTGTTTCTTTTATTTTATCAAGATCAACTTCATGCATTTCAAAACTTTTGTCTAAACTTATCTCAAATTTTGTTTCATCTTTTTTACTTTCATAATCTGCAAAAAAATGATTTATTTCAAATTTTTCTCCAGATGAATATTCAGTAAATACTTTGTAATTTTCTTTGGCTAAAACAATATCTTTTTCTAATTCTATTTCTAAATTTGAACCTTTTTCACTAACTAAATCATAAATTCCTACTTGTAACATTTCTTTTGGAATTTTTAAATTATGAATATTATCTATAATATTGCTAAATTCATCTAAATTAGAAGAATTTAATTTAGTAAAAACTACATTTCCATCTTTCATATCACTTAAATTTTCTTCTAGTTCAGTATGTAAAGATTTTAAAAATTTAGAATTTTCAACCTTTTCTTTATCAAAAAAATCTTCAACTTCATATCCTTGACTTTGTATCAAAAAGGCAATTGAATTAAATTGATCATCAGCCAAAAATGTATCTATATATTTTTCTCCACCACTTATAAAAGGTGCAGTTTGTTCTCTGTTACTATCTGGAAAATCAGTTTCTGGACTTTTCAAAACTATTGCTAATTCGTTTAAATTTGTATTCTTTAAAAGTTTACCATAATCAAAACTTTCGTTAAAATTATCTCTTGCATATTCATATAATTTATCTTTTAATTCAAAATATTCATTATCATCTTGTGTAAAATCACTATGTTTTTCAACTACCTTATAAGCCAAATCATGATATTCGTTATCAAATTCCGTAAAAATACTTTGATCATTTTCAGTAATATATTCAAGTACTGCTGTTGAAAATTCTAAACCCTCAGCATTTTTTTTATCAAAAATTTCTTTTATATCATTTTTTTCTAAAGAATAATCCCAATTTATTTTTATTTCAGTTGAATTACCATTTTCCTTTTTTAGTAAATCAAAAGCTATTTCATCAAAATTTTCTAATGTTAATTTAATCTTTTCTTTTTCCATTTTTTATCACCTTTCTTATTTTTCAATTTCATCAATTGCTTTTTTTTGATTCAAAGTTTCTAATTTTTCAAAAACTTCTTCTTTATCAAATTCATGCATTTCAAAACCTTTTTCTTCAGTTTCTTCAAACTTACTTCTATTTTTATCTCCAACCATATATTTTTTTTCATCAATTAAATAATTCTCAACATCTTCACTAAATTCACTAACAATTTCAACATGTTTTCTATCAACAACAATATTTTTTTCTAATTCTATACCAAGTGGTAAAATTTCGTCAACATCTCCACTATATATTCCTACTAATATTCCATCTTTTGGAATTGAAATATTTTTTTGACTTTCTTCAAGTTCTATAAATTGTTCAAGATTGTATCCGTTTATTTTTGAGAAAACCACACTTCCTTCTTTCCCATTTGACAACTCTTCCAATTCGTTTAATAAAGATTTTAAAAACTTAGAATTTTCAACTTTTTCTTTATTGTACAAATCTTCAGCTTCATATCCTTGTGATTGTATTAAAAAACCTATTGAATTAAAACCAACATTTCCAGTTTTCTCTCCTTCTTGTAAATATAAATCAACTTCATGAACATTTGTATTTTTTAAAAGCCCTTCAACATCTACATTCCATTCAAAATTTTCTTCAATAACTTCACGAAGTTTATCTTGCATTTCTTCGTATTCATCAGTTATTTCAGAATAAATAAAATGTTTTTTCAATACATCACTAATTAATTCATCTTCTCTACTGCAAAAATAATTATCTCTAGCAAATTCATCTAAAACATCATAAATTCCATCTTTTATTGATGATAGCCCTTCTAAATTTTGTATTTTTCTAGCTTTTTCCATTTCATCTTTTGTTAAATAATCATTATAATTAAAATAAAGATTAAATTCATTACTATCATCATTTTCTTTTATTAACAATTCTAATGCTAATTTTTCATCAAAATTTTCTAAATCTAATAAAATTTTTTCGCTTTTCATTTATTTTCTCCTTTTTTATTCAAATTCATATTCATTTTCTTTTTCTGATTCATATTCAAGAACTACCTTAGCTTTTTCTAAAACTTTTTCAACATTAACTTCATGCATTTCAAAACCTTTTTCATTGGTTTCTTTAAATGCTACATTATTTTTAGTATCTATCAAACCAAATGTTTCTTGTATCAAATACATGTTAGTATCATTATTAAATTCACTCAATATTAAAGCATCTTCCCTTTTTAAAATAATTTCTTTTTCAAGTTCTATCCCACAAGTTCCACTTCCATTGCAATAATTAAATACTCCTACATATACATCTTTTGGAATGATAATATTTTTTTCACTTTCTTGTAATTCTAAAACTTCTAAAGCATTTGAACCTATTTTAGAAAAATAAACAGCTCCTCCATCTATTTCTTCTAATTCTTCTTTTAATGAACTTAAAAAAACTGAATTTTTAACTTTTTCGTCATCATAGAAATCTTCTAATTCATATCCTTGACTTTGTATTAAAAATGTTATTGGATTAAAATTTCTTTTTTCAGTCAAATCTTCTTCTAATCTTTCATAATCATTAAAAACTTCTGTTCTGTCTAATTCATCTTCTAATGTAAGTTCTTTTTCTTTGTTATCAAGAAAAATAGTTAGTTCTTGTACTGGTGATTTTGATAATAATTCTTCTATTTGATAATCATGCTTAATTTTTTCTAGTACAACTTCATGTACTTTTTCTAGCAACTCATCATATTCCACACTATCTACTTTATAATCACTATATTTATTAACAACTTCAATGGCTAAATCAAATTCTCTATCATTAAAATTTCTTTCTACTCCATCCATATTCAAAACATATTCAAACACAGCTTCTTCATAAGTTTTTAAACCTTGTTTCCATTGGATTTCATTTATTTCATCAAATTCATCTTTACCTAATTCATAATATTGCCAATCAAGTTCCAAAATATCTTCATTGTAATTTTCTTTTTTTATTAGTTCAAAAGCTAAATTCTCATCAAAATTTTCTAATGTTAATTTTTCTTTTTCCATTTTTTTACTCCTTTTTTTATTACTTTTCCAGTTTTACAATCTTGTTCACTTCTTCTAATTCACCTTTATAATATTCTTTAACATTATCTTTTATTTTATCTAGATCTATTTTATGCATTTCAAAACTTTCTTCTTTAGTGCTTGTAAACATAGATTTCTCATTAGATTTACCAAAATATCCTTCAAGTAACAACTCTTTTTCATTAAAAGTATTACCAGATGAAAACTCTGAAAATACTTTATAATCATCTTTACTTAAAATAATATCTTTTTCTAATTCTATTGTTAAATGAGAAGTACCATAATTTCCTAATCCTAAAAGTCCTACTGTTGCTAATTCTTTTGGTATTTTTAAATTATCTTCATTATCTAAAACATCAAACAATTCACTTAAATTACTACTATTTTTTCCTTTAAAAAAACCTACACTACCTTCATTACCTATTGACAAATATTCATCAATTTCAAATCTTAAAGATTTTAGAAACTTAGATTTTTCAATTTTTTCTTCATCAAAAATATCTTCAACTTCATAACCTTGACTTTGTATCAAAAAAGCTATTGAACTATATTCATCTTTTATAACATCTAATTCATCAGTATAACGAAATTCTCCGAATGGTACATTATTTCTTTCACTATCTTCTGGATAATCTGAAGTTGGATCTTTTAAAAAAATAGATAACTCATTTATAGGAGTATTTTTTAAAACTTCATTAATAGAATAATCTTTCTCAAAATTATTTGTTATAAAATCTCTTATTTCCATTTTTAAATCATAAAAATCATCACTATTCTCATCATATTGACTATATTCTTTTACAACTGTTTCTGCTAAATAATCTATTTTCTCATCTAATATAAACATAAGATCTGGGTCTGTATTAAAAACTTCTTTTGTTGCTTCTTTAAATGAAATATTTTCTTCATTTTTCATTTTAAAAATTTCTTCAATAACACTTTCAGACAATCGGTCACTAGAATTTACTTCATATTTTATTACTTCTGAATTTCCATTTTCTTTTTTTATTAAATCATAAGCAATTTCATTAAAATTTTCTAAATTCAATATTTTTTCTTTTTCCATTTTTTTATACTCCTTTTTTAATTGTATTCTTTACTTTCTTCTAATGCCTTTTCATTTTCAAAATATTCTTTAGCCTTTTCTAAAACTTTTTCTACATTAAATTCATGTTGTGAAAATTCTTTTTCATTTGTTAGTTTAAACTTTACATTGTTATCTGTTTCTATTAAGCCAAAAGTTTCATCTATTAAATACCCTTCTTTACTATCACTAATTTCACTCATTATCTTTATATTTTCTCTGTTTACAATTATATCTTTCTCAAGTTCTATTTCTAATATTGAACCTTCTCCAAAAACGACATTATGAATACCAACATACAAACCATCTTTTGGTATTTTTATATTATTTGTGCTATTTTCTAATTCTCTAACTTCATTAAAACCAACATTTATTTTTGAAAAAACAATATTACCACCACTTCCAACTGGCAATTCTTCTATTTCATTATGTAAAGATTTTAAAAACTTAGATTTTTCAACTTTTTCTTTATCATAAAAATCTTCTACCTCATATCCTTGACTTTGTATTAAAAATACTATTGGATCAAATTCATCATTATTTAAGTTTCCTTCTAAATTTCCGTAATTTGTAAATTTTTCAATATTTTCTAATTGATCTTCTAAAGATTTTTTGTTATCAGTTACTAAAAAAATATCTAACTCATCTAAAATAGTATTATCTAAAAGATCCTTTTCATTCATATTAACTAAAAAACCATCATTTATAATATCTTGTAATCTTTCGTGTAAGTTTTCAAATTCTTCTTCATCTATATTCTTTGAAGTATATTTTTTTAAAACATTTTCAATGATTTCTTCTTGCATATCAACAATGTTCAAAAATTCATTATCATATAAATATTCATATATTCCTTCTTCTAAACGATTTGAACCCATCCTTTCCATTGCAATTTTTGCTTTTTCAAGATCAACAGCATCTAAACTATCATTTCTATCCCATAAATAATTAATCGTTGTACTGTTTTTGTTCTCTTTTTTTAAAAGTTCTAATCCTATTTCATCAACATTTTCCATTGTTAATTTAATTGCCATTTTTCTACCCCTTTCTTTTTATCGTTCTTATATATTAAATTATATCAAAAATAGAAATTATTACTTATAT
>ERZ772956.178-NODE-178-length-53283-cov-6.044262_pt1 | contig 53283 bp, 46 predicted proteins | sample MGYA00580683_ERZ772956 | MGnify/ENA primary metagenome ERZ772956 (study PRJEB29015, sample SAMEA2738077) | human oral metagenome | biome: human oral; feature: human-associated habitat; material: saliva | place: China | collected 2212 ... | reverse complement strand
TGCGCTCGGTGAGGATGAAGCGCTTCATCTTGGGGTTCCAGCGACGAGTCTGGTGTCCGAAGTGGACACCGCTCTCTAGTAGCTGGCGCATGGTCACAACGGCCATGATGGTCCTTTCAATTGTATGCCTGGAGGTTGCCAAGCATACGGCTATCCGGTGGCCTTGCCCGGTTGGCAGGGCCGAGGGTTTTGGTTTATGTAGGTTTGAGCAGCATTTAAGCTGATCAGAGGCCTACCCTGGTGCCCGCTGCATGTAGCAGCTAATAGACCGAAGCTACACACCCGAAAGGACGGGGCGGACACGCGAAGTCAACTGTGGTGACACAGCTGCACGCGCGAGGTTATCACACTTTGCCCACAACCCGTTCACGAATTTTGAAGGTAATTACTGCAATAAGTGTCATAGTGGCGATAACCACTAGGTTGCCGCGACCGCTTGCTGTGGTGGCTAGCAGCACAAACACAGCTAACACGCCCGCGAGCGCCGCCCAGGACAGCCAGGGCCACAGCGGGGTGCGGATAGCGATAATGCCGAGCTTTTCAAGTTTGTGGTGCAGGCGGATTTGCGAGATAACAATGAACAGCCAGGCCACCAGCAAGATCAGACCGATGGCGTTTAGCAAGATGCCTAGCAGCTGGTCTGGCACATACCAGTTGAGGGCCACTGACACTAGGGAAAGCAGGATGCAGATCCATACTGCGCGCTTGGGGGTGCGCCCGTAGGTCATGTCGCCGGTGAGTTCTTCTTCCTGGGTGAGGATGGTGGAGGTTTCTTGGTTTACCTGTTCATTTTGGATGTTTTGCTCACTTTGGCCTTTTTGGGCGCTGGCTTTTTTGCCCAGTAGCCAGGTTGAGCCCATGTTGCGGGCGCTTAGTGAGTAGGCCAGGCGTGAGGAGGCGTAAACATTGGCTGAGAAGGAGGAGACCAGGGCAATGAATACGATTATCTCCATGATTAGGCCGACGGCGGGCACGCCAGCCATGTTTAGTACTGCCGCTAGTGGGTTGTTTTTCATCTCGGCTGAGTTCCAGGGCAGCAGCAGTACCAGCAGGGTGACGGTGCCGATGTAGAACACCATAATGCGCCACACGACTTGGCGGATGGCTGTCCCCATGGCGGCTTTGGCATCTTCTGCTTCAGCGGCGGCGATGGTGACGATTTCAATGCCACCAAAGGAGGTCACTACTGCCAGTAGGCCTAGCACGATGCCACCTACGCCGGCGGGAGCGAAGCCGCCTTCACCTAGGAGGTTGTGGCTTAGGGACAGGGTGCGTCCAGGGATAATGTTGACTACTAGGCCTAGACCTACAAGTAGGAATACGGCAATGGCGGCGACTTTAATGCCGGCCAGCCAGGCTTCAATGGTTCCAAATTCGCCGGCGGTGCGTAGGTTTACACCACCGAGCACCACCACAATAGCTAAGGCAATTACCCATTGGGGCACCTGTGGAAACCAGCCAATGAATATGGTTGCGGCGCCGGTAATTTCTAGTCCGAGCACCATGATTAGCATGAACCAGTACAGCCATCCCACAGTGAATCCGGCCCAGCGGCCAATGCCGGCTTGGGCGTAGGTGGAAAAGGAGCCTGATGAGGGTAGCGCTGAGGCTAGTTCAGCTAGGCAATACATTACAGAAATGGCGATTAGGGCCGCGATTGCATAGGAAATGAGTACCGCTGGTCCTGCCTGGGAGATGGCAACTCCGGTGCCTAGGAAGAAACCGGCACCGATTGCGCTGCCCAGAGCCATCATGGACAGGTGGCTGTTTTTTAGGTTGCCACGGGGTGCTTTTGCGGGGGCTGTCACCTGAAAATCTTTCCGTTTGCGATGTTGTATATGCACTTTTGGTGTGGGCTTTTTATACCATTTTCGTCACAGGTTGAATATATGGGTCCGTATTTCGGTATTTTCCACAGCCTCCTTACCCTTATTGGCTGCTAGCCACAATTATTGTTTAGGTGCGTAACCGTTTTATTACTTCTTGTTTAGTTGTTTGCATTAGCCTATTTGCCCTGGTGACAAGCTCATTTAGTGACGTTTATGCATCCGGGGCGCGCCGTCATCAGTGGCCTACCGGGGGCCCGGTGGCGGTTTTAGAGCGTTTTTCTCCCCCAGCCCAGCGTTGGCTGGCGGGCCATCGCGGCGTGGATTTGGCTTTGGCCGCTGGTAGCCCGGTAGTGGCTAGCTATGAGGGGGTGGTGGCTTTTAGTGGCGTGGTGGCTACTAAGCCAGTGGTTTCTATAGACCATAGTTACCCACCGGGTTTGCGCACTACTTATGAGCCGGTGGTGGGCATAGTTAAGGCTGGTCAGAGTGTTAGGGCTGGGCAGGTGATTGGGGTTTTGCAGGCGGGTCACCGCAGCGATGGGCGCGATGCGCTGCATTGGGGGGCGCGTTTTGGGCGCGATCGTTATATTGATCCGCTGTCTTTGTTGCGCCGCCCTCACATAGTTTTAAAGCCGCTTGGTGCTGGTGAGGTTGCTAATGGCACCATTGGCGACGCCGTCGCCTCAGATAGCTTGGCCAGCGAAGCACCCCGCTTGGGCAGCGATGCCTGCGGACTAGTGAGAGCGTCCGCATGGGCGCCAACGCAGGCGTTGGCTGCTCAGGCAGCCAGTTTAGACAAGACAGTCCGCGCGTGCGCCAATGCAGATAGTTTGGGCGGCGAAGCGCCCTGCTGGGCCGGTAATGCAACCAGTTTTAGGCGCGCGGATGGGCTTGGGCATAGATGGCGCGCAGACGCTCACTGGTCACATGCGTATAGCGCTGGGTGGTGGCCAGTGAGGAGTGACCTAGTAGTTCTTGCACCGTGCGCAGATCTGAGCCGCCTTCAAGTAGGTGGGTGGCGGCGCTGTGGCGCAGGCCGTGGGGGCCCAGCTCAGTGCCAATACGGGCGGAGTTGCGGTGCACAATTTGGCGCACAGCCCGCTCCCCTATGCGCCCGCCGCGCACCCCCAAAAACAAGGCTTGGCCCGAGTAGTCGTTAACCAGCTGCCAACGCTGGTTAAACCAGTTTTCTAGGGCCCTAGCTGCCGGCAGCCCGTAGGGCACTACGCGTTCTTTATTGCCTTTACCCAGCACCTTGATAGTGCGCTGTTCACGGTCTAGATCACGCAGATCTAAACCCACTAGTTCAGATACGCGCACGGCGGTGGCGTAAAGCAGTTCCAAAATGGCTTTGTCGCGAATGTCAGTGATGCTTTCGCCTTCAATGTCTTCAACCAGGTGCTTGGCTTGTTCCACACTGAGCACGGCGGGTAGACGGTTGTCGATTTTGGGGCTGCGCAGGCGTGAAGCCACATCATGTGGTAGGTAGCCTTGCTGGTAGGCCCAGGTGGAGAAGGTACGCACGGCCACGGCCCGGCGTGCCACCGTGGCGCGCGAACAGCCATTTGCCAGCATATGGGCCAGCCAGGCACGTAAATCGTTCAAATCCAGGCTTTTAGCTAACGCGCCTGCCGGCGTATCTGGCTGCATGTCTAGAAAATCCACCAGCGTCTCTAAATCGCCGCGATAGGCGCGCACAGTGTGTTCAGAGCGGCCTTTGGCTAACTCCAGCCAGCAACAAAAGGCGTCAATTAACTGCCCGCACGTGATCGCAACCGATTTCATGGCTATCAGCATAGCCAGGGCCTATGTTTAAGCCCGTTTATACGCGCCGCCTAAAGCTTTTACCTTGCCAGCTAATTGCAGTTGCCCTAAAGCAGCCAACACATCTGCAGCCTCTAGCCCACACACCTGCACTAAGGAGTCCACACTAGCGCAGGTCCGGCGCGGCAGGCTGTCATAGACGCGGGCGGCAAGTGGATCTAAACCATCTAGCAGGCCCGGCTGTTCAATACGGGCTTTTTCTTGTTTAGCCACTTCAGGGAAAAACTGTCCCAGCGGGGTGACTAGCTCATAGGCTTCATCGGCGTCGGTTATGCACACAGCTCCCTGGCGGATCAGGCGGTGGCAGCCTGCTGAGCTAGAACTGGTTACCTGCCCGGGCACAGCCCCCAGCGCTCGCCCCAATTCCAAAGCGTGATTGGCGGTAGATATGGCCCCTGAACGCCAGCTGGCTTCCACCACCACTGTGGCCGAGCTTAACGCCGCAATCAGGCGGTTTCTGGTTAAAAACCGGTGCCTAGCCGGCGCGCAGCCAGGCGGCACTTCACTGATCAACGCCCCTTGGATGCAGATTTGCCGCAGTAGCTGCTCATTGCCTGAAGGGTAAAGGTAGTCCACTCCCCCAGCGCACACACACAGCGTGCCCGTATCCAGGGCAGCGCGGTGAGCGGCGGCGTCGACCCCATAGGCACCCCCAGAAATGATGCTCACCCCTTTAGAGCCCAAACCACCAGCTAACTGGCTGGCCACCCACTGGCCGTAGTTAGTGCAGGCACGCGAGCCCACCAAAGCTAGGCTCAACTGGCGCAACTGGGCTGGATTACCGCGCCCCCACAGGCAAAACGGCGGCCAAGCCAGATCAGCAAGGCACTTGGGCCAATTAGCGTCACTGGGGGTAATGATCCAGCCTCCTAAAGCTTTAATGGCGTGCAGTTCGCGGCGAATATCGAGCTTATCTAGGCGCCCTTGCCAGCGTTTAGCACCCTTATAAATGCCTTGGATGGTTTTCGCGTCTAAACTAACCAGGGCCGCGCCGCTGGGTTCACAAACCCAGTTAAGAGCCTTACTTGGCCCCAGCGCCCGCACTAGCTCAATGGCCGCATTGTCGGTGGGCTCCACCAAGCGAGACCAGGCCGCCCATGCCAAGTGCGGATCAGCGGTATCAAAAGGCAGCTTAACCATCACAGATCCCCTTACTGCGCAGGCTAATAGCGCTAGCCACATCGGTTTTTGTTAACTGCCCATGGCCTTGCAAATCAGCAATGCTCCAGGCCACACGCAGCACCCGGTCAATTGCCCGTAGCGACAGCCCCGCCCGCATTGCTAGCTCTAGCAGCCCCAAAACCTGCGGGTTCAGATCAGCTTGCGGCCCACGCAACCAGTGGCCAGGAACCTGACTGTTCAGGCTCCAAGGCGTATCAGCTAGGCGACGGCGGGCGTGGGCCCTGGCGCGGGCCACCCGCGCGGCCACCTGGCTACTGGGCTCTCCCTGGCCCAGGCCGCGCAGGGCTGAGCTACTAAGGGCCATAACCTCAATTTGGATGTCGATGCGGTCTAGCAGCGGCCCTGATAAACGCTGTAAATAGTTGCGTCTGCGCAGCGAGGAACAGGTGCATTTATCCCCTTTAGCGCTGGCTTTACCGCAAGGACACGGGTTAGCGGCCAGCACCAGCTGAAATTTAGCCGGATAGGTGGCCCGCCCGCGAGCGCGGTCGATGGTGATGGTGCCCGACTCTAGCGGCTGGCGTAGACAGTCCAGCACTGAGGGGGCAAATTCTGGGGCCTCATCTAGTAGCAGCACCCCACAGTGGGCTAGTGAAATATCCCCCGGTCTGGCCAGTCCTGAGCCTCCCCCCACAATGGCGGCGCGGGTGGCGCTATGGTGTGGGCTGCGTAGCGGGGGCCGACGTAGTAGGCCTTTTTTGGCTTCCAGTGTGCCTGCCAGGGAGTGCACGGAGGTGACGGTGACTGCGTCGGCGTCGTTTAGATCCGGCAAAATTCCTGGCAGGCGCTGGGCCAGCATGGTTTTACCGGCACCGGGTGGGCCTATCATCAACATGTGGTGCCCGCCGGCGGCAGCTACTTCCAGTGCGTAGCGGGCTTCGCTTTGGCCCACCACCTGGCTTAAATCCAGCTCACTGGCCTGGCTTTGCGCGGATGAGGCTGGGCTAGTTTGGTTGACTTTGCGTCCCTTAGGTAGGGCCACCTGGTGGTTGCCGTAGTAGCGCAGCACCTGGGCTAAATTACTGGCCCCAATTACCTGTGCGGTGGGCACTAAGCGCGCTTCATCAGCGCATTGGGCGGGCACGATCACTGTGTTGTAGCCGGCGCTAACCGCCGCGTTAACTGCCGGCAGCACCCCGCGCACGGGCCGTAAAAAGCCGTCCAGGCTCAGCTCCCCAATATGCACTACGCCGCGTGTAAGAGCGGGGTTTATGTGGCCGCCAGCACTTAGCAGGGCCACAGCCAGCGCCAGGTCAAAGCCGGTACCGGTTTTAGGGATGTCGGCTGGGGAAAGGTTTACGGTTACGCGCCGCTCCCTCCAGCTGATACCGACGGCGTTAATGGCGGCCCGCACCCGCTCGCGGGCTTCTTTAATGGCTGTGTCAGCTAGCCCCACCAACACGAATGCCGGCAAGCCGTTGGCACAGTGGGCTTCTACCTCAATGATGGAGCCGGCCAGGCCGTTTAAGGCCACGGCTAGAGTGGTGGCGCTACTCATTGCTCTACCGCCCGGTGGTGGCGTAGTTGGGCGACGTCGCCAATTAGCAGGGAGATTACATCCACCCTAGGTGGGGGCCAGGAGCCGGGATGCTCCCTAAACCAGGCGGCCACCAACAGGCGCAGTTGGTGTAGCTTGGCGTGGGTGACTGCCTCAGCAGGCCAGCCGTAGCGGGTAGAGCTGCGGGTTTTAACCTCCACAAACACCAGGGCCGCCTCCGCAGCCCCGCGCGGCTCAATTGCTACCAGGTCAATCTCGCCGCGTAAACCTTGAGCGTGGGGACGCCAGTTATGTTCAAGCTCAATCCAGCCCTGATCAGCCAGGTAACGGCTGGCTATGGCTTCACCGCGTTTACCTAAATCTTGCGGGCTTTGTTTTGCGGCCACCTCGACCACCTCCTGCCTCCATGATGAGGGCAGGTACAAGCCTGGCGTTTAAGGCCTGTGGCTAAGTGCTAGGGGGCTAAAAAGTTTTTCACCTGTGCAAAAATTGGCAAGCTTGAGGCAGGCTGACGCCTCCTAGGGCCTGACTGCTTTAAGGCCCTAGTGCTTTGGCGGTGTCTTAGAGCCCCACGTCGGGTAGGTCTAAAGCTTTTAGAAGCGGGTTCAGCCGCACCCACTGCACTGCCAGCTGCGTGATCACTTTGGCGTCGTCGTTATCCATACTGCGTGCCTTTAGGGAGGCAACCGCCACCTTGGCGCGGGCTAAATCAGCAGGGGCCAGGGCTTGGCCAGATGCCACAATGGTCAGGTACTGCCTAAGCAGGGCCGTGAAGCTGCGTCTCCAGTTGACGCCACCATTGTTGTAGATTTCGTAACCTACTTTGCCAGCAATGCGGATAACTTCACCTTGAACCGTCTCGCATTGGCCACTAGTGGGCACCAGCAGTTGCCACAGCTGATCAAACTGTTCAAACACGTCCATATTCGCATCCAGCGTTAGCTGCTCGCCCGGTTTAGGGGCCCGGCTAGCTTGCTGCATCTGCACCCCGAAAAGTGCGCACAGCTGCGCAAACGCATCTGAGATGGCTGCAAACTCGGCTGGCGAAATATGTTCATGGCCGTGGCTGATAAATGTGCAGCGCTGCCGGTCCATCTCCTCTAGCGCCACAGATATGCGCTCATCTACCGGCGCGCCGTGGGAAAGCAGTAGCTGCATAACTTCCAGCGCTCGCGCAGAGTCTACAAATGAGCGACGGCGCAGCGTATAGCCGGTGAGTGTGGCTTTACCGTAAACCTGTGAATCAGCAACCACTCGCGGATCGGCTCCCCAGGCAATCATTTTTTCCACGTCACTAGCCCGCTTGTATTCAACGGCATCAAATAGCGGGGTTTGATCTGAGCTATCGCGGGCGTTTATATCGCCGCCGCATTCAATCAGGTAAGGGATCTGGTCAATACGCGAATGCCATACGCGTGAATGGATAGGCGTGCGCTGGTAGCTGTCGCGCGAATTGATGTCCTCGCCACGCTCTAACAGAAAATCAGTTATCTGCTTAGAGGCTGGAAAGTGCATTAGCCGCGACTCAAAAGCGCTGCTACGCAGGTAGGCGCCGATCTCACAGCGCTGCACTGCCCGTGCCAGCGCCTCAACGTCACCTGAGTCAATGATCTGTTTAATATCGGCGGGTAGGGTTTTACGCAGGCGCATGAGCGGCTCTCCTCTGTGAGATTTAACGTGCCCTGTCAAAGCCAGGCTGGAGACTAAAACTGGCTGTTAAAGCCTGGCTGGGGTTTAAAGGGCGCGGGCTAAAGCTAGCTGGGTTTAAGGCTGGGGTTTAAACCTGGCTGGGCGGCATTTCAATTTCGGGTTTGTTTAGCTCTTCAACGTTTACATCCTTGAAGGTAACTACCCGCACCCGCTTAACAAAACGTGAAGGGCGGTAAATATCCCACACCCACACGTCATCCATGATTACCTCAAAATAGATGTCGCCGGCGGCGCTTTGATGCATCTGGACATCTGCGTAATTAGCCAGATAAAAACGCCGCTCAGTTTCCACTACGAAATTAAACAGGCCCACCACGTCACGGTATTCGTGGTAGAGCTCTAACTGCTGCTCGTTTTCGTAGGCTTCGATATCGTAGGCACTCACCTTTACATAATGCCTTGAATTAACAGTTTTCGCTTAGTTTTCGCCCGTGGCGAGGCGCTGGCGGTATTGGTCAAGTCCGGGCAGATGCCAGCTACGGCGGTGGTGCTCGCTAGCACCCAGCTTAGCGATAGCTTCACGGTGGGCTGGCGCCGCGTAGCCTTTGTTGGCGCCCCAGCCGTAGCCGGGGTCTGGCAGGGTGGCCATTAAGCTGTCGCGTTCCACCTTGGCTAACACTGACGCTGCGGCCACCACCGCGCAGTTAGCGTCAGCTTTAACTTGCATTGTTACCGGTGGCAGCGCATCTGCAAGTGCCATTAAATCTGCCATTTCAGCGTCGGCCAAAGAAAGAAATAAGTCAGCGCTACTAAGCCAGTTATCGCGACCATCTAAAATAATGGCATCCGGGTGGTGGCCCCGCTTGGCTAGTTGGGCTAGGGCCCGAAAACCAGCCAGGCGCAGCGCCCCCACAATCCCAAAACGGTCAACCTCACTGGGGCTGGCGTGGGCTACTTGGCTGTCAACCACCCACTGTTTAACCGGCTCCACCAAGTTTTGGCGGCGGGTGGGGCTAAGCAGTTTAGAGTCTTTTAGCCCATGGGGGAAAGCATCACTGGTTGAGTTATCAACCAGGGCTACCCCCACAGTGACTGGGCCTGCTAAAGCTCCACGCCCCACCTCATCCATTCCGGCCACCAGTGGGTAGGTGGCTAGCAGGGATTTTTCAAGTACGCGGGTAGGTACCTGGCTCACTGGCCACTGTTTTCTTCGCTCTGACCAGAGTCAGAATCGCTACTGGCGCTACCATCACTGCTCTCGCCTTGGTGACCCTGGTCAGGCTCAGTTGACTCAATGTCAGTGGGGCTGGGGGTGTACGGAGCCGGGTCTTTAGGGACGCGGTTGGTAGAAATTGGGTTCAATGTGGAGGTAGGCAGGCTGGTGGGGGTGGATTTAGCGCTGGGCACAGTGTTAAAGACGCCCTTAGAGTCAACTGAGCTCCAGTGGCTTAGCGGCCAAACCACCATGCGGGTTTTACCCACAATGTTTTTAATCGGCACCAGGCCGTGGTGTGCGTCGCTTTGGTGCATGCGCGAGTCGGCAGAGTTGTTGCGGTTATCGCCCATAACCCACACGTAACCGGCCGGCACGGTGATATCAAAAGCCATATCTGAAGAGTGCACGCCTTTAGCCAGGTAGGTTTCGTTAACCTTGACCCCGTTAATAGTCATGGAGCCCGAGCCATCAGCCACAATATGGTCTCCGGGCACGCCAATAACGCGCTTAATTAGGTGCTTGCCGGAATTTTTCGGCAGCAGGTGCACATATTCCAGGGCAGTTACGGCTGCGCCTTTAACGCCACTGCGCTGCAGCTGAGGCAGCCAATTGTCGGGGTCTTCAAAAACCACCACGTCCCCGCGCTTTACATCTTCACGGTCCCAGACGCTAACAATGATGCGGTCTCCCGTCATCAAAGTGCGCTCCATGGAGGCTGAGGGGATAGAGAAGTTTTGCACGATAAAGGTCTTGATCAGTGCCACCACAGCGATGATCACCACCATGACTACCAGGCTGCTGATATTGCGCCTGATAAATCCCTGCCGGTGAGCTTTGTCTGAGTGTCGTTTTGGTGCAACAGTTTCAGACTGCGGCGAGTCCATCACGTCACGGTCAAAATCAGTTTCAGAATTAGCCAAGACCCTTACCTTCCTTAAAGCTCATAGTGGGAGCTTAAACCTTGGGTTAGCCAAGCACCCTAAGGATACGGCGCTCAGCTTAAAAACAAGGCAGCGCCTGGAACTAATGTGTTCCAAGCGCTACCTCAAGAGCGATTAAGCTTTAGGCCTCACGACGCTCGCGAATCTTGGCAGCCTTACCACGCAGCTTACGTACGTAGTACAGCTTGGCGCGACGTACGTCACCGCGGGTGACTACCTCTACCTTCTCAACGGTGGGGGTGTGTAGCGGGAAAGTACGCTCAACGCCAACACCGAAGGAAATCTTGCGCACGGTGTAGGTGGCGCCCAGGGTGGAGCCACCGTTACGGGCGATTACTACGCCCTGGAAAACCTGTACACGAGAGCGGTTACCTTCGATAACCTTCACGTGTACCTTGATGGTGTCACCGGCGCGGAAAGCCGGGATGTCTTCGCGCAGCGAGGCGGCGTTAATCTGATCGATGAGGTTGGTCATCTATTTACTCCAACGTCCATGCCGCTGGTCAAGAACGTTTGTCACGGCACCTGCTTGGGTGCGTTACGGACATTGTCTATACCCACTGTGAACCAAACCCCCAGCGGCAGGATAAGTTCTAGGCAGACAACCCCTTAAGGTTACTACAAGCTGGTCACCATAACTACGTCTCGGCAGGTAGTGCTGCCCACTTTAAAGCTGCGTTTGCCGGCGTTTTTAAAGCCGTAGCGTTTATAGAGTTTTTGGGCGCGGCGGTTGGTTTCATGCGTGGCTAGCCACATGGTTTTAACGCCCCAGTTGGCGGCGGCTTTTTTAGCTTGGTCCATAAGGGCGCCGGCTATTCCGCCGCCACGCACGCTGGGCAGTAGGTACAGCTTGCACACGTAGCCCAGTTCGGCTTGGCTGTAACTTTCTAGGCAGCGTGGGCGCGGGTCAGTTACTAGCTCATTGGCCCCGTCGGGTAGGTCGCGTTCTACTAGCACGTATCCCAACAGCTGCCCGCTAGTTACACGCTCGGCCACAACCAGGGCGGCGTCGTCGCTACTAACCCAGCTAGCCACCTGCTCAGGGGTGAAGGTGGCGTCCATGAAGGCTTGCACGTCGTCGTCACTAAGGAAGGCGGGGCAGGCGTCAGGGAAAGTAGCCCGACCTAGCTGCACTAGGGCTTCGATCTCTTCAGCGCGCGCCGGGCGTAACTTAATGCGCTCAAAACGCTCGCCGTCTAGCGCCGCCCATCCCAGCTGGGCTAGCAGGGCACGGTCGGCGCGGTCCAGGGTGGCGGGGTTTAGGCGCGCAATAATGTCTGGGCGCCTAGTTGCGGTGCGGGTAAGGGCCTGGTCTCGACGACGCCGGGCAATGAGTTTGTGGTTGCCGCCAAGTAGCTCTGGGTCTAGCTCTAACCCCCGCCAACTGACTGGGCGGGTATAGACCGGGTATTCCAGCAGCCCACTGGCCGCATGGGATTCTTCCACCAGCGAGGTAGGGTTACCGATGACGCCGGGAATTAGACGGGCAATGGCTTCAACCATCACCAGGGTGGCCACTTCCCCACCGTTTAGTACGTAGTCGCCAATGGATAGCTCACGCACCTGGTAGCCGGCGCTTTGGTAATGCTCGGCTACGCGCGCATCGATGCCTTCATAGCGCCCGCAGGCGAAAACTAGCTGGTCGGCGTCGGCTAATTCTTCCGCCACACGCTGGGTAAAGACCTGACCTGAGGGGGTGGGAATTACCAGCACCCGCCGGTGCGAGGGGCCTTGGGTAGCGGTTTCAGCTGACGCAGCCAGGGGCGAGGGCGCTGCTAGAGGATCTGGCGCGGGCGCAGCAGGCACGCTTTGTGCATCCGCAAGGTACGTGGGCTCAGCGACTGGCGCGGCCGTTAGCGGCAAGGCCAGTACCTGATCTAAAGCTTTACCCCACACGTCAGGGCGCATCACCATACCGGCGCCACCTCCGGCAGGCGTGTCATCGACCGTGTTGTGGCGGTCCTGCGTCCAATCACGCAGGTCATGGATGCCTAACTGGAGTTTTCCGGCGTCAATAGCTTTACCGATTAGAGATAAATCCAGTGCCCGCAGGTAGTCGGGAAAAATGGTGACTACGTCAATACGCATCAGCGTGCGTCCTCTACCTGGCCCAGGCCCGGGAACAGGCCACCGGGCGGGTTGATTACAACCACCTGCGCCTCAACATCAATTTCGGTGACAATCGCTTCCACGAAAGGAACCTCAATGCGCTGGCCGTCCTGGGTAAGCACCACCAGGCGGTCTTGGGCAATACCGGGAATCAAATCCACTACTTCACCAAGCACATCTCCGGGCTCAGTTTGGGCTTCCAGGCCGATCAGCTCATGGGCGTACCAGCCTTCTTCATCGCTTTCTTCCTCACCGTCGGTTTCCACCACCAGCATGGTGCCGCGTAGCTGCTCAGCGCGGGTGCGGTCGTTAACCTCAGCGAATTTAGCGAAATAGTAGCGCCCGTCGTAGCGTAGGCGCTCCACGGTTAGGGGGCCGTTGGCCGCCGGACGGGTGGGTAGGGTGTTACCTACCGCGAGGCGCCCCTGGGGGTCAGAGGTGCGGATCTCTAGACGCACCTCGCCCTTAAGGGCATGCGCCGGTCCGATAACTGCTACGTTAAGCTCCACGTTTTTCCTTAAAAGAATGGGGAATTGCTATATACACAAAACCCGGCTCCTTAACTTAAGGTAGCCGGGTTAGGTGCTAATGCCTAGTTAGCGGCGGTCAGTGTCAACTACGTCCACACGAACCGGACCATTGGCCAGGGCTGAAACCACCGTGCGCAAAGCACGGGCGGTGCGACCTGAACGGCCAATGACTCGCCCCAGATCCTCGGGGTTCACACGCACTTCCAACAGCTCGCCGCGACGCAGCGAACGGGAATTGACGGTGACATCGTCAGGGTTATCGACAATGCCGCGAACCAGGTGTTCTAGGGCATCAGCTAGCATCTCAGGCCTCCTCAGAGGCCTGCTCGGATTCTTCAGCAGCCTTCTGCTCGGCGGCCTTGGCCGAAGCCTCAGCCTTGAGCTTCTCGGCGCGGTCAGCAGCCTCAGCAACTGCCTGAGCAGCGGCGTCGGCGTTAACTTCCTTGACCTTCAGGCTACCCTCGGCACCCTTTAGGCCCTTGAAGGCCTGCCAGTCACCGGTGATCTTAAGCAGGTTGTGCACGGTGTTAGAAGGCTGGGCACCAACACCTAGCCAGTACTTAGCGCGCTCGCCGTCGATCTTAATCAGTGAAGGCTCCTGCATGGGGTCGTAGATACCGATCTCCTCGATAACACGACCGTCGCGACGCTTGCGGCTGTCTAGGACAACCACGCGGTAGAACGGCGCGAACTTCTTACCCATGCGCTTTAGGCGGATCTTTACTGCCACAGTTATGAACTCCAGTTCAAAGTAGATTTGGTCTATGCCCTTCCCCGGTGGGGTTAAGCAACGGTTTCAGGCACACACCTGGACGCGACCGCACCCGAGAGAGGGGTCGTGTACGGTCGAGTACAACTGGTTATTTTGCCAGAAACCCGTATTTAAGCCAATTAACCTGCGCCACCAGCCCGCTGCGATTTACCGCACACGCCCTTTATGCAGTGACGCACCCCAGCCCGCGACGACGACGCCGCCCCGCTATCTGCCAAGCGCCACTTGGATCGGTGGTTGCGCCCCTACCTAGCAGCCGCTTTTAACGCAACCAGGCGCCGTCGTCGCCGCCGCTACCCGCTAACCGCGCGCCGTCGTCGTCAAAAAAGCAGCAAAACCCGCAAGCCGACCCCCATGACAAATGTCAGCCCAAGCCAGTGACAAGGCACCTTAGTAGCCCCCACCCTCGGCGGACATTATGGATACATGAGCACTTACGCAGATCAGGGCGCTAACGCCAGCGCCACGCACGCCCTTGAGGTAAAGCAGGTAACTAAATACTTTGGCAACGTACACGCGGTTGACGGCGTAAGCCTAGAAATCCCCACCGGCCAGGTAGTGGCCCTGCTGGGAGAAAACGGCGCCGGCAAAACCACCCTGCTAGACATGGTGCTGGGCCTAAGCCAGCCCACCAGCGGCACCATCAAGGTACTGGGCACCAGCGTGCAAGAGGCCGCCAAGAACGCAAAAATCAGTGCCGTGCTACAAACCAGCGCTCTGCTAGGTGACGTTGACGTACAAAGCAACATTGAAATGATCGCGACCCTTAACCACCTAGGGCGCCGTGAAGTCATGCAGGTCATGGACCGCGTAAACCTAACCGAGCTGCGCAAACGTAAGGTAGTTAAGCTCTCGGGCGGCGAGCGCCAGCGCGTGAAGCTAGCCATTGCCCTGGTGGCAGCGCCGCAGCTGCTGATTTTAGATGAGCCCACCACCGGTATGGACCCGCTGTCACGTAAAGACTTTTGGGACACCATGCGCGCCCAAACCAGTACCGGACGCACCCTGATTTTCGCCACCCACTTCCTGCAAGAAGCCGCAGACTTCGCAGACCGCATCATCATCATGAACCACGGCAAGATCGTGGCCGACGGTTCACTAGCTGACCTGCAGGCCATGGCCAGCGACAACGTGGTCACCATTACCTGGCCGGGCACATTAGAGCAGGCCCAGCAGGCCCTGAGCAGCTACAGTGAGGCAATTTCCACCCTGGAGCTGACCGGCTCAGTACTAAACGTGCACACCAAGGCCTCCGACAGCGTCGCCCGCACCCTACTGGATCAGCGCGGCGCCAAGGACCTGCGTATCAGCGCCTCCACCCTTGACGACGTATTTACTGCTCTGATCGCCTAAATCTTTCTAAATTTTTTGAATTTTTATAGGAGCTTGAAATGATTAACCCCCGTTACATTGCTTTAGTTGCTAAACAGCGTCTAACTGACACCAGTTTCTACTTCTTCACGCTGTTTTTACCCCTAGGTATGTACATCTTCTTCGGCGCCGCCCAGTCATGGTCTGAGGCAAGGGCCGGGCACGGCAATGTGGCGGCCTGGATTATGGCTTCCATGTCGGTTTACTCCGCGATTACCTGCGCCACTTCCAGCGCCAGCGAGATCAGCGTGGAACTATCAAACGGTTGGGGACGCCAAGTGGCCCTAACCCGTGGGGGCCTGAGCAGCTACCTATTCACCAAACTGCTGGTTACCGCAGTTATTTCGGTGGTGCCCGTAGCCGTTATCTTCACCGCCGGGGCACTGACCACCGCCGTAATTGACACCCCTGGACGCTGGGCGGCCGCTTTTGCCCTGTGCTGCCTTGGCGGCATTCCCTTCACCCTCTACGGCATTATGTCTGCAACCTGGCTGGGGGCACGCAACTCTGCAAGCATTTCTGGCGCAGTGTTATCACTACTGGCTTTTATGGGTGGCCTGTTCCTACCTTTGTCTGATGGCTTGATGAAGGTGGCCCGCTTCACCCCCGTCTATGGGGTAGCCAACCTGGTGCGCCGCCCCATCCAGGGCAGCTATGTAATTACCACCTCCGGTATTCACCACGAGCAGCTATGGGTTCAGGTTGCTAACGTAGTGGCCTGGACGCTTATCTTCGCGGTGCTTTGCTACTTTGGTCGCAACCGCTCTACCAGCCGTAAGTGAAAGGTAGTCATGTTTAACCGCAAGCCAGCCGCTCAAGGCCGCAGACTTAACTGGTATGCCATTGTTTGGCTAGTAATCTTACTGCAACCAGTATCAATGCTCTGGCGCCAAAGCGGCTCGCTGGCGTTAAAACTACTTGCCACTTTTAGCACGCTAGTTTTTTGTGGCTTCTACATTGAGCTAACCCGGTTTAAGACCGGCAGACAAATTGGCAGCGTCGAAAACCGCTGGCGGGCACTAGCCAAAGTGGTGCTCATGCTTCTACCCTGGGTGGCTTTGGCTATGCCAGCGATGAAATGGATGACGCCATTCTTCCTACCTTTCGTAGTTTCGGCCACCGTCTTCACCACTCCTCTGCGTTTCGGTTTAACTGTAGCTGTGCTTGAGTGCGCAGCCGTCTGCCTGGGCGCTGGCATCTGGGATAAAGCCCTGCTAAGTAACGGCAGTATTTGGGGCAGCACCCTATCAGCCTTCTTTGTGATGCTAATTAGGGTTTTGACTGAACGGCAATATCTCGACAATGAACGCAACCGCCGTGAAGCCGCCTTACTGCAACGTGAAGCCATCAGCCGTGATGTGCATGACCTGCTGGGCCATTCTTTAACCGTGCTAACCCTTAAAGCTGAGGTGGCCAGGCGCCTGGTGGAGGTTAAACCTGAGGCCGCCGCCAAAGAACTAGATGAAATCATTGAGCTATCACGCACCGCTTTAGCTGATGTGCGCGCCACCGTCACCCGCCTGCGCACCCCGGATCTAGCCAGCCAGTTGGCCACCAGCGTGACCGCGTTTAAAGCCGCCGAAATTGAATTCACGGTTGACGGTCAGGTGGAGCAGGTACCCGAGCCCCAGCGTGAACTACTGGCTTGGGCGCTGCGTGAAGCCACCACCAATATTTTGCGTCACGCCCAAGCTACGCATGTAAAGCTCGTTTTGCGTGAAGGCTACCTTTCTATCAGCGACGACGGCGTAGGCTTTAGCGGCGCACAGTTCGGTAACGGACTGAGCGGGCTGCGCTCGCGGATCGAAGCTGAGGGCGGTAAATTCACTGTTATAGTCCCCGCCACTGGCGGCACTAGTTTGGAGATTGAACTGCCATGACCATTAACGTGCTTTTAGCTGATGACCAGGCTTTAGTGCGTGGAGCTTTAGCCACTTTGCTGGGGTTGGAACCTGACATTGAGGTGGTGGCTCAGGTGGGTACTGGTCGCCAGGTGGTTGATGCGGTGCGCACTAGCGGCGCTGACGTGGCGCTGCTTGATATTGATATGCCCGACGGCGACGGGCTCAGTGCCGCTGCCGCCATCCGTGAGGCGCGCCTGGATTGCCGCTGCCTGATTGTGACTACTTTTGGGCGCCCCGGTTACCTTTCGCGCGCCATGGAAGCTGGGGCCAGTGGTTTCATTGTTAAAGACACTCCCCCACAGCAGCTAGCTGACGCGGTACGTAAAGTTCATGCAGGTTTGCGGGTAATTGACCCATCCCTCGCGCAAGAATCAGTGTTTTTAGGGCCTAACCCGTTAACTGAGCGCGAACAGGAAACTTTACGTGAGGCCTTAACCGGCTCGGGAGTTAGCGAGATTGCTAAGCAACTGCATTTAAGTGAAGGCACTGTACGCAACTACCTCTCCAGCGCGATAGGTAAAACCAATTCGCGTAACCGCACCGAGGCTGCGCGCGTAGCCGAAACTAACGGCTGGCTTTAAACCGGCCAGCCGCTAGTTTTGCTTAGATGTTTCGCTAGAGCGCTTTAGAAACGCATTGATTGTCTTTAGCTGCGTACTGGCTGCTCAGGGATTTGGGTGGCGCCTGCACCAGAAAGGTTAACTGCCAGTGGAGAGAGCAGGTATTGCAGGTTTTCAGCTGGGTTTGCCCCATAGGTGACGCTGCCCAGCCAGTGGGCTTCCAAACCTAGAAATTCACGCACACTAACCGTGGCTAGACGCATGATTTCGCTGTCGCTAATCCCAGCGCGGCGCCAAGCCAGCAATTCACGCGGCAGGCTGTTGTGGGGCAAGCTACCGCCAGCGTCAGAGCCCGGCAACAGACGCACCCCCGCCTCATACATGGCGGCCACCTGCTGCTCATGGCCTGCGTGCAAAGCTGTAACCGTGGCGGCGTAGCGCGGATATTTCGCTCCCGCCTGGGCGGCAAACTCGGGGAACTTATCCACCTGTAGGAAGGTTGGGGTCACCGCAATTGCGCGGGCGGCCATTTCTTGAATCTGGTCGCTGTCAGCGCCGGTGGCGTGCTCAAAACAGTCCACCCCTGCCTCAATCCAGGGGTTCAAGGTAGCGCGGGCGAAAGTGTGCACGGTTATACGCGCCCCATTTTCGTGGGCGGCCGCGACGGCGTCGGCAACCAGGGCCTGATCCCAAAGCGGGGTGATATCGGCGTCGGCCCCCAAAGAGCGGTCAATCCAGTCCCCCACAACCTTGACCCAGCCGTCCCCGGCACGGGCCTGGGTGGCCACAGCCTCAGGTAGATCCTGGGGACGCTCAAGTTCCAAAGCAAAGCCGCGCAGGTAACGCTTAGGGCGGGCAATGTGGCGTCCGGCGCGCACCAGGCGCGGCACTGGGGCCCCCGCTTCACGCTGAGCATCTAGCCAGTGGGTGTCGGTTGGGGCGCCGCAGTCGCGCACCCCTAAAATACCAGCGCTAACCGCACTGGCCGCCTGGGCCAAGGTGGTTTGGCGGTCAGTGGCGCCCTGAGGGCCTAGCCCCAGGTGACAGTGCACATCTACCAGGCCACCGTCTAGGTCATAGCCGGTTTGCGCAAGCTCAATGCCGTCTAAATCCACCGCGCTCAGCTGGCTGGGCTTAGCGCCACCAGCAAGCACCTGGTCAATGCCACTATTACGTAAGGCTTGACGCATCGAGTCCTCAATGTCACCCGGGCGCATTTATTACAGCCCCAAACGACGACGTAGGTCTTCAGGCAGTCCCGCCATGGCCGCGTCCACATCCATCGGCTGACTGGGAGCCTGGGGCTGAGCCACCCCAAAAGCACTGCCGGCGGCAGGGGCCTGGGCTTTGGCGGCTTCACGCGCGGCTACCGCGCCCTGCTGCATCAAGCTGCCTTTCTTTTTGCCCTTCTTGCCCTTCTTGTTCTTGGACTTGGCAGGCTGACGTCCCTTGGAGTGCTTACCCATGCCAGGCAGCGAACCCATACCGGGCATGGCGCCGGGGCCCGCGCCCAGGCCACCACCGCGAGTCATGGCCTCCATCATGGTCTTCATCTTCTCGAACTGCTGCACAAACTGGTTGACTTCAGCAGTGCTGGTACCTGAACCACGCGCAATACGCTCGCGGCGAGAACCGTTAAGAATACTCAGGTCAGCGCGCTCACCGGGAGTCATAGAGCGGGCAATGGCCTCAATACGGTCAATTTGGCGCTCATCGAAGTTGTCGATCAGCTCCCGGTACTGGTTCATGCCGGGCATCATGCCCAGCAGCTTCTTCATAGAGCCTAGCTTGCGCATCTGCTGCATCTGCGCCAGGAAGTCGTCAACGGTGAAGGTGCCTGTGGCCATCTTCTGGGCGGCCTTTTGGGCTTCTTCCTCGTCAAAAGCCTTCTGGGCCTGCTCGATCAGGGTGAGCAGGTCACCCATATCCAAAATGCGCGAGGCCATACGGTCGGCGTGGAAACGCTCAAAGTCGTCCAGGCCCTCACCGGTGGAGGCAAACAGCACCGGTGCGCCAGTAACCCCACGTACAGACAGGGCCGCACCACCGCGCGCGTCGCCGTCGAGCTTAGAAAGCACCACGCCGGTAAAGCCCACCCCGTCGCGGAAAGCAACCGAGGTGTTAACCGCGTCCTGACCAACCATGGCGTCTAGGACGAACAGGATCTCATTGGGCTTAATGGCGTCACGGATCGCTACTGCCTGAGCCATCATTTCCTGGTCAATACCCAGGCGACCGGCGGTGTCAACAATCACCACGTTGTAGCCCTTAGCGCGGGCCTGAGCCACACCGGAGCTAGCTACCTGCACCGGGTCACCGATGCCGTTGCCCGGCTCGGGGGCCCACACGTCCACGCCGGCACGTTCGGCGACGACGCTCAGCTGGGTTACCGCGTTGGGGCGCTGCAAGTCCGCAGCCACCAACAGGGCCCGCTTGCCTTCACTGGCCAGCCACTTACCTAGCTTTCCAGCCAGGGTGGTTTTACCGGCACCTTGCAAACCAGCCAGCATGATGATGGTGGGGCCACTGCTAGCCCAGTTCAGTTCACGGCTTTGGCCACCAAGAACCTCAACCAGCTCGTCGTTAACGATCTTAACTACCTGCTGGCCAGGGTTTAGGGCCTTAGAGCGGGCCACATCCTTAGCCTTTTCACGCACCTGGGCAGTGAAAGAGCGCACCACCGGCAGGGCAACGTCGGCTTCTAGCAGGGCTCGACGAATCTCAGTGACTGTGGAGTCAATATCCGCTTCGCTTAGGCGGCCTTTACCGCGTAGCTGGTTAAAAGATGCACTAAGGCGGTCAGAGAGGTTACCGAACACTTGGTTAGCTTTCCGTGTTGAAACAAAATGGCTGGCAACAGTCTAGCGCCTTGGGGCGCTAATCAGCGTGTCAGCGCTTTTGGTATAGGCCCTTGGACTGGTAGACGGGGTCATTGGTGACGCGCACACCCAGGGAGCGGAAAATACCCTCATCTACCGACCCCAGTATCACTGAGGTGTGCACCTCGCAGCCGCGTAGCTTTTCTAGCTGCTCTAGGGCCAGCTGGGCGGTGGGGTTCATCTGGGCGCTTACTGATAGGGCAATGAGTACCTCATCGGTGTGTAGGCGCGGGTTGCGGCTACCCAAATGGGTGGTTTTGAGGGTTTGAATGGAGGCAATGGTGGCCTCATTGAGCAGCTTGACCTCAGAGTCAATGCCGGCTAGGTGCTTAAGCGCGTTAAGCAGCACTGCTGAGGAGGAGCCCAGTAGCGCGGTGGTTTTACCCAGCTCAATGGTGCCGTCAGGCAGTTCCAGGGCGGCGGCGGGGGCGCCGGTTTCCTCGGCTAGCTTCCGGGCGGGGGCTACCACCTTGCGGTCTAGCTCGTTTACGCCCACCCCGGCCATGAGTAAAGCGATCTTGTTGGACTGTACCGGCTCGCTTTGGTCTTTGCGTTCTTGCACTAGGGCTTTGAAGTAGCGGCGAATAATTTCCTGTTTGGAGGCTTCGCGGCAGGCTTCGTCATCGCTAATGCAATAGCCAGCCATGTTTACGCCCATGTCGGTGGGTGACTTGTAGGGGCTGGCACCCAAGATTTTTTCAAATAGGCGGCTAAGTACCGGGAAAATTTCGACGTCGCGGTTGTAGTTGACGGTTTGTACCCCGTAAGCGGCCAGGTGGAAGGGGTCAATCATATTGACGTCGTCAAGGTCGGCGGTGGCCGCCTCATAGGCCACGTTAACCGGGTGGTCTAGGGGCAGGTTCCAGATCGGGAAGGTTTCAAACTTGGCGTAGCCTGAGCGCAAGCCGCGCTGGTGGTCTTGGTAAAGCTGGGATAGGCAGGTGGCCATCTTGCCTGAGCCTGGCCCAGGGGCGGTGACTACCACCAGGTCACGGGTGGTTTCAATGTACTGGTTGCGGCCGTAGCCCTGCTCGGAAACGATTAGCTCCACATTGTGGGGGTAGCCGGGGATGGCGTAGTGTTCAAATACGTTTACGCCTAGCTTTTCTAGCTTGTTTTTGAAAGCTAAAGCCTGCTGGTTTTGCTCGCTCATGCGGGTGATAACCACTGAGCCCACATACAGCCCGTAGGAGCGGAAGGCGTCAATGTGGCGCAGGACGTCATCTTCGTAGGAGATCCCAAAGTCGGCGCGCATCTTGTGACGTTGGAAGTCTTGGGCGTTAACCGCCACCACGATCTCTACCTCATCTTTGAGGCGCTCAAGCATAACGATCTTGTTATCCGGGGTAAAACCAGGCAGTACGCGCGAGGCGTGTAGGTCATCTACTAGCTTGCCGCCGAACTCTAGGTAGAGTTTGCCGTCAAACTGGGCGCGGCGTTGGGCGATGTGCTCGGACTGTAGCTTTAGATATTTATCGTGATCAAAGCCGATTTTATCCACAGTTAGCTCCCAGATTTAGGTGATGCGGTGCAAGAGAGGGATTGGAAAAACAAGCCAATTCTATTAGCTCTAAGTTTTAAGTAAAAGCTTGGCAGGCCCGGGCTTGCCCAGACCTGCCATAACTTTGGAACCTAGCTTGGTTAGAACCTAGTAAGGCTCACATAGAACCCATAACGTACAGCACGGAAACCACTACGTTGATGGCAATAACCACGCCGCCAGCGATTACGGCGTACTTGGCGTACTTGGCGGCCTCGACGTCACCAACGGACTTGGCCTCATTCAAAGTCATGATGCCCATGATCAGGCCAATGATTGCCAAGATACCGAAGAGCAGGCCAGCAATGGACAGGCCTAGCGCAATCGTGCCACGCTGCTTCAGCTTCGGGTTAGCCGGGGGCTGGTAGCCGCCGCCGTAGTTCATGTCACCGGAGTAGCCGGGGTCAGTCATTTTTCCTCCTAGGGCTTGCAAAGCCTAGCGAACAATAAAATAGGAGGGCAGTGCCCTCTCTGCTCGTCAGCTTACCATCCTAGAAGCTGGGAAGTGACGCCGTCGGCCAATAAACGACCTGACAGCGTCAAAACCACTTTCCCGGCCAGAGCTTGGCGCGGCTCTATCAGGCCGGTAGCAATCAGCTTAGCCACCACTTGGGATAGGCCTGCGCCTTTATCTTCACGCAGCTGGCGCAGCTGGTCGATGTCTAGACCCGCGCGGGTACGCACAGCCAGCATCACCACTTCAGTGGCGTGCTCACTATCGCCTAAATGCTCCCAGCCGGCCACCGGGATTTGCCCTGAGTTAATTTGGTTAGCCCAGGCCAGAGGGTGCTTAGTGTTCCATAGCCGGGCGGCGCCCAAATATGAGTGCGCCCCTGGCCCTAACCCCCACCAGAACGTGTCTTGACGCCAATAGGCTTGGTTATGACGGCACTGGTAGCCGGGGCGAGCCCAATTGGAAATTTCGTACCAGTTATAGCCGGCATCCTTTAAAAGCTGATCAGCCAGCTCATATTTACTGGCTTCATCATCGTCACTGGGCATGGGTAGCTCGCCGCGACGCACCTGGCCCCACATTTTGGTGCCCGGCTCAATCACCAGGGCATAGGCGGAGATGTGGTCTGGCTCCATGGCCACGGCCGCCTCCAGGGAAAAGCGCCAATCTGCTAGCGACTCACCGGGGCTACCGTAGATAAGGTCAACTGAAGTTTGTAGACCTGCTTCCTTGGCCCAAGCCACCACTTGCGGCACGCGAGCGGGGGTATGGGTGCGGTCTAAGGTTTTGAGCACTGCTGGCACAGCCGACTGCATCCCAAAGGACACCCGCGTAAACCCGGCGCTTGCTAAAGCTTGCAGGTAGGGGGCGTCTACAGTTTCGGGGTTGGCTTCTGTGGTGATCTCGACGTCGTCGCTCAGGCCCCAGGTTTGCGCCACCGTATCCACCATTGCCGCTAAATCTTTAGCAGCCAACATAGTGGGGGTGCCTCCCCCAATAAATACGGTGGAGGCTGGCGGTAGCGACAGCCCGGCGCGCTGCATTACCCCAGACACCAGGCGCGCCTCAGCGGCCAGAGTTTGGGGATAGTCACCGGCGTTAGCCCCCGGCCCCATAGCCAGGTTGGTGTAGGTGTTGAAATCGCAGTAACCGCAGCGCACCCGACAGTAAGGTACATGCAGATAAACCGAGAAGTTTTTGACCTGGCCACCCTGGCTAACCGCCTCGGGGAGGGCATAGGGGTCAAGAAGTTTTTGGCCTTCAGGTTGGCTAGGCACTAGGCGCCCTCAACCCCAGTTTCCGGCTGTGCCACCTCACGCTGTGCCACCTCGCGCTGTGCCACTTCACGCTGTGCCGCCTCGCGCGACTCAATTAGCTCAGGGGCTAGTTTCTGGTTGGTGCGCAGCGCGGTCAGGTCGCGAATAGTGCGCCCTTCAGCAATGCCGCGCGCTTCAAAACGGGTCAGTTTACGCCCGCTAAAACGCTGGCTCCACCCGCCCATGACCCCGCGCGGCGAGCCCGGGTCTGGGCCGTTGCCTTTATCTGCTTCAACCCAAGTGTCACTGCCCAGCTGGGGGCGAGCGCCGGCGTCAGGATAATCAAACAGGCCTTTAGCACTTACCGCCTCTACGACGTCGCGCATCTGCCAGGCGTAATCAGCCCAGTCGGTAGCCAGTCGCCACACTCCCCCCGGTGCCAGCACCCGCGCCACCAGGGCAGCGTAAGCCTCATTAACGAGGCGACGCTTACGGTGGCGGCTTTTACGCCAAGGATCAGGGAAGAAAGTCCACACCTCGCTAGCGCAACCAACCGGCAAGGCGGTGGCTAGAAGCTGCGAGGCATCAGCTGGAACCACCTTGACATTGTCTATCTCCTGGGCGGCGGCTGCGGAAACAATTTTAGCGATGGCGGTTTCCCACACTTCTACCGCCAAAAAGTCGGTGTCCGGGTTAGCTTTAGCCGCCGCCAGTAGGGCCTCTCCCCCACCTGGGCCAACCTCCACAATCAGCGGGGCGCTGCGACCAAAAACCTGCTGGGGGTCAAGCACAAAATCTGGATCTACCGTGCGAACAGCGTCGCGGCGCGGCACCTGGACCAGGTAGCTGCCCCCGTGACGCTCCAAAGCGGCGTGCTGGCTGGCACGCAGGCGCCCACCGGCTCGCGAAAAAGAGCGCACCCGGGCATGAACCTCATGCGAGCGGGCCGGATGCATCTGGCCGGTGGCCGCATCAGCCCAGGCACTAGTGTGCTTAGCCGCCTTATCCATTACTTTTCCTTGCCAGTGGGGGTGTCTGCACCCAAAGCCGCAATGAAAGCTTCCTGAGGCACATCCACGCGACCAATGGCCTTCATGCGCTTTTTACCTTCCTTCTGCTTTTCTAGCAGCTTGCGCTTACGGGTGATGTCACCGCCGTAGCACTTGGCCAGCATGTCTTTACGCAGGGCGCGGATGGTTTCACGGGCAATAATGCGGCTACCCACAGCGGCCTGTACGGGCACCTCAAATTGCTGACGCGGAATTAGGTCCTTTAGGCGCTTAGTCATCATTAGCCCGTAGGAGTAGGCCGCATCCTTGTGCACAATGGCACTGAAAGCATCCACCTTGTCGCCGTTCAGCAAAATATCAACCTTAACCAGGTTGGCGCTTTGGGTACCATCGGGTTCATAGTCCAGCGACGCATAGCCGCGAGTGCGCGACTTGAGCTGGTCAAAGAAGTCAAAGACGATTTCTGCCAGGGGCAGGGTGTAGTGCATTTCCACGCGGGTTTCGCTCAGGTAGTCCATGCCTAGCAGGTTGCCGCGTCGCGACTGGCACAGTTCCATTACGGTGCCCACAAATTCGCTGGGGGTAAGGATAGTGGCGCGCACTACCGGCTCGCGCACATCTAGCACCTTGCCTTCAGGGAATTCTGAGGGGTTGGTGACTAGGTGCTCGGTTTTGTCTTCCATGGTTACGTCGTAAACCACAGAGGGTGCGGTGGAGATGATGTCTAGGTTGAATTCGCGCTCTAGGCGTTCACGAATAATTTCTAGGTGCAGCAAGCCCAGGTAGCCACAGCGGAAACCGAAGCCTAGGGCCACGGAGGTTTCCGGCTCGTAGGTTAGGGCGGCGTCGTTGAGCTTGAGCTTGTCTAGGGCGTCGCGCAGGTTGGGGAAGTCTGAGCCGTCTACCGGGAATAGGCCGGAGAACACCATGGGTTTGGGTTCCTGGTAGCCCGCTAGCGGTTCGCTGGCTGGCTCGGCGGCGCTGGTGACCGTGTCACCCACCTTGGATTGGCGCACGTCTTTAACGCCGGTGATCAGGTAGCCTACTTCGCCGGCGCCCAGGCCCTGGGTGGGCTGGGGTTCGGGGGAAATAACCCCGATTTCTAGCAGCTCGTGGTGGGCTTTGGTGGAGAGCATTTCAATGCGCTGGCGTGGCTTTAGCTGCCCGTCAACTACACGCACATAGGTGACCACGCCACGGTAGGTGTCGTAGACGGAGTCGAAAATCATGGCGCGGGTGGGGGCGTCGGGGGTGCCTGCCGGGGCGGGCACCTGGGCCACGATCTGGTCTAGTAGCTCGGGCACGCCCTGACCGGTTTTACCTGAAACCTGTAGTACGTCCTCAATTTCGCAGCCGATCAGGGAGGCGATTTCGGCGGCGTGGCGCTCGGGCTCGGCTGCGGGTAGGTCGATCTTGTTGAGCACCGGGATGATGGTCAGGTCGCCTTCCATAGCCATATATAGGTTGGCTAGGGTTTGGGCCTGAATGCCCTGGGCGGCGTCTACTAGCAGCACTGCCCCCTCACAGGCGGCCAGTGAGCGGTTAACTTCGTAGGAGAAGTCCACGTGACCGGGGGTGTCGATCATGTTTAGGGCGTAGGTGGTGCTCACCCCGTCAGCCTCAACGGTCCAGGGCATACGCACAGCCTGGCTTTTAATGGTGATGCCGCGTTCGCGTTCAATATCCATACGGTCTAGGTATTGGGCACGCATGTCACGTGGCTGGACCACGCCGGTGGCCTGCAGCATGCGGTCGGCCAGGGTGGATTTACCGTGGTCGATGTGGGCAATGATGGAGAAATTACGCAGCAGGTGCTGGGGGGTGGAGGCAGGCTGGACGTTTTTTAGCTGCTCTGGGGTGGCAATGGGGGTCAACGCGACACTTCCGACGGTTTAACACAGATTATTTGGCATTATCCCATGCGCCGAGCTTAGCCCTCAAAGCTAGCGACCAAAGTCACCAGTGTGTCTTACGTTTGGTTTACGACGACGCCGCTGGTTTACGACGACGACGCCCGGCACCGGGGCGCATCTGGGCTGCTGCGCTCCAGGCGCTATGCCCTAGGTGCTGCGCACCACTGGCCAGGTGAGCTTTAGGGGCCAGACAGTTAAATAGGATTAGGTCATGGCTAATTTATCCGAAGTGTTTATTGCCGCTTTACGCCTGGCGGCAGCCTTGTTTGGGACCAATAAGAACTCCACTGACACTAGCTCGCAGGCGCCTGAGCCCAGCCAGGCTGCTACTCAGGAAGCATCGTCGCGTCCCTCGACTAGTGGACGCTCTGCTAGTAGCCCCAAGCCTCCCGCTAGTTCTAAGGGCACCGCTAGCCACGGCGTCGGAACCAGCCAGGGCGCAAAAACTCCCCGCAGCGTAGCCAACGCTAAAACTGCCGCTAAAAGCACTGCTAGCCGCGACGTACATATCAGTGGTAACCAAGTGTGGGATGTAGCCACGCGCGGCCTACCCGAATTTAGCTACCAGCCGGTCGCCGATAACGACGCCGACCCGGGCGAAGTAGTGTGGACCTGGATCTCCTATGAGGAAGATCCCACCCAGGGTAAAGACCGCCCGGTGGTGGTGCTGGCACGCACTGGATCCGACGTCGTCGTAGCCCAGTTGACCAGCAAAAACCACGATATTGACCGCGAGCAGGAAGCCCACTGGGGGCGCTACTGGCTGGCCATTGGCGCTGGTGACTGGGATCCGCAAGGGCGAGTCAGCTCGGTGCGCCTGGACCGACTACTGCTTGTTTCCCAGCGTGATGTGCGCCGTGAGGGGGCCACGCTGGATAGGGCCACCTACAATAAGGTGGTTACGGCCATAGCTAAGCACTGGGGCAAACGCTCGTAATTATGCTAATGTTTCCTCTTGGACCTTGGGCCTGGCCGGCTTCGTAGGTCCAGCAGGAACCTTAGCCAGGGCAACCCCACGCCTGATAGTCAAGGTTATTGCGTACCCTCTTACCGGCCATTGACCATATCCGTCTGTAAGAAAGATTAATCGTGGCGAACATTAAGTCGCAGATCAAGCGCATCAAGACCAACGAAAAGGCCCGCATCCGCAACCGACACGTCAAGTCGGAGCTCAAGACCTACGTACGCCGTGTACGCGAGGCTATCGCCTCCGGCGACAAGGCTGTAGCTGAAGCCGAGATGCGCAAGGCCGGCCGCAAGCTGGACAAGGCTGTCTCCAAGGGTGTTATCCACCGCAACCAGGCTGCCAACCGCAAGTCCAAGCTGGGCAAGCAGATTGCTGCTATGTGATCTTCGCTAGTTTAACTAGCTACAAATGGTCGATCCCCACGGATCGGCCATTTTTGTTTGTGCAGGCAGTGCCAGGCACTGCAGGCAAACACAGGCAAACACAGGCAAAATCATCCCTTCCCTATAAAAAATTCATGGGGTTTTATAGGGAAGGGATGAAATGTCAGTATTTGTGAGGCAATGGCTTGCGCCCTAGCGCAGGGGCGCGGCAATGCAAGCCTATGAGGGCACTAGTGCCTGGCTAAGGCCAGTGTCTAGCGGGCACGGCGAGCGTGCACTACTTTCAGTACTGCCCGCTCTAGGGCGTAGACGGCGTCGCGCTCTTCACCTTTAACCTGGGCGTCGGCATTAGCTACCGCCACAATCGCATCCGCCAAACCATCGTCAGACCAGCCGCGCAGCTGACGACGCGCACTATCTATCTGCCAGGGAGCCATGCCCAGCTTTGCGGGAGTGATGTCTTTCCTGCCGGCACTTGCGGCCACCCGCGCTAGCTGACGAATCTTTATGGCCAGGGCCGAAACAATCACTACCGGGTCAGTGCCGGTAGCCAGGGCGTGACGCAAAGTGGTTACTGCCTTGGCGCCGTCGCCACTGATTGCCGCATCCGCAACAGCAAAGCCACTAGCCTCAATGCGCCCACCATAATAGGTGTTCACCTGGGTGAGAGTGATAGTGCCGCTGGTATCAGCAAGCAGCTGTTTAACCGCGCCCAAAAGATCAGTTAAGTCACTACCCAGCGCCTCAACTAGGGCTTCGACGGCGTCAGGGTCGATTTGTCGCCTGGCACGGCGCACATCGCCAATAACTAAAGAGCTCTTGTCGCGGGCTGATTTTATTTGCGCGCATTCAACCACTGGCATACCGGCCTTGGCGATAGCATCCAGTAGTTTTTTGCCGCGATTGCCGCTAGCGTGGCGCAGCACCAGGTTGACGTCTTCTTCTGGGGCTTGCAGGTAGCTAAGCAGATCCTCAATCAATGCGTCAGTGGCATGTTCAAGATCGTTGATGATGATCAGACGCGGCTCACCAAATAGTGAGGGCGAAACCAGCCCAGCTAGTTGGCCCTTGTCGTATCCGGCTGCTTCGAGGCGGCTGACCTCGACATTTGGATCTTTGGCACGCGCCTGGGCCAACAGCCGGTCTTGGGCTCGCTGCACCAGGACAGACTCACTGCCCCGCAGTAACACTACGGGGGCTAAATCAACCCGATCCCAGGTAGTGCTACCCAGTGCGTTGGCTGAGCGTGAGCGCGTAGTGGCACTAGCGCGTGAACGTGGGGCTGAGCGTGAAGCGGCCATGATCCAAGGTTGCCACTAACGTCGCATCCGAACCAACAGCAGCCAAATGCCCGTGTTTAAAGCGGCCAGGGAGCAAACGCCGCTCAGTTTCCCCGGCCAGTTCACTTGGGCGCCGGGCAGGTGCGCAAAAAAGTGGGCAATACACTCCAGCCAGGCACACCCCCACAGCGCAGGTAGTACCAGCAGCTGTGCCAAGGATGGCAGCAGCGCACCCAGGGCTGTGGCCGCCAATCCGGTGTAGGTCACCACCGCCACCACGGGGGCCGCCAGCATATTGGCCACCACACCCCACATGCTGATATGCGGGTTTAAAGCGATAAGCAGCGGAGCGCAAGCAAACTGTGCGGCCAGGGGAATTGCGGCTAGCTGGGCAAAAACTCTTGGCATCACCCGCCCTAGTTGACGCTCTATGCCCGGCGCCAGCATGATCAGAGCGCCAGTGGCCGCAATGGATAGGGCAAAGCCCCAGTCGTGGGCCTGCCAGGGATCAATTAGCAGCAGCACGATGGCGCCGGCAGCCCAAGCTGGTAGGGCTGAGGCTTGCCGGCCGGCGCTTAAGCCCAGCAGCTGCACTGCCCCCATAGCGGCTGCGCGCAGCACTGAGCCGCTGGGTTGAACCAGTAAAACTAGTCCCACCAGGGTAAATAATCCGATCAAGGTTTTTAGGCGCACTGGTAGCGGCCCGCACAGGATGAGCGTGGCCGCTAAAACTAGCGCCACATGCTCGCCTGAAACCGCAGTTAAGTGGGTGAGGTTAGCGGCGCGCATGTTTTTGGTGGTGGCGGCTTCCAGACCAGTGTCGTCACCTAACACCACGCCAATAACCAGCTCTGGCGCGTCAGCGCCCAGGGGCAGTTGACCCGGCTCAGCCCCATCACTGCCACCACTGCCCTGAGCGCCTCCGCCACCTTTAGCCACTCCACTTCCCTGACCTGCATCATTGCCCCAGTGCGCCAAGGCGCTTGGCACCGGGGGTGGATGGGTATGGTTGGCATTGCGCGCAGCCCCCGCTAGTTGCCGCCGAGCCGCGTTTACCAGCCGATATACACCGCCCGGTGGTTTTAAAGTGTGGGGCAGGCGGTTGTGGCTAGCGATAGCCAGGGCTCGCCCACCTGCTTTTGCCGCACGCAAGTTGGCTTGAAAACTCACTATTTCCCCTGGTTTAACCCCTGACCAGGCTGAAGAGGCAAACAGGGTGATTAGCGCCCGGCTGGGGCGAGCGTTTACGCGCATGACTTTTAGAGTCACCAGGTAGTGCCCCGGACGCGTAAGCGGTTTGGGGACGCTGCGCACCTGCGCGATTAGGTTCACCGCCCCGGCACCGTCTGCCTTAGCGGCGTTGGTTGTCATCTCAGCAGCGCCTACCGCCCCGGCGACTACCCCATTGCCACTAACTCTTTGGCTTTGCGACGACGACGGCGCCCTGGTCTGCTTTTGGCCCTGGCTTTGGCTAGGGCCCTGAACTGCATCAATGTAGTCAAGTATGGGGTCGCGTGAGCGGTTATAAACCTGGGCTGCGCCACTTAGACTCAGCGCACATACGCTTAGCAGGCAGGCGCCAACACTAAACCAGAGGTGGCTATGGGTTTGCCCGGCGCCAGCTCGCTTATCTAGGCGGTGAGTGGGCTGGCGCGGGCGACGGCTTATACACACCAGCCCAGTCAGGGCGCAGATAAGGGCCAGCAGCACCCAAAATTTCCAGGCTTGTTTTGAGCGTGCATCTACCTGCCCTAACGTCCAGGCGCAGCCCCAACACAGCGCCATAGCCGGACATAAGCGCAGGTCCCAGGGTTGGGGCGCTTTAGGTCGGCGCAGTAATTGCAGTTCGCGTTCGCGCTCACTGACATGCGCCTTGCTGGCGCGCACTTTAGACTTGCTAGCGTGCACTTTAGGCACAGAACTACCATCTGCTTTAGTCGCAGCGGCCGTTTTAAACGCGGGCATGGCTTTTGATCTGGGCTAGCTTAGCTGCGCCAATACCGGGCACTTTAGTTAGATCATCTACGCTGGTAAAAGGCCCATTGGCGGTGCGATAGTCAATAATTTTTTGGGCGATGGCCGGGCCTACCCCGGGTAGTTGGGTTAGCTGCACGGCGTTGGCGGTGTTGATGTTTACAAGGCCTTGCCCTTCAGCGTCACTGCCAGCGACGCCGCCCTCTGCACTGGTACAAGACTGCCCTTCACAGCTCTGCCCTCCTGAAGCAGCCTGTGGCGGGCCGCTTTCACCTTGGGAGAGCACATAGAGTTTTTGGCCGTCATGGAGTTTGGCGGCGCGGTTGATGCGGTGAGCATCTGCCTGCGGGGTTAAACCTCCAGCTGCCGCCAGGGCTGCTTGCACTCGCGAGTCAGGTGGAAGTTTGTATAGGCCAGGGTGAACCACGGCGCCGTCGACATCAACCACTATTTGCCCCGAGCCAGCCGCATCTGCTCCACCAGCCGCGCCGCCTCCGCTGCTACCAGCTGCAGCTGCACTTGCACTGGTCCCCTCCGTAGCCTGGCCTGAACGGGTCGGGCCGCTTACCCCACCTCCTGACCCGGGAGCGGGACTTCTAGCAGAGGCTTGGGCTGAGGCCGCCGATACGCTCCTGGCAGTCCCTAGACTCTGGGCATGGCTGGTGGCGGCTTTTGCACCGGTTTGGGCCCGGCTGGGTTCTGGGCTGGTTATGAACAGCTGCCAAGCGGCAATCAGCAAACCTACCGCTATCAGCGTCATTCCGCCCCAAAGTGCAGCTTTTGCACCCATGGCTACCCGGTAGGGGCGTTCAACTCGCTCGTGATCGCCGCTGTAGGCCACGCGGATGAAATCTTGCATGGCCCGTTTTTGTCTAGTGCCCATAGGCCCACTATGAGCCTGGCTTGCAAGCGTCAGCTACCGGGGTGTGGATAGGCCCGTTTGGGCGAAAAATTTATCCCCCTGTGCAAAAAGTGGTTATTCACGAAAGTGGTTATTCACGACGGCGCCACCAACTGCCGCAGGTAACGCCTCGCCCCCTTAACGCACAGCCCCCTAGCGGCTACTGCGGTTTAACACGCGCGGCGGTTTAATGCTTGCGGCAGCATCGCCCCAGGCACGCTGCGGCGGGCACCCTAAAGTACCCGCCGTCAACGTTACGCAGCAGCTCAAAGTCCACCGGTTGGGAAATCAGGAAAACCGGCCAGCCTCAGTTGCCAAAAGTCAGCGAAAAACTAGCGCACGTAGTCAACGCTGGTGTGCAGGCTCCTACTCTGACCCGGCTCCAGCTCCAGCAGCTGCGGGATCCGGTTGAAAGCGTTGGTCATAGCCGAGCATGGCTCCAAAGCAAGACTTTGACGCTTACGCGTGGGTAAAGTGTCGCCGGTGTAGGCGTGCACAACCGAGTGGGGCACGGGCGTGTCTTGGGTGAGCACCAGGTGAGCCTGCGAGCCAACCACATAGCTGCGGATCAGCCCATCTTTATCAGCCCAAAGATCAGTCCAGGCAGTGTCTACTTCCCAGTCTTTAAGCTCCACAATGATGCGCCCGCACTGGCTTTGGGCATAGTCAGGCTCTTTAAAAGCCTGTCTGCCCTCAAGCGGAATCAGCATGTCGTCGCTGACTACCTCAGTTTTAGCCGGTAATTCCATGTAAAGCGAGTCTAGGCTCTGGTCGGTAAGAGCGTTAGCGTGGAAGTAGGGGTGCCAGCCCAGCCCCACTGGCACAGCAACATCGGCCAGGTTGCGGGCGTTTATCTCCAATTCGAGGCGGTAACCCTGCCCGGGAGTGTTTTCGCTAATCCGGTAAGTTACGCTCACGTCAACCGGCCAGGGGTAGCCCTCCACTCCCCCGGTGACGGTGTGCAAGGTTAGGCTGGCTGGGTCCTGGCCATCATCGATGCGCTCAAAATCGGTGTTTAGCATCAGGCCGTGGTTGGCTTCGCGGCTACCGTCAGGGGCTGGGCCAAGGTCGTATTCTTGCCCCATCCAGGTGTAGCGGGCGTTTTGGATGCGGTTTGACCAGGGGGCCATGACGGCGCAGCGGCAGCCTGCACCGCTTTCTAGATCGGCTTGGTCGCTGTAGCCGTCAATTACCGGTACGCCTGCGCAGTTCCAGTCCAAAACTACCGCGCCCCGGGCGGCAATCAGGGCGCTAGCCTCGCCGGCGTTAAGGCGCCAGGTAGTGCCGGTGAAAAGGCTGGAATCTAGGGGCGCTTGGGCGGGGCGGCTGAAAGCTGCTGAAGTTTTGGTACCGGCGACGTCGTCAAGGCAGCTAGTTTTGCAGCTAGACTCAGGCGCGTTCTGGGCTGATGATTCTGAGATGGAGTCTGAACTCACTTCTTTGTGCATGGCATCACTTTAGCGCTTTTATGGTTCGCGATAAAAGTCTTTGACGCCGCCACTTAAGGGCCTTTGCTTGCATCAGGACCCGGCCTGTGCGATGCCTCTGCCCACCCTTTAGGCACAACAAAGCCCCGACCGTCGCGGTGACGATCAGGGCTTTAGCTCTCTTAGGGAGTTAGTACCCGCATCTAAGGCGGCTAGTGCTTTCTCCCTAGGGAGCACCTAATCAGGTTTGCTATCAGGCCTGCTCTTCGGCGGAGACGCGCAGCATCCAAGCGTGCTTCTCCAGGCCGGTGGCAATGCCGATCAGCATGTCGTTGCTCAGGTGGTCGTACTCGTCAACCTCGTCCAGGGTGGCCTTGATGCGGTTGGCAACACCCTCCAGGCGCTCCTGGATCATGACGGTGGCCTTGTCGGTGGGCAGCACGCCGCCGTCGATGGGCTCAACCTGGGAGTCGGCGGCCACGGTGGCAGCGCGACCGTCCGGGATGGCCTGGATGGCAGTCATACGCTCAGCGACGTCGTCGGCGGCTAGGCGAACCTCGTCGACGATCTCGTCTAGGTGCAGGTGTAGGGAGCGGAAGCCGGAGCCGGCAATGTTCCAGTGGGCCTGCTTGGCCTGCAGGCTTAGGTCGGTCAGGTCAACGAGGGCCTGCTGTAGGGCCTTAACTACTACGGGGTTGGGCTGAGTCATCTTCATTCTCCTCTTCTTAAAAGTCTTTGGCGCCTCTGGTGAGGTGGGCGCGGCTAGCTAGCTGCGGGCCATCGCCTCACGAAAGCGTTAACTCAATCTAAGCCCATTTAATTCCCGCTGTGAAGGGCTCGTGCTGCTTTACTCACCTGGGACTAAGGTCCATCTGAGGTTGTTAAGCCTTACTTGACCTGCAGATTTTCAATAATGACGCCGCTTTACGTCCCCTGACAGACTTACTCCAGCCCCTGCGCTGAATAGCCTTACCTTTTACGCCAGTTTTTTCGGGCGACGCCGCCACTTGCCCCGCTTGCACCTAGCCACCCACCCGCTTGCGCCCAGCCACCCAGCCGCGAGCGCCGTCGGGACCAAGTCCCCAGCCCACAGATGCCGCACCCAGCCCCACAGAGTTCGCCAAAACCAGATGAACACCCTAGAGCGCTGCCTCCACAACCTCGCAAGCGCAACCTGAGCTAAGTGCATTTCACAAACCAGAGGGAGCGGATGCTCTCACCAGCATGATTTGAGCAAAGTTCAAAAACCTGTACCACGCTATAGTATCCGTAGCGTATAGTTAAAATATTCTCTGAAACAGAAATGAGAGCACCATGGAACCGACGTTTAAAATCTCTGTCGCAGGCCAGATCGACAAGATAAGCCCAGAAACGATGGCCGAAGCATTTAGCGCATTCGTCGCTCTCCTAGCTACTCCTAATAGCGGCATTAATTGGCGGATGACACAACTATCTCTCGATTCTCTCACTATGGCCGCAGCCCCAATCAGATCTGCTAATGATGTAAATCCGGCAGAGATAAATGAAAAGTTCAAAGAACTTACCTACGGTTTGAAGTGTAACGAAGAGGGCAACAAAGCACTTTTACCAAGAGAACTTAGCGACCCTTTCGAAAGAATAGGAAATTTAACCACTGCACCAGGGGTGGAAAGTATTACAGCCACAGTTGACGGGCAGACATTTGCCTTCACCTCTCCACCTAAAGATACTTTCCAATCATTTCCAGAAACCTCAATTGGATCTGTAACAGGAAAGATTGATCGCATAAACACGCGTGAGGGATACGAATTCGGCCTTATTGACGAGGCTGAAAGGCGCCCCGTAAAAGTGCGTTTCAAAGAATTCAAATTAGAAAATATTAAAAGTTTGATGGGTAAACGGGTACGCGTTCGCGGAGAACTAACCCGTAACCAGCAGGGACACAAAGAATCGCTGCAGATGTGGCGCATTGAAGAGATAGAAGATCACGATGATCTACCCACGTTCGATGATCTGGCGCTCGATGATCTGGTGCGGATCTTTCAGACTCCTCGCAAGGCAATGAGCGCTGAGGAAATTGTCCAGGAGATGCGCCGTGACTAGCAGCAAATCAGCTAAGCCAGCGTTTCTGTAACCCCGCACTCATTCAGCGGATGGGGCAACAGCACCACTCATGGCATGAACTACACTTATGCCATTAAATATCTGCAGAAAAGGAAGTACCGATGCCTGCAAGCGCCGACAACCCCACTCCTTATCGTTACAACGCAGCTCTGGCCGAGTCTATTGAGCTAGATTGGCAGCGTTACTGGGATGAAAATGGCACCTTCTATGCTGACAACCCGGTAGGGCCGCTAGCCGGAGAGCGCTCTCAGCGTGAGAAGTTCTTCCTCCTGGATATGTTCCCCTACCCTTCGGGTAAAGGCCTGCACGTGGGTCACCCCCTGGGTTACCTGGCCACTGACGTGGTTGCCCGTTTCAACCGCATGCAGGGCAAGAACGTGCTTTACACCATGGGTTATGACGCCTTTGGTTTACCTGCTGAGCAGTATGCCGTGCGGACCGGCCAGCACCCGCGCATTTCCACCGAAGCCAACATTGCTAACATGCGTCGCCAGCTGCACCGCATGGGTATGAGCCACGACCCGCGCCGCTCTATTGCCACCATTGACGTTGACTACGTGCGCTGGACCCAGTGGATTTTCTTGCAGGTGTTTAACTCCTGGTTTGACCCCCAGGCGCCGCGTCGTGACGGTCGCGGCCTGGGTGCGGCCCGCCCGGTCAGCGAGCTGCGTCAGAAGCTGGCTAACGGCGAGGTTGAGCTGCCTAAAGACATTGCTGACTCACGCAGCTGGGATGAGCTCAGCGCCCTGGAGCAGAGCCGCGTGGTTGACTCTTTCCGCCTGGCCTATGTGGCTGAAGTGCCGGTTAACTGGTGTCCGGGCTTGGGCACGGTGCTGGCCAATGAGGAGGTCACCGCTGATGGTCGCTCTGAGCGCGATAACTTCCCGGTTTTCAAGCGCAACCTGCGCCAGTGGATGATGCGCATCACCGCCTATGGTGAGCGTCTGGCTGATGACCTGGACACTGTGGACTGGCCTGACAAGGTGCGCTCTATGCAGCGTAACTGGATTGGTCGCTCTGAAGGCGCCCAGGTTGATTTTGCGGTCAGCGGCCAGGGCGTGGACGGCGGCCAGATCACCGTGTTCACTACCCGCCCTGACACTCTCTTTGGCGCTACCTTCACGGTCGTGGCCCCTGAGCACCCGCTTTTGGGTGGCACTTACCCTGCCGCCCCCGACGACGCCGCCGCACTTAAGGTCCCCTCGGTTTGGCCTGAGGGCACTCGCGAGGAGTGGAAGGGTGGCTACGCCACCCCGGTTGAAGCTGTAGCCGCCTACCGCGCCCAGGCTGCGCGCACTTCTGACGCTGACCGCACTGCGTCAGACCGTGAAAAGACTGGTGTGTTTACCGGCCTGTGGGCTACTAACCCGGTTAACGGTAAGCAGCTGCCGCTGTTCATCGCCGACTATGTGCTGATGGGTTACGGCACCGGCGCGATTATGGCCGTGCCCGCCCACGACCAGCGTGACTGGGAGTTTGCTCGCGCCTTCAACCTGGACATTGTCCAGACCATTGGTCCGGCCAAGGACCCGCGCGGCATTGACCTGGACGAAAAGGCTTACGTGGGCGACGGCGTCGCAGTTGACTCAGCTAACGCTGAGGTGAGCCTGAACGGCCTGGGCAAAGACGCAGCTAAGGCTAAGATGACCGCCTGGCTGGAGGAAAAGGGCTACGGACGCGGCGCTATCACCTACCGTCTGCGTGACTGGCTGTTCTCTCGCCAGCGCTACTGGGGTGAACCCTTCCCGATCGTGTGGGATGAGGAAGGTGGCGTGCACGCCCTGCCTGAGTCGATGCTGCCGGTTGAATTGCCTGAAGTTACCAACTACTCCCCCACCACCTATGACCCTGAGGACGCTTCCTCCTCGCCTGAGCCGCCGCTGGGGCGCGCTCGCGAATGGGTTGAGGTTGAGCTTGACCTGGGTGACGGCCCACGCGTCTACTACCGTGAAACCAACACCATGCCCCAGTGGGCTGGTTCTTGCTGGTACGAGATGCGTTACGTTGACCCGGACAACTCTCAGGCTCTAATTGACCCGGCTAACGAGGCTTACTGGATGGGTCCGCGCCCCGAGGTTGGTAACACTTCGGGTGGTACCGACCTTTACATTGGTGGCGTCGAGCACGCGGTGCTGCACCTGCTGTACTCGCGTTTTTGGCACAAGGTGCTGTTTGACCTGGGCTTTGTCTCTTCCTCTGAGCCTTACCACAAGCTGTTCAACCAGGGTTATGTGCAGGCCTACGCTTACAAGGACGAGCGCGGCCAGTATGTGCCCGCAGATGAGGTTGTGGAGGAAGAAGAAGGCAAATTCACCTGGCAGGGCGAGCCCGTCAAGCGTGAATACGGCAAGATGGGTAAGAGCCTGAAGAACATCGTCACCCCTGACGACATGTATGAGGCTTACGGCGCAGATACCTTCCGTGTTTACGAGATGAGCATGGCTCCCCTGGACATGGACCGCCCCTGGGAGACCCGCGCGGTGGTTGGTTCGCAGCGTTTCTTGCAGCGCCTGTGGCGTAACGCCATTGATGAGGTCACCGGCGAGCTGGTGATCAGCGAGGATGAGCCTGACTTGGCCACCAAGAAGCTGGTTGCTCGCACCATTGCTGGGGTAACTGAAGATTACGCCAACATGCGCCTGAACACTGCTATCGCCAAGCTGATTGTGCTCAACAACCACCTGACCTCCATTAAGGCAGTGCCGCGTGAGGCTATCGAAGCCCTGGTTTTGATGGTTTCCCCGGTGGCTCCCCACATTGCTGAGGAGCTGTGGAAGCGCCTGGGGCACGAGAACTCTTTGGCCCGCGAACCCTTCCCCACTGTTTCCGACGCCGCCCTGCTTAAGGCTGACGCGGTCACCTGCGTGATTCAGGTGGCCGGCAAGGTACGCGACAAGCTTGAGGTTGACCCTGACATTGACCCCGCTGAACTGGAGCGCCTGGCCCTGCAGGCTCCTGGTGTTAAGCGCACCCTGGGTGAGCGTCAGATCCGTAAGGTGATCGTGCGCGCCCCCAAGCTGGTCAGCATCGTCCCAGCCAAGTAGGCAGTTTTTGCTAGCTCAGGCGCTTTGGCCGGCTAACCGCTTTGGCTGGCTAAGCGCTTGAGCTGGGCGGGGCGTGGTTAGCGCGCCGCCCACACCGGCCAGCTAGTAGCTAAACATTGTGGCCCCGGCTAACAGCCGGGGCCACTTGTTTTGGCGTCGGCGCCGCTTTGGCGCGGTTTTGTTCAGCGCCGCTAAGGCGCAGGCCAGCGCGCGCAGTTTGGCTTCGCGCGCCGGGGCTGGTTTTGTCCGCTCTGGCCCAGCTTCACGCGCCGGCCTGGGCCAGCGCGGCTTTAGGCGTCACAGGCAGGGGCGATGTCTTGGCGTTGGCGCCATTCGCTTTCCAAGATGCCCATCAGGATTCGGTCAAAGTAGCGTCCCATGTGGTAAACCACTTCTCGGCGGCAGCCTTCAGTGACAAAACCTACAGATTCATATAGACCAATGGCGCGCTGGTTATAGTCGTAGACTTCCAGCTCAACCTTGTGTGCGTTGTACTCTTCAAAAGCTAGACGCAATGCGATTAGCAAAGCCTCGCGGCCATAGCCACGGTTTTGGTGGCCAGGGGCGATAGTTATTTCTAACGTAGCGCAGCGCACGGGAGATTTAATTCCATAGATGGTGATAGTGCCTACCACCTGGCCATCTAGGGTTTCAATGGTGCAGGTAAAACCACTGGCGGGATCTTCAATCCGCCACATTTTAAAAAGGTTTTCTAGTTGGTCTGCGTTGAAAGGCATAAACAAATCGTTTTGCCCAACGCTCACCTCGGCGTCGTTATTCCAGGCGCCGTAAATGTCCCAGTCAGAATCTTTAACGGGGCGCAGGCGAACCTTAGCCCCTTCAAGCATGGCTTGGCGCCAGCGGAGCAGGTTCTTGTACATACTCTAAGTGTACAAAGACTGCGACAATAATTTGTCAGACATTTTTCTATAGGGGGATACGTGCAATATGTTTGCCAAGTCGTGGCGGTAACAGTCAAAGACCACGTGGGCATACCTATAAGGATGTATGTAAGGATTGAGGCGTGAGCGTGCCCCAAAATTTATCTGCCACCCCAAGCAGCCTACCTGCCACCCCAAGCAAGCAAGCAAAAGTCAAAATCGGCCCCCATACACTGGCCACCCCGGTGGAGTTAGCGCCGATGGCGGGGGTTACTAACGCTTCTTTTAGACGTCTTTGCCGTGAATTTGCTGAGTCGGCCCTGCCTAAGCAGCTGCGCCCAGCCTCAAGTGGCCAGATCCCCTACGAGGGCGGCTTACTAGCCCCGGCGGGCTTGTTTGTTACCGAAATGGTCACCACCCGCGCCCTGGTGGAGCGCAACCCTAAAACTTTGCAGATGGTGCGCACTGACCCCACTGAGCGCCTGCGTTCAATCCAGCTTTACGGGGTTGACCCTAATGTAACCGCCCAGGCGGTAGAGATTTTGGTTCGCGAAAACCTGGCCGACCACATTGATTTGAACTTTGGTTGCCCCGTTCCCAAGGTGACGCGTAAAGGTGGCGGCTCAGCCCTGCCTTGGAAGCGTGACTTGTTTAAAGCCCTGGTTAATGCGGCAGTGCAGGCAGCCAAGGCCGCTAGCGAGAGCCGCGACTTTGAGGTGCCGGTGACCATCAAAATGCGTATCGGCATTGATGATGACCACATCACCTATCTAGATAGCGCCCGGGAAGCTGAGGATGCGGGTGTAAGCGCCATTGCCCTACATGCACGCACCGCCCAGCAACACTATTCGGGCAGCGCCCAGTGGGATTACATTGGCACCCTTAAGCAGGCGGTTAGTGTGCCCGTGCTGGGTAATGGGGATATTTGGGTTGGTGACGACGCCGTTAACATGCTGGCTGCTACCGGCGCCGACGGCGTCGTGGTGGGCCGGGGCTGTCAGGGGCGCCCCTGGCTGTTTGCTGACCTAGTACATGCTTTGCACGGCAGCAATGAACGCACCCACCCTGATTTGGCGGCGGTGCTTGAGGTGATCCGCCGCCACGCGGATCTGCTTAGCGACGAGATTGGCCCCGACCGCGCCATTCGGGACCTGCGTAAACACATTGGCTGGTATTTGAAGGGTTACAGCGTGGGCGGCGAGGCCCGTAACGCCCTGATGCGGGTGAGCACCCGCGAAGAATTAGAGCAGCGCCTGTCTGACCTAGATGCTTCAGCCCCTTACCCCGGCGACGCCGCTGAGCGCCCCCGGGGCCGGGCTGGTCACGCTAAACGCCCGCATCTGCCTGATGGCTGGCTGGACTCGCCTTACTTAACTGAAGCCCAAGCCCGCCAGCTGCATCTGGCAGAAAGCGACGTTTCCGGCGGCTAGGCGCCGGCGCTGCCAGCGCCACCATTGTCAGCGCGGTGAGCGCCCCGAGGAGAGTAGGCGTTTTCAGTGCCAGCGCCAGAGCTTTCGGTTGGCACACCGGCGCTGCTAGCGCCGCCATTTTCAGCGCGGTGGGAGCCCCGATGGGAGCTGCCGTCGACAATGCCAGCTTTGTCGGCGGTGCGCACGCTCAAGAACGCCGCGATGAGCGTCGTCGCCGGGATAGCCAGCACCAAACCGATAGAGGAAACCAGCGTACGCACTACCTCCTCAGCTATTTCCCCACTCAAAATGGTGGCCCAAACTGAGCGGTCAATCAGGGCCGCCACCATAATCAGCGGCAGGGCACTACCGGCGTAGGCAAAAGCCAGGGTATAGACGGTGGAGGCAATATGATCGCGACCAATACGCATCGCCACCCGCGCTAGTTTCCAGGTGCCCATAGTGGGGTTAGCGCCGTGCAGCTCCCACACCGCTGAGGCTTGGGTGATGGTTACGTCGTTAAGCACACCCAAACCAGCCAGCACCATGCCACACACCAGCAGCGCCGACATGTTGAGCCCCGGCACGGAGGTAGTCAGCGCAATGGCGTCCTCACTACTAGCCCCGTTTAGGTGGGCGTAGATGGCGCTTAGCTGAGCTAGACTCACCGTCACCACCAGCCCGGCCACGGTTCCCAGCAACGCGGTGGTGGTGCGCACACTGACCCCGTGGGCCAGGTAGAGAGCCAAAATCAGCATGGCTAGCGCACAAACACACACCACCACTACCGGGTTGGTGCCCGCCAACAGGGCCGGGATCATTACCCCCACCAGCACCGCCAGCGCCGCAGCTAGGCCCAAAATAGAAAGCACACCCTTACGCCCGGCTACGGCCACCACAACCACCAGGTACACCAGGGCTAGGATCCCCACCGGCTGGGCGCGTTCAAAATCAATGAAAATGAACGGCGTGCCGGCGCTGATAGCAGCCGGAGTGTACATGGCGTTGACCTGGTCGCCCACAGAGACAAACTTGCGTGACTCGGTGGGCACATGGATTGGCACCACCAAGCCCTTGCCTTTGCCTTTGATGACTTTGGCGCACACAGCGTCTTTCAGCAGGCTACTGTCCGCGCTGGAAGTGGCCCCGCTAGTGCCCGCGCTCGCCCCGGCCCCATCAGCACCGACGCCGCCCGAGCCGTTAGAGCCAGAGCTAGCCCCGGCGCCGTCGGCCCCGCTAGAACCAGCGGAACCAGTAGTGCCGTAACCGCTTTGCATACCCCCAAAAACACCCTGGCAGCCGGCCACATTCAAACTAGTGACTTCCAGGCGCGCCAAAGAAGAGCCCTGAGACAAAAACGCCCGCGAACCCATCTTGGTGTTTGTGCTTGGGTAGATAGCCACCAGGCCAATCAGGGCCACCAACACCAGTGGAACAACAATTGCTGCTAATAGCACACGCACCCGTTTAGCCTGTTGGGGGGCTAGTTCGGGTGCGTGGCCATGCCCGTGAGCATGAGACATTTAGCAGCCTACAAGACGCTCGGCTAGGTAACGCTGCACCTGGTCGAGCGCGATACGCTCTTGAACCATGGTGTCGCGCTCGCGGATGGTGACGGCGCCATCCTCCAGGGAGTCAAAGTCGTAGGTGATGCAGAAGGGGGTGCCGATCTCGTCCTGGCGACGGTAGCGGCGACCCACCGCACCGGCGGCGTCGTACTCCACGTTCCAGAACTGACGCAGCTGGTCAGCTAGCTCACTGGCAGGGCCGGTCAGCTCAGGCTTGCGAGACAGCGGCAACACAGCGGCCTTAACCGGGCTCAGGCGCGGGTCAAGCTTGAGCACTACGCGCTTGTCTACCCCACCCTTGGTGTTGGGGGCCTCGTCCTCGGTGTAGGCATCCACCAGGAAGGCCATCAGTGAGCGGGTCAGGCCGGCGGAGGGCTCAATTACGTAAGGCACCCAGCGCTCGTTCTTGGTCTGGTCAAAGTAGCTCAGGTCCTTGCCGGAGTGCTCGGCGTGGGTCTTGAGGTCAAAGTCGGTGCGGTTGGCGATACCCTCCAGCTCACCCCAGTCGCTGCCCTGGAAACCGAAACGGTATTCGATGTCCACGGTGCGCTTGGAGTAGTGGGAGAGCTTCTCCTTGGGGTGCTCGTAGAAACGCAGGTTTTCGGGGTCAATACCCAGGCCCACGTACCAGGCCTTGCGGTAGTCAATCCAGTACTGGTGCCATTCTTCGTCCGTGCCCGGCTCCACGAAGAATTCCAGCTCCATCTGCTCAAATTCGCGGGTGCGGAAGATGAAGTTACCGGGGGTGATTTCGTTGCGGAAAGACTTACCTACCTGGCCAATACCAAACGGCGGCTTCTTACGCGCGGCGCTCATGACGTTGGCGAAGTTGACGAAAATACCCTGCGCGGTTTCAGGACGCAGGTAGTGCAGGCCGGCTTCGTCATCTACCGGGCCTAGGAAGGTCTTGAGTAGCCCGGAGAAAGCCTTGGGTTCAGTGAACTGGCCGCGAGTGCCACAGTTGGGGCATACCAGCTCGCTTAGCGGCACCTCGTCGGGGTTTTCCACGCCGTGCTTGGCGGCGTAGGCCTCCTGCAGGGTGTCTTCACGCAGACGCTTGTGGCAGGAGGTGCATTCAATTAGCGGGTCAGTGAAGGCCTTTACGTGACCGGAGGCCACCCACACCTCGCGCGGCAGGATCACGGAGGAGTCTAGCCCCACCACGTCGGCGCGGCTGCGCACCATGTACTGCCACCATTGGCGCTTGATGTTTTCTTTCAGCTCCACGCCGAGCGGGCCGTAATCCCAAGCTGAGCGGGTACCGCCGTAGATCTCTCCACAGGGGAATACGAATCCGCGTCGCTTAGCTAGGTTGATTACGTTATCTAGACGCGAGGGGGTTGAAGCCACGAGTTCTCCTTAGTTTCGTTGTCCACGCCTGGCTGGCGGGAACGATGCGCCCGGGCCAACAAACCCGCAGCGCTCCCTCTAGTTTAGTGGCTTTTGCTTATTGCCGACGACGCCGCTCGCGCCTGGGCCTGTGAGCTTGCGCGGCGTCCACATTGGGGACACAAATTGACTAACCCTAAGCTGTTACTGATAATGATTGTCATGAATATTAATCGTACTGCTTTACGTCGCCTGGCAGCCGCCACCGGAGTTTTGGCGCTGACCTTCTCAGCCGCCGCCTGTGGTTCTTCCACCAACTCTGAGGGTTCTTCCTCCGGAAAGATCAAGGTAGCTACCTCCTTCTACCCGGTTAACTACCTGGTGCAGTCGGTAGGTGGCAGCCACGTTGAGGCCAACTCGGTAACTCCCGCCAACGTAGAGCCGCACGACTTTGAGCTCTCCCCCAAGGACGTCACCAAGCTATCTGGCGCCAAGATGGTGGTTTATGTAGCCGGCTTCCAGTCCTCACTAGATGAGGCAGTCAAGCAGGTTTCTGGCCCCACCGTGGTGAACCTGGCCAGCTCGGTGAAGCTGGAAAAGCGCGCCGACCACGACGATCACGACCATGACCACGCCACCTCCTCCTCCAGTGCCAAGGAAGAGGATCACGACCATGACCACGGCAGCACTGACCCACACTTCTGGCTCGACCCCATTCGCATGGCTGACGCCGCCAAGCAGGTGCACGCGGCGCTAGTAAAGGCTGACCCCTCCCACAAGGCTGACTACGACGCCAACCTCAAAACCACCCTGGCTAAGCTGACCAAACTCGACACCAGCTACAAGCAGGGCCTAAGCCAGTGCACCCGCAAGACTTTCGTCACCAGCCACGCCGCTTTTGGTTACCTGGCTGAGCGCTACGGACTAACCCAGGTCTCGGTCTCGGGCATCGACCCTGACTCTGAGCCCTCCCCCGCAGACATTGCCAAGGTCAAGCAGGTGGTTAAGCAGACCGGCACCACCACCATCTTCACCGAAGAGCTAGTTTCCCCCAAGACTGCTCAGGCGGTAGCTAAGGAAACCGGCGCTAAGACCTCGGTGCTCAGCCCCATCGAGTCTGCCCCCGAAAAGGGCGACTATGAGGGCGCCATGACCACCAATCTGACTAACCTACGTGAGGCTTTGAACTGCAAGTGAGCGCTGCAAATCAGCACGCCCACGCCAACTCCCCCGCTCAACCACCCCTGAAGGTGGATTCCATTGATGTAGTCATGGGTTCCACGCATATTTTGCATCAGGTGTCGCTAACGGTTGAGCGTGGGGAGTCTGTGGCGTTATTGGGCGCTAACGGATGTGGAAAATCAACCCTGATCAAGGCCTGCCTGGGGCTTTACCCTTTGGCGGGTGGGGATGTGCAGCTTTTTGGCACTTCGCTGTCTAAACGCCGCCAAGTGCCCTGGATGCGGGTGGGGTATGTGCCCCAGCGTGTCTCGGCCACAGCGGGCGTGCCCGCCACCGCCCTGGAGGTGGTGCGCTCGGGGCTACTGGGCCCGGGACGGCCTTTTGCCAGCTGGGGCGGAGGCGCTAAAGCACAGGCCCTGGAGGCTTTAGCCCAGGTGGGGCTAGCTAAACGCGCCAACGACCATGTGCAGGTGTTTTCTGGCGGCCAAGCTCAGCGCGTGATGATTGCTCGCGCCCTGGTGCGCCGCCCGCAACTGCTGTTTTTGGATGAGCCCTTGGCGGGGGTGGACCGCGCCAGCCGTCAGGGCCTAGCTGACTGCCTGGCCCAGCTGCGAGAGCAGGGCATCACCCTGGTCACGGTGCTGCATGAGATGGGTGAACTAGCTGGCTTGGTCGATCGCACCGTGACTTTGGCTGATGGGCGCGTGGTTGCCAGTCGCCCCCTGGCTGCCCATGAGCCAGAGCGCGAGCCAGAGCCGTACTGTGAGCCAGAGCCGTACTGTGAGCCAGACTGTGAGCACCTAGACCCGCATTCGGCCGCTCCGGCCTACGTGCACCACCATGCCCCTAACCTGCATCTAAACCAGGCTGATTCAGGAGGCCGACATGATCACTGAAATGCTTGCTTCCCCACTTATGCAGCGGGCCCTGATTGCCGCCGTGCTGGTGGGCCTGGCCGCCCCGGTGGTGGGCACATACCTGGTGCAGCGTGGCCTGGCGCTGATGGGTGACGGCATTGGGCACGTCTCTCTAACCGGCGTGGCCCTGGGCTGGCTGGTGGGTGCCTGGCTGGGGGTTAGCCCTGCCGACGCTTTGGCGGTTCCCGGCGCGATTGTGGCTTCCCTGGCGGGGGCGCTGCTGATTGAGCTGATCCGCCAGGCTGGCCATACACGCGGGGATGTGGCACTGGCGATCTTGTTTTATGGCGGCATTGCCGGGGGCGTGATCCTGATTAAGTTTGCTGGCGGCACCACCACTAATTTGAACAGCTACCTGTTTGGTTCTATCGCCACGGTTTCTGAAAACGATGTGCGCACCACTGCCGTGTTGGCGCTGCTGATTTTGGCGGTGGGTATTGGCCTGCGCGGCCCTCTGTTTGCGCTATGCCACGATGAGGAGTTTGCGCGCGCCTGCGGTTTGCCGGTGGGTGTGCTCAACATTTTGGTGGCCGTGGTTTCTGCCTTGACAGTGTCTGTTTCTATGCGGGTGGTGGGTGTGCTGTTGGTGAGCGCGGTGATGATTGTGCCCGTGGCGATTGCCCAGCTGGTTTCGCATTCTTTTGGGCGCACCATGAATCTGGCCATGGTTTTGGGTGTGTGCGCCTGCCTGGCTGGCTTGTTTATCACCTATGCGGTGGCGGTCTCCCCTGGCGCCATGATTGTGTGCCTGCTGGTGGCCACCTACGCGTTGACGGCTGTGTTGACGTGGGGCGCTAAGCGAGTTTTTAAACGCAAGGATTTGGAGGATGAGCGTCTAGTGGATGGGCGTTTACCTGAAGTGGAGGCTAGCCGTGGCTGAGGTTAAGCGCCGCTCTACTTGGCAGCGCAGCGCGATTGTGGATTTGTTGGAGCGCAGCCAGGTGTTTCTTTCTGCCCAGCAGATTCACGCCGAGCTTGAGGAGGAGGGCACTAAGGTTGGTTTGGCTACGGTCTACCGGAATTTGCAGTCTTTGGCTGAGGAGGATTTGGTAGATACGGTCCGTTCCGACGACGGCGAGGCCCTGTATCGTCTGTGCACTAACGAGGGCCACCATCACCACTTGGTGTGCCGCAGCTGCGGCAAGGCGGTGGAGATTGCCGGCTCCTTGTTTGAAAACTGGGTGCATGACATTGCCTCAGCCAATGGTTTTACCAAGGTAGAGCACGTGGCCGAATTCTTCGGCCTGTGCAATGACTGCTCCCAAAAGCAGGCCAAAAATCAGGCCAACAATGAGGCCAACAGCTAAGCCCAAGTAGGCGGCCGGGGCCGCCCACTTAATTAAGGCATGTCAACAGCCCTGGGGCGCCCCGCTAACGCGAGGCGCCCCCACTCAACTAGCCAACAAACAAAGCTCCATCAACAATCTCGTCGCATCCCCACGATTCACGCGTGGCCCTCTGTATCCCGGCTGACATTAATCGTGATCTCCTTCGTCCGCCGCAGCTGGGGGATCGCGTAACGGGGGTCGAATTGCGATAGCGGCGTGTACGCCTCATAAACATCCAGCCCGCGACCAAGATCGATCACCCAGCCGGTATCGGTCACGATGCTACGGTCGTGGAAGTAGTCAACGATGCTCCAATCGATGACGATCCCGAACTGTCCCCACGACTGCTGTAGCTGTTCGAGCGTCGCTTCCTGCTTCGCGCGATAGTCATCCTCATCGCTCGCGCAGGTCTCGATAACAACGCGCGGCAGCCTAGCAGCGTCAGCATGCTGGATCAGCAGTAGCAAAATCTCGTGCACGTTCCGGATTTGGTGAGGCTTCCGTAAGTACGGATCGCGGATTTGAATCTCAGCCGCATCGAACAGGTACGGAAGCAGGATGCCCGGCATGGAATGACCCTTGCTCGGCTCGATCTTGTAGCGTATGGGGATGGCGCGCGATTTCAACAGGGCTCGACGGTCAAAGACGGGCGAGGCCGGCCTGCTGTCTCCGCGTGCATCGACAACGCTGTCCGACTTCGGAACACCGTCGGAAAGCTCTTCGCCACCCCGTTGACCGCTCCCCCGCTCATCAGCATCGCTGTGCGACGTGAAGTACTGCGGGTAATCCAGCTCCTCCTGAGTGGGCACCGTGCACGCACGCGCAGCGTCATAGCGATCCTGGTCCACGCGCCCGAGCATGTACGTGAAGTGAGAGCCGGATGCAGCCATCGTGTCATCCAGCCGAATGATCTGATCCTTGACGCGCTTGCGCCCCTCGATCGCGAATCGAAGCAGTTCCTCAAGCTCTTCAGGCGCACCGTCACGCGCCGGGAAGATGAGTTTCGCCAATCCTGAGAACGTCTTTCGCACGGCGTCCTGATCGCGTTTCGACATGGCAGGATCCAGCGTCGCCAACGTATCCAGGTCACCCGAATAATCGAGGGTGCGCAGGTGCCGTAGCGCCTCCGCCAGGTAGTCGACGATGAGCCCGTATCCGCGCGAGAAGGACTTGTTCGCAAGGTAGTTCTTAAGCGTGTCAACCAGGCTGCGCTCCACGCGCTTGCGTCCCGCGAATTCGTCGAAAGCGACGACGTCCCAGTAGCCAACCAGGCCAATGCGCCGGGTCGCGTTGTTAACGAAGAGCCACGTCATGAGGGCGTCGAAGGTGTGTTCACCTTCGTATCCCCAGATGGCGTGAGCGCCTTCCCAGAAGTACGCGTCAAGACCCCATTTAAGGGCCTTGAGGGGATCATTGCCATCCACGGAGGAGGCCGTGGCGAGCTTAGCGAAGAGGACGGAGAAGGAACGCTGCTGGGTTTTGAGCAGGACGGCGCTCATTGCGGCAAGGAAGGTCTTGCGGTCAGATCGTTTGTCGGCGTCAGCGATGCCAGCGAGGTGCTTCTTGAGGTCGGCAACACGCGCGCTGGATTTGAAGAAGGGCGCGTACTCGTCGATGACGACCGCGAGGGCGGGATCAACGCCGAGTTAGCGCACGAGGAGGGTCGAGGCGTCTGCCGTGAAGGTCGGGTATCCACATCGCACGTCGGCGAGGAGGTCTTCTTCGAGGGACGGCAGTTCACCGGCGCGGTAGAGCACGTAGCGAGACTTGGTGTCTTCTGCAAATATGCGGAGTTTGGTCTCGAAGAGGTTGGCGTTGATGGTGATCAGGGTGGCGCCGTCGAGCAGTTCTTGGACGGCGTCAAGGTCGTCCGCATATTCGCTGTTGCGATCCAACCACGTGACGATGCGCCCCTGCTCGAGCAAGACGTTCAGTTCCTCTGCCAGTCGAGAGGCATCGATTCCGCTCATTGTGTGCCTCCTCCGAGTCGGTCATGCAGGTCCGTCAGGCGCTCCAGTGCACGCCTGAGGCTATCGCTTTCGACGGCGGCACGCTCGATGCTCCAATGGCGCGTCATGAGGCGCTGTAGGTGTAGCGCGTAAGTGGGACCAAAATCCAGCTCGCGTCCTTTTTCTTCGACAGCATCCTTAAGCTTCGCGTCCTTCATCATGCGGAGCAGGTAGGGCTTGTGGTGGGAGGCGGGCGGCTTTACACTCGCCACCGATCTGCCGCAGAATTCTGCGACGCCCTGCCGGTCCGCCAGGATCCACGACTCGATACACTGGTCGACGATCCGAATGAGCAGATCCGGTGACTCACCCGGAGTGTGTTCGACGAGTTCCGCACGAAGTGTCACGGGGCATCCCTCACCGTCCTGATCGAGGTCACGAAAGATGACGTATGGGAGAACGCGAGCGGCTTCCCAGTACTTCTTGATATCCCTGTCAATCGCACCCTTGCCGTTGGCGCTCGTGACAGAGAATTCACTATCGGCCCATCCCGCCGCGTACATCAGCGCGGTAACAACCGGTATGTCAGTCGAGCCCTCGACGATGACCTGGGCGTAGACGTAGCCCTCCATCGCTTACCAGGTTCCCAGGGGAATCGTGCGACCATTGACAGCGTCGATGCCCTGCGACTTGGGCAGGCCAGCGCTAACCACGGCTTTGATGCGCGGGTCGTTCGACTCCGACAGCAGCTCACCCGTCGTCTCCCCGTTCTCCGAGCGCAACATCAGGACCTGGCTGGGGAGCACCAGCTCGGAGTCGATGAGTTCCGGCGAATGGGTGCTGATGACCATCTGCACGTCACGGTTCATGGCAACCTCTGCCAGGAGCGAGGGGAGCGAACGGACGACGGAGGCCTGCAGGAAGGTCTCGGGTTCTTCGATGAGGACGACGCTCGTGTCGCGCGGTAGCGTCGCCAGGTTAAAAAGCATGCCAAGCAGGCGCAGCGTTCCCTCGGAGAACTGCTCGTGCGAGTAGACGCCGCTCGCTCCGCGCACGGGAGTATCGCTGTAGAACACGACCTCCGTGCCGAGTCCCATGCGCTGGTAGGACAGGTTTGGGATCTCTGGAACCACCGCGGCCATGATCGGACGAATGCGATCGACCACGGCATCCAGCTGCTGATCCGAAAAGCGCCCCGCGTGCTGGAAGAAGCCGGTCCCGTGGTCGGGATCGTAGCGATCCGAGCGCTCGAGCATCTTCTTGGGATTCGGGTGAATGTAGCGAATGCCCGAAAGCATGTTTCGAATAGATAAGGCACTTCCCGTTACTCGTTTCGTTCCAAGAGCACCTGTTACATCTTCGCCGTCGATCAGCAGTTTCTCGCCTTCAACAAATACGCGGTCCATCACCGGAAACTGCGTCTCAGCCTCATCTTCGGATTCACTCGGGGGCTGGGCCACCGGTAACCTTGCTATTTCCTCCCAAGAAGACGATCGCGGCCGAGCCTCAACCATAGGATGCAGTATCCGTGGTTGATCGGCTTCCAGCAGATCTTCGGGAATCCCTTTATTCGACGGGTGCAGGCGCATTCTTCCCAGGGAGAAGTCGTCAATCACTCGTACCTTGCGCAGGGAAAGGTCGTAGGTGATCTGGCGCGTATCGACGTCCGCGCTCACAGAGAAAGATACGGAGTCCGCACCCGCATGGATGTACCTGGACGGGCCTCCTAGGTCCTCCGATGCGGCCACGAGTCCCCGCCGCGCGACATCACTCAGAAAGCGCAGAGCTGCCAGCAGGTTGGTCTTGCCCGATGAGTTGGGGCCGACGACGAAGAGGCGCGAGGACATGTCGAACTCGATGTGGGCGAAGTTGCGCCAGTTCGTGATGGCGATGTGCGTCAGCTTCACGTTGTGTCCTTTCGTTGCCAGACCGGGTGCCTCTCCAGTGTCCCACGGGGTGGAGGCACTGTCAGGACCACCACACGTTGTTCTTCTTGATTTCCCCACGGGCCCACTTCAGGTCAGTCGCGATTCCCTTCTTGACCTCCGTCGTGGCAGCGCCGATAGCCGCCTGCGGGAGGTCCTTCAGGTCCGAGCGCCAGCCGTAAGCAAGCTTGAGGCGATTGATGCGCACGCCGTCATCCAGGTCCAGGCGGATGCGGCGCTGGGCGAGGGGCTGCAGAACCGAGTCAATAAAGCCCTGAACCTCCGCGACCTTCGCGTCGATCTCCGAGCGCTTTTTGTCAATGCGGGCACGCTCGCGATTGGCCTTCCTATCGTCGCCCATCACGGCGTTGCGCTCGCGCCCGACAGCCTCCGATTCGGCCTTGAGACGATCAACGAAGGGAGCCGCGTACTTGGTGAGCACCTGGCCAACCGTGTCAGGCGTGTAGCGGTGCAGGTAGATGAGCGCCCGGAACGTGCCCTTCGGGGACTCGAGGGACCAGTACACGGGGCGACCGCTGTAGTACTTCTGGTGGTCGGCAGCGAAGGACTTCGCCATGTAGTCATCGAGCGCTCGCTCGGGGTCGGCCGGGGTCACCGGCGGGACGAACTCGGCCGTGTTGCTGCCGGGCTTCACGGCCAGACAGCGGGTGAGGAACTCAATGTTGTCGCCCAGATCAGAGACACCGAAGACGACGCGCAACACCGCCTTGACGCGGCGCGAAGCGTCGTCGTCGAAGGCGCCACCGGTGACGGGAATGATGCCGTCGTCGTCGGGCTGGAGGCGCGCCTCGGGGACGCGGTCGCGGAAGTCTTCGAGGGACGAGGCCTGATCGGCCAGCACGAGGCCGGGCACGTCGACGCTGTAGCGGCCCATCGTGACTCCGACTGCCCAGGAGATGAGTTCACGTGCACTGCGCTGGTAGTGCAGCCAGCGATATTCCTCCTCACTGCGCTCGGGCGCTCCCTTCGTGGGAGCGAAGGCGAAACGCGAGTTGTAGGTGAGGGAGACGCGCGAGAGGGGGACATTGACCTCCACCTCATCCGCGAGGCTGTAGACGTCGGCCCAGTAGCGGTTGTTCTCCGTCTCCAGGCGTTTCGCTTCCTCGGCCATCTCGCAACTGCGGCGGTACCAGTCGTCGAAGGCATCCTGGAGCAACGAGTGTCCGCCGCGCAGGTAGTGTGGCCGTGCGAAGTCCCACGATGTCTCGCGAGCGTCCCAGTCGGAGCGGAAGATGTCGATCAGCCGCTTGACTCCAGCAGGCTCGAAAGAGTCCGGTACGATCCATGGCAATTCATTAACTTGCCCAGAATTAACGTGAATTCCGGGGGATATTGCATCCAGAATATGACGAATGACAGTCGAGTTAAGAGCACCAAGTACCGCAGTCCGTTCACTTTCCTTGGGAAATACTGCCTGTCCGACATGACTGAAGACTGATGATGAGTCATATTGCCGGAACGACGGTTCACCACTGGTTACATTTGACCAGGAGACACAGGGTCGGAAGTAACAATCCACATTCTGGGGACGCGAACGTTGTTTTCTCGTCTCTGGATGAGTAAGTGACTGGATAGAACTACCATCATTTTCCCAGTTGACGACGTAGTCCTGATTGCCCCACCACTTGCGGAACCCACCTCCCTTGAGATGAGGGAACCACATAGCGCCGCTATCTGCGGACGCTTCACGGGATGTCGCGCCGAAGCAGGAGCGGTCACGGGAGACCTCGAACCACTGGCGGAGGAACCGCGCATTGTCCGCCGTCGCCAAGCCCTGTTTCGGTGCCGCGCTCTCCCCAAGCGGCCGCCCCTGGGTGAAGGCGCGCGTCATCGCCGGTGACAGCCAGTAGGCGAGCCGTGCGCCAGGGAGGGCCAGCATCGTGCGTGCTGTGACCTTGAAGAGCCACTCATCGTCACCCGCGAGCGTCCGAGCCAGCAGATCCTTCTTGGCCGCCTCTGATCTCCCCTGCACGAGAGGGAGGTACGTTCCGGGATCGCCAGCCGCGCGCCCCGGCTGCAAGACGAAGGCCGTCGTCGAGACGACCTCGCCCCCGATCGAGTCGAAGGCTCGCTCCCCCAGATGCAGCATCGTCGCAGGCGGCGCCTCACGCAGGAGAGCGCGACGCAACTTCTCGAAGGAAGCGAGGAACATCCACGACTGCATGGTGATCATGGCAACCAGACCGTGCTCGCCGTCGGCGAGGGCCAGGCAGCGTTCGATGAAGGCGGCGAAGAGATCCGCCTTGGCCTGCGGGTG